>Ga0316204_10001033_pt1 | contig 83839 bp, 70 predicted proteins | sample 6monrhotite_MG_2_FD_205661 | JGI IMG/M metagenome (GOLD analysis project Ga0316204, IMG submission 205661) | Microbial mat bacterial communities from mineral coupon in-situ incubated in ocean water Damariscotta River, Maine, United States -... | ecosystem: Environmental > Aquatic > Marine >... | reverse complement strand
TTTGATGATTAACCATGACCATCTTATGCGCTCGCCAATATTGGCCCAAGTACTGCTGATAGTTTTGATAAGATAAAGTCTTTAACAATGCACCTTTTCGATCATAGAAATCGGTTTTTAGCACTCGATATTCCTGTTGGTCTATCCAAGAAATCATTTTCTTATAACCAGAGTGTTTATAAGTTGGATAGTACTCAATTTTGAAAGCCTTTTGACCAGCTACATCTTCGTCTGCCAAGTATTTATAGTGATACTTACCGACCTCAAAAGAACTGAGATCCTCAAATGCAAATTCACTGCCCATAAACGGCCCAGACTTATTCGATGATGAAATTCTCTTCACTCTCTTCAGTGCCGGGAGATAAAGCCATTGATCGTCTGCTGAAACGATATGCGAGTAAGACAAAAACGCTGTTCCTTTAACATCATTGGGGCTATCAAAAACCGTCAGGCTTTTGTCACCATTATCTTCACCACCCGTTTCCATTGATTTGATTCGAATGTCTCTGGTGCTGCTTTCGCCAAGCTTATTGCTCAAGATCATTTGCATGTTTGCACTGGAGTCTTGCCAACCCAAATCACGCTTGTCGGCCTCTTTGGCGATGGCCAATCCTTTTTCTTCTGGAGTCTGGGCAAAGCTACTAACTGGCAGTGTCAGTAGCAAGACGGTTAACAACTTGTACATTTTTTTGCTCCTTTTCATAAGTAATTAAAATGGCAGGTAATAATAAGAAATCAGTGATTAAAGCAATCACAATAGTCACTGCGGTAAGAATTCCCATATCGGAATTCATGGTAAAGGTAGAGAAAGTTAGAACACTAAAGCCAGCAGCCAATACAATAGTGGTAACCACGAGTGCTTTGCCAACTTGCGAGAAGGCATAGCGAACTGCTTCGGTAGGATCTAAATTTTTCTCTCTGCGGGCTCGTAAGTATTTGCTTAAGAAGTGGACCGAATCATCCACCACAATACCAAGTGTCATTCCAGCAACAATGGCTAGTGACATGCCTATTTGAGAGACAAAGATCCCCCATACTCCAAAAGCAACCAACGCAGGAACCATGTTGGGTATGAGTGATACCACGCCAATACGGAATGATTTCAAAGCAAATATCAGTAGAATCGAAATCAATACTAAGGCAATGGCAGTTCCACCGAGCATACTGACCACATTGCGTTCTCCAATATGGGCAAACATTAGTGAAGGACTAGCAGCATAAAACTCAAAACCTTGGCCATTACGCACCAACCAAGCGCCCAAATTCCGCTCTAAAGCAATGGTCTCTTTGGTAGAGAGATTTTTTGCAGTAATAATGACTCGGGTGCTGGTTTTATTGACGTTGATCTGATTGTTAAGATCTAAACCGTAGGGCAACGACATTTCATACAACAATAAATACTGAGCGGCGAGGTCGCGCTCTTTGGGTAGGTTGTAGTAAGACGCGTCATCGGCATGCATGTTTTTATTTAACCGCTTCATAATATCGGTAAAGGTATTAACATGAATAACCTCTGACTGCTGGTTTGCAAAAACCGCGAAGTCTTCGACGACTTTTAAGAATTTTGGGTCACTGACCGAACCATCTTCACCGGCATCAATCGAAAATTCTAGGGTGTATAAACCGGTAAGATTTTCTAATATAAAATCGGTGTCTTGTCTAAACTCTGTGGAAGTATCAAAGTATTGCACCCACTCATCGTTCAGTTCGTTCTTGGGCAAGAACGCAATGGTAGCTACAGCAAACAAGCTCATTCCCCATAGTAGGCGCTTACGATTATTAATTACAAAGTTGGCCAACCCTTGCATATGTTGATGCTGAGAATTGGGATTTTGTTTCACCAGCTTTTGCTTGATTGGTAGTGCTAGAACAAGCGCGGGCAATAGTGTAATTGAATAAACAAAGGCTGCAGCAACTCCCATAGAGACAATGTTTCCTAAATCGTGAAATGGCGGCACTTCGCTGAAATTCATACTCAAGAAACCGATGATGGTAGTCACACTAGTCAAAAAGATAGGCTGTAAATTTACTCGAATGCTTTCCCTCATTGCTTCAATTTTATTGGCACCGGCATGATAATTTTGCAAGAAGGCGACCAATACATGCACCGTATCTGCTACCGCCATTGTCAGAATAATGGTTGGTGCAGACGCCGAAGGCGGGGTAAGTTGAATTCCAAACCAGCCAGTTAATCCCATGGCTGTCATTATCGATGCAATGATAACGACCAGAGTGGCAAATATGGCGGAGATACTTCTGAGTAGAATGCCTAAAGTCACCAAAACCACCAAGAACATCAGTGGTACCAATGTGGCCATATCGTTTTGTGATGAGCTTTGAAAGGCCTCATTGAGCATAATAAAGCCAGACATATACACTTCGATATCGGGAAATTTTTCACTAAATTGCGAACGCAATTCACGAGAAAAACCGGCGACATTGCCATTTTCATCCAGCGCTAAGCCTGGTAGCTTTACCGTGACATTAACGGCCGCAACATGCCCTGATTCTGAGATTAGTCGGTGGACCAACAGAGGATCTGCTAAGGAAACGTCTTTTATGTAGCGTATTTCATCGCTGGTAAGCGCTAACTCATCAGAAACTAAGTCAGCGACAATCAAATCGTCTTGTTCCGCCCGCGTGTGTTGATAGTTACTAATGGAGTCAACCCGAGTTGAGTAGGGTGTTTGCCAAGCTTCATTGGTTAGCCATTGAATAGCTTTAAGGGTTTCTTGGTTAAACACATCACCTTGCTGAGGTTTTAAAACAAACAAAATGTTATCTGATTTTTCATAACTGGCTTGTAGCTTTTCATAGGCTTCGAGTTGTTCATTTTCTTTATCAAAAAATACGCGGTAGTCACTTGTGAAGGCTATTTTGGAACCTCCCATGCCAGCAAAACCAATAGCGGCAACACATAAAACAAGCAATAACCAACGAAATCGAATGACTTGATTGGCAATAAATTCGGACATTTTTCCTTTCCTCTGAATAGAATTTTACAAATACATACCGGTTGGTATGTTTATAATACATACCAGTTGGTATGTGATCAACTCAAATTTCTATCGCATTTGCCTTGGGTCGTCAGTTCGCAGTTATCTGAAAGCTAAAAAACTTAAGCAAATCAAGCAGTAGAGGGATTTTTTGAGATAAAACAATTTTTGTTAAATTTTCGTTATAAATTCGTGAGGAATGCGGACGCGGGATTCACTATCGTTATCAGGCTTTAAAAAAACAACAAACTTAAACCTCAAATGGAGAACGACATGAAACAACTAAAATCACTCTTTAAATCGGTTTCTTTACTGGTTTTAACCAGTGTATTTGCCACCTCCGCTTATGCTGGCGGTGCAAAGTATGAAGTAACGGTGACTAATTTAACCAAGTCGATTGCTTTTACACCGATCATGGTAGCGGCTCATCATCAAAACGTCCCTTTGTTTGAACTGGGTAGCCAGGCTTCAGATGCCGTGTCGGCAGTGGCTGAGGGTGGCGATACCAGTGGTATTGCTGCAATGTTCACTAATCCTTACGACCAAGTTAGCTCTACTGCTGGGCTATTAATGGCAGGGCAGTCTGCAACGGTTAGCTTTGAGGGCCTAGGAAGGCATTCTCGTTTTTCTGTGGCTTCTATGCTGCTTCCAACAAACGATGCATTTGTGGCAGCGCAATCTGTGAGACCACCTAAGCGCGGTTCTAAAACTTTCTATCTAAGAGCTTATGACGCAGGTACTGAAACCAATGACGAACTTTGTTCAAGTATTCCTGGTCCTCAATGTGGCGGCGAACCATTCTCTCCAAACGATAGTGGCGAAGGGTTTGTGTATGTTCACTCTGGTATCCATGGAATTGGCGATTTAAGCGCAAGTCAATACACTTGGAATAACCCAGTTTTAAAAGTCACGATCACAAGAGTTAAATAATCATTCCCTCACAATAAAGTTTCCCTAACATTTGCTCCTGTTTTGCGCAGCATCCCGTGACTTTGATGGTTGAGTCTCGGGATTTTTTTGTTAAAAAGAGCGCAAGATATAATCTCACAATCCAATACATGCTTTATTATCATCTATCAGGCTGGGTTGGGTGACCGCAACGCAGGATTTATTGCCACTCATGCCTTGACCTGATAACCTCCGTTAAAAAATCAATACACGGACGCTGTTTTGTACAGAGACATTAATGTAGCAAAAGTTGGAAAAACGCTTAGGCGCCTTAATCTTCGTATTGAGGAACGGTTTCCTAAAAGTGGTCTCCACAAAGTTTGTGAAGAACTAATTGTGGTCTTCGCAGAAACAGAACCTAATTTACAAAATATCGCCAAAACTAATTATTGGTTACGAGGTACTGTCGCGTTTATTGTTACCAGTGTGTTGCTAATGATCTTTTACGGCTTGACCTTATTCGATTTCAATTTTGGTAAAATCAAATTTATTGAACTTGTTCAGTTCGCTGAATCAGCTGTGAATGATGTGATATTAATCGGCCTGGCAATTTTTTTCCTAGTGTCATTAGAAACCCGAATCAAGCGATCTAAGGCGATTAGTTCTCTAAACGAGCTCCGCGCGATCGCACACATTGTCGATATGCATCAATTGACCAAAGACCCAACGGAAATAGGTAAAAAAAATCCGAGAACAGCATCCTCACCTAAACGGGTTCTAAGTGCTTTTGAACTTCAACGATATCTTGACTATTGCAGCGAGATGTTATCCATAGTAGGAAAAATTGCAGCGCTTTATGCTCAGCACCTGCCTGATGCCGCAGTTATTGCTAGTGTTAATGAAATAGAATCTTTGACCACAGGGATAAGCCGAAAGGCATGGCAAAAAATCATGATCCTACAGCAATCTAATTAGAAAGCTGTTCGATCTTCAATTAATTTGAAGGTAAGTGTCGATTTTATGGTCGTCACTTCGTCTTAAAGATAACAGAGTAATCTGGACGGCTCAAACGCCAGTTAATTCTGGAAAAACAGCTAACATCTTGATGTAGTGTTCGATTTCAAGGAATGCTTGACCGTTAGCGCAATGACATAACACGATTACAAAAGGACGAATACAATGCAATTCTTATGTTTAATTTATGAAAACGAATCTTTAATGGCGACTCGATCTGATGAAGAAAACGGTAAAATTTTTCAGGACTATATGGCATTTACCGAAGAAGTAAAAGCCGGTGGGAATTTTGTCGCCGGAGATGCTCTTCAACCGACTGATACGGCGACTACTGTTCGTGTACGTGACGGCGAGACCTTACTAACAGACGGGCCCTTTGCAGAAACTAAAGAGCAACTTGGTGGCTACTATCTTTTAGAATGTGAGTCCTTGGATGAAGCAATTGAAAAAGCAGCCAAGATCCCATCTGCAGCTGACGGTAGTATTGAAGTGCGCCCAATTATGGTTTTTGAATAGTAAGGCTGACATTTCGACTCCGCTCAATACAGGCATTTTGACTCCGCTCAATGTGCTATGAGTTTTGAATGTTAGAATCCAGAACCTATTGATAGCTGGCTGAGCGGAGTCGAAGCCTTGAGAACATAAAATACCATCTGAATGCTAACATTTCGACACCGCTCAATGGGCTTTAATTTTTTTGAGCGTTAGAATTCGGAGCTTTTTGATAGCCGGCTGAGCGGAGTCGAAGCCTTGAGAGCATAAAATACCATCTGAATGTTAACATTTCGACGCCGCTCGATACAGGCATTTAGAAGTAACTTAATGCGCTTTAGTTTTTATAAGGAAACACCATTTGTCTGAGCAATCCAAATTGCTGCATTCGCAAATTCAAACAGCCTATCCACAGGCATTGGCTAAATTGCTAATAGTGTTAAACAATATTCAGGATGCTGAGGATTATCTTCAGTCAGCGGTAGAGAAAGCATTGGTAAAATGGCAAGAGCAACGTCCAGATAACCCAGTTGCCTGGTTGGTTCAAGTCGCACGAAATCAGTATATAGATTTTTATCGTCGACAAAAAAGACAGGTTTCCGATCAATCCGTTCAAGAACAAAACGTCGAAGTCGATTTAAGTGAAGAAGCATTGCTGCTAAGTTACAATGATGATTTACTAAGGCTTATTTTTACAAGTTGTCATCCCGCACTTAATCAGCAGACTCAAATTATTTTATCTTTAAAGCATGTGTTAGGTTTAAGCGTCAATGAAATTGCCAGTGCTTTATTAATCCCCACCAAAACACTTCAACAAAGGCTACTGAGAGCCAAGAAGAAAATTATTGGTAACCATATTCAATACGAAGTTCCCGCCAAGTCGAGTTGGGGTTCGCGTTTGGATGGCGTGTTAAAAACAATCTATTTGCTGTTTAATGAAGGCTACTTATCAACTCAACATAAAAATCCTATTCGAACTGATCTCTGTAAAGAAGCCATTCGCTTAACTCGCTTATTGCATATGGGCATCAGAGATAATTCAGAAATCTTAGGATTGTTAGCCTTACTCTTACATCAGGATGCGAGACGCCCAGCCCGTTTTGATCAGCAGGGCAATATGGTCTTATTAGAACATCAAGATAAAAAATTGTGGAAACAAAGGAATATTCAAGAAGCTAATTCATTGGTCTACAAATCGCTTAGAGCCGGTGGCGGAACACCTTACGCTTTGCAGGCGGCAATTGCGGCGTTACATAACCATCCAGGAAAGTCAGATGAGACCGATTGGCCGCAAATTTATGGTTTATATGTTAAGTTGCTTGAACAGCAAGACAATGCGGTCATTCGACTGAACTCTATGGTGGCATTAGCTAAATGCGGGAAATTTGAAAAAGCCATTAATCAAATATTAGAACTGCAATCTCAGCTTGAGAACTATCCTTATTATTATTCGGCATTAGCGGGATTGTATTTTGAGAATAAGGATTTTAAGAATGCATTGATTTATTATCAGAAGGCTTTGCGGAATACTGAGAGCGAGTTTCAGTTGAGGTTTTTGCAGGGGAGAGTTTTGGAGTGTGAGAGAGGACTAACACCTAAGTCGGATTTCTTGTAGGCTCATACACGCAGGAAACCCGACATCACACAATTAAACAGGTACAAGGCTCTTTGATTCAATCATCGCATCGATTCAATTTTCCGTAAGAAGTCATAGTAGTGCTCCTGAGCCTGTCCAATTAATAAACTAAATGTGCTCTAATTCTCAATAGCTCATAAAAATATTCCGTTCTAGTCTTCGATTAGCTAGAATTGATCACAGGAATTTTCTTAGTAAATGGATTTATCAATAGACACTCAATTTGTAAATGCAAAACCGTCTCAGAGTGTATTCTTGAGTGTGATTCATTTGTTTCCTTAAAACTTGTCCGAATAATGATAGTTTTTGTCTGAATTTTGATAGTTTTCGGATAGTAAATTCTAAGACAATAGCGAACGTTAAAAATAACGAGCATTACGTGGAATTAACTATGATTAATATCATAGGCATTTTGTCTATTTTGAGAATCATCATTCGCAAAACAACACTTATTCTTTCACGTTAATCTTTTAAAGGACTAATTATGCCAATTTTAAGAACTGTTAAAGACTTCCAGTTGTACCTCCTTATTGTTTTCTTATTTTCAGTTACCGCAGTCAAAGCATCGGATGGTGAAGGTGTCGACTGGATATATCCACAGCAGGTAGAAGTTTCTACTTATACTCTAGATTTGGATGGAAATTTACATGAGTTTGGTGGGTACGAAGAAGCCAAAAATTTTTTTTGTGGAAGTGCTTTACGCACCAATATGCAATGGTCACCTGGAGGTTTGTGTAACCTAACAGAAATAGATCAGGGCTATCGTATTGTTATTTACCAAGCCATGTGTTCTGTGCCTAGTTGTATTTATAGAGGAACACGTAGCGCCTCTATATTCACGGATTCTAGCCATGCTCTTCTATGCAAGAACCCTGCTTTCCCAACAGCTGTTGATGCTAATGAAGATGGAACAGTGGATCTTTGCGTCAAAGAAGTCTGCGACGAAACTAAAGCTACGGCATTAGAAAAGAGCTTAGGTCTAAGGCCTGGCGATGTTCAAGTTGTCGGAAACCCTATTCAGTGTTCAACAGGTCAAAAAACCCAAGTTGACAAGGTTTATCAAGGCCAAGGGAAAGATCCTTTAAGTTATTCGACGTATTATGCGAGTCCAAAAGTTAAAGATACTGCTAACCAATCATACTGGCGCTTTAACTCTCTATTAGGGAAGCAGCGAAATGATAACCACAATCGAAAACTGAGTTTAATTTATAACCAGAATGGCGGAAAAGTTTATCAACTGAACTACAAGAATGGGTTTACGAAAATATTTTATGGTAGTTCTACGGTCACCCAGCTTAAAAGTGTATCGCCTAAAGGCGGTATATTAACTGTTGGGTCAAATAGCCTGACGCAAACAATACCAGATGGCACGACTTACGTATTCGATCTTAATGGTTTGTTAATCAGCAAAGTCTTACCAGACGGTACAACCAGGGCTTATACCTATACGGCAACCGACAAACTTTCAACGATCACCAATCACTACGGAAAGTTGCTTCAGTATTTTTACAATGCTAGTGATTTACTCAATAAGCTAGTTACACCGGATAATCAAGAGTACCTCTTTGAATATGACACCAATGAAAATTTGGTAAAAGTAATCTACCCAGATGATACACCTAACGATAGTTTAGATAATCCTTCGATGACTTACTTATTCGAAGACAACGCATTCCCAAACAATCTCACTGGAAAGATTGATGAAAATGGTGTTCGTTTAGCCACCTGGAGCTATAATGCAAACGGCAGAGCAATTAGTAGCGAGCATGGACAAAGCTTAGAGAAAGTTGAACTTGATTTCTCCTTGGCAAACCAAACAAAAGTAGTCACCCATGTTTCCGATACCCTCACTAACGAAACGATTTACCACTATTCTACGAAATTCATTAATAGCAGCGCTAAAAGGCAGCTAAATGAGTTAGAGCAATTAGCGTGTACTGATTGTGTTGTTGGCAGTTGGTCATTTGAATATGACACGAACGGCTACGTGAATAAATCGACAAGCCCGTCTGGAATGATAACTACTTTCGAACATGATGATGACGGATTTGAGACTAGTAGAACAGAAGCATTTGGAACAGCTAATGCGAAAACTACTACCACTGAATGGAACACCACCACAAGAAAACCAATTCATACTATTACTGACAATTTAAAGACAGAGTTTGGGTATAACAGTCAAAACCAACGAACGACGGTTACTTTAACAGATTTAAATACTTCTGAACCCAAAGTGACCACCTTCACTTATGGAACTGCCGGTATCTTAGATTCTATCGATGGCCCTATTGTAGGTTCGGGAGACTTAACGCAGTTCGGTTATGATGTGGACGGTAACATTCAAACAATCACCAATGCCCTTAATCAAATTACAACATTAACAAACTACGATGCCAACGGTAGAGTAGGCACCATCACCGACCCTAACGGAACTATAACCTCTTTAACTTACACCCCACGCGGTTGGTTAGAAACCTCAACAACCAACGGTGCGTTAACCCAATACGAATATTTCCCAACGGGTTCAATCAAAAAAGTAACCAGTCCCAATGGGCAGTCAATTAATTATGAATATGATGATGGCGAGCGACTTGTCGCAATTGTAGATCAACTTGGAAACCGGATTGAATATACTCGTGATTTGATGGGTAATGTGACTACGAACAATACCAAGGATTCGAATGGTGTTGTTAAGCGAACTCAAACGGCAGTATTTAATGCGTTAGGTCAAATTAAGCAATCATTGGGTAGCAATGGTCAGAGTCAAACTTTAACTTATGATGCGGATGGTAATCCTTTAACCGCAAAAAATGCGAAAGACGACACGACCAGCTCTAACTATGATGCATTAAACCGACTAATTAAAAGTATCGACCCTGATGCTGGCGAAACTGCCTATGGTTATGATTCTCAAGATCACCTAACCAGTGTCACCGATGCCGAAGGTAAAACAACCTCCTACGAATACAACGCATTTGGTGAAGTGACAAAAATCACTAGCCCCGATACAGGAATCACAACATTTACCTACGACAAAGCGGGCAACGTTTTAACCAAAACGGATGCACGAAATGAAACAACCACTTATACCTACGATGCCCTAAACAGAGTACTCACTGAGTCTTATTCTGATACGGCTGAAAATATTGTCTACAGCTACGATGACACAGCTAACGGCAATAAAGGCATTGGTCGTCTAACGTCTGTCACTGACCAGTCCGGTTCCACCAGTTATTTTTACAATGCTTTTGGACAAGTCACCAAAGAAACGCGCGTGGTGGATGGTAAAACTTACGTTACCGAATACCACTTTGATGCCAACGGTCAAATGACGGGAATGACTTATCCGAGTGGCCGTCAGGTTAATTATACCTTTGATAGTTTAAATCGAATTAGTGGCGTTACAACCACGCACAATACCGTGACTTCAACCTTGGCAAGTAGCGCCGATTACTTACCCTTTGGCCCGATGAAATCGGTGAGTTATGGAAATGGCAAATCGCTGACTCAAACCTTTGATTTGGATTATCGTTTAACCGATAAAACCACCAGCGGTATTCATCAGGTCAGTTATGGTTATGATGTGACTGATAACATCACCACCATTACCGATAGTTTGGATGCCACTAAATCTCAAACATTTACCTACGATAAATTATCGCGGTTATTAAGCGCCGATGGTGGCTACGGAAGTCTCGGTTTCACCTATGACAAAATTGGAAATCGACTGAGTAAAACGGATAATAATAATGTTGACACATACGCCTATGCGACCGATGCGCATCGCTTATTGAACATCACCGGTTCAAATGCCAACACCTTTACTTTTGATGCCATAGGAAACACCCTCACCAAAGGTGATTTAACCTTCACCTATAACAAACAAGGGCGTTTAAAGTCGGCATCAAAAACCGGAATGAATGCGGAGTATGTTTACAACTTCCAAGGCCAACGTGTATCAAAACAAGTGGATGGAGTGACCACTCATTTTGTTTATGATTTAAATGGCCAGTTAATTGCCGAGGCGGATAGCACTGGCACCATTATTAAAGAGTATGCCTATCTTAATGGACAACGATTATCCGTGTTTGAAAATGGTGCGACCTATTTTGTACACACCGACCACTTAGGCACACCCATCGCATTATCTGATTCAACCGGAACGGTTCAATGGAAAGCCCATTACACCCCATTTGGAAAAGCGGTTGTTGAGGTGAACAGCCTCAGTCAAAACATCCGATTCCCGGGACAGTATTTTGACTCAGAAAGTGGATTGCATTACAACTACTTTAGAGATTATGACCCTGAGATTGGACGGTATATTCAGAGTGACCCGATTGGGTTGAATGGGGGGATTAATACTTATGGGTATGTGCTAGGTAACCCTATAAAATATGTTGATCCTTTCGGGTTAGAAGTCTATACATTGGGTGGTGAAGCTACAGCAATTTTGGGTATATTGGGCGGGAAAGCTAAATGTGGATTGTATTATGATAGCGACACGTTTGATTTTGGAATATACACAGATTTACCACACAGTGCTATTGATTCCGCCGGTATCGAATTCGGACTAGTCGCTACTCTTGATGTGACAACAAGCATGAATGACTTCTTAGGTGAAACTTTAGAAACCGGAATGTCCGCCGGACCGGCGGGAATTGATGTTAATATAGTCCGTAATCGTGGCTTTGTTGGTGGTGGTATCGATTTTGGCCCAAGTGTCGGCTCAAGCGTTTCTAGGGTGTACACCGATACGTACTCAGCAAGAAAAGGTTGGCGAGACCTTATCGAATTTGTAAAAGATAAGGTCAGAGAGTCCTGCCATTGTGGAGAATAGGCTTTTAGGGGTAGTAATGGGTTCAGTTAATAAATTTAGATTAAGGTTTGTGGTGATTGTCACTGGCCTACTTTTTTGTTTGTTGCTAATAAAAGAACTAAGTGAAATGCACCAAGCATTTTGGTTGCTTTTATTCATGATAGTGCCAATTATGACTATATTATTCTCTTCGTTATTGTGCCCTTTTTGCAAGTCTGAGTTAGGAGTTTTTAATTTGTATCGTATTTTATTTTTAGGTAAGTGTTGCAAAAAATAACACGAAAAACTTGGGGTAGGTTCAGCCTGCCCCATGAGCGAAACGAGTGTTTTGGGTAGGCACCAATAACACGTAAGTCGGGTTAACTGTAGGTCGGGTAGACGCAACTCGTAAGTCGGGTTAACTGTAGGTCGGCGTTGAGCTCCTGCGAAACCCGACAACTCTCTATAATACAAATGCGTCGTTCTTTGATTCAACCAACATGTCGGGTTTCCTGCGTCTACCCGACCTACGGGAGAAATGGGAATTTCTGTGATATTATCGGGCATCACTTTTGTCATTAACGGAATCAATGATGCAATATCGACGAGCAAGGACTGCTGGTGGAACATTTTTCTTCACGGTTAATTTAGCCGAGCGAAACAAATCTCTACTAACTGACCATGTCGACTTACTACGACAATCGGTTAAACACACTCAACTCAATCATCCCTTTATAATTGATGCCATGGTTATACTTCCGGAGCATCTTCATGCTATTTGGACTTTGCCTGAGCACGATTCCGATTATTCTACACGCTGGCGATTAATCAAATCGGGTTTTTCTCGCGCACTTCCAAAAACGGAACAAATTAATCCAGCAAGAAAGAAAAAGTCAGAACGCGGAGTTTGGCAGCATCGGTTCTGGGAACATCAGATTCGTGATGAGGCGGATTATCGAAATCATATGGATTATTGTTACTTCAACCCGGTTAAACATGGTTATGTTAACAAGGTGAAAGATTGGCCCTTCTCATCGTTTCATCGTGATGTTAAAAACGGGTTGTATGATGAGAGTTGGGGAGCGAGCGTCGGTTTATTATTGTCCGAAAAAGATGTTGGAGAGAGTTAGATAATTGGTTGGGTTAATCATCGGTCGGGTAGAGCTTTGGCGATTACTCAAAGCTCTACCCGACCTACCTATCGCTAAGCTGAACTCAAGGCCTTCGATGTTTAAGAATTAAACTCGCCAATTTAGCTTGGCTTGATTTGTCCGTTTCTTTTCGTAATCGAGATTCAAGTATTTTGATTTCTTCATCACTATATTCAAATTCGATTTTCTTTAAACTTGAAATGGATTTTTGTTTATGAGATTGAGCGCCTTGATCTTCGACTATTTTTAGCAGTTGTCGCTTCACCAAACTATCATCTTTATCTGCTTTACCTAATAGCTCGATTAATTGTTCTTTTGTAGAGGACTGCTGTTCGGAGTCGAGTTGATTGACATAAAGTACACTATATTCTCTCTGATAGGGTATCTTGCTTAAAGCGTTAAGAGCTGAATTTTTCACCATTGTGTGTTCTTCATTTAATCCGTTGATTAATAATTGCACTCCCTGTTTATCGATGCTTGCTCCTAACGCTCCGATAGATTCATAGGATGAAGCTTTAAACTGCTCGCTAGCACCTTCTACATTATCATATAAAAACTGTTTAAGTTCCTGAGACTGAAGAGGTGCAATCTGACTTCGCTGGTTTGCTAAAGCGCCTAACGATCTTAGTAATAGCAGTTGTTCGTTTGAACTGGTTTCTGAATGCTTGGAATCGACTAAATAGATCTTTAAGTCTTCGATTGCTTGTTGGTCGATTTCAGCCGATGAAGTAATCAGGGTTAGAATTGAACGGTAAACACTTTTGGCGGGTAATTCACTCATTGAAACTCTGAGCAAAGAACTCACTGATGCCGTGGAATTGATTCGATTCAATGACCAAATAACCCGATTGATAAATTCCGAAGAACTATTTTCCTGAGTCATAAATTCAGTAAGATAAGGCCAAGTGGCTTGTTCTTCTTTTAGCAAGGCTAGAAATGCCAATTTATCATCCTCCACGGATTGGAGTTGCCGATAAATTACATGGAGCCGTTCGAAAGCTTGTTGCTGAGTCAATTTTATTTCCTGTTGAAAACTTGGCCACTGTGATAAGTGATTACCAAGCGAGTGAAAGTAGTGTGATTTTTCTAGCTCGATAGCGTTATTTAGCATAAGGTTAATTTGAGTATCGCCTTTTAAAAAAGAGCCCTTTGCGATTCGGTTGGTGAATATTTCAGTGGTATTAGCGGACTGGTAAAAGCAATTAGTATGATTTTGAGCTTGACCAAATTTCATTAATGTCTTGCTTGTTTTAACCGTTAGCTGATCATTGTTTAGGTATCCTTCATTCGACTTTTCTAACGTATGATCAGTCCCAGCAATATTGTTAACTTGTGCTTGATAATAACCATTGCCATTGCGGTAACGAAAGCTTCCAGAGTCTTGAGAATATTGAAACAAATCAAAGTAACCTAAATACTCTTTTAACATGGCCTTATCGGGCGAGGTAGATTTTATTTCAATTAACTCTCCAGAATGATGATCAACGGTTACCAAAAAAGGATGTTGGTACTTATCTGCCAAACTTTTCGAATGCCCCTCAATTGTGTTTTCACTGGGTTTAAGCAAAAACACATAGCTGCGAACATTCTCATGAGCCATTTCGTCTAATTGGCTAGCTGTCGAAAACAGTTCCTTAGAATTCTCGATGCTTCGAACGTGTACTTCCATCTCTAGATCAATATTTTTCATCTGAGTGGTATCACCGAAGCTCAATGACATCGTTAAATCCTGTTCTAATTGATAGGCCGAGTAACAAGACAAACTCTGCTTGGCCAAATTACTGGCGTCTACTCCCCCAGTGCTGGTGAAGAGCAGCACTGCAAGGAGACTGATTAGATTTTTCATAGTAAAACCTCTTACTCCGTGATTGTCCGATTAAAGTTTAAATTCCAATTCTACGGCGCTACCTTCAATAAAGTTATTGTCATAGCTAAACAAAGAATCTGATTCAAATAAGGTCTTTTCTTTTCGAACCATTTTAAAAAGATCAAAACAAACACAGGGCTTTGGAAATTCACCGAATAACACCACTTTACCTTTCAAAATATCCAGCTCTAATTCAAGGTTTGCCTCGGCACTAAATTTTATTTCAGGCTCTAATAATGCAAAGTCATCTGAAGCGGAAAACTGGCCTGATTGGTCAAAGCTAAAAGTTTTATCGATGACTGTTACGGTCCCCTCTAATCCAGCGGAAGCAATAAAAGCGTCTACGCTGGCACTTAGAGTCGCTTCCAGTAGCATCTTAGATTCCAGGTCAGCGCTTAACCCAAACGGTTGCAGTTCATTTAATGAGCCTTTTAAAGTTAGCTCGCCTTCCACTCGGCCTTCTAAAGTTACTGGAACACCAAACACCACCAAAACACTACTGAAAAGTTCTTGGTCAAAATCATCATTACCCAAATCAATGTCAGCGATTTCTTCTGGGTCTTCTTCAGCAGTTAGGAAAGTGGCTAAGTTTTCTAATGGGTTATAACTCTCGGTAATGGTAGAGGTTTCCATTTCACCCAGTGTCGTTTCCACACCGAGTAAAACGAATTTTGCTTCTTTACCATTTTTAACCTCTACTGGGCTGATATTTCCAGAGAGGCTAGTTAGTTGTTTTGATAAATGCCGTTGGTAGTCGAAACTTGCAGATGCTAGCTCGAGTGTTTGCTCAAAGAAACTGACAAAAAGCTCTGCGCTACCTGTTGCGCCAATTCCCGCAACCGGTTGATAATCTATATAGGCTTCGCCGCCATAGTTGATACCTGCTTGTGCGAATTCTGCATTGCCAATACTTAGTTCTGAAAAATCTCCTACATAAAAGAGTCGTCCATTGCGGTCAATATCAACGCCTTCTGAGTCAGAAAAAAAGTTTGGAGCCTCACTTTCTTCTTGGGTTAAGCTAACCGATTGAACTGTGGCGTTACTAAAGTTCACATCTAAATAAAGCGGTACTTGTTCACCAATAATGGGTTCTCCACTTTCGAATAAGAATCGCTGAGCGCTCTGACCAATGTTGATATTGACCGGATCAAAGCGACACGGGCTTAAACGATATGTATCTGGCAGAATATTAAGGCCAAACATTTCAAGGCAAAAATTATTACCATTTTCATCGGTGATTTTGTGGATCAGTTGACTGGTTTGAAAGTCGTAACGCCATAGCTGGTTTTCTCCAGCTGAACAAGCTACAGCCTGTATGGTGACACTTATATTAGGCGTAAAAAAGCCAGAATCTATATCGGGTATTGCTTGAAGGCAAGCCGAGTTGGTATTGCCTGCACGCAAAACGGTAAACTTGATTATGTCACTATCTGATTGAATCGTAGGTCTTAGATCTTGCTTAACCATCGGCAAGTTAAGATCAAATGTTAGTGGCTCGACACCGGAGGTATTATTTTCAATAGAAGCCACCGATAAAACAAAATTCGCCGATTCTGGAGTTTGGTCCGCTATATCTCTTATGCTAGTTGAGAAAGCGAGCATATCGGCATGGGCAGACTCGGTGAGAAAAGCAAGTATTGGGATCTGAACTGATTTTGCTCCATCTCTAGCTACTTGAAATTGCGGTTTTTCAGTTACAGTTGATTCACCATTTTCATCAATGCTCATTAAACCCAGTTCGAAAGTATCACCTTTAGAGGTTGTCCAATTTAATGAAAGTTCAAGTGTTTCATTCTCATTAAAGCTGGTGACATCTACTTCCAGATGAGTCTGAAAAATCGGCTTGGAAGAAAAGCCGTTAGAGTCAAATGTGCTAGCAATCTCTACATGAGTAAAGTCATTGGTATTTAATAGTTCGGGGTTTTCTATAACATTGAGAATTACCCCATCGAGCTGCTGGATATTGAGGATTTCAGGTTTTATAAAAATTGGAGTCAGTGCGAGTTCTTCGCGTTGAAGCGGCTCGCCCGAGGCTAAAAAACTAAAGTCAGGCGTGATCACTAGACGATAATCAATATCTTGTGACAAAGCAGGAATTTTAGTCTGCAAAACTGCGTGATGGGTTCCTGTATTCTCTACAATAGCCTGTGCAACCCCAAGATTGATGATCTCTTCACCTTCATCGGCGACATAATCTCTAATGATGACTTCACCTAGTGTTGTACCAATTTCAAATTGGCTAACCACGCTTTCTGGCATGAGTTGCACTGAAAAAATAAAGTCATCTACCAGCAAATCGCTAATATCAAATTCTACATCTACGGTAAACAAATCCCCTGAGCGTAATGTGGAAACATCCAGTGAAACCGCGTCGCGGTCATCGATATCGATATGGTCTTCAAACACGTTGACTTGGTTGATCGATACAATTTCTGTTTTTTCAACGAAATTGGCATTCAGTACCAATATTGTGGTTACGCTAAAAGTATCAGAGACATCGCCTATGGTAAGTACCGTGTCAGTGGTTGTTTTTGAAGTCGAAGAGGAGGTTTGCTGAACAACAATACTTTGACCGTTGGTAACGGTACCGCTGGTTGAAACAAAGGTTCCTCCATCAATAGAATACTCACCGCCGGTAATACTGATGCTGGTTGCAGCGTCAATACCAGAAATGGTGATAGGGGCGGATTGAGTCAATGTATCCAATTCTATATCTATTTGGTCAGTCAATGTGAAAGCATCAGGAGTAGTGTCGGCTTGAGGTGGTTCAACAGGATCGGGATCACCACCGCTTCCACCGCCACACGCGACAGAAAATACTAAGATTAATGCGACCCAAAATTGGTTGAATAGTCGTTTTGTTTGGTGATATTTCATCGTTTACTCCTTAAACGCTTCATGTAAAAGTAATTTATAAATAGACGTTTAATGTACAAAAGATGATGTGAGATAACCTATGATTTAGCTAATGATTATCTATTGATTTGCTAATGAATGCAGTTATAAGGATTTTTTGCAAATTCATTAATCCCTTAGTGCTAAACGAGTTAGCGCATGGTGACCGTTGTAAGAGTGGGAGCGGTTACTAAAGTGGCAGAGGTTGCGGACTAGGCGCATTAATGAATAAAAAGGTAACTTAGAAGGTTCCAGAGAGAGGAAAGTACAAAATAAGAACCATTAAATCAGTTAGTTAGATTGATTTTAGTATGGTCGTCCGCTTTCACTTTAGGGATCACTACTCCCCGACCCGAACACGGAACAACAGTAAAGTTTTGTTATTGTGTCGATGAGCTATATCAATCAATTAAGAGTAGTGGTTATTATGTCTTTCTGGATTTGTACTAGCTAGAAAGCGACTCTAATTCTTTAATTTTGTGATTTACCTAATGCGCCCAAGTAAACCCTAAACTGAATCCACCATCTATGTCACCACTTACATATTGGCGATAGCCCAGTGTGAAGATAAAGTGGTTATCACTCATCATACGAATTCGAGGTTCAATATAAAAGCCACCATCTAGATTGATGTCTTCAGAAGGGCAGTCTGAGCAGCTGCTGATACTTCGTTCAGCCCAAAGAAGGTCAACGCCGCCCATCAGGTCGATTTTGTTGTTAGTTCCAAATGAGTAGCTCATGCCGACTTCACCATAGAATCCAAACGCGTTGGCACTTGATGACTCTCTTGAGCGATCACCAAAGACATCTTCGACAATCACTTCGAATGAATCATTGTCTTTGAGGAGATATCCATCAATACCGGCCCCGTAAGCAAAATTGTTGGTTTGTCCTTCCCATCCCATCTTAAAAAATGTCGCATTAGTTCCAATGAATTCGTTTCTCGCATTTTCCTTTTCAAGACTCGAGTAGCCAAGTGCAAATGTCCAGCCGCTATAATCGAAGCTGTTGATTGGAGGCGATTCTTTGGATTGTTTTTCATTCGCTATTGCGGTATCGGTAACGCTGAAGAGAAAAAGAGCAACAATGATGTAAATAAGTTTCATAAATTCTTCCTTGATAAAAAGATTCTTAGATAAGTCTATAGGTGTATGATTCGTTTATATTATAGCTTGAAGATTGCATTTCTTCATCAATGAATACTGAGAAGTTAGAGTGGCATTTTGGGAAGACGGCTGAAGGCTGGAGGATTCACTTCGACTACGCTCAGTGAGCTTGATAGTAGTAGGAGGCACTTCGACTGTGCTCAGTGAGCTTGATAGTAGTAGGGGGCACTTCGACTGCGCTCAGTGAGCTTGATGGTAGTAGGGGGCTTTTAAGCCGAGGCAAGCTTTCTGAGCGAAGTCGACGGGAATTACATCATGTCATTGAGCGACTGCTTTTTGTAACCCTTTGGTGGGTTAAACAGTTCTTCACTAATTGATTCATCAATGATTGATTTGAGTTTTGATTGTTCAGTTATTTTGCCGTTCTTATATTCTTTATAAATAATTGGGAATCCACCTAATTCGTTGATTTCAGAAAACGGCATATTATCATCTTGTGCAAATTGTCCAACAGAATCCATGACTTTTTCAAAGAAGCTCATCATGCCTTGCATAGCTGTTTTAACTTCACTGCCATTGGTAAGCTTTGACCAAGGAGTAATGCAAAGTTCTCTTTTCTTCACATCGTTAGAGTAGACTTCAACATATTGGCAATCAAATCCCGCTGCTGAGCCAGTGTTATCTGTTTTGACGATCTTCTTGGTGGGTTTCTCTTTTGGTTTGCCAATGCCCAGTTTGCCAGCCATCATTTCACGCATCATTTTTTGTTGCTCGGCTGGCATTTTTGCTAGTTGCGCTTCCATTTGTTGTTTTACTGCATCCATTTTAGCTTTGACACTGGCTAAATGAGCCGCCTCAAATACCATATAACTTTTTTCCTCAGTATCGATTGCCATCATTGACTGGGATTGATGATTAAAAATAATGTCGCTATTAGAGCTGTCGCTTTTATCAAAGTAACTCATGCGTAATTTATTACCTTGGATAAGCATGGTTGAATCGGCTTCGTTTTGACCGTCTTCAATAGCTTGAATGACTATTTTTGTCCCTGCTAGGGAATTACAGGAAAATATTAAAGAAAGCACTGCGACCAATGCCATAGTTCGATGGTTTTTCATGTTAAGCCTCCGTTCCTTGTTTATTCAAGTTAGAGCGTCGATTTAGCTTGGTTGTTTCAATCGCTTTCGATCTTGTCTCTGACTGATATGATTATACAAAAGATAGTGTACGGAATACTGGCGAGTTAGTCACGAAAACTAGAAAATCAAAATTGCTAGTTGCGAGAAGATTTTGGGAGCTGGGAGCTGGGAGCTGGGAGATGGGATGGAATAATTTTGCAGAGAATTGGATGGCATAGAGGGAGCCCCCCTATGCCTATTGCGTGTTATTTAGCTAAGTAAGCTAACACTTTTTGGTTTTCTAATGCATTTTCAACTGCAATCGCAATCATGCTATCAAAACCGGCTTGAATCCCAGCAGTTACCGGTGCACCATGCTTGTAATCCATATTTAGTTTTGTGCCATCACCTGTAGTTAGAGTTCCTTTAATTTCACATCGATATACCCAAGTATTGAGCCCGCGAGTTTCACATAGGAAATGAGTAATTGAAGTTTTGATGGTTTTTTGAGCCGAGGATGAGGCTACTTTCGCATGTTTACTAACTTCTACATCGAACTGAGTATTAAAGCCGTCGGTGATCTCTTTATAAGTGTAACTGTGAGAAACGCCTGAATTACTAGATTCTTTTACTGTGGTCGAACTTTGAACATTTTCTAATGCTAGAGTTCCTTTAAGCGCAAACGCTGGAATTCGATCTTGAGCCAAAGGATAAACACTTGGCTTGTACTCATAGCTTGCACAGCCAGTTAATAGAGCCAAAACTGATATGAATAATAGATTTAGGGCGATGGTTGTATGGGATCTTAACATCTAGAATAATTCCTTGTACTTATAATTAATTGTTGATTATTTTTCGGCCGCGAATCATATCGAAAAAGCCCCGATATTTACAGCCAAATATTAGGTAATAGTTACCATACTAGAACTTCAAGCTTAGACCAGGTTTTTGTGATTCGCTAATAATTACTTCGATAAAAAATGACTAAGAAAACTGAAATTGTCGTAACGACGTTATAAAAACAATCTTGGTTTAGACTAGCGAAAAATTGCGAGTTAATTTTCAATAGGAACTAGTAGCATTTCGGCGGAGCGGAATTTGACAGTTTTTTTCTGAGTAGTTTAGTAATACCAGTTAAGCGACTAGATAAACTGCTTAAAGTGCTCAGCTCTTACTTTATGTCGCGCAGCGACTTGACCTACTCGATCAAGCTCTTCGATATGTTCTATATTATCCATTGCCCATAAGTTTTTTGGCGGCACATCGGTTATTCCGACAGCGGTTAATCCTTTCTCGGTGAGTTCAGTGTTATAGCGCATGTAGGTAAAAAGCTTTTCTTTAGTGGGGCCTTGAGAATTAATTAGGTCGCCTATTTCCATATCAATTTCATCACCCGCTAAGCAGTGACCAAAAGAACGGCACAATATATCTTGTTCTGCGCTAGCTGCAGACATCAGAGCCTGTGGAGTTTGAGTGGCGGTATAACCGATATGCATATCTTTTGTTTCTAGCTTTTTCTTGATTTGTGGTACGTTTCCAGTGCCTACAGAAACCACTAACATTTTATCCTGACCGGTTTCCCATTGGAGGCGATAGGGCTCGATAGTTGCCATCAAGAATGTTTGGAACGAAGGATTATTGTAGGGAGTAACACCCCCGTCAACGAAATGAAATTGAGTGTCGCCTAAGGTAATGCTTTCTGGCTCGAAAAAAGTGGGTGCCGCGGTGCTGGCACGAACGACTTGCCATAATGGTAAATCTAAATTGCAATCAGCAAGGGAGCGGTCATTAAACATGGCTTTGGGATTATTACTCATAAGCCAGGGCGAACCTGTTGAAGCGTTTCGAAGCACGATCATCAGCAGCGTCTTTATCTTATCACTTCCGAGGGTTGTGTCTTCTCCAAAGGTATCTTTTAAAATGCGTGTAATAGCTTCCGATTGATATTTAAAATATAAACGCTTTTTGAGCGCGGCTTTCTTAAAAATTTCTTGACTGCATTCTAGGTAAAACGGTCTAATTTCGGCAGTACTCATTCCGGTAGAAAGCGCGGTCGCTAAAATGGCACCAGTGCTAGTTCCGGCAATATAGTCGAAGTACTGGCAAAGCCTTAGCTCAGGATCACCTGAAAGTTGACGGAGGTGCGTTTCAATTTGTTCAAGCATACCGAGTGCGAGCAATCCACGAATACCGCCGCCATCAATGGTTAGGATTTTTTTCTGAGTCATAGAAGTCATTGATTTACTGGTTATTATTCTGATTAATACTAGTAATATCTAAGCCCAAGCGCAAGCCGAAAATAGCCAAGATTAACCACTCTTTGGCCGGTTCACTTAAGAATTTGCTTGTTATTACCTAATTAGCTAATCTTTTCCTATACTTGATTCATATTCTAAATAGTTTCTTTGCTCCTAATAAATAAGAAGTGAACGCGAAATCAACAGGCTAACCAATGATAACCATAATCAAACGACTATTTTGGCAGATTAAATCTCCGGTGACGAATATCTTATTTGGTCTCCAATTATCATCACTGATACAACGAGCCATTATTTTGCTTGGTTGTATCATTTTGTCTGCTTGCGGAACGATGACTGTTAAGCAGCAGGAACTCAGCTCGCTTCATCAAAGCTTTTACAACGATTATGAACCTAACCTGCAGAAGTTTAATGCCGAAATTAACCAATCCTTGGTTTTGCGCAAGCGCTCTGTTGCATTCTTTACTCAAGAAAGATTGGAAGGTGAACAGCAGTACTTCGATTCGGCGGACATTACTCGGATTCAAACCACCGTTAAACAATACGACCAAAATCGTGATGTTCTACTCAATGAAATTGCCTATCGATATCGAAAGCTGATTGAAAACGTGGAGCTACAATTCTCGTTAACAAAACCAAGCGGGTTAGTGTTAGGTAAGCAGTTTTTAGGTATGGGAGCGGGCAATGTACTTTACGTGAACCCTAATGATGAATTGGGTCAACAGTATTTAACCGTTATAAAACTCGGGTTGGCGGCTACTCTTACGCTTTATGATAACTTCATTATTGCGATAATGCCCTACCAAGAAAATGGCCATTTCAGACGAAAAATAAATTACGATAATATCGATAACGAGAAAATTATTGAAAAAATATCAGGGAATTTTAGACGTCTTGATAATTATAAAGATGCCTTACGAGTCGTTGAATTTATGGACTCTGTTCGGAGTTGGGAAGAATCTGATCCCGAGCATGCTCTTAAACTAGGCAAGGACAACGATTACTTCAATGTGCTTATTTCTGGGAGCTACACCAATAAACGAATAAAAGAAATTACTATGATGGATCGGTTAGCATTTAGAACCGTTCGTTTTAGGCGCATTTTAAGAGATATCTTATTTGATGTTGGCAACGAATCGATGAATTTAGTTAGTAAAATATTTGGCAATACCATGGGACTGGTCTCTTCCAGAGAAGGCTACTTAAAAAATATTCCACGAAGTCATAAAGAAAAGTTGGAAGCCGAAATGAAACCCGGTGATATTCTTCTTGAAAAAACGCCGTTTAGATTAACTGACCGTTTTATTCCAGGGCATTGGGGACATGTTGCCATTTGGGTTGGTTCCGAACAACAACTAAAAGAATTGGGTGTTTGGGAGTTGCTACCTGAGCTCTACCAAAAAGCACAACAACGCTTCGATTATGAAGGCCCATCTTTTCAAGAAAAGATCCGCTCTGGACATAAAATCGTTGAAGCGCTTAGACCGGGAGTGCAAATCAATACGCTTGAACATTTTCTTAATATTGATGATATGGCAGTGCTTAGAGATCAGAATGTTGATAAGGCAGCACTAAAGCGCTATGTGATTCGAGCTTTTGAACAGATTGGTAAAGAATATGATTTTAATTTCGATGTCGAGACAGACAAGAAAATTGTTTGTTCTGAACTAGCATTTGTAGCTTACGATGATTACCAATGGCCGGTAGCCAAAACTGCCGGGCGTTATACGATATCGCCTGATCATGTTGGCGAAAAAGCTAATGGCGAAGGTCCTTTCTCGCCAGTGCTGTTATATCATGACGGTAAATTGGTAGAAAATAATATTCAATTGAATTTTAATCGGTTAATGAGAGAGGAATACGATCAGGTCCGAATGGATTTGACCCCAATTAACTAAGTGTTGTTTAAGTGAACTATCTGATTAGTTTTTTAATCCATTTTGCTATGGGTGTTGTCACTGGCTAAGTCTAAAGTAAAATTGAGTTTTGTCTTGAGTCAACATGAAATGCTGCGATCAGCGAGTACTGCATAAACTCGCTACAAGTGGTTAAATAGTTGTGGATGCTTTCTCTCATACTTTGAGCGTACTCATTGTCGCTGTCGAGGCAATCAAATTGAGTAAATTGGCACTTAACGATATGTTGACTGTCATTTAATTTTGAATCATCTGTGACCACAATGCTCAGTTCCTTTTTATCTTGTTGCCATTCAAACATTAAATACCTTGATTCGTCAGTTAAGTTTTCTGCCAAAAGGCAAGCTGCCTTTTCAATACATTGATTAACGATGGGGACAAGTTGTTCTGCTTTTTCAATGCGACAAGTTGACGAATGTAGAGTCTGTTTGGTTTTGTCATACTGAGGCGAGGTTCGCTCAATATCACTCGTCTTCCAAGCGAGTTGATTAGTCATAATTTCATTTTCTCTGAGCTAATAAGGCGACAACACATAGTCACCGAACGATAGCAGCAAATTGTGACAGAACATGGCTCTCAATATCAATACAAACTTTTAGATGGTGCGCCAATTGGTTAGCGGGCACTTGGTGAGGTTTCCCTTGATAAAGTGGTGAGTCAAAAAGTCGTTGATAGTGAATTTCAGCCTGTTCAATATTCCCAGCGAGCAGATAGGATTCTGAGAGTGATGCCAAGTCCCAATAGTCCATTTGTTGGTCAGGTTGGTGAAGCCGCTCTTGCAACACGGTAGCTCGAGTGGTGTAGGTATCAATAATTGAGGAAGCAATGGATTGACTGGCCTCCCTATCGCCAGACCAGAGTGAATAGGTGGCGGCATTGATCCCTAAGTAAGTATTTCGGTATTTTGACTGTTGCCAGCCTTTGACATATAGTTTTCCCCACTGTGACAACTTATCTTGCGCACCATTTTGCCAAAGTTTTTTTATCACGCCTGCCAATATCCCAATGGTTTCATCATCGCTGGGAAATTGTTTTAATAGTCTTCGCAAGTTAGATTCTGCTTTTCTTAGCTCGCCAGTTCTACTTAACAGTAACCCGAGCAGTTGTTGCAGCCGAAGATCCTTTGGGTGTTCCTTAAGGGCCTCGGATAGGAAATCATTAGCCGTAGAATAGTTTTGCTGATTAATTAACTCCTCGCAAATAACTGAGGCGAACACCGGTTGCCTTAAATAATCATTAGTATTTCCTTGAACTAATTGATTGAGTTGTTTATGTTCTAACCATTCTCGTAGGGCATTAAACTGATAATATAATTGCTGCTGTTGATTGCTAATTGGCACGTAATTTTGGCTATCGCTATTAATTAATTGTGATCGATTTATTAGCCAGTCCATCCACATATCTAACAAGATGACCGATATATCGCCATCATTATCTTCCGTGGGTTTAAGTATGTGTCTAAATTGGTTTGCCAGTCGACGCAATGCGTGTGCCCAGTGCCGAGTTTTCTCGTCTAACAAATTAAAGTCGTTAATATATTCAATATTAGCAAAAACATTGGATTTGGCTTTATCACCGAGTTGTATTACGCAGTAGTTCGAGGTAGCTTCCAGAATTCTGCCGCAGTAAAATACCATGGCTTCAGTTGCCTTTATATGAGCTACCTTTGTTAATTGCTCTAAATCGGTTGCCAGGCAAAAATTTTCTGAATCGAGAGCAGAACTCTGTGTCGAAGACATGCTTATTTTTCGCCTCCAATCCTTAAGTCATTAATCAAACCCAGTGCTTCTAACACGGTTGAATCGAAGTCGACGGGCTGCGCTTGCATTATATAAAAAGCTAACAGTCCGGCACAACGGTCAGTAATTCCTGATGAGGCATTACAATTTAAAGCGCCAAAAATATCTTGATCTAAATCCCAGACAATGGCTTTGTTATTGGTCAATTCTTTGGTGTGGGAAAAAAAATCGCTTGGATTTTCGATTCTAACTACCGGAGTTTGTTGTTGGTAAGCTGCGATAGAGAAATTGTTTTTCGCTAAATTCGAATGCTGTAGATAGTTAAATTTGGATAATTGTAATGATTGACGACGGTTATCCTGGACGTTTAGATGTTGCTGCTCGCGAGTAATATCCAATTTTGTATCATAATAAAAACTCTGCAAACCTAGTGAATTCCATCGTAACATATCTGGATAAGAGCCCGCTTTTCCATCGGTCGTTTGGCCGTCCCAGAGTACTAATTGTTTGGCATCATATAGCGAATCTGTTTGTGCCGCGGCTAACAAGCCTAGCCCCATCGCGACCTCGGTGCACTCTGCGTAACTGATTATCTCGTCTTTCGGTTGCTTTTGGTACACCACGGTGGTTGACTTGGCTTGCTCTAATAATAATTTGAATCGATTTACCCAGTTTTTACCCGATGGTAAAACAGAATTATTGATAAAAGTTTCAATTGAATAAGGAAAAACTAAATGGAGACCAACCCCATGCTTAATTGCTGACTCGGCAATTAGAATGTCGGCACCTGCGGCAAGCGAGCCGAATGAACAAGAAACTTGATTGTTTTGGAAGAAGTGGTCTACTGCACGTCTTAGTGACGGTTCATGCGAATTAGGAAAGCGACCTGACTCATCACGCGAGATCATATGACCACAAAAGTGGATGATGCCAGTGGCACACGGCCAGCCATTCTTGTTGAGTTGTGACAGGTGGGAAAGCATCGCTCAGACTTTTTTGTTGGTTTTGGGTAAATTGGTTTTTGACGGTTTCGGCGAGCGGCTCGACAAAATCACAGTCACCGTAAGTGCAACCAGTACCAAAAGAAATACCGCGATTGAAGAGGGCTCAATATCGCTAGGCTGATATATGATGTCGTGCAAGTTAAGCCCCCATAAATCGACCCAACCGATAATCGCGGCAAACAAGGAACCGAGTATCCCAAATTTTCTCAAGCGCGCTTCTTGTTGTTGGCTAACATGGTCAGCGATGTATTGCTCTACTTCATCAACATCATTGGTAGTATCTGTTAGTAATTGCTCAATCTCAAGAGCCTGCTTATTGGTATTGCAAAATAGATTATGATTGGTATTGCTACTGATTTGAGTAAATCTAAAATTTAATCTGAAATCATATAGTTTACTTCGATATTTGCGTAACCGATCTAAATTTTCACCGGTGGGATTATTCATATCGATTTGTTTTTGATGCGAGTTCCCAGCCATTTCTCTTAGAAAAATATATTCGGCATAGGTCAAAAGTATCAATGGCGCATAGGCTTGCTTAACTGCGGTCTTGCCAAAATTCTTAATTGATTCTGGGACATCGTCCTGATAAAGCGACCAATCAACATAGGTACAACAACCTTCCAAACTAAACGCATGGGTAATCGTTTTAAAAGGTTCGAAGTAGCTAATTTGTTGTTGCGGATTTTCAGGTAAATAGAGGTCATTGTATTTTCTCGCTATTCTAAAAACGCAGTTTTCTTTGGCTTCGCGATCCAACGATTCCTCGCTAGCTAGGAATACATAGCTGTAGGTATTATTCCTATCTTTGCAAGCTCTTAAGTTAAGTGAAGCAATTTCCTCCGTCGGCATCAGTCGATCAATTAACGGCGAAAGTCCTTTTGTTGTTGAAGGTGAACTATCTGAATGGTCTGGATCAGTACCCCAATTTATACTAATTGCTTGGTGATCATTACTATTTCTTGCGATGGCATAGTTGATTTCTAATAGCGCTTGTAGATGACTAATTGCTGCGCCATTTTTGACAGGTTGTTTAAAAGCCAAATCGATCACCAGCATTCCAACGCCAAAATTTAACCCGTAGAAGCTGACTTCGTTAAACATCATGGGCCATTGGTCATTGTCCAACGGCGCTGTTATCCCGATCGCTTTAAGCCGATTGGTTGCTGCTTGCTTTAGAGAAATCGCGACGCCGGTACCTAAGTGGTTGGGAGTTCCATTGTTGAGGGTTCGCAGGGCTTGCTTGCTAAGAGATAGCGGAGGCATGCCGAAGAAACCTTGGGAGAAATCTGTATTTATCTCTCCGTTAACTAAGCTTGAAGAAAACTCATGAAATCGCTTGTCCAACTGAGTTGTTTTGATTTCCCAAAGCGAGGACTGTAACTGCTGTTGATGTGATTGGCTGCTTAAGAAATCAGCGGCTTCGGTAAGTTCCTGAACCTTAAGCGCAATCTTTTGATCTAAAAAGCCTTGATAGGCCGCTGGGTCGGCCGACGATTCAAAGGTATAGGGAAAATAGAGTTTTATAGAATGATTCTGAGAGATAACCATAGCTGTTGATAATTATTATTTGGATATGTCTTAGTCTAGGCTAATATTCAGCAAAAATCTTGATTTTATTGAAGTTTTTCGATTTAAGACTGTGGACTGTTGGAGCAATATTTGACCTCATAAATAAGACTGGGTAAGGTGGCTATAAAACGCTGTTGACTAAGTCAATAATAATCATAAGAGGAATGCTGCGCTTTGGACGATAAAAAACAATCAACCACCGAAAATGGCCTGACTGAGCGGCAAACTATCTACAGAGACATTATTAAACAACCGCTTGCGCCTATGGTACTGAGGGTAGGAGTGGTTAATCTAGCAGAATCCGCGAGCTGTGAGGATGTAGAAGCGGCTATTTCAAAACCGCTGGTCGATATTTCCAATGAGATCTCGAAGTTAGCTCAAACCTCATTAGCCGGTCAGATTTACAGTCAACAAAACCCGATCTTAAGATTGGTTTCAAGCTTTGATTTATCTGTTCCAGAGAGTCAATCGGTCACTAGTGAGTATTTCAAAATTCATCACGTATATCAGGACAACCTGTCTCGCCGGACGGGGAAAAAAACAATAGAACATCAAATTGCATTCGAATCAGACATTCGTGAAGGGCATGAAGATGAAACGTTCGACTTTAGACAGGTGAGTTCACACTCTGATTTGTTGTTAGTCATCGTCGATGATGGCAGCAGCAGTGAGGAAGTCATCAACCAGTTAAACGGTGAGGCTGAAGAAGGGGAGGTTGCGCCATTTGTTATGTCAGTACAATTTGACTCGCAACAACCGGCTCAATCCAAAATTAGTTTACTGGGCTTGAACAATGCGCAGCTTTCGGATGCGTTATCAGAGATTCTTTTGTTCGATTCGTTATTTAGTGCATCGCCAGTCTCATCATCCGCAAGTGAAAAATCCAATGACTCTGATTTGAAATCACATACACTTAAACGAATTGCAGATTATGTCGACGAAGTGTCTTTTGTGATCAATGAAGAGCAGCCCGATTTTGACTATCAGGGGCCGATAAGGGCGAAACCATCATTTATTAGTTGGCGAAATATTTTTACTCGTTTCATCAACTTTCTATCGCCGCTAAAACATCAAAAATCTTTGCAAGCTAAAGTCGCTCAATCTGACGATAGTGTTGCAGTAGAAAATCTATCAGCGATGCGACGATCTCAATCTTGCCAAACGCTTTATGCACTATTTATGCGGTCCGATCAATTGGCTATTCGATATGCTAATGCTCATCGGAGCTCCTTTATTTTGATTTATTGTTTGGGGGCGTTTGCGCTAGTGAACGCAGCAATAGCCATTGGCTTTTCTGACATAGGATGGTTGGCATTATCTTCGGCTCTGGCAGAGTTCTTTGCTCTAGTCGCGATATTTCTTATTTACCGCAATGACCATAAAAGTCGCTATCATATTAAGTGGTTGGAATATCGTTCCTTGGCAGAAATATTGAGAGTATCACCGCACTTGAATAGTTTGGGTATGGTATTTACTACAAAAGGATTAGAGCGTCATCGAAGCAAAGAAAATGAGGCAAACCTTTCAGCCCATAGTGTTGGAAGAACTTGGCTTATTATTTATTCTGAAAGCATAAAGAGGTGGTTAGATTGCAGTAATAATTCAATCAGTCAGAAAAGCTTGCAACAGGGCAGAGCTTTTCTAACGGATAAACTGATCGCAGGTCAGGTAAACTATCACCACAAAAATGCCCATCGCATGCACATTGCTGGACATAACTTGGGCAAATTTAGTTATGTTCTATTTGTGCTAGCTTTTCTTTTTGTTAGTGGGAAATTGCTCACTAAGTTGTTGCATGGAATGGACCTTGGACTTAATCCAGAAGAGCTCCATCATATTGGTCATTACCTAGGATTTTTAGCCGCAATCTGTCCAATGCTTGGCTCGGCAGCATTCGCCATTCGAAATCATGCGGAATTTGATATTTCTTCGCAGCGCTCACAAACTATGTTAAAAAAATTAAATCGACAGCTTGAAGAGTTTGAGCAGTTAGGTCAATCGATAGCTTATCAAAAGTTGCAAAAGGTCTGTCAGGAAACTGCTCTAATCATGCAGTCGGAGACAGCTGATTGGTTAGAAATCTACGAAGTTAAAGAGACCGAACCTGCCTAAATAATTCTTAGCAAGCTTGGGAAGATTAGCTTAGTTTAAGCTCGGACTGCAAAAAACGTAAACTGCGAGTCCCATACCATGAATATAATTCACCATCGATGAGAGCGCCAGTAAAATTGATGTCATTCAATTCATCGAGATGTTTTTCAAAGGGGAAGGGTTCGCTGGAAAATAAATAAAAACAGTTGTCACGAGGTAAGCTTTCGGAATCGATATTGGGGTATTTTTCATCTCTTCCAATTAACAGCTGACTAAAACCAAGTTTACAAAGAACTGACCAAATAAAAGTTTCCGGACCAATTGCCATCCAAGGATCTTTCCAGATTAAATAGTCGACTTTTGCTTTACTTAAATCCGTTCGTAGATTTTTTTGATGGTTAACTTTGCCCAAGTAGCTAATAGCTCCTGGTATGTGGTTCAAGTCAATATGGTTCAAAGTCTTAGAATCGGCTATTTGTTTCCATTGATAAGCGATTTCTTTTAACTGCGAGTTGTTTAGCTTGTTGGCTAAACTGAGTAGCTCACCAGAAATATTAGCTAAGCTGGTGATATGTAATGTAAAGAACGGACAGGGACAAGCTTCAGCCATTTCGAGGGTGTTTTCTTCTTTATCTAGAATGACTAAATCGGGTTTTAACTCAGTTAACTTGTCCCATTTGACATCTTTAGTTCCACCCACTACTTTGATGTTTTTCACTTTTTCATTCGGATGAATACAGAATCTCGTTCGACCGACCACTTCAACACCACAGTCGAGCAATGTTTCCGTGATCGATGGTATAAAGCAAACAACTTTGGTCATTAAAGTGAGCCTTCTTAACTAATAATAAAGCTAAGCGGTGTTATTCTGCTAGATGCTTTTTTAAGGCATCACACAGTAGAACCGACTCTTTAGTTTGAGCCAAAGCCAACTCATACCCCGGAGCTTGCTCAGCGTATTTTTCAAAAAGCACATCGAGATCAGTCAACCTTTCTTGACTACAACTGCCGCCAGCGAATCGAGGGCTCCGGCGTCGCCACTGTGCGGGTATTTTCTCGAGTATGTTCGCCATATTGGCTTTAAACCATTGCCAGTGTTTATCACCGAGTTGTTTATTAGATAACATGGCTGCGATAATAGCGAAGCTTTCTCTCGCACCAATATTTTCACTTAACGCATATTGTTGAACGATTTCTAATAACGCCGGATCTTGAATTGTACCAAGAGCATACGCGCTGGCGTTATCAAATAGTGGGTTGTCGACGTGCTTTCTAGCTTCTACCAATTGTTTGAAGTATTTGACACCGCCGTCCTCAACCGCAATTGTGAAAGCGGTTGTGTATAGATCGCTGGATAATTCTGAAGACTTATTCACTTTACTGGTTTCGAGAAAGTTATCCACGAGTGACCTTAGCTCGTCTCGAGTCGCTTGGTTCTTAAGAGTATCAGCGGCAAATTTAGTTAAGTTATTTAACATTAACAACTCACTATCAGTTAAGTTAGCTCGGTTAGATTGTAGTTGCTTAATTTTGGTTAAATACCAAGGAGAAATAATCGCTCTCATTTGTTGGGCTTTATTCTCAGAAAATACCTTATCTAAGTAATAGCTTATTTTTGATAATGGCAGCTCAACCAGTTGTCGAAGGTTGGAACGTGAAGACAATTCTAAACTTTGAGTCATAAGCTCAAGCTCCACATCACCCGCTTCAAAACCTGCAAAAATACTGTCTAGTACTGCAATTTTTTCAGCATTTTTTAATTCCTCAAAATGGGACATAAGAGCCGCTAGATTAGCATCGTTCATTTTCCAGCGGTAATAACCAGAACCGTTTGCATTTGGCATTACCCAGGTTGGGCACTGCTTAGTTGCCAAGGTCATCTTATTATTATTGGGATTGATCAAGTCACAAGACTTTTCAATTTGACCGGCTATTTGGTAATTGACGCACATCGGAACTGTCCAGGCTGAATCAGAGTTAATCGGCGAACCTAGCGGCTTGTATCTAGATTGACTAAACTCGATCGAAGTCTGTTTTCCTTGTTGGCAGTTGAGTTCGATACTAAAAAAAGGAACTCCTTTTTGTTCGACAAATTGTTTGAAGGTTTCTGTGAGCGTGGGCTCTCCCGTTTGTTCCCCAATACTTTTGTAAAACTGAGGAGAATCTGCGACTCCATCTGCATACTCGGCGACGTAACTGCCAAGAGCCTTGCGAAATTTTTCTGGGCCAAAATAGCTATCAATCATGTGAATGACTGCCTGGCTTTTTCGATAGGTTATTGAGTCATAGGCGTTTCGAATGTTGGCGTTTTTCAATATCGGTTGACGAATTGCACGAGTGCTTGCCAATGAGTCGGAAGTCATCGTATTAAAGTTGGATCGTATGGCATTCAAATCATGTCCTGCACCGGGCTCAAATTGATTAAGAATTACTGGGGTTGCCCAAGTAGAAAATCCCTCTTTTAACCATAAATCGTCCCACCATGGTGGAGTGACCAAATTACCAAACCACATATGTGCGATTTCATGGGCATGGGTATTCATAATACTCAATTTTGCACCGGGAGCTGGGTTATCGCCAAGTAATACTCGTTGCTCGCGATAAGTGATAGCGGCGGATAACTCTGTCGCACCGCTTGGCCACTGAGGCGCTGCAACAATATCGAGTTTCTTAAATGGGTAGGGTTGCACTAGCGCAGTTTCAAACAACTCCATGTATTTCGCAGTAATCCCCATAACGAAATTCATATCTTTCGCTCTTCCGCGCCTTGCGACGGCGCGTAGTGGAATTTCAAAGTCTCTAACCGCATTGGTCGGGATCGGAGCAAACTCTAAAATATCAAATGGCCCAACCGCGACAGATAATAAATAAGTCGGCATTGAGCGCGTTTCAGCAAACTGAAATTTAACGAAATTGTCATCAACTTTTTCTACTGACTGTTCTCGGGTATTTGAAATCGCCGTCATATCTTTTGGGATAGTCATGGAAATCAAGTATGGAGATTTAAAGCCTGGTTGATCGAAGCCAGGTAAAAACTTTCGCGCTTGAATTGATTCAGACTTAGCTAACACATAAGCATCGCCCTGTTCTTCTACTTTAAATAGCCCCGATAAATTTCGATCAAATTTTGCTTGATAATCAAAAATGAGCGAAAGTTTTCCTTTCGGGAATTGTTTTCCCAAATCAACCCACGCGACTCCAGAGTCAGAGCGCTGAATATATTCTGCTGGGTAGACTTGGCCATCTTGAGTTGCGCTAATCACAGAGGTAACGCTTAAATCTTGACCATGCAACCAAATACCATTGCTCGGTTGCTTTAACTCGACATCTAACTTCGCATGTCCAGTAAACGTTTCCTGGTTCGGGTCGATGGTTAAATCCAGTGTGTAATAAAGCGGGTATGCTAGATCTGGCAATGCTCCTTCGGGGACCAATTCAGAATCTTCATCAGCGATATTCGAAACTGCGGTTTCGGTATTGAGCTTAGTTTGAGAATCTTCAGCAACTGATGTTGACTGAGGTTCAGACTCAGAACAACCTGACAATGCAATCAGAAATGCTAATAAGGTAAAGGTTTTGATAAAAAAGCGATGTTGATTTCGCATAGGTAAGCTCTCTGTATAGTCTAATATTTAATTCGGATATTGTAAGAAGCCTCTCAACTATTGAAACTAGCTTGAGAGCTTAAAGATTACTGGTATAGTCTAGATGTTTATTCCATGTTCGCTCGAAGTTCTTCAAGTTCAAGTTGAAGCAGCTCGACCTGTTCTTCTAATTGAGTAATTCTACTTTCCATGGAGTGTTTGTCTAGATGATTAGAATTGTCCACTTGTGCGGTGTTTTCCAGATGATTCTCAGTTCGGTCGCTGTCTTTGGAATCATCGTCAGGTGTTACAATCGATTCACCAAAACAATGGGCATAGCGCGATTCACGTTTGCCTGGTTCTCTGGCTAATTTTATTACCTTTGCAGGCTTGCCATTTTCATCGGGCTGGCAAAGTTGATTAAGCACTTGCTCTGTCTCGTGCACATCACTAAATTCACAGAGTCTATTAGTCCTAGTACGCAGCTCTCCTGGCGTTTGTGGACCGCGTAAAAACAACACGCATATGATCCCTAATTCTTGCGGGCTAAGTTGTAACTGCCCAAATTCCGTATTGCAAAATCGATGTTTATATTTGGCCACTCGGCTGGTAGCTCCGGATTGATTCATTACCAGCCCTTGGGCGGCCAATTCGTCGATAGTATTTTGTACTTCTGTTTCAGTCATTGACATCACTGGGTCGCGGTTACTCTTTTGGTTGCAAGCGTTGGTAAGCGCATTCAGCGAGAGTGGGTACTGATCGGGTGTTGTTAAAGATTTTTCAATCAAACAGCCAATGATGCGAAGTTCGTTTTTTGATAGTTCCATCCTATAACTTCCTAGTTTGCAGGCTTTGTTAATATAAAAACCAATCAATATTGATGAGTTTGTTGGCGATTATATCGAAATTGTGATGATACTGTGAATTTTTTACTTGCGACACCTTTATCTAACTAATAGAGTAGAGAACGAAACGTTTCGTAATTAAGGATAGAATATGGATTTTAAATTTCGTCACAAGTTAATACTTGCGCTGGCAGCTGTGACTACTGCATTTAGCATACCAATGGCATCGGCAGAACAAGTTCACAACCATGCCGATAAATATGCAAATAGTGATGGCTATGTGTGGATATCAATAGGGACAGATGCGTACAAAACTATCACCGAAAAATATACTACAGACTTAGACTTGATTGTCTCAAAAGAGCAAAAACTAGTCTTTAATAAAGCCAGCCAAAAAGAGCGATTGATGAGTACACCTATGGCTCTTCAAGTTAGAGCAAGCCAGTTAGATAAGCTGAGCAAAATAATGCATCAAGAGTTTCATCGTTGTGCCGGTTTCATTGCCCACGCTGATTTCGAAGGGGCAAAATCTGCCACTGTATTATCTAACCAAACAGCGATAACCGCGGTCGAGTATTCAATTGATAACCCTGCAGTGGTATCGGAGCTACTAAGCCAATTACAGCCAACAAACTTAACTTCAACAGTCACAAACATGAGTAACTATAATAACCGATACTATACCGCTCAAAGTGGTGTTGAGGCATCCAATTGGCTTAAAGGAGAATGGGAGTTATTGGCCAGTTCGCGCGATGATATTTCGGTAGAATTATTTCAGCATTCAGCTTGGGCTCAACCGTCGGTGATTGCAACCATTGAAGGCAGCACTCTTGCTGATGAAATTGTAGTGATTGGTGGTCATTTAGACTCAATTAACGGCAGTAGTCCGGCTAATGGCAGAGCTCCAGGTGCTGATGATAATGCATCTGGAATTGCAGTAGTGACAGAAACTCTTAATGCGATTGTTGCCAGTGGCTTTAAACCGCAAAGAACTATTAAGTTAATGGGTTATGCTGCAGAGGAAGTCGGTTTAAGAGGTTCCGATGAAATTGCGGCACAGTTTGCTCAAGATAACATAGATGTTGTCGGAGCTGCGCAATTTGATATGACTGGGTTTCGCGGCACAACCGGCCAGGATTTTACCTTTATTAGTGATTTTACTAATGCAGAACAAAATCAATATATGGCTGATTTAGTTGATACTTATTTGACCGACCTTACTTATGATTTTGATCTATGTGGATATGGTTGCTCCGATCACGCGAGTTGGACTCGACATGGATTCGCTGCTTCGTTTCCTTTTGAAGCCAATTTCAGAAATAGTAATAGTCGAATACATACCTCTGGAGATAGCGCCTTTGATTCAGCTCACGCTATCAATTTTGCAAAGTTGTCGGTCATTTATGCAGCGGAGTTGGCTAAAGGAACCACGGAAATATCAACTGCTCTTAGTAGTTTATTGTTTTCTCAGGCAGAATTAGATGCTGAGAACAACTCGACCATAACCATTTCAGTAAGAAGAGTCGGACCAAACCAGTCCGCAGTGTCTGTGGATTTTCAAACGGTTGATGGCAGTGCCATTGCCGGGACTGATTATCAAGCAACATCGGGCACTTTGAATTGGGATGCTTTGGATAATGCCGAAAAACAAATTTCGATAGTAGTTAATAGCGTCGATGTTGATAAGAGTTTTACCGTAGATTTATCGAATCCACAAGGTGGTGAGTTAGGTAGCACATCAACAATTAGTGTTACAGTTAAAGCTCAAGCGGTCACCCAACCCGATCCAGAGCCTGAAGCTGAGTCGAGTGGTGGAGGAGGCTCCTTGGGGTACTTATCGATAATATTGTTGTTGCTCATTCGAAACAGAAAGTTACGTTACTAAAGTTAGGGAGTTGTTGACGTCAGGTCATAAAATTTGCTTGGAGGGACAAAAATGAAAATTAAGTGGATACTAACCATTGGGTGTTTTATTTTGCTACTTGGCTTATCGCTAAATTTTCTCAATACAGCTAAGCAATATTCTCTCACTAAACAAGAGAGCCAGACGTTAACAAAAAGTCACCACAAACAAGCTGCAAAAATAGACGGGTTGAGTCAATCGCCGAATGGTTCCGCTCAATACTTTTCCAATAAGCGATTAGCTAAAGGCGCTAATCGTTTTCCGTCCGAAAATATCGTTAACGCGATTCGTGATAAGCGCCAATATTTTAGTCAAACTAAACGCCTTACAGCAGAACCATGGGTTAATTTAGGGCCACAAAATGTTGGTGGTCGAACGAGAAGTTTTATATTCCACCCTACGAATCCTGAAATTATTTATTCTGCAGGAGTCTCTGGTGGTGTCTGGAAATCTGTCGATGGTGGTGGCGATTGGGTTGCCATAGCCGACGATATTGAAAACTTAGCAGTGGTCAGCCTAGCACTGTTTCAAAGCGCGCCGCAGACTTTGTTAGCAGGCACTGGCGAAGGTGTATACATAGGCCGTCCCATTGTTAGAAGTCGTGGAGTCGAAGGTAATGGAATATTTAAAAGTGCCGATGACGGCGTTACCTGGCAAGCGGTATCACAAACACTTAATAATCCTGACTTTCAATTTGTAAACAAAATTCGAACTGCTACCGATAACACCGCGTTTGCCGCGACAGGCAAAGGAATTTGGCGCTCGGTTGATTTTGGTGATAATTGGGAGCTAGTGCTTGACCAATCAAGCCGTGTAGGTGGTTGCCATGAAATAGAAATTAGACCAGCTAGTGATCCGAATCAATTACTCGTTTCCTGTGGAAGTTTTGAAACCGCGGCGGTCTACAAAAGTAATGATAATGGTGATACATGGAGTTCAGTGATTGAGTCGGCCAATCAAGGTCGAACAACCATCGCTTTTGCACCTTCTAATCCTGCGCGGGTGTATGCGCTAAGCGCACAAAACCAATTCGGCCCATACCCCTATGGAGTTAACGGTTTGTACCGTTCCGATGACGGGGGTGATAACTGGACTCTAATTAGTGACTATCAAGCCAATAATGTTAATAACCGAGCTTTACTAGCAACCACCAATTATGTTTTCGATTGTGGTGGCAGTGGAGTCTATCAAGATGGCCGGTTAGCGGGAGGTGGATGGTATTACAATTTAATTACAGTAGACCCCACCAATGAAAACAGAGTTTGGACAGGCGGGTTAGATTTATGGCGCTCTGATGATGCTGGAGAAAACTTTTCGTTGGCTTCATTTTGGTGGGCTAGTGAGCAGCAAAACAGTTATATTCATGGCGACCACCATTCGATGGTTTATCATCCTAATTACGATGGCGTGAACGAAACGCGAATGTTTGCTTCTAATGACGGTGGAATTTGGCAAACCAATAACTCTACAGCGAGTTTAGCCTCCGACAATTGTAACCCTAATACTGCACAAGTTAGTTGGCAGCCCCTTAATAATAACTACGCAGTTACTCAGTTTTACCACGGTTCAGTCGCTCGAGACGGGCAAACGATGATTGGTGGTTCTCAAGATAATGGCACAATTTGGCGTTCTGAAACCGGAGAGTGGCAGCAAATAAATGGTGGTGATGGATCTTATTCAGCTATTGATCCTAATGATCCCAATTTAGTTTATGTGTCATCTCAATATGCTAATTTAGTAAGAATTAACATCCAGCCTTCTGGCAATAGTCGTACAAGCATCAGTGAAGGTATTACTGAGCCCGGTTTGTTTATCACTCCTTTTACACTTGATCAAAATGATACTAGTCGGCTTTGGCTTGCTGGGCTCGCTCTGTGGCGAAGTGATAATCGTGGCGATAGCTGGACCAAAGCGAGTAGTGATGAGTACAGTATGAATTTTATTGATGGTCTGTCTGCGCTTGCTGTTGCACCAGGTAACTCTGACTTGGTTATCATGGGAGGAACTGATGGCAATATTTTTAGACACACCAACGCACTGAGCGGTACTGCTTCCACAAATATGTCCTCTTTAAAAATTGCTGATGGTTATATATCTTCGGTTAATTTTGATAGCAATAACCCGACGAAAGTCGTTGCAACGGTATCGACTTTTGGCCAACCTCATGCATGGATGAGTTTGGATTCAGGTGAAAGCTGGGAAGCTCTTGATGAGGCTGGCAGCGCTGGCTTACCGGATGTACCGACGCATGATATTATTGTTGCACCACATGATTCCAACACTCTGTATGTCGCCACTGATATTGGTGTTTATTCTAGCAGTGATAATGGTTCCTCATGGTTTCCTCTGACCACAGGTATGCCAAATGTAGCGGTCGAGAAATTAGTGTATAACCGATTTAATTTACAGTCTGATTTGATCGCTTTTACCTACGGAAGAGGTACTTTTAAATCGCGACTCACCGACATTGAAAACTACCCACCTCAAGTTGCTGGTAGTTCACCCTCTCTTACATTAGAGGAAGGCGAGAGCGCTAGCTACTCAGTGGTCCAACATTTTACTGATCAAAATGGTGACCCACTAAGTTTTAATGCTAGCAACCTTCCTTCCGGTTTAAATCTTTCGGAAGCTGGCCTTTTATCGGGAAGTACTAATGCAATTGGCACGACTAATGTGTCGATAATTGCTTCGGATGGTGAATTGACGGCAACGACTCAATTGGCACTTACCATAGTGGAAGTGTCAAGTTCTAGCTCCGGTGGAGGGAGCTTTTCTTACTGGTTTTTACTTTTTATTTTCCTACTAATAGCACCGCGAGATATTAATAACCAATCTACGAGAATGTTAAAATCTCATTAGTAAATTATTTGAACTGTTAGTATTAAATAGTGGTTTTTTTAGACTAAATTATTTTTTAAAAATCTCAAAAAATTATATTTGATTTAACTTTTTATAATTTTCAAAAATTATTCTCATATCTGAGATATTTCTCGAGATATTTATTTTCTCTTATTGCATGCTGCTATACTTTATCAGAAGTGTGCTGGTCAAACTGATTCATCTAAAGTGATAATTTGAACACTCACTTTTTCTACTAGATATTTTCTATTGGAAATTACCTTCGGACAATCTATGTCCGTTTTATAGTGTTTAATTTTGAACTTAGAATCAACGCGAATTATATGTTGAATTCAGTACAACGGATTGCAACTGGGTTAACCTAAATAAGCGCTTGATACTACTGCGATGAGGTGGTATTTGTGTTTGGATTTTTAGGCGAATATTTTAAGAGTAAAAAGGCTAACGATAAAAAAGTGAAGCCAGTCTTAAAATCAAATAGGCAAGATGGTTTTTCAATTAAGTACGATCCTAACTTGATCGACGAACTTGAAAGCGATCATGCTAAGTTAGTTGCTATTTATGAAAGAATATGGACGGAAGGGTTTAAAGAATCTAATTTTTCTCAAACCTCGACATTGATCAGTCAATTTAAAAGTATGTTTCAAGCTCATCTTCTAACCGAAAACGTAAAATTCTACGTCTATCTCGAACAAACATTAGCGAACGATCCGCACAACTTAAAAATTGTGAAAGAATTTCGCACTGATATGAATGAAATCGCAAATACGGCGGTAAAATTCTGCAAAACTTATCAGGGCAAATTTAATTCTGAAATGATTCATAAATTTGAGGACGATTATAAAGCGATTGGTGAAGTTTTAACTAGAAGAGTTTCATTGGAGGAAAAATCGCTCTACGTTCTATATCAACCGCATTAACGGGTTCGAGTTTTTTAGGTGTCAAATACTGACTTAGATTACTCCGCAAAACAACAAAAATCTAACGGAACACAAGCTCCCATTATCATAATAGGTAATGGGCCTGTCGGAGTTAGGGCGGCAGAATTAATTCTAAAAAAACTTCCAAATACTAATGTAATTTTATTTGGGGAGGAAAGCTATCCTGCTTATAATCGTGTTCAGCTTTCGGTGTATCTAGCAGGAAGTGTCTCCAAGGCACAGCTTTCTAATGAAGTGGAAGACCATCAAAATCACCGTCTAATAGAGTATGTTGGACATAAAGTTACACAGATTGAATGTAAAAAGAAAAAAGTACAGACAGAATCCGGCCAGACATTCGACTATTCGAAATTAATTCTCGCTCTGGGATCGACACCAAGGATCCCTAAAATATCCAATGTTGAATTGCAAGGTGTACATCCGTTTCGAACTATTCAGGACGCGGATAAATTGCTTTCAATAAAGAATAAATGCCGTCATATCTTTGTTGTTGGAAGTGGACCATTAGGGTTAGAAACTGCTGTCGCTTTAAAGCAACCTAATAATCAAATTACCTTGCAAGTTCGAGAAAAGTTGTTAAGCCATGAGATAGGGGCTGGAGCTCAGTTGGTTTTATCCGACTACTTGAAAGCCACAGGAATTACCTTAGTAACCAAAAACCCGATTATCAAACTCTTGGGCAGCACTAAAGTTGAGGCTGTTGAACTTAAAGACGGTACTTGTGTTCCTTGCGAGAGTTTAATCCTCTGCTCCGGCATCACTCCAAACATTGAATTGGCCAATCGTGCGGGGCTTGTGACGCGTCGAGGAATAGTTGCTAATCTGGATGGATTGACTAATGACCCCAATATTTATGCTATAGGTGAGTGCAGCGAATTTGAAAACATCACTCATGGGATAGTTGCACCAGGACTTGCGCAAGCGCACAACTGCGTTAATCACATTGCCGGTGATGACAGGCGCAAGCCAGTTCATGTTGACCATATACAGGTCAAGTTTGGAGATTATGCAACGGCACATTTTGGACGACTAGCCGGTAGAGATGTCAAAGTATTTGATTACACAAACCGATTAAAAGGGATTTATCGTAAGCTTGTTGTCGAAAATCAAAAAATCGTCGGTGCAGTGTTGGTGGGCAATTGGGAAGAGCAAAATAAGGTTAAACAAGCGGTAGAAAGTCAGTCTAAGCTTAGCGATAAGCAATTGGGCAATTTTGTTGATACTGGGTTTCTGTTTGAAAACATAAAGCAGCCTAGCGTAAAGGAGCTGCCGGAAGATTATTTGGTCTGCTTGTGCCAGAGTGTTTCACGAGGAGAATTAAGCGCTGCCATTAAGGCGGGATGTCGAACCGTTGAAACCCTCGGCCAAAAAACTAAAGCAGGAGTGACTTGCGGTTCTTGTCAACCACTATTGGCCAACCTGTTGGACGAACCTGCCGCTAACTTAGTTATGCGACATCAAACTGCGATACTGGTTACCTCAATCCTTTCAATATTATTAATTGTACTAACCATTTTGTTTGAGCCATTGGAAATTACTCAAACAGTTCAAATGAACTGGCATATCGAAAAAATTTGGTTTGATAGTTTTTGGAAAAAGGTCAGTGGCTTTAGTTTATTGGGATTGTGTGTCATTGCTGCCGGCTTAGGATTACGTAAACGCTGGAAGCGGTTTAATTTTGGTCATGTTGACCAGTGGCGTTATATCCATTCACTAGTTGGTGTCGTGGCATTAATCATGTTGATGATACACACCGGTATGCGAATGGGCGAAAACTTGAACTTAATCTTAATGATGGTTTTCTTGGCGGCAACTACAACAGGTTCTTTAGTCGGAGTGTTTATGGCTAAGAACCATCATTGGAGTGACGTTAAGCTAGCTAAGCATCGACTATGGTGGTCTCGTATCCATCATACTCTATTGTGGATGCTGCCACCGTTGTTAGGATTCCATATTTTGTCTGCATACTATTTCTAAACGAATTGGAGATGCAGCAAAGCACAATGATGAATTACTATGAAAGTACCTAAAAATAGCATTTTCTACATCGGAATTTCGCTAACCGTGATTATAGGAAGCTATTTGACATTTCATCTTCTTTCCGGTGATAAAACTCATTTCCTTTCCGGTGATACCACTCATGGTCATTATCAATTTGAAGTCGAGTGTAATGCGTGTCACATAGAAGCCTTCGCGGACGAGGATGTAATGCAAGACGCCTGTGAATCCTGCCATGCGGATGAACTCGAAAAAATTAACGATAGTCACCCTAAATCGGTTTTCCTCGATCCTAGAAATGCAGAACTATTGTCTCAGTTAGATGCAAGATATTGCATAACTTGTCATAGAGAACACAAACCTGAAATTACCAGAAATTATGGAGTCACTTTAGCCAGTGATTTTTGTTTTCATTGTCATAAAGATATCGCTGAAGAACGTCAGTCTCATCAAGGTATGGAGTTCAAGGATTGTACGACGTCTGGTTGCCATAACTTCCATGATAACTCGATGCTTTATGAAAAATTTCTTACCAGACATATTAATCAGCCCAATTTATTAACCAAGCCAACCTTGCCTAAACCAACTGGATTAAAACGTTGGTTAAAGAAGAATAAGAAAACACTACCTCTAAGCGAGGCGAAAGCGGATATTCAAGAAAGCCTGTTAGCGATTGAACTTGAAATTCAAGATAGCAAAAAAGGAAGTTTAGAAGCGAACTCGGCTAGTGATGAGCTTAATCAAGAGCTAGGTGAAGTAGGTACAAAGACCAACGCCACTCAAAAATGGCAGAAAAGTATTCACTCCAAAGTAAAAGCTAATTGTAGTAGCTGTCACTTAGATTCTGAACAGCATGAAAAGCTGAGTGTTGATTTTGAATCGCCTAGTGAACAGTGTGCGGATTGTCACCAAAAACAACAACAGACGTTTATGCTAGGAAAGCACGGATTGCGTCACTCTTTGAATTTGAAACCGATGTCCGCCGATCAGTCAAGATTGGACGTCGACCCCACTAATTCAAATAGACTAACCTGCATCAGTTGCCATGACCCACATAGCCTAAATGTTCAAGTTGCAGCGGTTGAGTCCTGTCTAAGTTGTCATCAGGATCAACATAGCAAAAACTATAAACAATCAAAGCACTTCCTATTGTGGCAAGAAGAATTAGCTGGAACAAAACTACCTGGTAGTGGAGTGAGCTGTGCAAGTTGCCATTTACCTCGGATTAAAAAAGGTAAGCGGGTGACCATAATGCACAACCAGAATTTTAATTTAAGACCAAATACCAAAATGTTGAAGAAAGTTTGTATGAGCTGTCATGGTCTTAGGTTTTCGTTATCGTCCCTCGCAGATGAAGAAATAATTACGAATAATTTTTCCAGTAGTCCTACGACAGTTCACCCGACTTTCGAATTAATAGAGCAACGCATTTTAGAAAAGAAAAAACTCAACCAATCACAATAACTTTGGAGAAAACAATGATGAATAAACTATCTCTTTTACTTACTGGATCAGTCATGACAATCAGCATGTTATCGGCAGCACCCGCTAAAGCACAAGATGTCAGTGTGCAGAAGATGGCCGATGCCATTTTCTCGGTGATTGAAGCTGATAGGGCCGTCTATACCAAAAATGTAGTTCAACGACTTCAAAATGATGAAGAAGTCATTACTGCAGAAGAGCATTGGAAAGAAGAAAGCGCGCTGCCTTTACCTGCGCAGATGTTGCGCATGGGAGCTGAGCGTGTGAGTGAGAAAAAATCTGGGTTTAGTTACGCATTGTTAAGCTTATGGGCTATTAACAAACAGAATAAGCCGCGTTCTGAATTTGAACAAAAAGCGCTCGAATCGCTCAATAAAAATGGAAAAAACGTTTATGGAAATGAAGAATTAGGGGGCAAAAAGTATTTCACCGCCGTTTATCCAGACGTGGCTGTCTCGAAGGCGTGTGTTACTTGCCACAATGACCACATCGATAGTCCCAAAAAGGACTTTAAAGTTGGAGAGATGATGGGAGGATTGGTAATTCGAATTCCGCTTGACTAGTGCTCTAGACTAGCAATGGTTTTTATCGCCATATTTTGTTAGCCCACTTAGTTAGACCGGCGGCGACACTTCCAAAGTAGTCGCCGTCCACCATTTCAATCTCAGGGAGTAGTTTGGTAAGTGCTGCACGGATTATTGGTGACTTCGCGCTACCACCTGTTAAGTAGATATAGCTTGGGGTAGCGCTGGCTTGATTCAGGCAGTCCTTCACTAAGGTCAATATATTTCGTAACTGTTTTTCAACGGCGAGTTCTAGCTGAGCATGAGTGATCGTTAGTCCCAATTCAGATTCGATATAAGGAAGCGTTAGAAAATAAGATAGTTGGTCACTCAAGGCTATTTTAGTTTCTTCTGCAGACTTCACTAGACGATGATTGAGTTTGTATTGTTGAAGCTGCATAAACCGCCTAATTAGTTCAGGTTGACGGGCTTGTGCCTCTAATCGTGCAATGCTTTGTTTGGTTTGGTCGCTATAAAAGTTTGTCTGTTCTGCAACATGGTTAATGGCGGCGGCGCTCCAATACGGTGAGGAAGGGATCGGTAAACCATTCTCGCGATCGGATCCTAGTCCAAATAGTGGCATTAGTTGATGAAAAGTCAGCGCTATATCTAGGTCGTTTCCACCAACTCTGCGGCCACTATGAGCGATGAAATCTTTGCTTCTGTCTTCTTTCTGAACAAAAGATGGACCCATTTTAACCATTGAGCAATCGGTGGTTCCTCCCCCGATATCGACTACCAGAACCAACGCATCCTCTCGAAGGTCTGTCTCGAAATCAATTCCTGCTGCCAAAGGCTCGTAAAGAAATTCAATATTCTGATAACCACAACGTGTCGCGGCCTCGGTCATAATCCTAATGGCTTGATGGTTGCTATCAGCGCTATCAACACCTTGGAAATTAACTGGCCTACCGATTACCACGTTGGTCAGTGTTGCTTGCAAGTTATTTTCAGCCTGCAGTTTGATATTCAACATTTTTGCTGTGACTAGGTCTTCAAAGAAGTGCACTTGTCTCTCGGACAATCCTGTTGCTCCAAGAAATGATTTTGGAGACTTAATAAATGTTCCTTCTTCCGGTGCTTCAATATAGTAATTGAAGGCCTCATTACCGAAAAAAACGAGCTGGTCAGATGGCTGAAATCCCTCAGCTAACTTTTGAGTCTTGGCCCGCCTTAGTTGAATAGCGCGTTGTTCTTGATAAATTGATTTTTGCGAGCCTGCAATATTTTGCTGAATATAATCGCAAACATAGTTTCGGTCATAGGTAAATAAAGTTGAAGGTAGGAAATGCTGTTGGTTTTCAAGCCTTACCAATTGTGCTTCTGTAGCGCTACCGATTCCGACGGCAGAGTTCGATGTACCAAAATCCAGACCAGCTTGCATAATAATCTCAACAGAAAAAACAGCTGGCGATTTTAAATCAATCAAATTAGAAAGCAACGATTAAATACGGCGTAATGACTGATTTATCGGTTGGCAGCTAGAAAATTTCCTTACTTTAGATTCAGTGATTATCTTATAGGGATTTGAATTTTTTTGGTATTTTATGAATGATCAACGAGGTATCTAATGATAGGTCCGAAGAGAACTTTACGTTATGTTGACATTTTTTAGCGACGGCTATACCTGCGTCGACACTTTTAACGAAGTCAAAATTCTGTTGAAATTCGTAACTAGCAAATTCGCAACCTTTGGAAACAAACTCAGGTTCAATATCAAGCATAAAGCATTCGTTTTCGATAATTGAGCGCATTCTTTTGAGCTGAGCTAGCTGTTGCTTAGTAGAATCGTGTTCATCATTCAGTGAATCAGAGCTAGTTAAGTCCGTATCAACTTGCTCAGAATTTTCCAATTCCGAATTCTCTAGCTCAGACATCGTCGCTTCCCGATTAGTTTTCTTTTTGTTGTTGAGCATTATTGTACTGGCTATTAAGCTACATTGGAAGATTCTGCAGAAGCAAACTCTTGTTCTATTCGTTTTATCTCAATAAATAGATTTAATTCAAAGCGAGCTTTTGCTTCGGTTGGGAAGGGGCCATTAACCTGTGACTCTCTGGATTTAAAAAAGTAGCCTTGATCACCGATGACGATTCGATTTGTTCTTGTAAATGCACTTGCTGGTAAATATCCAGTAGCTCGTCCTTGTAATTGCATTTGTCCATACCTCTTAATCAATGTATTGGAAGTATAGACAGACTAGCGCTAATTGAGTAGGTGCTAAGCTCGGTAATGCGTGTGAGACATCTCGCACAACAAATCGAGAACCGCGATAATTGAGACGTTTAATCTCGCCAGTGAATAAGTTTATTCTTATGAATTAACATTTATCGCTATAGGAGATAATCCTCTTATTTGATCCGTCATTAAAGCTTGTTAGTCGTACTAGCAACATATAATTCGGCTATATACAACCGTAAGGCTTCTATTTATAGAGCTCTTTGGATTATAATCGCTAGAACGTAGCTCATTGGTGAGTTGTTCTTAAGCTGATCGTCTTGCCATCATTAGAGCTGTCATAACTAAAAGACTCAGGGCTAAATACGCCGTTAAATTCTGCATGGAGTAGCTTAAATAAGCTAGCAGATTATATAGGGACAAGGAGGAATTCCCGTGAACCGAACAAAGTTTGCCTATTTAGTGATTGTGTTCGTTATTCTAAGCGTGATTTTGTTTTGGGTTGCTGCTCATCTTTATCGGCAATCGACTGCTTTTCACTTTACCGAGTCTTCAATTCTTGATTCACAGATATTTTCCGGAACTAATCTCAACGATCATCACCAGACCGAGCAGAGCCGAGTTAGTCGAAATTTAGACTCAACTAGTTATGCCGCTAAAACCTACAACCATACCGGTTTTAAAATTTTGCCGAAAGCTACTGCTGAAAATCTAAACGCATTGTGCTTGTGGACAGGCAATAGGCTACTGCAACTTGATAAAGAGATTCGCGAGAGTGGCGTGGGAAGTAATAGTCAGTATTGTGAAGAATACGATTTAAGGCGTCGTGAATTAGTGAATAACCGATGCAGCGATGCAACGCTTAAGAATTTTCAAGATTTCTGTTAACTCGGTCTTAGTGTGTTTGGTTAGTCATGAAAAATCTGCTTACATTTAGCGGTTGGGGTAGCTATAATTTGTAATCTCAAGGCGACTAGCTTCGGACTCAACCAATGAACTCTCTAAAAATTTCAGTATATCTTTTTCTCGCTTTTTCAGGCCTTATCTTAGCGAAAGACTTAAAAGCTAGTAATACTTCTGAACGTATAAATGGTGTTGCCGAGTTTTTAATTGAGCGTGCTAATGATAACTACCTTTATATTTTTCAGCGAAAACTCCAAGACAACCAGAATTTGAGTTGTTATTTTCCGGCAACCTATGAAAACCTTTCGGTTGGAGGAAGTAGCAGTTTAAAGCGCTTGTTAACTTCAAGAGATTTATGGAAAGATTCTATTCAAAGTGATCTCGAATTTCTCACTATTCGCTCACTAGCCGCAGAAATCGAATCAACGCTTAAAGCGAGTTCAGTATCCGTTGAAGTAGCATCTAATACATTGGATTTTATCAATTTGTTCTTAATACGAATTGATGGGGTTGATTATCCTCTAAATATTATTGACCCTAATCTTGATCCGCAAACTCGTTCCATAATCAATGGTTTTACTTTTGGCTTAGGACAAGTTGTTGAAGATCTGAATAAATTTAGAAAATACAAAAATCTTTGTCCTGCTCCGGCAGTGGATATTGAAGCATTCAAGAAAGAGTTTGAGTCTTTAAAACAGTTGAATTTTAATCTGAAGGGGTGGATGAGTCATGTAAAACGTTACTCAAATCTTCTAGTTCTCAATGGTTCAGCCAATTCGTTGACTTGGGGGAGTGCTTGTCAAGCGCTTGGTGTCCCCAGTAGTCGATGTGTAGATGGACAATCGACCGTGAATATTTTTATCCAGATTAAATTGGCAAGTTTACTTAATCCAAAGATTATTAAAAACATTAACATCATTCAGGATACATTGGATAGCTTAAAAAACAATAAGCAGCAGATCCTAAATAAAGCAATTCGAGACGCTGTGTGTACCCGACTTAATATCGGTAGCAATGAGTGTACCGATAAAAATACTTTGCTCAATGCAGTTAATCAAATTGTTTTAACGGACAATTCAGCCGATGGAAGTACTATTGATAGCAAGATCACTCAAGAACTCTTAGACAGAATTAAAGCGATTAAGGAATTAGTCGATTCGCTACCAAGCGACGCCGAAGATGTCACTAGTCAAGTTTTCTCGGCGCTAAAGAAGATTAAACAACAAATTGAAATAGAGCTCACAATTAAATATCAGCAGATTGAAAATGAAGTTGGAGTTGAAGAGGCTCTCCAACGCAAGCAAGATGAATTAAAAAAGCGAATCGAAAGATTCGACAAGCTAAGTCGTCATATTCTCTTTTTTGCAAGCGTTGCTGATGCTAATTCTGCAGCAGAGGTTAAATCGATTTTAACCAACTATACTTTACCATCGGTTAGTTTCTTTGAGAAAAGAAAGGAAGGGAATCATTTTATGATTTCTTCTTACTTAGGTGTTTCCTATAACACAGATGAAAATAGTGAGTCAGAAGAAAGCAATAATGGATTGTTTGTTCCCATTGGTTTGGAGTATTCGCGAGGAGTTGATTGGTTTGGTGGTTCCATACGTTCCGCGTCAATCATGTTTTCCCCAGTCGACTTTGGTCATCCGGTCAACCTTAAACTAAATGACATTGAAAAAGATTTTGAATTGGATGAGATTATTGCACCGTCGGTTACTTTTGCCTTGGGGTTAGATGACTATCCATTAACATTTGGTGTTGGATATCAAAAAGGAAGAGAGCTAGAATTCGCTGGTGGTACCGAGAACAGAGTTATTCTCTTTTTTGCTTTTGATATGCCGCTATTTAATCTACATTAAGGGTGATAAATCTAATATGCTAATGGCGGCTTTCCGACTAGAGAGCAATCGTTGGGTTAACATTAGTTGCTTTTAATGTTAAGTTGCACTTTCGTTTTCGATTGAAAGTAGAGCGTTAATTTGAGTTTTCCGCTGGAACCTTCGCCAGAACAAGTTCGTGAGATGCTTGAGCTGGTGACGAGCAAGCTTGTTGAGTTTCTGCATGCTAATAGTCGGCCTGCGAACTATAGTGTTGATAAAGCGCAATCGCTAGCCAGCCAAAGGGCAGACAGTTTACCAACAACGACCTCTACATTGGACGAAATACTAGATGAACTCTTTTCAGAGGTTTTCCCCAACGCTTTACCCACTGCACATCCTGGATTTATGGCCTACATTCCTGGAGGAGGGATAGTTCACGCTGGTATCGCCGATCTAATCACCAAAATTACTAATCGTTATGTAGGTATTGACGCAACGGCTCCACTCTTAAGCCAAATTGAAACTGATGTACTAAAGTGGTTTTGTGAGATGGTTGGTTATGACAATCACTCTGCTGGGACTTTGACGTCCGGTGGCTCAATCGCCAATCTAACTGCAGTGATTTGCGCTCGGACCAAAACAATGGGGGATGATTTTTCTAATGGAGTCGTTTATGCGAGCAATTTCGTACACCATTCAATGTGGAAAGCATTCCATGCTGCTGGCGTTAATCCCAGAAGAATAAGAGCAATAGACGTCGACGAACAATTTCGGCTAGATGCTGACAAACTAGCATTACAAATGAGGCAAGATATTGAACAAGGATTAAAGCCGATGATGGTGGTTGCTACTGCTGGCAGCACCAATACCGGAACCATTGATTCGCTCAATGAAATAGCCGACTTGTGCGAAGCTTATTCAGCTTGGTATCACGTAGATGCTGCGTATGGTGGATTTTTTTGTTTTACAGAATACGGAAGAGCAAAACTAGCCGGTATTCAACGGGCGGACTCAATAACATTAGACCCACATAAAGGGTTGTTCTTACCTTATGGTACCGGCGCGATTTTAGTTAAGAATAGCGAAGATCTAAAAAACACTTTCTCCCATCAGGCAGACTATATTCCAGAGAAAGCCTCCGAGCAGGTTTTGTGGGATTTTTCAGAATTGTCGCTTGAGTTAACTAGGCCGTCGAGAGGTTTGGCAATTTGGTTGCCATTCAAAATGCATGGTGTTCAGGCTTTTCGAACAACCTTACAAGAGAAGCTCGATCTCGCACAATACTTTTGCGAACAGTTACGCTTGGATAGTCGCTGGAAAATAGTAGCGACTCCTGAGCTATCGCTTACTGTATTTAAATACTCCAACAGCCAGCTTTCAAAGAATGAATTAAACATCATTAATCGACAGATAATAGAGAGTATTAACAGTAAAGGCAGAGTCAATTTGTCGGGAACTTCAATTGCTGGTGAATTTGTGATTCGAACCTGCGTTCTGTCATTTAGAACACATCAGTTGCAGCTCGATCAACTATTAGAAGATTTGGCCGAGCAATTAGACTTACTTGCTCATACCACAAAATGATGACAAATTTGTCACCACTTGAAAATCAAAAAGGTATCTTGCTAACGGAGGAAGCACGCTTTTCGTCAAGTGGTGAACAAACTTCTAAACGGGTGGGCTAAATGCTCGTTAAAGTTTGCTGGCTGCAATATCTTTTACTGACGGCCATTCGCTATTAGCTTCTTTAAGATGTTTTGGTACATCTTTTTTCCAAGCTTTGTAGACATCAGGATTCTTATTGACGTAAAGCACACCATCAACTACTTCAAACGCTTTACCATCGATCTCAAACTTCTTTCCAAAGGTCATACCATAGGCACAAAAACCGCCGTATGCTGGTGCATATTTTTCTGGATTCTTTAAAAAGGTACTTCGGTTTTTGTCACTGCTAAATCGATAAATTGCGTCATTATGCACGGCTGTAATCGATGCTTTACCTTCTACTGGTTTACCTTCGGTAAAGTAAGCGACTGCATCATGACCGGCGAGAATAACACCGTTATCATCAGTTTCAGTATCTACACCTGCATGGCTAAGCGCAGAAAATAGCAAAGTAAGTAGCGCAGCTGTTGATTTAATCAAGTTAGTTTTTAAACGTGTATAATTAAACATAGTATTATTCCTTAGTTAAGTCTTAATCGACGTTGACTAGTTTATGCTAGAGCTTGATTCACCAATATGTTTCAAATTACGGAGTTTATGTCTGAATGTCCGAAGATGTGCTAAACAAGCTTTTTTCGACCTTTAAGGTTTCAGCTGAAGTCTTTCACAATGGTCAATATTGCGGAAATTGGTCGATCGACACTTCTGGAGCGAGCTATTTGAGTTTCCACGTAGTTACTCATGGTCGATGTTATTTAATGGTAGAAGGCGTAAAGTCTGAAATTATCGAACTGAATCAAGGTGATTTGGTATTGTTTCCGCACGATGCTAAGCATTGTATTAGTAACGAGCCTAACTTTACTTCTGAGGTTAATAGTTCAAAATCAAATAATTATGAAGGTGGGTTAGTTAAAAACGCGACAGGTTTAGTGTGCGGGTATTTTGTTCATCAGCATCCAATGATAAAGCAATTGACAGAATATTTACCGCCGTCGATTATCATTAGCCACAACTGTGATGAGAGTAGTAATTTATCGACTTTAGTTAAACTGCTAATAGAAGAGTCATTAAACCCGAATAGAGGCTCCACCTTTATTCTTGAAAAACTTTCCGAATGTGTATTGGCCAGTTTGTTTCGTGAATTTTTATCGCTTGAAAAAGGTTTGTTTGCTGCGCTAGCCAATGAACGATTAAATCCTTCTATTGCGGCTATCATTAAGCAGCCTGAGAATAAATGGACTCTGGCTGTATTGGCAGAACTTAGTCATATGTCTCGTTCAAGCTACTCAGAACTTTTTAAAAAGGTCGTGGGATTACCTGTAATGGAGTATGTTACGTAATGGCGAGTGTCTGTCGCATACCGATTGTTACAAGATCAATCCGAGACGACATTGTCTGTTGCTCTTCAAGTTGGATACGAAAACGAGTCTTCTTTTTCCAAGGCATTTAAACGTGTGCTTGGACTAAATCCTGGCGAGGTGAGGGCTAAACCCAAAACAACCCATCCGTAAATACTTGGGCAAAGAGCTAGCGGTTTAAATAATAGTTACTAGTCTTTGCTTTTCTCGTTGATTGCGATAACTAATCAAATTGAATATGGAAAGTGGTTCCTACATTTACATCCGATGTCACTGCCATTTGGCCTTGGTGATGTTCGGTAATGACAAAGTGAGAAAATGATAAACGTTTATCGGCGTCATACTTTGAGTCTAAAGGCAAATTACTAAAAAACGGTTCAAAAATAGACTGCTGTTCTTCACCCGTTAAACCTAATCCATTGTGAGAAATCTTAAGCCATAAGGCACCGTAACACTCTAACATTCTAACTTTAATAGTAGGCTTATAACCTTCGCGGTCTATTTTTCCGATCGAGTAAAAACAATGCCTTAATAAGCTCAAGAACACTTGTTGGATTTCTGAAATATGACAGCTTACTTTGGGCAAATTGTTATCATAGTCTCGTTCGACTGCGACATCTGAAAAATTTAAGCCTTGTGGTAAAGACAAGACATTTTCAGCAAGTTCAATGGAATGGTCCATTACTACGGTCATATCGGCTGGCTGTTTATCATGTCGTTGCGAGTTAGCGAAATCGAGCAAATTAGCGATTATCGCACTAGCTTGTTTACCTTGAGCAACCGCGTCGGCTATTCCTTCTCTGATCTGTTCCAATCCTGACTCGTCTAACGGCAATTGACCTATCTTGGAATCGATCAAGTTAATATCATTAAGTAACCCCTGTAATGGCACATTCATATCGTGCGCCATCGAAGAAGCTAGTTCACCCATGGAGGAAATCTTATCGCGCTGGATCAGCTTGTTTTCCGATTTTACCTGTTTCGAGACATCATCAAGCAGCAGTACCACACCAGATTCCCCAGTACCGTGCAATGGATAAATGGTGATGTCAAAGTGAAATAGGCCGCGCTGATTTTGGCGAATGGTAGTCGGTTCTGTTTTTGTAAGGGCTTCCCGAACCTGGGTTGGGGTCACCGTAATAATCGGATAAGCTTCCCAAAGATTTCGGCTTATCGCATCTTTGGCTTTAACACCAGTATATTGCTCAGCCTTCTTGTTCCATTGGGTGATTTCACCTTGTGGGTTAAGTCCTACCAACATTGAGGGCATTGAAGTCAATATGCTGTGTATATAGTGCTCGGAAGCGTGCAGCTGCTCTGTCGTTGATAAATGTTTCTCGATTTCCTCTTTTAGCTTTTGGTTTGACTCGTTGAGTGTCGCCGTTCTCTCTTTAACCCGAAGCTCTAGGTCATCTTTAATTGCATTGAGTTCTGCATTCGCTTTGTCTTTTTCTTGTCGACTGAAAAACAGCACTGTGGCAGTAATTGACAACAAAATAATCAGTATGCCACTTGACCAGTTGGCGACGTATTGCCAATTAGTTTTGCCTTGTTCGTCTTTGAAAAGCTGAATAAAGGAGTCCCCAAGCCCAGTGAAGTAGAGCAATAAAAAGGCGACAGCTGCAGCAATAAGTGTTTTTTTCATATAAAACTTAAATAAACTCAATAATTACTCGCAATAGTACAATATTCGTAGGCTGTAGTCATACTATCCGGCATCGTTTTTTAGTCTTCGGTATGCAATCAGCAACAAATGGAAGGTTTTTCGAATCCCGTTAAGATTATTCATTGAACTAGCTGGTCAATTAATATACTTTTTTACCTTTAAGTCCTGTTGTAAGGTGTATTTAGCGACTATTTAAGCGAATTCGTTAGTTATTAAAAATTAAATGGTAAAAAAGCCATAAAGTTTAATTCAATTGGGTAAATTGAGTGATTTTTCTCGCTTAAGTTATAAAAGCGTTGTCACTACTCTAAGAAGTTTAGTGTTGCCAAGGCCCACTCATGTTCAAAAAGCCGAGATAAAAAATATGGATCCAATCGATTGGCGGGAATTGCAGTCAATATTCCAACAAGCGGTAGTGCTGCCGCGAGCAGATAGGAAAGAATTCTTAGATAGGGTCTGCGGAAGCAATCTTGATTTACGAAACGAAATAGAAGCTCTTTTGATAGCGGATCAGAGTCAAGAGTCAGTTGATAGTCCTCTTAAGCTCGATATGGCCAATCTGGATAGTAAACTAGTTGGCAGTGTGATCGATGATTGGAAAATCATACGGCAAATTGGTGTTGGTGGTATGGGGACGGTTTTTTTAGCTCACCGACACACCACCGATTTCCAACAGTCAGCGGCACTCAAATTAGTAAAAAAAGGGATGGACTCGGAGGCTGTCGTCCAAAGGTTTCAACAAGAGAGAAAAATACTAGCCTCCTTAAATCACAAGAATATCGCAAAATTATTAGATGGTGGAATGACTCAAGATGGTCGGCCTTATTTTGTCATGGAGCATGTGGATGGATTACCAATCACCCAATATTGCGATCAACATCGACTTAGTATTAGTCAACGGCTAAATTTGTTTAGAGCCGTGTGTTCTGCGGTTCATCATGCTCATAAGAATTTAATTGTTCATCGAGACCTTAAACCTTCCAATATTATTGTGACTGGCTCGGGCGATTTAAAGCTCCTTGATTTTGGTATTGCAAAGTTATTAGACGATTCCGAGAATCAACAATTTACTCGAACCGGAATGCAAATGCATACACCTGCCTATGCCTCACCTGAACAGCTCATCAACGACCCTATCACTACCGCATCAGACATTTACGCGTTGGGTATCTTGTTCTATGAGTTACTAACCGGTAGACGTCCATTTGAAATCAAACGGTCAGAACAGGAGTTTAAAGAGCTTGTGCTAACTGGACAACCGGTAAAACCCAGCGATGCAGTAACTGAAATTGTTTCTATTAAGAATGAAAACCAAACTGCCGAAACCATTAGTCAGTGCAGAAGTACTCGCGTTCAGGGATTAAAACGAACTTTAGCAGGCGATCTCGATACTATTTGCATGATGGCGATGCATCGAGATGCGGACAGACGTTATACCTCTGCAAGCGAATTTGCTTCAGATATTCAACGCCACCTTGACGGCTTACCGGTAAGTGCAAGACCTGACTCCAAAATTTATCGGCTTAATAAATTCATCAAAAGAAATAGAGCCGCGGTGTCTATTGCTTCACTGGCTGTTTTGTCGATTATTTTGATCACCATTTTTTATACCAGCCAGCTTAAACTGCAAAGGGATATCGCAATTAAAGAAAGACAAAAGTCGGATGAAGTGGTGGATTTTGTGACGGGTTTGTTTGAGTACTCCAAACCATCACGGCGGCTCGGGCAAGAAATTACCGCTAAGGATCTATTGGATGAGGGCGCCAATAGAATCCAGTTCGAACTGGTTGAACAGCCGCTAGTCCAACAAAAACTTCGACAGGTCTTAGGTGAAGTTTATTATAAACTTGGTCAAGAACAAAAAGCCTTAGATTTGTTGACCGAAGCGCTCGCCAAACAACGCGAATTGTTAGGTGAAAACCATTTAGATGTGGCGACCACTAAGTTAGTTTTAGCGATGGTTCATCAAGATAGAGGAGACTATGATGTCGGTGCGCAGCTGCTATCGCAAGCATTGCATACCAAAACGAATTTGTTAGGAGAACAGCATTTCGATGTGGCTGAAGTACTCAGTGTTTTCGCTTTTTTTGAGCAAATGCGCGGCGATTACAGGCAAGCGGAAATTTATTTTCAACAGGGGTTAACTATCAGCGAACAGCTCGCTGCGGGAGACAACGTTTACTTGGCCAAATTGACTAAGCAACTAGGAGGTTTTTACCGCTATTTAGACCGTAATAGTGATGCTGAGCCTCTACTGCGAGAAGCCTTAGCGATGCAAAATAGGCTTTATCAAGGAGGCCCTCACCCCGATATTAATAGTACTAAACGAGAATTAGCAGCGTTGCTAAGAGACATGGAACAATTCGAAGAGTCCAAAAAGCTTTATAACGAAGTCATCGAATCAAGGACTAAAATACTTGGGCCAGACCATGCGGAATTGGGGAATACTTGGAATAGTTATAGTTTATTACTTTCCAAAATGGGAGATTTTGAGGGAGCGCTAGCTGCCAATATCCACTTTATTGAATTGCTTAAACGTGCTTATTCAGATGCGACTCCCAGCTTGGCCGCGGCCTATCATAATCAAGCCAGTATGCTACGGGATTTACAACGATACCCGGAAGCGATTAAGCACTATAGTTTAGCGCTAGAAACTCAAGATATTATTGGCTTACCAGAGAAGCATGTTCATCGAGCATTTCCACTTGAAGGTATTGCCGGTGTTTATGTGAGCCAAAAGAATTTTACAGAGGCGTCACATCTCTATCGACGAGTATTGGAATTAAGACGTGAATCGCTGTCTGAAGATCACAAAACAATTATCGATGCTAAGATCAGTCTTGGTGGAGCACTCACTGGACTTGAAGACTATTTAGAAGCCGAAAAGCTTCTGCAAGAAAGTTATCAACAAGCTCTTGAAACTAGGGGCAAAAGAGATGGCCGAACCCTTAGGGCCTTGCGTAAATTGATAGAGCTCTACAAAGCTAGCGGGAAATCAAAGCAAGTTGAAGAATTTAGCAAACTTTTGTTGGAAAGCCAATCTGAAGAATAATCTCATTTACCAAAAAGCCTACTTAGTTAACTGGTTTTGAGAGCCAGTTGCTTGAAATCGCGGTCGGATACGATATGATGTCAAGCTATACAGGAGGTGCTGCGTTTGGCTGAACAAGAGATTACTAGGCTCCTACAAAATTGGGTGGCAGGTGATTCTGCAAGCCTAGACCGCCTCACACCGATGGTTTATCAACATTTGCATAAGATTGCTGCGAATGCCTTTCGCGGTGAAAGAGCAGACCATACTCTACAAACCACTGCACTCGTTCATGAAGCATACGCCAAGCTGGTTGATATCGATATTGATTGGCAAGATCGCAGTCATTTTTTTGCTTTAGCAGCGCGATTAATGCGCAGAATTCTAGTTGATCACGCGAAATCTAAAAGTGCTAAACGTCGTGGAGAAGGCGGTAAAGCTTTACCCCTTGACGATGTCATTGTGGTTACGCCCGAAGTCGGCGATGAAATATTAGATCTGCACGAGGCGCTTAACCAACTTGCCGAGCGTGATCCTAGAAAAGCTGAAATGCTTGAACTTCAGTTTTTTGGCGGTTTAACTTATGAAGAAATGTCCGAAGTTTTAAACCTTTCTCGAAGTACACTCGATCGTGATTTACGCTTTGCAAAAGCGTGGTTGGGTAATCAGTTGAAAAAGAACAATGAGTGAAAGACGACCCCCTTATTTTAGCGTTGGTGAAATCGCTATTTTGCAACCTCCGCATCCTTCCGCCAAACATCTTTGGGGGACTGAAACCACTATTCTAGAAGTCTTTTGGAGTGGTGGCGGAGAAGACGCGATGGGACAAAACTCTCCCAAGTGGAGTTATCTCACCGATGTTCCTGCTCCTCCACCAACTGACTTGCCGGAAGATCAACACGATGGATGGGTTTGGTGTGAATATGATTTACGTAAAAAGCAGCAGCCCGGAGAGTCGTTTGAAGCAATGATGGAAAGGCTCTCGGAAGCGGTCACTGAAAGGGATTAAATTCGGAATAGGACTTCAAAAATTCATCTATAACTAACTCTAAAAGCTGGTGCCCATCAAATCCTGCACCAGCACAACAAAGAGCTAATAATTCTACTTCACAGATTCCCTATACTCAGTTACCGGCATACCACCAATCCCCCAGTTTTCTAGCGAAACTTCATCGACCACTACAAAAGTTGTTGCGGGATCCTTATCCAGCACGTCTTTTAGAACTTGGGTCACTCCTTGTATGAGTTCAGCTTTCTGTTGCTTAGTTGCCCCAGTATTATCGGGGCCACCTTCGCGAGTAATTTTGATATTAACGTATGGCAATTTTATTCTCCTTTAAGTGGTTTAAATGAAAAAACTTTGCTGATGATTTGCCAACGGTTTTCGCTGCGAATCAAAGTCAGATAGTCTAAATATTGTCTCTCATACATTTGCATAGAAAGTTTGACGAATGCCATATTTTCACCATCGTTTTCAATCGAAATTATTCGATCTCTTCTAGGCTGCTTAAGCTCACACGGGGCAGTACGTTGGTCAACGATCTTAAAGTAGTCAGAGACCGAAAGGTATAGGTATTCTCCGGTCACAGTGTTGATATATCGAGCATCCGGGTGAAACACTTCGGTCAGTATTGCACTACTCGCTTGATACAATCCTTGCAAATAGTTATCTATTAGCGCTGAGACATCGACCAATATATTATTGGAAGGCATTCTAAATTAAACCCTCTGATTTCATCGCTCTCTGAACTGAAGTTCGTTGAGCAATTCTAGATAGGTAGGCTTCCAATTTAGGCCAGTTGTTAAGGGTAATTCCTACGAAATTTGACCAATTGCAAACAACAAAAAGATAGGCGTCAGCGATACTGAATTGGCCCCCAACAATAAACTCTCTGTCATCCGCCAATAACTGCTCTATAAAATCAAATTTTTCTGCAACGCTTGCTTTCGCTCGGGACTGAGCTTCATCACTGGTGTCGGATTTAAATAAAGGACTAAACGCTTTATGTAACTCCGAGCTTGTATAAGTAAGGCTTTCAATAACCTTGGTTCGTTCTATGGTGCCGGTTCCAGGTAGAAGATTTTTATCTGAGAATTTATCAGCCAAAAATTGCAAAATCGCAGGTCCCTCAGTAATAGTGTCACCACTAGTTAACTCTAAAGCTGGAACGTAACCTTTTGGGTTAATTGTAAGGTAGTTCCTATTTGACTCCGTCAATTTTGTTTCTGTATCGACCTTTTCCAGTTCGAATGACGAACCGCTTTCTTCGAGTACTATATGGGAAGCGAGTGAGCATGCTCCGGGTTTGAAATATAACTTCATAGTGGTTTCTCCATGTGTTCGATATAACTTAATACTTAATGAGTAACTGCGTGAATCGCGAAAGAAGAATAGTTTTAAAGGTTACCTTTGTAAACTATATATCCATAATATACTTGATTAATAAGTTACCGTTAGGTAACCTTTAGTGACTTAATCTAGAATTAAACGAAAAGGTCGTCATGGGCTTAAAAGTTCGAAAAAATCAGAGTCCACCAGTACCGCATAATTGCCCGCTATCTGAGTGCATGTCTGTTTTGGGGGGAGCTTGGACCCCTAATGTGATTTGGAGTCTGAGCGGAGGAGTTCGCCGGTTTAACGAATTAAGAGTCGATATCCCACCAATTTCTGCAAAAGTATTGACTGTTCGGTTAAAAACACTCGAGCAACAGGGGATCATAACCCGCCAAGTCAAAGCTACTTCGCCTCCATCCGTGGAGTATGCGTTGACTGAGTTAGGTAAAGAATTGCTGCCGGCGATTGATGCTATTGTTAAAGTTGGGCATAAGTTAAAGCAAAGAAGTAAGTAATCCAGTTTCGTCATTCCTCAGATTTGTAAAACTGTCAGAAATAGCACATCCTTTTCATGTTCAATCTTTAATAATTATTTGGTCTTTAAAACGGCTTTCAATTTAGCGGTGCGTAAATTCGCGCCCAGTCGTTGTGTTTGCTGTATTGGGGGCTTCCGATTGTGGCCAATCACCTAGATCAATATCCCTAAACTTTTCGTCAAAAATCACTAGTATTCCCCTATACAAAAATGTATCGTTGCGAAATATAGCCACCCTCAGGATGAGATTATTTTTCGAGCACGAATTGAGAGAGTAAGTGTATGTTATTTAATGAAAAATTTAGCAGCGATGATTTAATTAGACAAAAAATTCGCGAGTTTTATCGAATCGATGAGAGCCAAGCGATTGATCTGATCCTACCTGAAGCCGAAGTAAACATGCGTGCAAGAAGCCGTGCATGGGATAGAGCACGCAAAATGGTCTTGCAAATTCGTCGTGAGCAGTCAGGTCATGGTGGCGTTGATGCACTATTAAATGAGTACTCACTATCTACCGAAGAAGGGGTAGCGTTGATGTGTTTGGCGGAAGCTTTATTGCGTGTGCCAGATAAAAAGACTCAAGACGAATTGATCCGAGACAAATTATCAAAAGGCCAGTGGACACCTCATTTAGGCAACAGCGACTCATTATTCGTTAACGCATCTTCTTGGGGTCTCTTATTTACCGGAAATATGGTGGACTACGCCAATGAGCGCAAGACCCACCAGTTTGGGATTTTAAAGAAAACACTTGGTCGTCTTGGTGAACCTGTCATTAGAAGAGCGATGAATATCGCCATGAAAATTATGGGACGTCAATTTGTTATGGGCGAGACTATTGAGGACGCAGTAGAGCGAGCCAAACAAAAAGAAACTAAAGGCTACGTTTATTCCTACGATATGTTAGGTGAAGGCGCTCGAACGATGGAAGATGCCGATCGCTATTTCAAATCCTATGAAGATGCGATTAAAGTCATTGGTGTAGCGGCAAGAAATAAAGGACCGAGAAAAAGCCCAGGTATTTCGGTTAAGTTATCAGCAATTTACTCGCGTTATGAACCACATCATCGCGACGCGGTACTTGAACACATTCCGGCTAAATTAAAGCAGCTTTGTATGCTGGCTAAACAATACGATATTGGTCTAACTGTCGATGCGGAAGAATCTGAGCGATTGGACATTTCTCTGGATATTATAGAAAAAGTTTTTGCTGATGAGGATCTAGGCGATTGGACTGGTTTCGGTTTGGCTGTTCAAGCCTATCAAAAGCGCGCTATATGGGTAATCGATTGGCTTAAACAATTAACCGACCGAGTTGGTCGAAAAATGATGGTTCGATTAGTCAAAGGTGCCTACTGGGATACGGAAATCAAAAACACTCAAAGCGATGGCTTAGATAGTTTTCCCGTTTTCACTCGTAAGTCGTCTACTGATGTTAGCTACCATGCTTGTGCGAATAAACTATTGGCCTATCGCGATTCTATTTATCCCCAATTTGCAACACACAACGCTTACACCGCAGCGACGATTGTTGAGTTAGCTGGTGATGACAAAGAAGGCTTTGAATTCCAATGTCTGCATGGCATGGGCGATACGCTTTATGATCAAGTCGTGGAACAGGAATCAATCCAGTGTCGAATCTATGCACCGGTAGGTGAGCATGAAGATCTGTTGGCGTATTTAGTCAGACGCCTGTTAGAAAACGGTGCTAATTCCTCATTCGTAAATGCCATTGTGGATGACTCTCAACCCGTAGAATCACTACTGGAAGATCCCGTTGAAAAAACTCAACGATTGAAAACCAAATTCAATGTTCAAATTACTAAACCGTCAGAGTTATACGGTGAAGAAAGAAGTAATTCTAAAGGTCTAGATTTAACCGACATTATTGCGTTAGAGAACTTAAAACTAAACTGCGACAAATGGTTTAGCGAGCTGACGGTTAATCGACCAGACAATGCTAATTCGCAATTTGATGTTACTAATCCTGCTAACTTAGAAGAAGTCATTGGTTATCAGCCGATGCATGATGAATCGCAAATGGCGGACATGTTAAGCAATGCAGAAAATGCCTACCAGGACTGGTCAAAGACCACAGTGGAAGAACGCGCCGAACTACTAAGACGTACCGCCGATATTTTAGAACGTCATATGGATGAACTGATTGCTATTTGTATTAAAGAAGCGGGAAAGGTCGCTCAAGACGGTATCGATGAAGTCAGAGAAGCGGTTGATTTTTGTCGCTATTACGCAGCGCGAGCAGAAGAATTATTCGAAGATGAGCGAATGACACCTCGTGGCGTGATTGTTTGCATCAGTCCGTGGAATTTTCCATTAGCCATTTTCTTAGGTCAAGTTGCGGCGGCAATCGTGACAGGTAATACAGTATTAGCTAAACCAGCTGAGCAAACCAGTTTAATTGCAACCCGAGCGGTTGAACTAATGCAATCAGTTGGCTTGCCAGAACATGTGGTTCAATTGTTGATTGCTCGAGGTTCCAAAGTGGGTCAATGTATTTTACCAGACGAAAGAGTTCGCGCTGTAATGTTTACAGGTTCTACTGCGACCGGAACTTTGATCTCACAAATTTTAGCAGAGCGGGGTGGAGAGCAAGTGCCACTAATTGCTGAAACTGGTGGCCAAAACTGTATGGTCGTCGACTCGACCGCTCTTCCAGAACAAGTGGTTGATGATGTGATAGCCTCAGGTTTTCAAAGTGCAGGGCAACGTTGTTCTGCGCTCAGAGTGTTATTTGTCCAAGAAGACATTGCTGACGATGTCACCAAAATGTTAATCGGAGCAATGAAAGAATTGACTGTCGGTGACCCGAGTTTATTATCGACTGATATCGGGCCGGTGATTGATCAACGTGCTTTAGAGACTCTTGAGCGTCATGCTGAATATATGAAAGATAACGGTAAATTGCTTTATTGCTGCGAGCCGACGGGTGACGTTAGCAAAGGCACTTATTTTATGCCGCGATTGTATCAAATTGATAGCATCGATGTTTTGCAACAAGAAGTCTTTGGTCCTTGTGTACACATTGTTCGATTTAAAGCAGGCGATATTAATAAGGTGGTTGATCAAATTAATGCAACCGGTTTTGGGTTAACTATGGGTATCCATTCTCGAATTGAAGAACGAGCTTTCGAGCTTGCCAAACAATCTCGCGCCGGAAACATTTATATCAACCGAAATATGATAGGTGCGATTGTTGGCGTGCAACCATTTGGTGGACGTGGTTTATCAGGTACTGGCCCAAAAGCGGGCGGTCCCAATTATCTACTGCGTTTAACGAAAGAAAAAGCAACGCCTAAAGAAGTTCTGCATGAAAATATCACCGATGATGCTGCAATGATTTCTGATTCAGCGTCGGAAATAGAAGCTCGCCAAATTATGCAAAACTCGATAGCGGTTGAAAACCAATGGCGATTAACTGAGCTTAACGATCGAATTAGTTCGGTACGCCAGTTACTTGCGAAAATCGCCACGGTAGAAATCGTTGATGAGTTGGCTGACGATTTAAATCACACTCTCGCCAATGCTCGATCACAAATTACTTTTATCGAGCGTAAACTCAAAAATCCTATTAGATTACCTGGTCCAACAGGCGAATCAAATGTTCTTTATTATGAACCTCGTGGAGTATTAGTTTGTTTCGCAGATAAGGACGTTACTTTTGAATACTGGACTCAGTCAATTGTTACGGCATTAGCCACTGGTAATACAGTGGTTTCCGTTGTGTCAGATGTTTTCTATAAAGAAGCGTTAGCGTTTAGAGACAAGTTTGTTGCTACCGGTGCTCCAGAAAACGTTTTGCAGGTCGCAAGGTTAAAGCATTTAGATACCTTGCTAATGGACGAAAATTTAGCCGGAGTTGTGGTTGATAGTGAGACCAGTCGAAGTGCTTACATCTCGGCTAAATTGGCGGATAGAACGGGGGCTATTTTACCGGTTATCACTGCTGAGTATTTGGATAATCTTGTGCAACGGATGCTAACAGAAAAAACCATTAGTATTGATACTACGGCATCGGGTGGGAATACTTCCTTAATGACTATGGTTGAGGATGATGAGTAGTATTATTCATCAGTAGTACTCAAAAAATGGACGGTTTTACCGTCCTTTTTTGTTTACAGTATTTAGCAGAATTGTCGTGATAGAAAATTTTAATCTGGTTTGTTTTGTTAAGGCTTTTAATGTTACCACTGTTAGAATAACTGTCTGGAAAAAGCTATTCGCGAATCGACTATTTTTTCTCGCGAGTTCGAGTATTCAAATCGATCAACAATCTACGGTTACAGCTGTCGCGGTACAGTTGGGATTACCAAACGAATCATAAATAACATAACAACCGCTATTAGTTGGTACGGAAAATCCGGGGATATCGTACCCGATCAATGTGTATTGGTTATTCAACTGACTAGTTAAACCTGCGGTTTCGGTGAGATCGATATAATCAATCATGGTTAACTGATCTGCTAGCTCAGCTCTGCTTTCTGGACATAAATTTCTCCAATCAACTTCCGCGCTTCCAATGTTTGTCGTGACTATATAAGCCGCCTGATTACCGGGATTGGAGGTTGTGACCGATAAACCTGAAACGATGGCTTTAGCTTGAATTATTTGTGCGGTCGATTTCATGGTTCCCGCTATATTTTCTATTACCGCAATTCTAGCTGATGAGCGCAACTCACCAAATTTTGGTGCAGCAATTGCCGCAATTACGCCTAAAATGACGATCACAACAATTAGCTCGATAAGGGTGAAACCTTTTTCAGCGGTTGTTATCAAGTAATTTCCAGAAATAATAAATAAAGTGTTTCGAATCAATTAATTATAGAACTATTTTGAGATTTGGTAAAAACAAATGTTGAGTGGCTAGTTTGACTTTGATTGGTAATTGATGGGAGGTTCGACGCTTAGCTGAGTCGAATACGCTTTATTGTATTTCTAATTCAAACGCATTGTTAGGTCAATATAGGGACGTTATAAACTCGCCATAAACATGAGAGTTAATAGCGCTACGATATACAGTCCACGTAAAATTTCAAAAAGGCTATCTTTGCGGGGAGCTCGTTTAGCGCCAATAGTTACAAGAAGAGCATTTCGCAATGAAATCTTATGTCGAGCTCTCAATACCACGACGAAAGAAGCAATCCCAATCCATAATACATATTTTGCGACGATGAAGTATGGGTTGCTCGTAAAAGCATTCAATTCTTCCATGATTTCAGAGCTAACATTCAATTCCATTCTTCTCACTTAACGATTGTTTAAATTTAGAGTTGAGCTTGCGAAGCTGTTCAAATTCAAACTCAGGTTATGTCTAACCAACCTTATGATTTTGTTTAATGTAATTTGCAATATCATAAGCTGATGTGCGCAAACGAGATAACTTGTCATTATTCTTAGTTGCGCTCTCCTTCCATTGAAACTTCCCATCAATCATTGTCTGGCCGATAACCAGATCATTGAATGAACCCATACCACCATATGCGCTAAGAAAATGCTCGACTCCCGAGTAGTCTGAATTTATCAATCTAGTCTTGGATGATTCCAACCAAGCCGACCAATGCCTCTCGTCATCCTGCTTTAGAAGGACAATAATTTTATCCAACAAATCGATTAGTTTTTTAGTTTTCGTAGCCATAATTTTGCAACATAACTGAGGTCCAGCCCGCTCGCGGGCGGTGGTTGATAACCTTGTTAGATTTTTTCAATTTTACCTTTCGAGTTTAAGATTGGTTGGCTCCACTGATAAAACTCGGACGTATTATTATCCCACGGCCATTGCCCATCTGTGGTAGGCCATACGAGCTGATACACTTTATAAGGATCATCACCATAATGTGTATTACAAGCTAATGGATATTCATTATGATACTCTTCATCTACCTCAACGAAACATATATCAAATCCTTCGAGGAAGCCCGAATAATATTCGCCTGGCCTGAATATCTCTCCGGATTTCAACCTGTCGTTATAGTTATTTACCATTGAATGAGCAAGTTTCGTGTCCAAGCCCAGTATTAATAGATCGGGCTTCCCTTGAGTTTCATAAATCCCGATTGAATAGGTAAACGTAGGTTCATCCTCGCCCTCGAGTACACCAAGCACATGACAGCCATATTCTTTTATATTATCTAGAGTTTTCTGATCGGATTTGCTCACATTTCCCTCTTATATCTAAGGCTTAGCACAAGCGTGTAGTAAAACGGAACTATTTTGGGAGAAAAAAGAGTGACGAATTACGAAATTGCCTTGTGCTTATTATTAGATTTTCCCAGTCCAAGTTTTACTCCACCACAATTCATGTTAATCGCCACCATGGCTTTTCCTTTACCTTTTTCCTCGAGTACTCTAGTTTACTCTTCTCCAAAGGTTCAAGATATTCTTCAGCATCTTTAAGCAATTTGATTACTTTTTTATATTTTTTCTTCTGAAACGCCTCTTTCGCATCAATTCTTTCAAAACGGTACATTTCCTTTTTGTCTTTTTCCAAACCTTCCTTTTTATTCTTTTGCTGCGCCTCCTCCACTTTTTTTGATATCTTTTTCCAAATAAATGGGTCGCCCTTTAATATATCTCCGTAGTTGTCTTTTATATCTTTCCCCGTTTTCTCTAGGGCATGTTGAAGTTTGTCTGAGCTAAACATAGTACCCTGTAATCCGCTTCGATTATTAAAGATTTCATAATCTACAAAAAGGTATGAAGTCCGAGAACCATGCGAGGAAAATATTACATTAAATTCCAATTCATAGTACTCTATTCTTATGTTAATCGGGCCTTTCCATTCAAAATGCCAACCGTCGTATCTAGCGTTATTTCCAGTTGCTTCTTGTATTTCCGCTAGTTGGAACCCTGCGCTCTCAAGAAAACTAAAGCGATCTAAAGCTATTTTGTAGCTTGTACCTAGATAGTTAAACCAACTTTGATCGTTACTCATGATAGCTTTGTAATCTAACCCCAAAATGAATTGAGCATGTCTTTGATGCTTCAACTTCCATTGTCTTGTTAACTTTCTTTGTTTTTACGTTCATATTGATTCTTTAAAATTCCATTTCTAACATTATCTGGTATTAGTTCTAACTTCCTAGGAAAGGGGAACACTAAATAAATTACCATTGGAACGAATACTAGAAGTAAAAAGTATGGCTCTTTATATACGAATGCTAACCAGAATGATACTGGAGCATTCAGTCCCAACATAATCTCGAAAGCAAAAGCGCCTATGTACCAATAGGGTGTTCTCGGAATCTGATAAGTAGCGCCACAGGACTTACACTCTCTTGAGTACCTGCCAATCAATCCATCGCAAAGTTTGCAGTTCATATTCTAATAGTTAACACCTAATTAGTATGCAAGATGCGCAGTATGCGATCTGTGCATAATTCGGATAATTTACAAATCACATTATCCAAAATTACCTGCAAAAACAAGGCATTCCTTAATTTGTCATCTCTTGGAGGAACTGTGCCAACGGTATGGAAGCACTACTAGGCAGCATTTTAATCCCAAAAGTATTTAGACTAAACCCCTTATTATCAAATAGTTATGGTTTTCCGAATAGTGTTATTGCGCAACGCGCGCAATAACTGAGGCATCAGTTTGAGATTTTGCTGTTGATTAAGTTAGCTTTTCAGGCTTTGCTCTAAACCCAAATCGACTCTAACTTCGCTTTTAACCGTGGCAAAAATGACATCGGTTTGGGTGGCACCAAATTGAGTCAAACTGTCCACCAGGCTTCTTAAGTGCGGCATATCTTTGCAAATGACTCGCATGACTAATAATTCGGAGCCAGTCATTACATGACATTCAGCGACTTCGGGTAAATCATTCACATGGTTGATAATTTTTCTATGGTCTTTTGAAGAGGCCTGCAATCGAACAAAAGCACTGACACCAAAACCTAATTTTTCTGGGTCAATCGTAATACTGAACTGCTTAAGAATGCCATGCGATAACAGTTGCTCAATATGTTCGGAAATATTACTTCGGGAACGGTTTAGGTTTTTAGCTAGCTCAGAAACGCTAGTCCTGCCATCTTGTTGCAGTTTCTCCAAGATTTTCCAATCAAGGGTTGTCATTAAATAATTGGTCATTAAATAGTGATCCTAGTGCATCTATTTTAGTTAAAAGTGACAAACTGTCGCTAATTTCAATATTTACTGCGCAAATGGTAGTGGCACTTTTAGTCTTGAGTCATTTATGATGAACTCAACGTTTTAGTCGGTGTTTTGATCGACTACCAAATTATGAATTAAAACTATCTCTGGAGATGATAATGAAAGCCAACAAACAATGTCCATCAGATAAACAACATTTTTCATTTGAGCAGGGGGCTGTCAGGTACTTCGCCGTTGCTTTACTGTCACTGTTTAGTTTTGCCCTTGGTGATGTTGCAGTCGCAGAAAACAGCGGCAATGAAATACCCATCAATATTCAACAAATATCTAAGAATGCGCCACCGCAAACCATGCACTATGGTCGGTTAGTTGGTAAATGGGAAATCAAAGACGCGAGTTTAGGCAAAGATGGCAAATGGCAAGCTGGCCCAGGGGCTAACTGGAATTTCTATTGGATATTAGGTGGCAGTGCTATTCAAGATGACTGGATTTCTCCAGGTTATAAAACACCCGCGCCAGCTAAAGGGCGTCAATATGGAACCAATATTCGAATCTTCAACCCTAAAACTGAGCAGTGGGAAATGGCTTGGGCTGCTAATTCTGGAAAGAAAATTGATACCTTTAAAGCCACTAGTGATGACAAATCGATGGTAATGAATGGCATTTATAACAATCAACCCACTCGAATTACTTTTTTTGATATTACGGAACAACGATTTTCTTGGAAAATGGAAAAACAGGATGCTAAAACCAAAGAGTGGCAAGCAGTTTATAAAATAGAAGGTTACAAATTGAAAGATTGATTCAACAATCTATCAATATGGTTTCGTGTATAAATATCTCTTACTCGTTAATACGCACTAAAAGAAATCAACTTGTAAGAGGTAAATCATTTTGAAAAAGACCATCGGGAAAAGAGTAGCGTCTTCTGTACTTATTCTTTCATCACTATTTAGCTTATCGAGCTATGCTGGAGAGCCTTCAAAACTAATTATAGACGCGGTGAATAGTCCGCAGCGTCCTGCACATGAAACCACTCGCGATCTACACCGTAAGCCCGCAGAAGTTTTACAACTACTCGGAGTAAAACCGGGTATGCGAGTAATTGATCTCAGTTCGGGGGGTGGCTATTACACCGATATTCTATCCAGAATTGTCGGTGATAAGGGAGAAGTAATCGCTCACAATGCGCCTTTTGTTATCAACCGATTTCCACAGTTCCTTGACAACCCTGATCAAGGTTGGCTGCCTCGACTAAAAAATAAACAATGGAAAACTAACGTCACAAAGTTAGTAGGAGAACTGGACACTATGAGTCTGCCAGTTCAAATAGACGCCGCCATGATGGTGCTTTTTTATCACGATATTGTTTGGCAAAAAGTCGACCGAGAAATGATGAACCGACATTTGTTTAATGCATTAAAACCTGGCGGCAGTTTTCTGATTATTGATCACAGTGCCAAAGCTGGAACTGGGATCCAAGATGTTGAATCACTGCATCGAATTGATAAGCAATTCATAATTGAAGAAGTTACTGCAGCAGGTTTTAAACTAGAGACTGACTCGGATCTACTATCGCATCCGGAAGATAAAAGAGACTATATCTTTACTCGGGACGCCAGAACAAAGCGAGATCAAACCGACCGTATGGTATTAAAGTTTATTAAACCTAATGCTTAGCAAAGCATTTTCAACAATTTGAAGAACCATAAGAATTCACACGGTTTCTTTCAAATTCGGTGTTAAGGCTAAACTGGATTGCTGTTTTTGTCTGGTTAGGATTATGTATCCTAAAATACCCATATAAATATCAATGACGGTATGGAGGATAATTGCTAATAGCAATGACTCTGAAAGAACCGTCATTATTGCCATAATCGCACCCAAGAGCGCGGTCTTTATGAATCCAGTCCACCCCTGATAGAGGTGAGGAGCACCAAAAGCTAAACTAGAAATAATGACTGCGCTGGTGACGGAGAGGTTTTGTGACAAAAAGCCTAATAAAAGCCCGCGGTATAATATTTCCTCGCAAATACCAGCACTTGGTGAGACTAAAAATATGAATCGTCTCAGCTCTTTTGGGGTTGCGGGTAACAACCACTGAATGGGTGTTAGACCTTTAACCAATGACTTATCTTTGTCAGTATTTGCCTTTAGACTAATCAGCGACCATGCTAAAAAAGTGGTCAGGAATGACAAAGTTATTGCTATGGCTATCCACCAGTTGTTGTATGAACCAATAATTTTGAAACTTGGAGCAAAACTTGGAAATTGGTTTTGATACGCAAGCAGTATTAACATCGGAATCCACAAACCGATAATGGAACTTGAGTAAAGCCCCATACGAATAGCTGGGTTAGCAATAACTTGTTGCCTTAATGATTTGTAGGTTAAAACCACATACAAAGGGGTGATGACAAAGTAGCTCCACATTAGATAATCCCATGTTAAATTGTCCCACAGTAACATTGTTTAACGCCTCGACTTTAAGTGATGATCTAAGATACTTCGCTTGATATTAAAGATAAATAGTATATATTGAAAACTAAAATAAACCATAAGTTTATAATTGAGGCTGAAGCTTGTTTAAAACAGAGTCATTGCTAGCGGTTAAGAAAGTAGCAGAATTTCAAAGCTTTACTAAAGCAGCGCTTTCTCTTGGACAAACTCCAATGGCTGTTAGTAAGCAAATCTCAGGATTGGAAAAAAAGCTCAATCAGCCTTTATTTGAACGAACAACTCGGACCGTCCGACTGACAGAATTTGGCCAGCAATTTCTTAGACATGCTGATCAAATTCTTCAACAACATCAGCTATTGGATGAATGGCTAACTGAAGATAGTGACAAAGTGCAGGGAACCATTAAAGTAGTTGCTCAAAGCGTCGAAGTTTATCAAGCAACTATTTATCCTTGGTTATCAGAATTTGTAGAGAAATTTCCAGAACTAGATTTAGAGCTCGATATTGACCGAGGTGTCATAGACATTGAAGCAAGCCACCATGATATCTACTGGGGAGTGGGAGCATACTTAGGAAAGCTAAAACAGGGGTTACGTTCTAGACTTTTGGTCAAGAGTGAATACGGTATATTTGCGGCCCCCAGTTACCTCAAAAAGTTTGGAAAACCGAAACATGTACATGACTTAAAAAATCATCAAGTCATAGGTTATCTGCATAACCAACCTAATAACATATTACTGCACAATAGTAGTGATGAAGGGAAAGAAAATGAGGTTGGGTATTCTTGCCTGGAATCTAAAATTAAGGCTGTCGCAGGTTTGATTGATTTGGCCGCTGAGGGGTTAGGAATAATTAACTCAGCAACGGATGAACCATCATTGTTGAGAGCTTTGGAAGAGAAGAAACTGGTACCCGTTTTACAAAACTATTGGTGGAAAAACGCCGAAGTTTTCCTGTACTACCACCAAGTAAAATATCAGCAAGCCAAAGTAAGAGCGTTTATAGATTTTTTCATCAATAAACGCGAACAGTGGTTATGATTAAGTCTTAATACAATTGGTAGGTTATGCGGTGAAGATGTCAACTGGCTCATCATTACGATCTAATACCAAATAGCGAGAAAGATCTTGACCACTCATTAAATCGTTAACCATTTTATTCAAAATCGGATCGGCCTCTTCGGGAGTCGGCATTTCATTATTTTCACCCGCTAACCCCGCGATAAACAACATATCCCAACCTGAGTCAATTTGATCTGCTTCGGCTACAAAATCTTCAAAGGTGGTAATCTCATCAGGTGTTTTATCCACACAGATCACCGGTGTGATAGTACCTGAGGCGCCTTTCTCTTCGTCATTTGATTCTATCTCTGACTTAGCGAGCATAATTAGTAAACGTTGTGGTTGATCTTGCGCTTCTGCAGCAGCAACCATTTTCAGGAAGTTTGATGACATAGTGTTTTCTCTAATAAGTTGAGTTTTGCTGATTTGCGCAGAGTTTAACAGGTATCGGGTTTATCGGTCACTTCAACCTCGATATATTTTGATCTGCAGCAATTAAGGGCCAGTTTGATTCACAATCGCGGTTAAATAGACCGAATTAACTCGATTAGTCGTTCAATCTTAATGTTGGAAAGCTGTCGATAGTCAAAATACGGACAAATAATCGAGCGATTATGTTTGTCGACCGCAAATTCCGAGTCAAGCCAGTTGAATTGATTGTCGATCAGCTTTGACTCAGTCAGCTGGTTAGCATGAGTTTTGCCACAAATGATGTGCACCCTATTTGAAATAGGTCTTGCTGCAGCGGCTCCGAAAATTAGCGCTGTTTGACTATTGGGGTGTAATAGCAAATTGTCACGGTATTCTTGCCAGCTTCTGCAATTAGCGACTAAATCATATTGAGCGTCAGCTAAACCAAATATTAGTTTTGCATAAACATTAAATACCTTGCGCCAGCCATTTCCGCACTGTAGCCCGATATTGGCTATTTCTCCTTTTGATACAGGCTGAATTCCGTTGAGAGTTTGATATTCTGGCAATTCAGGTCGGTTGCCAATAGATACCGCCAGTCGGTAGTTTTTGCAACCTAAACCTGCCACATTAAGCTGTTTCATCATCGTGAAATTTCATTTTTTGCATAGTAAACAAGCATATCAAGAGAGAGCATATTATCTCATTGGGCAAATTATATCGCGATTCTCGTTTAAACTTAGAGGTGGCATTAACATATTGAATTGATTGGCGGCTAATAACACTTAAAGCGTTAGCTTCTCTTGCTGAGAAAGGAGTTTTAAATCAGCAGTCAATTAGTGGTGGTAATTTTATCTTTATTTGACTCAATACTACCGCTCGTTCTTAGAGAATCAGATTGAGCAGTAGTAGAACGAATCGTGAACGATTAGACTAATTAATCCGTATACTAGTCAATGATACGTGTCGCGACATAAGAGTCTACAGTAATCCAAAAGCCAAGTGACGCATACAGGCGCTGTGAAACCCACTGATATTGGTTGTCAGAAAGTTTCTCAAGTTTGATGTAATATTGAAAGGGACCAAAGCCATCACTGTCGTTTCCAGAGGACTCTACCAGCCCTTCGCTAATCGTAGGTTGTGATTCATTAATTTGCCAGGCCGAGGTAGCAATATTAAAGAAATTAGTGACCATCGACTCTTTTTGAGGATCATAAGTTTCCAACACTAACGCGTAATCTTTGGTCATTTTTTTTATATTCTTAAGGGGCAGTAGATTATCGGTGTTGATTTCAACGTCACCTTTAAACTCGTTCCACATGTGCTTCAACATATGGCCGTCTGCTGAAATCTTAGAATTTACGTAAAAGTATTGGTAGACGGAACTCAGATCGGGCTGTAAGGATTGATTTAAGAATATCCAATCACCTTCTACAAACCGGTAGTTTGAAAGGGTTTGTTGTGAAATGTTAGGTTCATCTTTCGCGTGAGCAAGGCTTATCCCGAAAAATACAATTAGTACATAACATAGTGTTTTCATTTTTTCTCCTTATCCCTTCGAAAATCGAATTGGGACCTGTATTTGGATATTAGGGATCAAATGTTGATAATTAGCTTTATTTGATCGATGAGGCATTATGCCTGCTTGAGATCTTAGAGTGACTAGAAATTTCAGCGACAATCTAAATCGGCTGGACGTAAGGAGTTCTTATCGAACACCTTACTTCGTTTTTATCATTATGATTTAAAAAGATATTTTAGTTGAGAATAATTTTGAAGAATTTCTTGGCTTACTGGTTCTTTTTACGAAATTCCGTTGGTGTCAATCCCGTGTATTTCTTAAATGCGCTATTAAAAGAGCTTTTATTGTTAAAACCACTCTCAAAAGCAATGTCCAAAATGCCCTGTGGTGCTTTGCTTTTCTTCATTAATAGCGTTTTACTGTGTTCGATTCGTAATTGATTGATCAGATCATAAAAACTCAGTTTAAGATTTTCACTGAGAATTTGTGAAAGGTGGTGACTGGGGATTGTTAGCCTCTCGCTAAGTTGAGTAAGTGATAAACCGTTTTCCAAGTAAAGCTTTTCATTATGTAATAAAGCCAACACTGTTTCACCGAGTTCTTGGGCTTTTTGAAAGTTTAAGCTAGAGCGATCGTATTTACGATTCGACTGTACTAACGGCTTATCAAAAATGATGTTAGGTTGTTTGGCGGCAAATACTCCAATGCCGAAAACGTACAAGCTCTCTAGTACCAGTAAATGTGGGATCTGGTAGTAAGCGGGATCGTTTTTCAATAAGCCGCCTATTACAGTTAAACCAAGGTCAACAAACAACAATGCTCCCAGAAAAGAAATTAAAACAAATAGCCACCGAAGTTTATATTTTTCGGTGTTAGAGAAGTTCTGTTTTATAGTATCTGAATACCGTCTCAATATTAATAACGACAAAACATAATAACCAACTAGCTGAATGAAGGAGCTAACATGTAATAAATTTAGACCAAAGTCACTCTGATATAACTCGAGTTTAACCCAGCTAAAGGGCCACATAAGCCATAAGAAATGTAACCAAAAATAGGAACTGGTTTGCTTATTGGTCATAAAAAGGCAATAGCTGTAGACGATCGGACCATGAGCAAAAAGTGGGTAGATTGAAATTCGTTGTAACCATGTGATGTCCCAGCCCACAACTTGGGCATAGCCCAATAGAATTGCGTTTAACATAAACACGACCAGTATTAATAAAAACAAGTTCGCCCTGAAGTTTGCCCGTATTGCCGTCAATAAAAGCACGATGATCAGAATTCCCTGACCGATTGCCGCGGGATAAATTATTTTCACTAACTCCAAAACTCAATCTCCAAATCTGTTAGGTTAAATAGTGTTTAGTTGATACTATTTAGATACTACCTGAGCGCGATTTCGTAAAGAAGAGTGAACTGAAAATAAACGATTGAATTATCCGTAAATGATCTGAGTAATATGTCTAATTCCAGAATATCGCAGTTTATCAAACAGGCGTTAGTCGTTACTAATGTCGATTATATTGATTGTATTCAATCTTTATGGAGTGGGTATGGAGAAATAGCTCGCTACACAGTTAACGGTGGCAACTATGATCTACCAACTAGCGTGATTTTGAAGCATGTTAAACTGCCTGATTCAAGCAATCATCCAAGAGGATGGAATACCAATAGGTCTCATCAACGAAAGATTAAATCTTATCAAGTGGAATCTGACTGGTACCAGTACTATGCTAGCCAATGTCCTGCAAATTGTCGTGTTCCTCAGAGTTTTGCCGTAAAAGCCTCAAATAACGAGTTCTTATTGTTAATGGAAGATCTTGATAGTGCTGGTTATTCAAGGAGAGTAAAAACGGCAAGTCTAAGCGATATAAAACTTTGCCTTAATTGGTTAGCTCATTTTCATGCGACATTTTTATGGGATCAGAATTCACAAGAAGGTAACACTACACTGGAACAGCTTTGGCCGATTGGTACTTATTGGCATTTACAAACTAGACCAGACGAGCTTGAAGCCCTGACAGATAAGAAACTAAAAGATGCAGCGGTCGCAATTGACAAAAAACTAAATACGTGTCGGTTTAAAACCTTGGTCCATGGAGATGCTAAACTAGCCAATTTTTGTTTTTCCGAGAATGGTAATCATGTTGCAGCGGTTGATTTTCAATACGTTGGTGGTGGCTGTGGTATGAAAGACGTTGCGTATTTTATAGGCAGTTGTTTGTATGAGGAAGATTGTCAAAAATATGAAACTGAATTGTTAGATTACTATTTTCAAGAGTTAATCAATGCGTTAAGCCCGCGTTCTAAGCTAGGCTCATGTGAACTTGAACGGTTAGAATCCGAATGGCGAGAATTATTCTATTTTGCTTGGGCAGACTTCCATCGTTTCCTAAAAGGTTGGAGCCCAGGCCATTGGAAGATTAATGGTTATAGTGAACGAATCACTCAACAAGTGATTGAAAGTTTAGGTGGATAGATTAGCTAAAATGAAACTTACTCAATTGCAATTAATGGAATTGACGCGGCTGGCTGAAAAAGCAGCCACTCAAGCGGGCTCAAAGATCGAATCGATTATTGAGAATGACCCTCGTCTTAAGCAAGTCTCTATTAAACAAAAACAATCGGGTTCTAGTCCTGCGTCTCAAGTGGTGACAGAAGTCGACTTGAAAAGTGAAAAAATCATCTTAGAAATTTTGAAACCAAGCCTGCAACAATATGAATTAGCTTTATTAAGTGAGGAAACTATCGATGATAACTCTCGTTTTAATAGGGATTATTTTTGGTGTATCGATCCACTTGATGGCACATTGGCTTTTACAGAATCTAGACCAGGTTTTTCGATCTCAATTGCACTAGTTTCAAAAGACGGTGAGCCTTTAATAGGAGTCGTCTACGACCCCTCGACACATACATTATTTTCTAGCACAATGGGGGTAGGAGTTTATAAAAACGGTGCAGCTTTTGCGTTGACCAAATCCAATCAAGAAAACTCTCACAAGCTAAACTCTCACAAGCTAACTATCTTTACCGAACCTAGCCTAATTGAGCATCCATCTTTTACCAGTATTCGAAGTGCATTGAGTCAGACCGATATCAGCTTGTCGTGGAATGAAATTGAGTTAAAGCAAGGAGGTGGGGCCGTAATAAATGCTTGCAAGGTATTGGAGAATCATCCAGCGGTCTATTTTAAACTTCCCAAAGTATCTGAAGGCGGCGGGAGTAGTTGGGACTTTGCCGCAACATCAGCAATTTTCAATGAACTAGGTTTGGTTGTAACGGATGTATTCGGAAAGCCGTTGCAATTAAACAAGTGTGGAAATACATTTATGAATCATTGTGGTGTGGTTTATGCGAGTGATCATTATATTGCTAATAAACTGCTTAGCTTATTAGCAATATGAAAAAAGATATTTATTCCTTCACACCTAAATCACGCTAAGATAAAGAGAGATCTACTTGCTCGGAAATACATAGACTGCACCTGAATAACGCTCTGTATCAAATGTGTTTTGATCTGCACTAACTCCAGAGTTTGGATTTGAGTCCCACATTGCACCCACTGCAATCATATCGTCTGATAGTGCTATTTTTTCAGCGAAAGATGCTAGTCGTTTAGCGTTGGATGCTTTCAAATAAGCAGTCTGCTGCCATTGGTTATTACTAAAATCGAAAAGGTAAGCTGCACCTACTTCAGTGGCGGATGTTTCTCGATCTTGACTCGCATTTACTCCTGCAACCCTGGTGGTTTCTTTCCATGCGCCTACAACCAATTGATCATCTGATATATCTACAGCTGTGCCAAACCAATCTCCTTCAGATGTATTTGAAGCTTTTATATACGATTGGTAAACCCATCCTTCAGCCTCGCGAGCAAACACGTAAACCGCACCGGCTTGATTTGCAGAGTTGTCGCTTTGATCGCCATTTATACCAGTTGCATTACTGCTTTCTAGTGCAGATACAGCTAGCATTTGGTTTGATAAAGCTAATTGGATACCGAAATTATCAAATTCATCAGAGTTTTCAGATTTGATATAGGCCGTTTGATTCCAAGTCTCATTATTACGCTCAAAAATGTAAGCAGCCCCAGACCTCGAACTATCGTTATTGGTTTGATCTTGGTTTATTCCTCGAGAGCTGCTGCTTTCTCCATTTGCTCCTACAGCAATGGTAGTGCCAGAAATATCTAAATCAACTCCGAACAAATCGCCAAGTTCCGAGTTTGAACCCAACAGAGTGCCGTCATGAGTCCACTCTCCATTCTCTCTTTGATACACATATACAGGTCCAGCTTCTGTACCAGAGGATGTATGGCCTCGTGCTGAAGTTACTAGTATGTCACCGGAAACGGCAACTGCTTCCCCTAGTCTGCCGGTCGCAATCGGTTGGGGGGCTTTAATATAAGCTTGCTGACTCCAAGTATTTCCTGTTCTCTGGAACACGTAGACTGCACCAGAATCAGTCAGTGCATCGCTTTCACCATCCTCAAGAGCCGCGCCGACTACAAGGGTATCTCCACTTAGATCGATACTTGCGCCAAATAGATCATCTACGCCAGTGTTTGAGGGTTTAATAAATGCTTGCTGTCGCCATTCTCCGTTTTCTAAAACAAAAACATAGACCGCGCCACTATTACCTCCACTCGCATTATTATTTTCATCACCATTAATTCCAGTACTAGAGCTATCTTCATACCTTGCACCAACCGCCAATGTGTTTCCATCAATCGATACTACGCCGAACCTATCATTCTCGGTCACACTTGAGGCTTTAATGAAAGCTGTTTGAGTATGAGTTTGCATTGATTGTCTGTTTAGATTCAATGTATAAATGTTATGAGTCGATCCATCCTGTGAGGCTACATCTAATTCGATTGAGTTATCTCCTTCTAACAAGTCGATATCGAACGAAGGGGTGCCAGACTCCACAGCCGTACCGTTGAGAGTAATTACACCAGCGTTAGAATGGGTTGCCATTATGCTGATCTGGTCGGTAGAGTGGGCCAAAGTAGCAGTATATTCAAAATTGTTTGAATCAAACTCTTGTTGAAGTATGCCCACGGATATTGATAGATCTGAAAGAGTGGCAACTTTACCAATGTCTGAAACTGGTGGTGAATCATCGTTATTACTTCCACCACCACCGCCTCCGCAAGCCAGCAAGAATACTATAAAGGATACATAGGTGATGGGGAGCAGTTTTAAGAGGGACGGTCTCATTTAGAATTCCTTTTCTTTCTTGTAAGTTCGAGTTTTCTTATTTTTAGTAGGTTTTTCAATCCACTAATTCCATGCTCTTGTATTTTTAACACAGCTTGAATTTGGCAATAGTCACAAATTTCTTGTATCTTGTCTATGTTTCTACGCTAATTTTAGTAAGCTTACTGCATTTTTCTAGCCCTAATCGATGGTGCTGCGATTTTTTGGAAACGTCGGAAGTTTTTTTACCAAGTGCGTTTTCTATTGCCATAGCGCGCACTCGCAAATAAACAGGAGAAACAATAATGATAAGAAATATTCTCGCAATACCACTTGGTTTCATTGTAGGTTCCATAGTTAATATGGGACTTGTTACTGTCGGTCCTATGATAATTCCTCCCCCAGAAGGAGCCGATGTCTCCAATATGGAATCACTTGCTGCAACCATGCACTTATTTGAACCGAAACATTTTGTAGCACCTTTTTTAGCTCATGCGCTAGGAACTCTAGTCGGTGCTTTGCTGGCTTTTTTAATAGCGTCTTCTCACAAAGAAAAAATGGCTTATGTGATTGGAGGGGTGTTTTTCTTAGGCGGAGCCTACGCTTCTTACCTATTGCCTGCGCCTACTTGGTTTATGGTATTGGATATGTTGGTTTCCTATATCCCAATGGCATTCCTTGCAATCTTTCTAGGCCAAAAAATTCTCCCAAATAAAGAGACTGAGTAATCTAAAACTTGATTAATTATGAGACAGAACAAATGAGTAATAATATTGATGAAGAATTAGCTAAACTAGACCGAAAAATTAAATACGGCGGATTAATTGATTTCCCTGGCGTGGTCGCTCTGGGTGTTGGTTTGTATGCTAAGTTTGGTTCGGGTGGTAATCCAGTGCATCCGCTGTTAGCTGATGAAATAGTGGTTAATGGGTTGATTGGTGCTGGAGTTATCATAATGGTTTTAGCTGGAATTCGATTGTTTCGGTTGATTTCTAAACGGAATAAATTGCGGGCTGAAAAGGTAACCTAACCCTTTTTTTATTCTGATTTCGTTTTAAGTATTAAATCAATTTTACAGGTAGTAAATATGTCTAAGCTTAGTCTTTTGTTTGTTTTCACTATTAGCGTTTGGTCGTTCATGGGCCATTCATACGCTTCCGAAAATGAGATTCTTTCTATCGATAGAGCCGTTGCGAGCAATCTACATTTATCATTTCCTAACGATAACAATACTCAACCATCTAGGAGCGACTTTGAAATAATCAATTACGTATTAATGAGCAGTGAATCTGGGGAGCGGTGGGTAACTATTACCTTAAAAAACACATCTTCTGGCGTTCGTTCGTTAGAACAGGAACACATAATGGGGTTGTTTGCTAATGGTGATCGTAAAAGCCCTGAGAATTACCCTCTGAGTTTTAAAGGGAAAGAAATGCAAACTTTCACAGTTTCTTTTGGGGAAAGCAAGTTTCCTATCTTGGCGGTTTATACTTCTTTAATGATGGATTAGGACTTATTTAGTCTGTTCGGTTATTGTCGAGTATAAATAGGCTTCTTAAATGCAACCCCCGAGCATATTTGGCATTTAAGGAAAAGAGTTCCCCTCTCCTTAATCCTTGGCTTCGGCCTCCTGCGTCGCTCTACCTTCTCCATCCTTGGAGTCGTCTCCCGCTGGAGAGGAGGCTAAAAGGTTTACTCGTTATTATGTATTCACTTGTAGAAGCATCGCGAGAGCTTTAGATTCGCGATGACGGAAATAGTTTGTAATTGCGAAAAAAGTGCAACGATCTAAGGGTTGACTATAAAACTACTTAGCCGCCTCATAAAAAGGCATCATCTTTGGAATTAATTTTTTAAGTGCCTTTTGTCTATTTTCTGGAGCTGGGTGAGTGCTAAAAAATTCAAATCCTGCACCGCCGCTGGCCTTCGCCATTTTCTGCCAAAGTGTCACTGCTGCTTCTGGATTAAAGCCAGCCTTTGCAGCTAGTTCGATTCCAATTTCATCAGCTTCAGATTCTGAAGTTCGACTATTTGGCAACGTCAGAGCAACTTGTGCAGCCGCCGCGGTTAAGCCGAGTTGAGTTTCAGTCGCTTCGGTAGTTGCCTGCATCACTTGTAATGCCAAACCGGTCGCCATGGCTACTGACATTCTTTCAGCTGAATGATTAGCTAATGCATGAGAGATTTCATGTCCCATAACTTGAGCGATTTCGTCATCCGTGGCAGATAACTGATTAATCAGTCCCGTATAAATCGCCATTTTGCCACCGGCCATGCACCAAGCGTTAACTGTTTCTGGTTCGTCAATTACTTTAACGCTCCATTGCCAGTCTTTTGTCTTAGGACGCATAATAATTGCCTGCTGGATGAGTTTATTAGTGATGCGATTGACTCTGTCTACCATCGCTTTGTTGTTATCAAGTTTGCCGGCCTTATCAAATGGCTCAAGTGTTTGAACATAGGCTTGCTTAGAGGCTGCAATAGCGGAATCTTCTGAGACCAGCATAACCTGTTTGCGGCCCGCGATATTGGTTGCGCAAGCGGACAGTAAGCTAATGGTGAGTAAACAAAAAACAATTTTTGTAAGTAGAGTTTTAAACATGATGTCCTTCTTTTCGATATTCAGAACTACAAAAAATAGTGTATCTATGGGATTGTTATAGTTTAACATGCCCGAAAAATTGATTCAGCCTTGAACTTAAACTCAAGGATTATTTTTTTTCGACTGTTGTTCAGCTTTATCAAACTGTAATTCACAGAGCCTTTGATATAATTTAGAGGATTTTATCAAGTCGGAATGTGAGCCAGTATCAATAATTTTTCCATTGTCCATTAGCACTATTTTATCGGCATGAATAACGGTTGCTAATCTATGAGCAATGATCAATGTTGTGCGATCTTTCATAAGTTCTTTGAGTGCGGCCTGAACGTGGTGCTCACTTTCCGCGTCGAGCGCGCTGGTTGCTTCATCTAGTAATAACACTTTCGGATCCTTTAAGATCGCTCGCGCTAAGGCAATACGTTGTTTTTGTCCACCCGACAATCGCACACCTTGTTCACCGAGAAAACTGGCATAACTATCTGGTAGTTGCTCAATAAAGTCATGAGCATGTGCTCGTTTGGCAGCATCAATCACCTCTTCGTCGGAAGCGTCGGGGCGACCATAACGAATGTTATGCCAAACATCAGTACTAAATAATACTGGGTTTTGCGGTACCATGCCCATTTGAGTTCGAAGCGTCGTAGGGGCGAGCGAGCGAAGTGCTGCTTCTTCAAAACGAATCTCACCTTTTCGAGGATCGTAAAACCGTTGTAGTAGCTCAAATAAGGTTGTTTTCCCTGCTCCTGATGGACCAACTAAGGCTACCACGTCGCCGCGTTTAACATTCAAACTGATATTATTTAAGGCGGCTGAGTCTGGGCGCGAAGGGTAGTTGAAGTGGACACTGTCGAACTCGATAACGCTTTTTGTATCAGTATTGAGTTCATTGGTGTTCGTTGGAATGGTGATTTCACTTTCCACAGACATCAACTCCAGCAATCGCTCTGCTGCACCTGCCGCTCGTTGCAGTTCGCCATAGACTTCTGAAACTGTTGCAACCGATCCGGCGACCATAACTGCGTAAAATAAGAATGCCCCTAGATCGCCACCGGTAATGTTTCCTTCCAGCACATCCATACCACCGACCCATAGCATCACGCTAATAGCGCTAAAAGATAAAAATATTACGGTGGCGATCAATACCGAACGTTGTTTGATCCTTTGCTTTGCAATATCAAAAGCCGTTTCTACTTCCGATGAAAAAGCGTTTTTTTCTTGTGATTCGCGTGTGTAGCTTTGTACTACTTTAATATTTTGAATGATCTCGCCCGCATAGGTTCCTATATCGGCGATACTATCTTGGCTCTTGCGTGCTAGGTCTCGAACTTTCTTACCAAAAAATATCATTGGCAAAAAGACCATAGGAACCACTGCCAAAACGATTAAAGTAAGATAGAGGTTAGTGATTAACATCATAAATAAACCACCAACAAGCATTAGGGAGCTTCTTAAGGCCATCGAAAAAGATGAGCCGATAATGGACTGAAGTAAAGTGGTATCAGTCGTCAATCGTGACATTAATTCACCACTACGATTCTCCTCAAAATAACTTGGGTGCAAATTAAGCAATTGGTTAAAGGTTTTCTTTCTGATATCGGCACTCACTCGTTCACCTAACCAAGACATTAAATAAAAGCGGCAAAAAGTGCCTACGGCTAAAATCGCAATTAAAACGACCACAAACTTAATCGCTGCGGTCAGTTGTTCGGCCGAGCCGGAAGTAAAACCTTCGTCAATAATTAGTTTAACCCCATGTCCTAATGACAAACTGACTGCAGAGGTGACCAGTAGTGCAAGCAGCGCGGCGAATGCCATTTTTTTATAGGGAAGCACCAACGCAAAGATCGGTGTTAGGTTTTTTAGGGATTTCTTTTCAGGCTTATTCTCAGATTGTGGCTCTGAGGTATTTTGTTCCGAAGTTTCGGTTGACATAAAGTCAAATCCTTTAAGGTGTGTCAGGCTTTAGATTAACTGGGGGGAAGAATAAACTAATTCAACTGCGGCGGCGAATAATAATGTAATAATTTAAGTCAGAATAACGGTTAGGAGAGAGGGCGAGGAACTCGCTGGGTAGTTCGTTTTAAGGGGGGAAGTCTTTCTGATTTGAATTGGGGCTGTAAAGTTCCCATTGCGGACATTCTTGTTGTTCTTTTTGAAGACCCAAAATTTAAGTCAAAGGCGTTTCGCACCGCTTCGCTTGCGTGCGAGTAACTTTTGGCCAAAGCACCAAAAGTAACCAAAAGTGCTT
>Ga0316204_10001032_pt1 | contig 83904 bp, 79 predicted proteins | sample 6monrhotite_MG_2_FD_205661 | JGI IMG/M metagenome (GOLD analysis project Ga0316204, IMG submission 205661) | Microbial mat bacterial communities from mineral coupon in-situ incubated in ocean water Damariscotta River, Maine, United States -... | ecosystem: Environmental > Aquatic > Marine >... | reverse complement strand
CCGTCGTCGCCACCTGCACCGGATCAATCGCCGTTTCGACCAGAATGGCGCGGGTGGGGGCATACAGCCCGCCCCACAGCGCAATGTTCAGCGGTGTCAGCACAACCGCGCCCAGTGTCGCCAACCCCGTCAGACTGACCGACAGCGCCGCATTGCCACCTGCCCGGTGGCTGAGGAAATTGGAGATGTTCCCCCCAGGGCACGCCGCCACCAGGATCAACCCCAAGGCAACCGATGGCCGGGGTTGCATAACCACAACCAGCAGATAGGTGGCCGCCGGCAGCGCCAGGAACTGCGCCAGGAACCCGGCGATCACCGGTTTTGGCGCCCGAACCAACGCGCCAAATTGCGCGGGCTTCAAATCCAGCGCGATGGCGAACATCACCACCGCCAGAATCGCGTTCAGCAGCGTCAGCGACGCCGGGCTGAAATTCAGCGTGATTGCGTCAATCCCGTCCATGTCTTCCCCCCAGCGCCGCGATGCGGCTGGTCACAGCTTTTCTGTAGCTGTCTCGTTCCACGTAATAGGCCATGCGCGGCAGATCGACATAGTGCATCCCGCCGGTGATCCGCGCAAAGTCCTTGGCCTTTTCCGCCTGGATTGCCTTTGCGGCGGCATGTCCCGCGCGCAGCCCCTTGATATAGCGCGCCACCAACTCAGCCTGCTCATGCCGTCCCTGCCAGCCCAGCCCGGTGGCCTCGACCATCCCCATCACGAACAGATCGTCACGCGCCGGGTGCAGGCAGTTCAGGAACAGATGCGGCGCGGCGCCCTGCCAATTCAGCAAATCGCGGTCGATGAACGGGTAGTGCAGCAAATATCCGGTCGCGGCGATGATCAGATCATAGTCGCGCTGCGTGCCATCCTTGAACTGCACGGTCTGCCCATCCAGCCGCGAAATATCGGGCCGAACGCTGATATCGCCGTGCCCGGCATGAAACAACGCCATGGAGTTCACCACGGGGTGCGATTCGTACAGCTTGTGATCGGGCGCGGGGAACCCCAACCGCTGCGGGTCGCCGGTGAACCAGCGCAGGATCAACCCGTCCACCCGGCGCTTCAGCCACATTGGCAGCTTGATCGCCCCGCCCAAGGTGTCCGCCGGTTTGCCGAACACATATTTCGGCACGAAATGATACCCCCGGCGCATCGACAGATCGGCGCAGACCCCGTGGTGCACCGCATCGACAACGATGTCACAGCCTGAGTTCCCCGCCCCCACCACCAGCACCCGCTTGCCCGCCATCTGCGACGGGCTGCGGTACTGCGCGGAATGGATCAACTCACCGGTGAATTCACCCTCAAACGCCGGCAAATTCGGCTCGGACAGGGTGCCATTGGCGATGATCACACCGGCATAGCGGCCCTCATGTTCGCCCGTCGCATCCCGCCAGCGCACGTCCCAGCCGTCGCCATCCGGCGCGCAGTGCAGAACCTCTGCGCCAAAGCGGTAATGGCGGCGCAGGTCAAAATGATCCGCGAAATCGCTAAAATACTGGCGCAGCACCCGGTGCGATGGATAGTCCGCCACATTGCCCGCCATGGGGAAATCAGCAAACTCGGTCTTGGTCTTTGACGAGATCAGATGCGCGCTGTCATACATGGTCGAACGCGGGGCATCGATATCCCACAACCCGCCGACATCCACGTGCACTTCGAACCCTTCGAACGCCACGCCCTGTTCCACCAGAACCTTGGCGCAAGCCAGCCCCATCGGCCCGGCGCCGATCAACGCATAGGGTAATTCCGTCATTCCTGCCCCCACCTTTGTGCCTCAAATATCCTGCGGGGGACGGGGCGCAGCCCCGGTGGGGGTGCAAAACCCCCGGCGGGCCTTGGGGGCTCGATGCCCCCAGGGCACGCCCCCCCCCAGACCGGCGCGGCGCAATGATCACAACCGCCCCCCTTCCAAAAGACGCTCCAGAAACTGCCGCGTGCGCGGGTGTTCGGGCCTGCGAAACAGCGCATCTGGCGGGCCCTCCTCGGCGATGCGGCCAGCGTCCAGAAAACACACCCGGTCCGCCAGATCCCGCGCAAAGGCCATTTCGTGCGTGACGATCACCATCGTCAGACCCTGCACTTTCAGATCGCGGATCACGTCCATAACCTCGCCCACCAGTTCCGGGTCCAGGGCCGCCGTCACCTCGTCCAGAAGCAGCACATCCGGATCACCGGCCAGCGCGCGCACCACGGCTACGCGCTGTTGTTGCCCGCCCGACAGTTGCTCAGGGTAAGAGCCGGCAAAGCGATCCATGCCAAACAGCGCCAGTGTTTGCAGCGCCTTTGCCTCGGCCTCCTCGCGGGTCATGCGCATCACCTTGCGGGGCGCCAGTGTGATATTGTCCAGCACCGACATATGCGGAAAAAGATTGTAGGACTGAAAGACAATCCCCACACGCCGCTGCAACCCGGTCTTGCCGAAGCTACGATCCGTGATCGGCACGCCGTCCAGCCGGATCTGGCCCCAATCGGGTTCAATCAGGCCATTGATGCAGCGCAAAAGCGTCGATTTCCCGCTGCCGGACGCGCCGATCAGGCACACCACCTCATGACGCGCCACCGACAGGCTGACCCGGTCCAGCACCAGATGCTGGCCAAAATACTTCGTCAGCCGGTCGATCTGTAGAAAATCCGCGCCCATGCCTAAGCCGCCACCTGCAGACGCCGCGTTCGATCACGCCGTGTGATCCAGTCCGCCAGACGCGCCATCGGAATTGTGGCCAGCAGGAAAAGCAGCGCCGCCACCACCAACGACGAATAATTGAACGTCGTCGCGGTGTAGATCTGCGCCTCGCGCACCGCGTCGCGCACGCCGATCACCGACAACAGCGCCACGTCCTTTTGCAGCGCCACGACAATGTTCATCAGGCTGGGCAAAACGTTGCGGATCGCCTGCGGCAGGATCGCGTGCACCATGACCTGCCAATCGCTGAGCCCAAGCGCATTGGCGGCGGCCCACTGGCCCTCATGCACCGCGTCGATGCCCGAGCGGTAGATTTCGCACACATAGGCCGAATAGCTGAGCACCATCGCCACCCCACCCCAGAACAGGCCGGAATTGGGCAAACCCGGGATACGCAGCGCCGGAATGCCAAAACCGAACAGGATGACCAACAGCAGAACCGGCAAGCCACGGAAGATGTCGATATACAAAACCACCATCACCCGAAACGGCGCGAACCATGGCCCCCTCAAGGACCGCACGACGGCCAACAACAAGGCCCAGGATCCGATCGCAACGGCCGCGATCAGCCAGACCTGCATGTTGATCAAGAACCCGATCCCAACGCGCGGCGCGGCGGCCAGCATATGGTCCAGGTTGAAGAATTGTGCCTGAATCCGCGGCCAGTTCGGATTGGTCGCCACCAGCCAACCCAGCAGGCCAAACACCAAAATGATACTGACGGCGCTGATCAGGCCGGGGACCAGCGCCACGCGCCAGTCAAACCCCCGCCGCCGGGGGGGCGGCGGGGGGCCATCGGGGTGGTTGGGGATCATTCGGAAATGATCGGCAGATCAGGATCGGCCACCAGCCAGGTGGATACCAACTCTTCGGTGGTGCCCGCTTCGATCACGCGGGTCAGCGCGGCATCGACCCAAGGGATCAGCGGGTTGCCACGTTCAAACAACAGGCCGTGGCCTTCGTCATTTGCGTCCGGCGGCAGGATCGCCACAATCGCCGCCTCTGGGATCTGAACGGCTGTCGCAAACAACGCCGTTGGCACGGCGGCAACGGTGGCGTCGATCTGACCGGCCTGCATGGCCTGGAATACGCCAATTTGGTCGTTATAGACGGCCACGTTTTCCACGCCGACGACGTTCTCCAGATAGGCCATATCGGTGGTTCCGATCGCGGCCCCCCAACGGGCTTCTCGCAAATCGGCAAAGCTGGTGGCGTTTTCAACAACCGATCCTGGCAGGGCGATCACCGCCTTGTCGGCCTGGTAATAGACCTGGCTGAAACCGACCACCTCGGCGCGTGCGGGTGTGACCGAGATTTGCTGAATGGCAAAGTCGAATGGCTTGTCGCCGGGCGCGATGGTTTGCTCAAACGTCTGGCGCACCCATTGCACCTGATCCGCCGCGAACCCCATCTCAGCGGCCAGCGCATAGATCAGCGCGTTTTCAAACCCTTCGCCGCTTTCGGGCGAATTGTTCATCATCCACGGCGGATAAACCGGATCGCCGGTGCCGACGGTCAGCATGCCTGGGTGGACAAGGCGGGCGTCGTCTACCGTGCCGGTGTCTTGCGCCAGCGCGGGCAGGCCCAGCACCGCGGCCACAAGGGCCCCGGCGGCAAGCGTGCGAAGGGTGTGCAGTGAATAGGACATGAGGATGACAGCTCCCTGATTGCGCCCCCGTTTGGCCCGGGGTGCGTTTGATCAACGGGTCAAGTCTTGCGCCCGGCGCGGGCGCTGGCAAGCCCCCCCGGCGAAATTAGCCGCGACAAAAGGAAAACGGCCCGCCGAAGTTGCGGGCCCGTCTGCCTTACGTAACGGCGATTTCAGTCGTCAACGGGTTGCGAGCAGAACATGTCATACATCAAGCCGATGGTGCGCGCAGCGCGCGGATCACCCAGCGAATAATAGATGGTCTTGCCGTCGCGGCGGCAGGTCACCAGCCCCTCAAGCCGCAGGCGCGCCAATTGCTGACTGACCGCCGCCTGACGTGAACCCAGAAGCGTTTCCAGTTCAGTGACCGATTTTTCACCTGACGACAGATAGCACAGGATCAACAACCGCCCCTCATGCGCCAGCGCCTTCAGAAACGCCGCTGCGGATTGGGCCTGTTGCACCATGTCATCCAACGGCCGCGCCGTGCAATCGGTTGCCACAGGCTCGGCGTCGACGGCAGAACCATCGACGGGTGAAGCATCCAGATGTTGCGCGGTCATCGCCATGAAACCATCCTCAGGATAAATGCAGGGGCTGGAATGTGTCTGCTTCGAACATAGGACAAGCCGCGCCGTGGAACAAGGGTCACGACGAAAAGGGGCGCGCATCCGGCAGATGCACGCCCCCTGTATAATGTAACGTTTGCGTCAGCCCAATCAGGCGTCTGCGTCGCCGTCATCGTCACCAGCTGCGGCGCCGATGTCGTCGAACAGACCCTGGATTTCGAATTCAGCCTCTGCTTCTGCTTCCGCAGCCAGATCCTGGATCGATTTGCCCGAAGCCTGAAGTTCGGCTTCTTCGACCGAACGGGCCACGTTGACGGTGATCGTTGCCGTCACCTCGGGGTGCAGAACGACGGCCGTATCGTGCAGGCCAAGCGCTTTGATCGGCGCGGTCAGAATGACCTGACGACGATCCACGCTGAAGCCCTCGGCGGTGACCGCATCAGAGATGTCACGCGGGGTGACCGAGCCATACAGCGCACCGCTGTCCGACGCAGTGCGGATCACGATGTAGCTGGTGCCGTCCAGCTTTTCAGCCAGCGCAGCCGCTTCGTTGCGGGTTTCCAGGTTGCGGGCTTCCAACTGGGCTTTTTGCACGTCGAATGCAGCCTGGTTGGCTTCGGTGGCGCGCAGGGCCTTGCCTTGCGGCAGCAGGAAGTTGCGGGCAAACCCGGGACGGACGTTCACAACGTCGCCCATCTGACCCAGCTTCGCGACGCGTTCGAGAAGAATCACTTGCATAATGTGCTCCTCACTTCACGGCATAGGGCAGCAGGGCGAGGAAGCGAGCGCGTTTGATGGCACGAGCCAACTCACGTTGCTTCTTCGCCGAGACGGCGGTGATACGGGCAGGGACGATCTTGCCGCGCTCAGAGATGTAGCGCTGCAGCAGACGGGTGTCCTTGTAGTCGATCTTCGGCGCGTTATCACCCGAGAACGGGCAGACCTTGCGACGGCGGAAAAACGGTTTGGTAGCCATGGGGCCAAATCTCCTTGGGGACCAGAATCAGCGACGCGGGCGATCGCCGCGATCACCGCGGTCGTCACGCTTTTGCATCTGCACGGACGGGCCTTCGTCATGGGCGTCGACCTTGATCGTCAGAACACGCATGACATCGTCATGCAGGCGCGCCAGGCGTTCCATTTCCTGAATAGCCGCCGACGGTGAGTCGGTACGGATATACATGTAATGGCCCTTGCGGTTCTTGTTGATCTTGTAGGCCATGGTTTTCACGCCCCAATATTCGGTTGCGACAATGCTGCCGCCGTTGTCCGAAATGATGGCTGTGAAGTGGTCCATGAGGCCTTCGGCCTGCGCGTTGGACAGGTCCTGACGCGCGATCATGACATGCTCATAGAGAGGCATGCGGTCTCCAATCTGTTCAGGGCGCATTTCATAAGACGGGCGGTCCGTCCCACTGTGCCCGTCTACGAGAGACTGCGCCGGTATCGAAAGATACAGTGGGATGCGGCCTTATACAGGGATTGACCCGTGCTGCAAGGGCCAAGACCGGGATGCCGGAAAGAAGGCCGGGGTTGAGGCAAAAGGGCCTTGCAAGGCCCTTGCAACGGCGTTCCAACGCCGTTCCCCGCCCCGCCCCCCTGCTGTGCCCGGCATGGGATGCGTTCGGCGTGACACTCACTTTCGGATTTGACCCGCGCCAAAACCGGGATAGAGGTGCCAATCACACGCCGCGCGCCCCGTCGCGCGCCCCTGTCACAGACCCATCTACCCCGGAGGCCCGTCATGACCCGCGCATTTGTTTTCCCTGGCCAAGGCGCCCAAGCCATCGGCATGGGCCGTGACCTGGCTGACACCTACCCTGCGGCCCGCGCCGTGTTTGACGAGGTGGACGACGCGCTGGGTGAAAAGCTGTCGGCGCTGATCTGGGACGGCGACATCGCTGACCTGACGCTGACCGCCAACGCCCAGCCTGCACTGATGGCGACCTCTCTGGCCGCGATGCGCGCCTTGGAGGCCGAGGGCTTTGCCGTCACCGACGCGGCCTTCGTTGCTGGCCATTCGCTGGGCGAATATTCCGCGCTGGCCGCCGCCGGGGCGCTGAGCGTGGCCGACACCGCACGCCTGCTGCGCATCCGTGGCCGGGCGATGCAAGAGGCCGTTCCCGTGGGTGTGGGCGCCATGGCCGCGCTGCTGGGGCTCGATTTCGCCACCGCGTCCGAGGTGGCCGCCGAGGCCGCTTCAGGCGGTGAAATCTGCCAGGCCGCCAATGACAACGACCCGGCGCAAGTGGTGGTGTCTGGCCACAAGGCCGCCGTGGAGCGCGCTTGCGACCTGGCCAAAGCGCGCGGCGCGAAACGCGCGTTGCTGTTGCCCGTGTCTGCGCCCTTTCATTGCGCCTTGATGCAACCCGCCGCTGACGCGATGGCCCGGGCACTTGCCGATGTCACTGTATCGGCCCCGGTGGTTCCGGTCGTTGCCAATGTGCGCGCCGAGGCAGTCAGTGACCCCGATCTGATCCGCGCATTGCTGGTTGAGCAGGTCACAGGTTCGGTGCGCTGGCGCGAATCGGTGGCCTGGATGGCGGCACAGGGCGTGACCGAAACCTGGGAAATCGGGGCTGGCAAAGCCCTGTCCGGGATGATCAAGCGCATCAACCGGGACATTGTCTGCACGCCCGTCGGCACGCCCAAGGATATCGCCGCACTGAAAGGGTGAGTGGTCAAGCGTGAGTGGACCGAGGGGGGGGCATCGCGCGCCTGACCCTGCCGAACTTGGCCCCGCCCTGCCAAAAGGGGCCGGGGCCGAGTTGACCTGCCCGCGTCATCGCGTCACAATTGCTTCTCGTGTGAATTATTTTTCTTTTCATTGCATCACACGCGCGGTAGGGCAAAATCATGAGCACCGTTTCGACAGATTTGGACCGCCGCGCCAAGCGCAATGTTTGGGTTCTGGTGGCCGCGCAGGCCCTTCTGGGCGCCCAGATGCCGATGATCTTTATCACCGCCGGTCTGGCGGGGCAGAGCCTGGCATCCAATGTCTGCTGGGCCACCTTGCCGATTTCCATGACCGTTCTGGGGTCGATGTTGTCGGCCACACCGCTGTCGTCGTTCATGCAGCGATTCGGTCGGCGCGCCGGCTTCACGCTGGGCACCCTGGCTGGCGCCTTGGGCGCGGCCATCGGGGCGATCGGGCTGTATCAGGCGTCTTTCACCCTGTTCCTGATCGGATCGCTGATTACCGGTGTCTATATGTCCGCGCAGGGCTTCTACCGCTTTGCGGCGACCGACACCGCCAGCGACGCCTTCAAGCCCAAGGCGATCAGCTACGTGATGGCCGGCGGGCTGATTTCCGCGATCATCGGGCCGCAATTGGTGAAGGTCACAGCTGAATCGATGGTTGTGCCGTTTCTGGGCACCTATCTGGGCGTGATTGTTCTGAACCTTGTCGGCATGTCGCTGTTCGCGCTGCTGGACATCCCCCGCCCCCAGCGCGTGGACCGCAACGCCCCTATCGACGGCCGCAGCCGCGGCCAATTGCTGCGCGAGCCGGTTATCATTGTTGCGATCATCTGCGCGACGGTCGCCTACGCGCTGATGAACCTTGTCATGACATCCACGCCGCTGGCCGTGGTGGGGTGCGGGTTCGAAGTTGCGAACGCCGCCGACATCGTCCAGGCCCATGTGCTGGCCATGTTTGTGCCGTCCTTTTTCACCGGGCATCTGATTGCACGGTTTGGGGTCAGGTCCATTGTGGCCGCCGGTCTGGTGATCCTGATGGGCGCCGGCGTGGTGGCGATGATGGGTGTTGAGCTTGAACATTTCTTCATCGCGCTGGTCTTGCTGGGGCTGGGCTGGAACTTTGGCTTTATCGGCGCGACGACCATGCTGGCGCAATCGCACGCCGCGTCCGAGCGCGGGCGCATTCAGGGTGTGAACGACGCGATCGTCTTTGGTGGCGTGACCGTGGCGTCGGTTGCCTCGGGGCAATTGATGAATTGCTCTGGTTCGGATGTTCAGACCGGCTGGCAGTTGGTCAATCTTGCCATGGTTCCGTTCCTGGCGCTGGCAGGCGGCGCGCTGATCTGGCTGACATTGCGTCCGAAAGAGGCATAATCCGTCAGGTGTTCGGGCGATTGTTTCGCAAACCATGCGCAATATCATGCAATTGACCCGCACTTTTGGGGCATGATCGCAATGTTGTTATTTGTTGTTGACGCACGCGTTGTTTGCCCCTAGCGTCCCCCTCAATAAGTCGGCCAGTTCGACAGGGAAAAAAAGTCGAAAAGGGTCCAGCTTGCGGGCCCTTTTCGCTTTTTCAAGGGGTTACACCCTTCCCAAGACCAGGCACAGGCCTGAAAACGCACGCCTGTCGGGGGCTGAACTGACCATCAGAAATCCGCCGATCAGCGATCACTTCGTGCCATTTCTGCCTGACTCGCGGTCTGGTTCATGCTAATTGCTGGGCAACACCCGTGTTTGCACGATAGGACATATCCAATGATTTTTCGTAAAATCCTACCCTTGGCCTTTGGCGTCATGACTCTGGCTGCGGCCCCGGTTCTGGCTCAGGACGCGGCCACCGAAACATCCCAAACGCCCCCCGGTGCGCCCTTCATTGATGCAACTTATTCCGACTGGGAAATCCTGTGCACCCAGGTCGACGAAGCTGGCACCCTTGGGTGTGAAATGTATCAGCTGCTCAATGATGCCGGCGGCTCGCCGATTGCGGAAATCAGCGTTGCCGCCCTGCCCTTTGGCTCGGAAGTCGCGGCTGGCGCGACCATAACGGCACCTTTGGAAACCTTCCTGCCGTCAGGTCTGGGGTGGCGCGTTGGTGCGGCCGAGGAAATGCGCATCGAGCAGTTCCGCGTCTGCAATGTCGTCGGCTGTTTCGTGCGCATGGGGCTGTCGGTTGAAGAAGTGGACGCGTTGAAAGCCGGCTCGAACGCAACCGTCGTGATCGCGCCCTTCGTTGCCATCGACCAACCAATCGAGATCAATGTCTCTTTGTCGGGTTTCACAGCCGCCTATGAAGATCTTCAGACCCGCCTGTCCGAAGCGGCCATCCGGTCGCGCGAGAGCCAGTAACCGGTTCCGCCCAAGATGAATATCAGGCCCGTTTGAACGCCAGACAGGCGTTCATGCCACCAAACGCGAATGCATTTGACAGCGCCGCGCCCACCTGGGCGCGGCGCGCCTCGTTGGGGACGCAATCCACGGGGCAGTCCGGATCTGCTTCGCGGTGCCCCATAGTCGGGGCTATGATCCCGTCACGCAGCGCCAGGATGCAGGCCAGGGCCTCAACCGCGCCGGTTGCGCCCAGAAGGTGCCCGTGCATGGATTTGGTCGATGATACCAGCGGCAGTTGCGCCCCGAACTGCGTTGTGATTGCCCGCGCCTCGGTCCGGTCGTTGATGGCGGTGCCGGTGCCGTGGGCATTGATATACCCCACATCGGCAGGGCTCAGACCAGCCTGAGTCATGGCCCCCTGCATGGCGCGGAGTGCGCCGTCGGCATCGGGCACAACGATATCCGCCGCGTCCGAGGTCATGGAAAACCCCGCGACCTCGGCCAGGATGTCGGCCCCCCGCAACCGCGCGCGGTCCCAATCCTCGAAAACAAAGACCGCCGCCCCTTCGCCCTGCACCAACCCGTTGCGAGTGGCGCAGAACGGGCGGCAGCCGTCGGGCGATAAAACGCGCAGGGCCTCCCATGCTTTGATCCCGCCGAAACACAGCGTCGCCTCGGACCCGCCGGTCAGCATCACCTCCGCAGCCCCAGACTGGATCATCTGGAATGCCAGCCCCATGGCGTGATTGGAGGACGCGCAGGCCGTGGACACGGTGAAGGACGGCCCCTTGAACCCGTGCGCCATCGCCATATGCGCAGCTGCGGCGTTGTGCATCAGGCGTGGAATGGTGAACGGGTGCACGCGGTTCTTTCCCTGCGGATAAACGGTGCGATAGGCGTCGTCGATAGTGGTATACCCCCCACCGGCGCTGCCCATGATCACCCCGGCGCGCAGGGTTTCGACGTCCGTCAGGGTCAGGCCAGCCTGCGCCACGGCCTGGGCGCTGGCGGACATGGCAAACTGCGTGGCGCGGTCATAGAGGGCGATCTGGGCGCGGGTGAACCGGCCTTCTGTGGCCCAGCCCCGCACCTGCCCGCCAATACGGATGGACAGCCGCTCGACATCCACAAACTCCAGCGGGCCAATACCCACACGCCCGTCCGTCAGAGCCGCCAGCGTTCCCGGCACGCTATCAGCCAGTGCATTGATCGTTCCGGCGCCGGTGATGGCAACGCGCCGTCGCCCGGTCACGCCTGTGGTCCGTCAAGTAACCGCTGCACCGCGTCGCAGACGGTTTCGACGGTGGTCAGATCCATTCCGCCGGCGTCGGGCGTGTTGGCGTTGAAAGGCACTGCAACGTCGAAGTCTTCTTCGATCGCGAATAGGATTTCGGCCAATCCCATGCTGTCGATCCCCAGTGTTTCAATACGGGTTTGCGGCGTCAGATCGGCAGGATCGCACAGTGCCTGCGCCGCCAAAATCGCGATCACCCGCTGCGTGGTTTCTGGATTGGCACCCATCTTCGCCCCTTTCAGGTTTTGCCCTGGCCGTCGCGCTCGACCAAAGCCTTGACGGTCTTTTGAAGCTCGGCCAATTGGGCCAACGCACGGGGCAGACGGCGCTGCGATTTGTAGATGTTCACATGCTGATCCATGCGCACGGCAGGAGAGCCCATCAGCACCCGCCCAGCCGGCGCGTTGGAATAAATCATTGTGCCAGCCCCAGCCACCACATCCTGGCCGACGAAGATGTTGTCCACCACGCCCACTTGCCCGCCCAGAACTGTCCGGTCGCCGATGGTCGATGACCCGGCGATGCCCACCTGCCCGCACAGCAAGCAATCTTCGCCAACCACAACGTTATGCGCGACCTGAACCAGGTTATCCAGCTTGGTGCCACGCCCGATCCGCGTATCGCGCACAGTGCCCCGATCTATCGCGGTGTTGGCGCCGACTTCGACATCGTCACCGATCGTCACACCGCCCAGCGAATGAATGCGCAACCATTGCTGTGGCTCGGTTTCTCCGGGCTTGCCCAATGTCGCACGCGCCTCTTCGACTCGAGAGGTCCGTTCGGTCACAAAGGAGAACCCGTCGCCACCGATCACCGCATTGGGTTGGGCAATGAACCGGTCGCCGATGGCCACGCGCGCACCGATCCGCACGCCTGACAAGATCAGCGCATCGTCGCCGATGATCGCGTCCTCACCGATGCTGACATGCGACGCAATGCGTGCGCGCGCGCCGATCCGCACGCCTGCGCCAACAGACACGAATGCGCCCACGGCAGCGTCCGGCCCGATCCGGGCATCCGGGTGAATATCGGCGCTGGCGTGAATGCCCGGCGAAATCCCCGGGCCTTTGTCGAACACCCGCGTCAGCCCTGACATGGCCAAGCGCGGGCGCGGTGCAAATATCGCGGCGTCCAGGCCAAAGGCTTGCCAATCCGCCCCGTCCCACAAAACTGCTGCGCGGGCCTGCCCTTTGGCGATCCCGTCGCCGTAGCGCGGATCCATCGCCAGCGCCAACTGATCTGGTCCTGCGCTGGCGGGTTCAGATGCGCCCGTGATCAGCAGATCGCCCCGCCCTTCGAACCGTGCGCCCAGGGCAGCGGCAATGTCGGACAGGGAATAGGCCATGGTTGGGTCTCCGATTGGGCGGCACTGCGCCCAATCGGTGTAGCGTGCTCAGGCGCCCACTTCCACCCCGGCGCGGATCAGCGCGTCATACAAACGCGCATCCCGGCCGTAGATGTCATCACGGTAGTTCATCCGCCCCGTGACCGAGGTGAACGCGGTGCGATAGACCAGGTGCACCGGGATCGGTGTCAACAGGTATACATTCGTTTCCTGACGCGACTGGCGGATCCGGTTGTAATAGGCGACCGGGTCTGCTTCTTGGGCTGCCAGAAGATGATAGGCAAAGTCACGTGGATCCTGAAGGCGCACGCAACCATGCGAGAACGCGCGCACCGTGCGCCCAAACAACGACCGTGACGGCGTATCGTGCAGATAGATCGCATAGGGGTTGGGGAACATGAATTTCACTTCGCCCAGCGGGTTGCCCGGCCCCGGCGGTTGGCGCACGTTGAACGGCAGGGTCGTGGGCGAATAGGCGGCCATATCGACGAATTCGCGCGGAACCACATTGCCTTGCCCATCCACCAGATTCAGGTGCGTCGCCCCGCCGCTGGACAGCGCCCCCCAGTATTCGGCAACGATCGAGCGCGGCAGCGTCCAATCCGGGTTGATCTCCAGATGGTCCATCTCATCGGAGAATTCCGGGGTCTGGTTGGCGCGTGATCCGACAACCGACCGGGTTTCGAAGGTGACTTGATCGAAATCCACGATACGGGCGGTGAAATCGGTCAGATTGACCCAGATGTGCCGGTCGCCGCGCGGGATGTTCAACCAGCGTTCACGTTCCAACGCGACAACGATGTTGCGCAAGCGGACTTCTGGCCCGACATTGATTTCCCGGATCGTCGCATTGCCGGCAACGCCGTCTGCATCGATCCCATGCGCTTCCTGAAATTCCTGCACCGCGCGTTGCATGATCCCGTCATACCGCGCCGTCGCTACGCGCGGCATGTAGCCCATGGCAATCAGCCGATTGCGCAACGCGATGACCGCCGGGCCGCCTTCACCGGGGCGCAGACTGCCAGCCTGAACAAGCGGACCCCAACCGCCGCGAGCGATGGTTGCGTCCAGTTCCCGCTTGGCATGAAACAGACGGGCGTATTCCGGCGAACTGGGTGCCAGGTTACGAATGAAGCTGACCGGCTCGGCGGTCAGGAAATCGGACATCAACTGCTCTGGGTCCGGGCGCGGCAGTTCGCGCACGATGTCGGGGATCACGCTGGACGGGTCCAACACACCGCTGGAGATGTCCCGTGCGTATTGCAAAAACGCCAACGAGGCCCGAGCTTCGACAAACCCACGATCGCGTTCAGTTTCCACGGCATTGAAGGTCGCCAGCAACCCCGGAAGATCATAGCGCGCCGCGGGCAGGCCGTGCTCCTCGGCGCGGCTGAGCGCCGAGACAAGTGCCGTGCGACGCGACGCATGGTCAGCGCCGGTCCAGACCGGATCATACCCGTGATCCCGGTAGAACGACGACAAGGCGCGGTTTTCCGCAACCCCTTCCGCCAGGGCTTGCCGGAACGCGGGGAACGTCTGGGCCACGACGGCGCTGGGGCCGACCACCGTCAGGACCGCGGGCAGAGCCGTCGCCATCCCCATGGTCAGCGCCAAAAGCACGCTGCGCATCGATGATGCTGGTTTCGCTGACACGTTCATTCCACCCTCCAAAAAACCGGCGTTCAGTCATTCGTCGCGCGGACATGACAAACCGTTCACATATTTGTGCCCATGTCGCAGATGCAGCGTCGATTCACAATCATGCGACTTGGGTGATTCCCCCTTTGGCGCGTCAATTTCGCGACAGTTCCCGCTATGAGTGAATTCGCGTACATTCACCCCATCCAAGGGCGAAATTTGAGCGGTCACACCCTGCGGCCTGGTGCTGGCAGGGCTGGACGGCGCCACCAATTCCGATGCTAAAGCGCTGAAAAGATACGGCCTTACTGCCCGTTAAGGGGTTTTCAGCAAATTCCCGCCTATTTTGAACCAAACCCGACCAAACCCCAGACTCAATGCTTGGGCTACACGGCCGATTGTGGCATGAACGCATCAGGACAAAAAAGTTCTTCGCGACTCGCTTGCCTCTTTCGGACGCCGCCCAATGCGGACGACCCCAGAAAGGGTAGCGATTCATGAAGGAAAGCCGCAAAGGCACGACTGAATTTTGGGATGGGACAGGATCAGAGATGACCTCACCGATTAACTCCGGGTTGACCCGGCGTGGACTGTTGGGTGCGTTTGCAGCAACGACCATCGTCGCTGCGCCGACCATGTCGAATGCGTTTGGGTTCAACCGGGGTGCTGGCGACATTCGCCGCCTTCACATGCACTCCAGCCGCACCGGCGAAACGTTGAACATGATCTACTGGATTGAAGGGGAGTACATCCCCGAAGCCATGGACGAAATCACCCATTTCTTCCGCGACTGGCGCACTGATACCACGCATCTGATCGACGCCCGCACAGTCGACATTCTGGCCGCCGCGCATAACATGCTTGAGTCGGACGAACCCTTTCTGCTGCTATCCGGCTACCGCTCTCCGGAAACCAACGCGATGCTGCGCCGCCGGTCGCGTGGCGTGGCGCGCAATTCGCGCCACATGGTTGGACAGGCCGCAGATGTGCGTTTGCGCACACGCTCTGTCAGCCAGGTCGCCCGCGCGGCGACGGCTTGTAATGCGGGTGGTGTGGGGCGCTACTCGCGTTCAAATTTCACGCATATGGATTGCGGTCCGGTTCGCACCTGGGGCGGCTGAGGCGCGACCCGCGCCACGCCCTGACACCGCAAACCCCGCGCCTGTTGGCCGCGGGGTTTTTCATTTGCCGCAGACCGTCTGAACCTCACCCTTGCGAAACCCACATCCTGCGCCCTATCTAGGGCAACACTTTCAGGGATCCTTGTCATGCCATATTTGGATAACGCCTTTTGGCTGACCAGCGCCGCGATTGTTGCGCTACTGGTCATGTCGGGCTTCTTTTCGGGCAGCGAAACCGCGCTGACCGCCTCGTCGCGCGCGAAGCTGCGCGCGCAGGCGGACAAGGGCTCTAAAGGGGCAAGCCGGGCGCTGACGCTGACCGAGGACGGCGAACGGCTGATTGGATCCGTGCTGCTGGGCAACAACCTGGTCAACATTCTGGCCGCGTCCCTGGCGACCGCACTGTTCACCCGCCTGTTCGGGGATTCGGGCGTGGCGCTGGCCACGTTGGTGATGACCTTGCTGGTTCTGATCTTCGCTGAAGTGCTGCCCAAAACCTACGCCATCACCAACCCTGAAACCGCCGCCGCCCGCGTGGCCACCCCAATCCGGGTGGTGGTGCTGATCTTTGCGCCGATGGTCATGGCGGTGCAGGTCTTGGTCCGTGGCATTCTGGCCCTGTTCGGCGTACGCACGGACCCGGATGGCGCGGTGCTGTCCTACCATGAGGAAATCGCCGGGACCCTGGCGCTGGGTCATTCGGATGGCTCAGTCGACAAGGAAGACCGCGACCGCCTGCTGGGCGCGTTGGACCTGGGGCATCGCACGGTCGAAGAAATCATGCTGCACCGCTCGCAATTGGAAACGGTGAATATCGACGCCCCGGTCGCGGAAATCATTGCGCAAAGCGTGAATTCCCCCCATTCCCGCCTGCCCGCCTGGCGGGATGAGCCGGAAAACATCGTTGGCGTCATCCACTCACGGGATCTGATGCGCGAAGTGCACCGCCTGGTGATCGAGGCCGACGGCCAGTTCAGCGCTATCGAGCAGCTTGATATCGCCTCGGTCGCACGAGGAGCCTATTTCGTTCCGGAAACGACGCCGTTGGACGAGCAAATGCGCCAATTCCTGCAACAACGTCGGCATTTCGCCTTGGTGATCGACGAATATGGCGCGTTGCTTGGGCTGATCACGCTGGAGGACATTCTGGAGGAAATCGTCGGCGAAATCGTGGACGAGCACGACCTGCCCACCGAAAATCCCATCACCCAGCTGGATAGCGGCGGAATCGAGATTGACGGCGCGATGACCATCCGTGACCTGAACCGCGCGATGGATTGGTCACTGCCCGATGACGAGGCCAACACCGCCGCCGGACTGGTGATCCACGAGGCGCAGATGATCCCCGATCAAGGGCAAGTCTTCCAGTTCCACGGGTTCCGGATCACCGTCGCCGAACGCCGCGAAAACCGCCTCACCCGGCTGCGCATTCGGCCGATGTAGCGCAGGCACGCCGTGGGGACGGTGCGTGCCAGCACGCACCCTACGCCTGGCAGCACCAACCACCCACCGCGTAGGGTGCGTGCTGGCACGCACCGCACGTCAGCCTATAGCGGCTCGATATCACCTTGCGCCCTTTGATCGTGAAAGTGGGCGACGAAGGCGTCCAGCGATTCGGCCGCGATGGCGTCGCGCAGGCCTTGCATAAGCTGTTGATAATAATGCAGATTGTGCCACGTCAGGAGCATTGAGCCAATGATTTCATCCGACCGCACAACATGGTGCAGATAGGCGCGGGAGTACTTCTGGCAGGCCGGGCAAGTGCACCCCTCGTCCAGCGGGCGTGGGTCATCGCGGTGGCGCGCGTTGCGCAGATTGACCGACCCGCGCGGGGTCCAGCCCTGCCCGGTGCGCCCGCTGCGGGACGGCAGCACGCAATCCATCATGTCGATCCCGCGCTGCACCGCGCCGACGATGTCGTCGGGCTTGCCCACGCCCATCAGGTAGCGCGGCTTGTCGGGCGGCAAAAACCCGGGCGCGTAGTCGAGCACATTGAACATCGCTTCTTGCCCCTCGCCCACGGCCAGACCGCCGACCGCGTAGCCTTCGAACCCGATCTTGACCAGGGCTTCGGCGCTTTCTTCACGCAGGTCGCGCGTCACACCGCCCTGCATGATCCCGAACAACGCATGCCCCGGCCTGTCACCGAACGCATCGCGGGATCTCTGCGCCCAGCGCATCGACAAATGCATGCTTTTCGCCACGGTCTTTTCGTCCGCTGGCAGGGCCGGGCATTCATCGAACGCCATCACGATGTCCGAACCCAGCAAACGCTGGATCTCCATCGACCGTTCGGGCGTCAGCATGTGCTTTGAGCCGTCGATGTGGCTTGAGAATTTCACGCCCTCTTCCGTCATCTTGCGCAGGGACGCCAGTGACATCACTTGAAACCCGCCGGAGTCCGTCAGGATTGGGCGCTCCCAATTCATGAACTTGTGCAAACCACCCAGCGCGTGAATGCGCTCTGCCGTGGGACGCAGCATCAGATGATAGGTGTTGCCCAGCAAAATATCCGCCCCGGTGGCGCGAACGCTTTCGGGCATCATCGCCTTGACGGTTGCCGCCGTGCCGACCGGCATGAACGCCGGTGTGCGCACCTCGCCGCGCGGGGTGTGGATCACACCGGTGCGGGCGGCCCCGTCGGTGGCGTTTACCTGAAATTCGAACCGTGCGCTCATGCCCGCCCCTTTGCCTGCCCGGGCAATTTCATACCCAAACCTGTGCTTGACTACGCCCCCTCTAACGCGCGGCACCAAAGCTTGCCAAGCCCCGCAGTAAGCGGCAGAGTTCCGAAAACGGAGACCGCACCGATGAAAGACGCGCCGCAAGAGTTGATCACACAGACGCTTTCACGCGGCGTGCTGACCCTGACGCTGGGCAACGGCAAGGCCCATGCCATGTCACAGGCCATGATCAGCGCGCTGCACACGGCGCTGAGCGATGCGATTGCGGACGTGGATGTGCGGGTGATCGTGCTGCACGGACCAGGCCACATATTTTGCGCGGGCCATGACTTGAAAGAGATCGCGCAGCACCGCCAGGATGATGACAGCGGCACGGCGTATCTGACCCGGTTGTTTCAGACCTGTGCCCAGATGATGCAGGTGTTGGCGACTTGCCCCAAGCCGACGTTGGCACAGGTTGATGGCATCGCCACCGCCGCCGGGTTGCAACTTGTGGCCTCGTGCGATCTGGCCTTTGTCAGCGATGCCGCGCGCTTTTGCCTGCCGGGCGTGCGCAATGGCGGGTTTTGCACCACCCCCGCCGTGGCCGTATCGCGCGCAATCGGGCGCAAGCACTTGATGGAATTGATGCTGTCCGGAGAGGATCGGGGCGCGGATTGGGCGTTGCGCGTTGGCTTGGTGAACGAGGTTCTGCCCGCCGATGCGCTGTCCGCCCGCGTGGCTGCGTTCGCGCTGACATTGGCTGGACGCAACCCCAGGGCCATCGCCGCCGGGAAACCCGCTGTGCTGGCCCAACAGACGCTGGATCTGGAAAGCGCCTACGCGCTGGCGACCCCGGTGATGCTGGGACATTTCCTGGATCCGGCCCGGCAGCGGTATGAAAAGGATGCGCTGTTCCAGCCACGATAGTGTGTTTCGCCCTGCCCCCCCTTTACGCACAGTCTGCATAAACCTATATCTTCGCTCAGGATTGGAAACGAGAGGGCCGCATGGACTCCGCATCACAACAGACCCCGGTTGAGGGCACGCCCCTGATCGCCCCGTCGTCAACCGAGCATCCGCTCTATGACACCGTGGTTGAGGCCTGCCGCTCGGTCTATGATCCGGAAATTCCGGTCAATATCTATGATCTCGGCCTGATCTACACGATTTCGATCAACGACCAGAATGAGGTCGGCATCATCATGACGCTGACCGCCCCGGGCTGCCCCGTTGCAGGCGAAATGCCCGGCTGGGTTGCAGATGCCGTGGGCGCAGCGCCTGGCATCAAGGATGTGAACGTGGATATGACCTTTGATCCGCAATGGGGCATGGACATGATGTCCGACGAAGCCCGCCTTGAATTGGGATTCATGTAACCATCATGTTCGGCATTCCCGGCAAATCCCCCATCACCATGACCGATGCCGCCGAACGGCACATCGCCCGGCTGATGGCCAAGCAGGGCAAGATGGGCCTGCGCGTGGGCGTCAAGAAGGGCGGCTGCGCGGGTATGGAATACACGATGGATTTCGCCGATGAGATCGGCGCGCACGAAGAAGTCGTTGAGCAGGGCGACGCGCGCGTGTTGATCGCGCCGATGGCGCAGATGTTCCTGTTCGGCACCGAAATCGACTATCAGACCGGCCTGTTGGAAAGCGGATTTCAGTTCCGCAATCCAAACGTGTCTGATGCGTGTGGCTGCGGCGAATCGATCAAGTTCGACGATGTCGAAACGCTGAAAGCCCGAATGGACGCAGCAAAAGCGGCGGAATAATCGCGCCTAGACGCTGACGCCGAACAACCGGCCAATCGCCGCCGTCACCACCATGGCAAACACGCCCCACCCCACAACCCGGATCATCGCCGGGCGCAACGGCGCTCCGCCCGCCTTGGCGCCCATGGCACCCAGAATGGCCAGTGCCATCACCGTAACCACCAGGACCACGACAATGATCGACCCCGCAGGAGCCAATAGCGCGGCGATCAACGGCACCGCCGCCGCTATGCTGAAGGTCACACCGGACGCAAATGCGGCCTGCATTGGATTGGCGGCCAGATTTTCAGACAGGCCCAATTCATCGCGCACATGCGCACCCAGCGCATCGTGGGCCGTCAGTTCCTCAGCCACCCGCTGCGCGGTTTCCGCGCTCAGCCCGCGCTCTTGGTAGATCGCGGCAAGTTCTGACACCTCGGCCTCTGGCGTGTCCACAAGCGCCGTCTTCTCGCGCTCAATATCGGCGTTTTCGATGTCCGACTGCGACGAGACCGAAACATATTCCCCCGCCGCCATCGACATGGCCCCGGCCACAAGCCCGGCAACGCCTGCGATCAGGATTGTCGTTCTGTCAGGGTCCGCCGCCGCAACACCCACGATCAGTGATGAGACCGAAACGATCCCATCATTTGCCCCCAGGACGGCAGCCCGAAGCCAGTTGCTTCGGTTCAGATAATGCGGTTCTTCACCATGTGCAGAGGTATGCGGCATAAGGTCTCTCCTGTGTGTTTTTGTCGGGCCAACCCCCGGCTGGGGGCCGGCCATTTCGGTTCTGCTTGGACGCGGTCGCAACCAACCTGATCACTCAGGCAGAATGCGCACGGCCCCCTTCGCCGCCGACGACGCCAGCAGCGCATAGGCCTTCAACGCGGTCGACACCTCACGCTTGCGCGGTGCCGCCGGCTTCCACGGCAGAGCGCCCATCGCCGCGCGGCGAGCCTCCAGCGTGGCCTGATCTACGGCCAGATGGATGCTGCGGTTCGGAATATCAATTTCGATCCGGTCGCCGGTTTCCACCAACCCGATCAGCCCACCTTCGGCCGCTTCCGGGCTGACATGGCCAATCGACAGGCCTGACGTGCCACCCGAAAACCGCCCATCGGTCAACAAGGCGCATGCTTTGCCCAGGCCCTTGGATTTCAGGTAGCTGGTCGGATACAGCATTTCCTGCATCCCCGGCCCACCTTGCGGCCCCTCATACCGGATGACCACGACATCGCTTTCGACAACTTTGCCGGTCAAGATGGCGCTGACCGCATCATCCTGCGATTCGTAGACCTTGGCCGAGCCGGTGAATTTCAGGATTGAATCGTCGACCCCAGCCGTTTTCACGATGCAACCTTCTTCGGCGATGTTACCGAACAGCACAGCCAAGCCGCCATCCTTTGAAAACGCATGCTCAACGGTGCGGATCACCCCGCCCTGTCGATCTGCATCCAGTTCCTTGTAGCGGTTGTCAGTGCTGAACGCTTGTGTCGTGCGCACACCGCCGGGTGCCGCCCGGTAAAAGGCGCTGACGTCCGGGTCATTGGATTGCTTGATATCCCAATGAGAGATCGCTTCGGCCATGGTGGTGGTATGAACGGTGCGCACATCGCCATGCAACAAGCCACCGCGATACATCTCGCCCAGGATCCCCATGATCCCACCGGCGCGGTGGATGTCTTCCATATGCACATTGGCCACCGAGGGAGCGACCTTGCACAGCACCGGCACTTTGCGGGACAGGCGATCAATGTCATCCATGGTGAAATTCACCTTGCCCTCATGCGCGATGGCCAAAAGGTGCAGCACGGTATTGGTGGATCCGCCCATCGCAATATCCAGCGACATCGCGTTCTCGAACGCCTGGAAGTTGGCAATCTCACGCGGCAGATAACCCGCGTCTTCGCCCTCGTAATACGCCTTGGTGATCTCGACAATGCGCCGCCCGGCCTGCAGGAACAGCGCCTTGCGTTGCGCATGGGTCGCCAGCATTGAGCCATTGCCCGGCAACGCCAGCCCCAGCGCCTCGGCCAGGCAGTTCATCGAGTTGGCGGTGAACATGCCCGAACACGACCCGCACGTCGGACAGGCGTTTTCCTCAATGTGCTGGACCTGCGCATCGGTGAACTTGTCATCCGCCGCGGCCACCATCGCATCCACCAGGTCGATCTTGGTCATTTCCAGATCGTCGGCGGTGATCTTGCCGGCTTCCATCGGCCCGCCGGACACAAAGATCACCGGAATGTTCAGCCGCATGGCCGCCATCATCATGCCCGGCGTGATCTTGTCGCAGTTGGAAATGCATACCATCGCATCGGCGCAATGGGCGTTGACCATGTATTCCACGCTATCGGCGATGATTTCACGCGACGGCAGCGAATACAGCATCCCGTCATGGCCCATCGCGATGCCGTCATCCACGGCGATGGTGTTGAATTCCTTGGCAACCCCGCCCGCCGCTTCGATTTCCCGCGCCACCATCTGGCCCAGGTCTTTCAGGTGCACGTGGCCGGGGACAAACTGCGTGAAGCTGTTGACGACAGCGATGATCGGCTTGCCAAAATCGCTGTCGGTCATGCCTGTGGCACGCCACAGGCCCCGTGCCCCGGCCATATTGCGCCCATGGGTGGAACGGCGCGAACGATAATGCGGCATGTCTGATCCCTCGGAAGACTGGTCTGATGTGGTTTTGCCGGTTCAAATAGCGCACTTTGAGCGCCAAGAACAGGGAAGCCGGTGCCCCGGCACCTGAAAAATGACGCGGGCCCGCGGCTTTGCCTCGGGGCGCCTACGGGTTAGAACAGACCTGAACAACCGGAGATCACGATGACCGCACTCAAACTTGCCGCCGGAAACTGGAAGATGAACGGGCGTATGGTCCAGCTGGAAGAGGCGATCGGCATCGCAGCCGTCAACCCAGGCCCCGAAACCGACGTGCTGATCTGCCCCCCGGCCACCCTGATCGCCCCCATGGCGCAGGCCTTGACCGGCACACATGTGCATGTCGGCGGGCAGGACTGTCACGCACAACTGAAAGGCGCGCATACCGGCGATATCGCCGCGGCGATGTTGGTGGACGCCGGCGCCAGCTTCGTGATCCTGGGCCATTCCGAACGCCGCGCCGATCATGGTGAAACCTCGGCCGATGTCGCCGCCAAGATCCGCGCCGCCTGGGACCAGGGGCTGACCACCATCCTGTGCGTGGGCGAAACCGAAGGCCAGCGTGATGCGGGTGCAGCCTTGGACATCGTCGGAACGCAGTTGGAGCAATCCCTGCCCGAAGGGGCGAGCGCGGAAAACACCGTCATCGCCTATGAACCGGTCTGGGCCATTGGCACTGGCCGCACGCCCACCACCGACCAGATCGCCGAGGTCCACGCCCATCTGCGCCAAGCCGCCCCGCAGGGCGTGCGGCTGCTCTACGGCGGCTCGGTCAACCCAACCAACGCCGCCGATATTTTCGCCATCCCCCACGTCAACGGCGCGTTGGTCGGCGGCGCGTCCCTCAAGGCGGCGGATTTCACACAGATCATCGCCGCCCTTGCGGACGCCTGACCCCATCTTTGTGCCACAAATATCCTGGGGGTGAATGACCGCAGGTCAGAGGGGGCAACGCCCCCTGCACCAAGACATCGTGTCGGGCGGCCCCTGGGCCGCCCGTCCGTTTCGCACCTTATTGCAGGGCCCCGGCCGCGCGCAGGGCCGCCTGGAAGGCACGCGTGTCCACCGCCAGATGCGAGCTCGACATCTGCGGGAACGGTGGCTGCGGATCATAGAACTGGCTGTCCACGCCCAGCAGATACCATTGCCCATCGCGCTGGTGCATGATCGGCGATCCGCTGTCGCCCTGCGTCGTGTCGCAGGTGTGGATGAACGAGCCATCGCGGTACGCCGTCAGGACACGGCAGTCCATGTGGCCAGACAGGAATGAGCCGGTATCCCAACTGTAGCCGGCCTGGCTGATCAGGAAGTCACCGGCTTCCACGGCGTTGAGGTCATCCTTGCTCAGCACCATCGGCGTGATGAACCCCACCTGGGTGCCCAGATCCCGGTCCAGCGTCAGAAGCGCCCAGTCATTGCCGTTCCCGCCATTGGGCGGTGCGCTTTCCGACTGGTAGTCGGGGGCCACAACGACATCCACGATCGACGCCCGCCCCAGGTCCGTGTCACCCCAGGCCCCGGCGCGGAAACTCATCGCTTTGGATTGCCCGCCTTGCGCGGCCTCCATGCAATGCGCGGCGGTCGCCACCAGACGCGGGCCGATCAGCACGGCGGTGCACTGGCCGTCATCCAGCGTCAGCAGGCCCACGGCGCGCCACGGCATCTGCGTCACATCGACCAGAACGCGGTCATCGTTTCCAAAGAAATGATCCCGCGCCTGAACTGGCCGCTGGCGTCCGACACAATCCGCGGTGTCGGTATTGGCCCGGCAACTGCCAGACCCGGTGCCCGGCTCGTCACAGATATTGTTGAACGCGGTTTCGCAGGTGTTCGAGCGATTGCGCAGATACGCCATCGACTGGCAATCATTGGTATCAGTCCCCGAGGTGCACACCCCAAGCCCGATCCCCGGCTCATCGCATTCATTGTCATTGGCCCAGCGGCAGCTGTTGTCGCCGCCAATCGCCAAGGCGCGGCAATCGCTGGCATCGGTGCCCGGCTGGCAGGCACCTGTGCCGCCAAAGTTGGGGTCATCGCATTCGGCGTCGTGCGCCCAACGGCAGGTGTCGGTCCCCAATTGCGTCCGGATTTGCGACGGAACCGCATCCATCAGCCGTTGCAGGGCGCTGGCTTCGGCGCGGCAATCATTGGCGTCGGTTCCGTCCTGGCACGCGCCGGTGCCGTTGTATCGCGGCTCATCGCATTCGTTGTCATTGGCCCATTGGCAGGTGTTGGCCTGCGCAAACGCCACTGTGGGCGTGGTAACCGCCGTCAGCGCAGCAAGTGCCATCGCGGCCAGCATGGGCACGGACACAAAATGGGCAGGACGGGCGAAGGAAAGGTTCATCATGCGACCCCCCGTAAATTCAGTAGAAGATGGACCTTCCCCACAGAGCGCGGGGAAGGCCAGTTTTTCAGCTCACGCGTTGCCGCCCAAGGTTGGTGGCAGCGCTCAACTCACGGCTCACGGTCCATCACCCAATGCGGTGATGCCACGGTGATGCCCAGCGTCGCCAACCCGCCGGTGCCGCTGTAGCTGCCGGCAAACACGGCATAGTCGCCGGGCTGCGCGTTGGGGATCATGACACCGGGATTGAGTTGCTCGAAATCGTCGTTGCAATACATCTCGCCGTCCGGCCCCACGACAATCAGCGTGCCATCGGAATCGCTGGCCATATAGACCATCAGTTGCGGCAGACCCGGTTCGGCTGTGATCACAAGATCCGGCTGTGACGGGGTGATAAACCCGGCGCATCCCTGCCCCATGCCGAAGGCCTCGGTCTGGCTGGGCTGAATGTCGAAAATGATCCGGGGATCGATACGCGTATCAGGCCCGAACGAAATCCGCCCCAGCGCGGGTTCGGCTGTCGGGTTCAGGTTTGCAGGCGCCGTGAGGGTCCCGCCATCGGTGTTGGCCCAAGCGGGCTGCCCGACCGAAGTATACAGGTTGTAGCTGCCCTGATCGCCCGGGTTGTAGGCACCGACATAGATCAGATAGTCGCCCACTTGCGCATTTTGCAACCGCACACCCGGGTTCAGTTGGAAATCATCATCATTGCACGACCAACTGCCGTCCGGCGCACGCACCGCCAGAACCAGATCTCTGGTTGAATTCGCGTAGATGCTGAACTCTGGCACCGGCATGGAGCCATCCATGCTAAGCACGAAATCCGGGGCAGAGATATCGACGAAACCGGGGCAATAGGTGCCCATTGGCAACAGCTCCATTGGGTCCGTGGATGTCACCGGTGCCGTGGCCAACAGCAAGCCACCCTGCGCCTGAGCCGCGTCGAACACGGCGCGCCCCGCGCGGGGTTCGGCATCCAGGTTCACCTGCGTATTCGAAATCGCGGGCGCCCCGATTGCGGCAAAGAGGTCATAGGACCCGCTGCCGCCCTGCGAATACCCGCCGACAAAGACGTGATAGTCGCCCGCTGGCGCCTGGTTGAAGGTTACACCCGGGTTCAGTTCAAACGCATCGTCATTGCAGGTTACAGTCCCGTCCGGCGCGACGACGGCCATAGTCAGGTCGCGGTCTGACAGCGCGAACAGGCTGAAGTTGGCTTGTGCCATGTCCAGGGTAACGACCGCATCCGCGGCATCGAAGCGCCCATATCCTGGGCAATAGTCCGGGCTGAGCGGGCGCATTTCGGACTCTGCATACAGCGTCGCCCCCATCGCCAGGTCCTGCCGCTCGCCGTCAGCCGTTGCCGCAAAGACGTAGCGTCCGGATCGCGGCTCACCCAGCATCGACACATCCAAGCCAAACAGCTCAAGCGCCGAAACCGGACGATCAGCCGCAATCAGCCGGGCGTCGATGGCCGCGCCTTGTGCGCCGCCCATCCAGACACGGTAGGTGCCAGGTGTCACCCCGGCCAACTGTGCAGTGGCAAGCCCACGTTCATCGGCCAGCGCACATTGATAAAGCCCCTCTGGCGTGGCCAGAACCATGCTGACAACGCCGTCGCCGGCAGCGGTGAAAGCCAGTGCGTCCATGCGCTCCGTGACTTCAAAGAGCGCAGCGTCGCCTTCAGCCAGCACAAAGCCCTGACATCCACGCACGAAACTGGCAGCCGGTTCGGTTGCCGTGCCAAACACATGCGCACCGACGCGCACCGGGGTAAACGGATCAGCCGGCGGCCCGACCTCGATCGCAAATCCGCCGCTTTGTGCCGTCGCCATCATTGACATCATGGGCAGCAACAAGGCCGCGATTGCGGTCGAGCCCTTCAGACGGGCAGGGTTGATAACAGTCATATAGTCTTCCTCTCACTCGCGAATATCGCTTGCGTACAGAGAGTGCCTTGCCGATCCGCCCCGCGTCAATTGGCTTGAAACATGCCTCACCAAAGGGTGCGCAAGGGATGGAAGCCACCGGCATCTTGCTGTAAGGACTGCGAAAACCAGCATCCGGCAGAACAGGGACACCCCCGACATGGCCCGTATACTTATCACCTCTGCGTTACCTTACATCAACGGTATCAAGCACTTGGGCAATCTGGTCGGCAGCCAGTTGCCCGCAGATCTGTTCGCCCGCTTCATGCGCGCGCGTGGTCACGAGGTGATGTTTATCTGCGCCACCGACGAACATGGCACCCCCGCCGAACTGGCCGCAGCCAAAGCGCAAAAGCCGGTCGATGCCTACTGCGCCGAAATGCACGATGTGCAATTTGAACTGGCCCAGGGGTTCCGGTTGTCGTTTGACCATTTCGGACGCTCCAGCAGCCCGCAAAACCATCAGCTGACGCAGCATCTGGCTGGCCGATTGAAAGCCGCAGGGCTGATTTCCGAGGTCAGCGAAAAGCAGGTGTATTCCCACGCCGACGGCCGTTTCCTGCCGGACCGCTATATCGAGGGGACTTGCCCCAATTGCGGGTATGACCGCGCACGCGGCGATCAATGTGAAAACTGCACCAAGCAGTTGAACCCGACCGACCTGCTGGAACCGCGCAGCGCCATTTCCGGCTCCACCGATCTGGAGGTGCGCGAAACCAAGCACCTGTTCCTGCGTCAGTCTGCGATGCGCGACAAACTGGATGCCTGGATTGATCAGAAAACCGACTGGCCCATCCTGACCACCTCCATCGCCAAGAAGTGGCTGCATGATGGTGACGGCCTGCGAGACCGTGGCATTACCCGCGACCTGGATTGGGGCATTGCCGTCAAGGATGGTGACAACGATTGGCCAGGGATGGAGGGCAAGGTCTTCTATGTCTGGTTCGATGCGCCCATCGAATATATCGCCGCCACCGCCGAATGGGCCGATGCGGCGGGGCTGGACGATGCCGCCTGGCGCCGCTGGTGGCGCACGGATGAGGGCGCCGACGACGTCCGCTATGTGCAGTTCATGGGCAAGGACAACGTGCCGTTCCACACCCTGTCGTTCCCCGCCACCTTGATGGGGTCGGGTGAGCCGTGGAAGCTGGTCGATTACATCAAATCGTTCAACTACCTGAATTATGATGGCGGCCAGTTCAGCACCAGCCAGGGGCGCGGTGTGTTCATGGATCAGGCGCTGTCGATCCTGCCTTCGGATTACTGGCGCTGGTGGCTGCTGTCGCACGCGCCTGAAAATTCCGACAGCGAATTCACCTGGGAAAATTTCCAGACTTCGGTCAACAAGGATCTGGCGGACGTGCTGGGCAACCTTGTGTCGCGCGTCACCAAGTTCTGCCGCTCCAAGTTTGGCGAACAGGTGCCCGAGGGCGGCGAAACCGGCCCACGCGAGGCGCAATTGATTGCCGATCTGACCACCCGCATCCGCGCCTATGAGGGGCTGATGGAGGCGATGGAAGTCCGCAAATCCGCGTCTGAGCTGCGCGCGATCTGGGCCTTGGGCAACGAATACCTGCAAGAGGTGGCACCCTGGTCCACCTTCAAGACCGATCCTGCGACGGCCGCCGCGCAGATCCGCCTGGCGCTGAACCTGATCCGTTTGTACGCGGTTCTGTCGCAGCCCTTCGTGCCTGACGCCGCCCGGTCGATGATGGCCGCGATGGGCACAGATGACTGGTCGTGGCCCGATGACGTCACCGCCGCCCTGACCACCCTGCCCGCCGGCCACGCGTTTACCACGCCCGACGTGCTGTTCGCCAAGATCACGGATGACCAGCGCGAAAGCTGGGAAGCGCAGTTTTCCGGGGTGCGGGACTGACTTACGCGCGCGGGCTTAGTTCGGCACGTTGAGGTCAAGCACCAGAACCCCATCGATCCCGCCTTCGGCATTGGCGACAATCCGGGCACCCAGCGCCTTGTGCTCCGGGTGCACGGCATAGGTTTTCAGGTCTTCCCAGCTGTGGAAATCCACTGTGAACCCATGCATATATCCGCGCTCAATCTGCTCGGGGCTTTGTGATCGGCCACCGGCAAATCCACACGCCCCCGGCAAGCGTTGCGTCAATGCCGCCAGCCCGCCGAAGATCTCGGCGATGTCGGGCTCGGATGCATGCCGGGTGAACTTGATCAGAACAATATGTCGGATCATGGCGTGTCCTTTGGTGTTGTCGTGACGTCCGTAGGGTGTGTGCTTGCACGCACCTGACCTCACGCCCCTCAAATCCGCCGCTGGACGTCTTTCCAATAGGCCTCTCGCAGGCGCGGCTTGAACACCTTGCCGCTGTCTTCGCGTGGCAGGGCGTCGTGGAAATCTATAATGCGGGGGTGTTTGAAGCGCGCCAGCTTGCCGTCCAGAAACGCCAGCACCTCGGCCGCATCCGGGGTCCACCCCGCAGCCGGTTGGATCGCCGCCACCACCTGTTCACCGAATTCCGGGTCCGGCGCGCCAAACACCGCCGCGTCATAGACAAAGGGCGCACGCATCAGCACGCCCTCGATCTCGGCGGGAAAAATGTTTGCGCCGCCGGAAATGATCATGTCCTTCTTGCGGTCGGTGATGAACAGGTAGCCGTCCGCATCCAGCCAGCCCAGATCCCCCACCGAATAATGCCCGTGTTTTTCTGCCTGCGCCCGCGCGTCGGGGTCGTTGGAATAGTCGAACCCACCGAAGGCATCCATGCGCACATGGATTTCGCCCACCTCGCCAGCCGGCAAGCTGTTGCCGTCGGCGTCCAGGATCAACACCGAAGCCCCCATTTGCACCCGCCCCGCCGTGCCGGGCCGTGTCAGTGCGTCGTCTGACGACACCATCGTCATGAAGCCGATTTCCGTGGCCCCGTAGCTTTCCCAGAACACCGGCCCCCACCACTCAATCATCGCCACCTTCAGATCATGCGACCAAGGCGAGCCGGTGGACACACAGTATCGCACCGACGACAGATCGTAGCGATTGCGCACCTCTGCGGGCAGTTTCAGCATCCGGCTCATCATCGTGGGAACCAGGTAGATATGGGTGATCTTTTCGGCCTCGATCATCGCCAGAAATCCCTCTGGCTCAAACCGCGGGGACACATAGGTCGACACGCCGGGCGCGATCATGGCGGCGCTGGTCAGGGTGGACGGCGCGGAATGGTAAATCGGCGCGGCGGTCAGAAAGCGCGCGCCGGGTTCAAGCTGCATCATCTCTGAGGCGACGCGCTGCAAGACGTCCTCGAAATCCTTCAGCGGACCCGGTTGAAGGCGGCGCACGCCCTTTGGCCTGCCGGTTGATCCCGAGGTGTAACGCAGAAACGGGCGCATTTTCGCGCGCTCGGTGATCGGGGGTTGGGCGTCTACCAATGTCGCCCATTCGGGGAATTCGGCCCCAGAGATCGCGGCATCGGGGCTGAGGTCATACGCCGCGCACAGCGCCGCGCTTGGCTGCACGGCAATCACGGTGCGGCCAGCCAAGGCCGGGCGCAGGGCGTCGATCAGATCCCGGTGGATGATCACGAACCGGGCGTCGCTGTCATCGCAGATCGCTTTGACCTCATCAGCCGCCGCGTGCCAGTTGACCGCGACAATCACGGTCCCGGCCAGGGCCGCAGCACGCATCACCTCCAGATGCGCCATGTCATTGCGCAGGATCACGGCGACGGGCACGTCCTCTGCAGCGCCGATGGCGGCCAGTGCCGCAGCGCCTTGGCGCGCGCGCACATCAAAAGCGGTGCGTGTCAGGCGGGTGTCAAAATCCGTGACGATCGGCTCTGCGGGGGCTGTGATTTGGGCCACTGGATGCTCCTGTCTGTCTGCGCATGGGGCGCGGGCGCCGTGGTGATGCGCGCCGCGTCCGGTCTTGCCCGACTGTGCCAGCCCGCGCCGCAATTGTCGCGAAAATCCGTGCGCGCAATGGGGGGGAATGACGCAAGGAAACAGCACCCAGACCTGATCGCCTTTATCGAGGCTTTGACGCGGTTGGAGCATACTTTGGCCAGGCACAAGAATGCCACTTGGGCCCGCAAACTGGCGCATGTCAGGGGGATCGCTGAACACAATGACGGCCATTGTCTTGTGGCCTTTCAGCGCCTGCTGGGCGGCATGGGCAGTCTGAGCGATCTGGTTGCGACCTCACCAGCCGACAACAAAGTGTTCGCGCAAGCTTACCGTTTTCCAGAGGCGCATTCGTCGGACCCAGCGAACCGCCTCAAGATCACCCTTTGCCCAGCACCTCCAACAGCCGGCAATAGGCGACTTGGCCCTTTTCAAAATTGCTGAGCCGGAAGAATTCATCCGGCGCATGCAGATTTTCATCCATCAGCGAAAATCCAAAGCCGGTGGCGTGCACGCCCAACTCATTCAGAATCGTCGACAGGATCGGCACAGAGCCCCCAACGCGGATGCGATACGGCTCCATCCCATACACCTCGCGCAAGACATCCGCCGCAATTTCGCTGGCGTTGTGGCCCGCAGGCATGCCGAACGGGTCGGCGCTGCCCGGCAGCCGCGTGACCGTGACCCGCACGCCAACAGGCGCGTAGGCGTCGATGTGCGCCTGTGCCTTGGCAAAGATGTCGGCGGGGGTTTGGCCGGGCACCAATCTGCAGGTAATCTTGGCCGTCGCGTGCGCCGGGTGAACGGTTTTCGTGCCCTCGCCCTGATACCCGCCCCAAATGCCGTTCACGTCCAGCGACGGGCGCACCCCCATGCGTTCCATCGACGAATACCCCACTTCCCCCCAAGCGATTTCGGCACCGTTGGACGCAATGAAGGCCGCTTCATCAAAGGGAACGCGGGCAATCTCGGCGCGGTCGGCATCGGTCAGGTCTGCCACGCCGTCATAAAACCCGTCGATCAGGACGCGCCCGGATTGCGCGTCTTTCAGGCCGCCCACCAGATGCGCCAATGCCATCAACGGGTTGACCAGCGCGTTGCCGGCCAGGCCGGAATGCTTGTCGGCGTTCGTGGCCTCCAACGTCACCTCGAACCCGACCAACCCCTTGGCGGACAAGATCAGATTCGGCTCATCGGGCGACCACTGCATCGAATCGGCGGAAAACACCATGTCGGCGGCCAGCAGGTCACGATGGGCTGCGACGAACTGCGGCAATTGGGGCGAGCCGATTTCCTCTTGCCCCTCGAACAGGCATTTGACGTTCACCCCCAACGGCCCCTGCCTCAGCATTGCCTCCAGCGCCAGGATTGGGATCAGCATCCCGCCCTTGTCATCCGTCGCGCCCCGGCCAAAGACCTTGCCGTCACGGATTTCCGGCTCGAATGGTGGCGAGGTCCACAACTCGAACGGCTCAGCCGGTTGCACATCGAAATGGCCGTAAATCAGGATCGTGGGCTTGCCCGGCGCATGCATCCAGTCCGCATAAACCACTGGATGCCCGCCGGTTTCCATCATCACCGCGTTGTCCATGCCCGCCGCTTTAAGCCGTTCGATCACCCACTGCCCTGCGCGCCGCACGTCTGCCGCGTGTTCGGGCTGCGCCGAGACCGAAGGGATGGCGATGAACTCCAGCAACTCGTCCTGAAACCGGGGTTGGTGGGTGTCCAGATAAGTCTGCCATGCGGTCATGTTGGGGCTCCTGTGTTGGGTGAAAGGTGCAAGGGGGATCGCCAGGTTGTCAATCGGTTCGGGGCCCTGGCTGGACATAGGGTTGACCCGAATCGCCTCCTGCCAGAGCGTTGGAGACGCGGGCTGGTCCCGGTTCGGTCATTTGTTGGAGGGTAATAATTCATGCATTGTTCCACATTCCGGGGTTTGTCCCTGACGCTACTTCTTATCCTTGGTGCCCTGCCCGCTTGGGCGCAGATGAATTTGACCCCCCTGTCGCTGGAAACCCGAAGTTACGACACGCTCGTCAGCTGGCAGGAACGCGCTTACCGGCCCGCCGGGCTGGTCGAATATGTCAACGTGCCCGGCCATGTGTTGTTGGATGTGCGGGCGGTGTTCGATGGGCCATGGTCTGACGATGTTTCGCGCGTTTCGGTCAACAGCCGGGACATCAACCTGATCCTGCCGGACGGAACAGAATTGCGGGCGGTCGGCGCCCATCGGACTTGGGGGCAAATGTCGTTGCAGGCGCAGGGCCTGTCTGGCCGCCGCCCCCGTGATTTCCCCGAAGACGATGCAGATCTGTATTGGAACGGCATATTCGTGCTGCCCAAGGGCACCACCAGCGCCACGCTGCGCATCGGCGGCGACGTTCAGTTTGAGGCGACCGTCTCAGTGCCCGGCCCGACCGCCGCCGATGATGCGGCGTCTTTTGCCGATTTTGACCCCGTCGCCGTGCGCCGGTTCCGGGTGCTTCACCTGGAAGACGGGCGCGGCGAAAACGCGGTGACTTCGACCATTCCAGCGCCGCAAGGTATGGTCCTGGCTGAGGTGGAGGTCGCGGTGACCGGCGTGAGGTCCAATCAAACCGACGGGGATCAACGGTTCACCTGGCACACCCACAACTTCCGGCTGGTCGATGCCCAAGGCCAAAGCATGGGACTGGTTGGCGAACGTTTCATGCGCCGTGTGTTGGATTCGCAGTTTTCCGGGACAGACATCGACGAATCGGCCGAGCGCCGGATGGTCTGGGCTGTCCCCGAAACCCTGACCGAAGCGCGCCTGCTGTTCGGCGAAACAGAGGTGGCGACTGTGGCCTTGGGGTCAGCGCCAATCACCGACACGGACTGAGATTGTGATCTGTCCGTCAGGGCCTTGGGGCGTCGCCCCTTGCGCCCGGCGCGAATGCCAGTAGGCTGAAGCCATGTTCACCATCGAGCACCAGTTCGACGCCACCGTCATCACCATCATCGACGAAGGGGAGGCCCCCCTTCACGAGGATATCATCATTGAGAACCATGATGAGGGTGTGACGGTCTCACAAATCGACCCAGACACCGACGAGCCGCAGTTCGTGCACTTCTCGGCCCGGCAGTTGCAGGAATTGAGCGCTGCGTTGAATTTGCCCGAAGGCATTTACAGGCTGCGTGAAAAGCGCCCCGGTGATGACGACACGGGCGTTCAGTCCACCTGAAACTGCTTATCCCGCGACGTGGCACCGCGTTTCAGCGTCAGGCGCGTCGGCGCGATGCCCAGCGCCTTGGCCAGAAGCGTGCGCACGGCGTCATTGGCCTTGCCTTTGTCCGGCGCGGCACTCACCCATACGCGGATCGGCTCGCCGGGTTCAATCTCTGTGCGTCGGGCCTTGGGCGTGGCACGCACCGAGATCACTGTGCCCGGAACGGCCAACGCGGACAGATCCGGCAGGCTCATGTCGACAGGGCGCGCACCATCATCGCGCGGTCCACGTTCCCGCCAGAGGCAACGGCGATCACCGGTCCGTCGCCGGGCCGGAACAGCGCCGCGGCCAGCGCCACCGCGCCACCCGGTTCGATGACGATGCGCAACCGGTCGAACGCCAGCGCCATGGCCTTCAGCGCCTCCTCCTCGGTCACCACTTGGCCAGGACCGGCCAAACGCTGGATGATCGGCCAGGTCAGGTTGCCCGGCTGCGGCGTGATAATCGCGTCGCAGATGGACCCAGACAGCTGGTTATTGCGCTGGATGGCCCCGGCCAAAAGCGACCGCGCGACATCGTCAAAGCCTTCGGGCTCTGTGGTGTGCATCCGCATCCCGGGCGCGCGTGCGTCCAATGCCAAGGCGATCCCCGAACTCAGCCCGCCGCCACCGCAGGGCACAAAGACTTGCGCGTCTGATACCCCGGCCTCGGCGGCTTGCTCCACAATCTCCAACCCCGTCGTGCCCTGCCCGGCGATCACCTCGGCCATGTCAAAGGGCTTGATCAGCGTCAGTCCGCGCTGCGCCGCCAACCGCTCACCGATTTCATCGCGGTCCTCGGTGGCGCGGTCATACAAGATCACCTCAGCCCCCAAGGCGCGCGTGTTGTCGATTTTCACGGCAGGCGCGTCGGACGGCATGATGATCACCGATGGGATGCCCTTCATCCGCGCCGACAGCGCGACACCCTGCGCGTGGTTGCCCGACGAAAACGCGATCACCCCGTCGGGCGCCAGCGCGCTGACGGCGTTGAAGGCGCCGCGAAACTTGAACGACCCGGTGTGTTGCAGGCATTCTGCTTTGACGAACACGGGCCGCCCGGCAATCTCGTCCAGAAACGGCGACGACAACAACGGCGTGCGCCGCGCATGGCCCGCCAGCCGTTCTGCGGCGGCCTCGATCATGGCAATCGACGTCATATCAACAGCCCCAGAAGTTGGTGTATGGCACGCAGCGCCTCTGCCTCGTCCAGAAACGGGATATGCCCACGATCCGGCACTTCCTCATAAATCATGTCCGGCGCGCGGTCGGCCATTTCATCGGCGGTGGCCTGTGTCAGAAGGTTGGAGTTCGCCGCGCGGATCAGTGCCAGCGGGCGGCCCTTGCAAGCCTCGAACATCGGCCACAGATCCACGTCCGGGGCCTTCATGCCCTCCATGAACGCCGTGCGCAGCGCCGGGTCGTAGTTGATATCCAAGCCCTGGTCGGTCTGGATGAAATGCGTCTTGGCTTCCTGCATCCAGCGGCTGGGCGGCGCGTCGAACCCCACCATCACATGCTCCAACGCAATGGCCGCGGCGGCATGGGTGCGCGCTTCGGGGCGCTGGCCGATGTAGTCGGCGATCCGCTCCAGCCCCTGCCGGTCGATCACCGGGCCCACATCGTTCAGGATCAACCCGCGCACCCGCTCTGGCGCGACGGCGCACAGATACATGCCGATCAACCCCCCGCGCGAGGTGCCCAGAATGGCCGCGCTTTCCAGCCCCAGATGGTCCAGCAGGGCCAAAGCGTCAGCGCCCTCCTGCGGCAGGGTGTAGGTGTCCGCGCCGGTCCAGTCCGACTTGCCCCGCCCACGGTAATCCATCCGGATCATACGAAGCGGCGGTAGATGCGGCGCCAGATAATTGAAGTCATTTCCATTGCGCGTCAGGCCGGCAAGACACAGCAACGGAATGCCGTTCCCCTCGTCGGAATAGTAGATCTGAGCGCCGTCGTTGGCGGTAAAATAGGGCATCGGATCGCCTTTGCAGGGGTTTGGCGCACTACACCATGCAGCACGCAGGTGGGCAATCCCACCTACAGCAGTTTGCGCGCCATCAAATCTGTCTCCAACCGCTGCGGATCGGTGAAAAGCACCGCATCCATGCCCACGGCCTGCGCACCCGCCACATTGACCGGGCTGTCATCGATGAACAGGCAATCGGCGGCGGCCAGGGCGTTGCGGGCCAGCAGCAGGGTGTAAATCTCTGGGTTGGGCTTATGCATATGTTCAAAGCCCGAAATCACGACATCCTCAAACCGTGTGGTCAGCGCCGGATACAGCTCCACGGCAGCGGGCCAGGTTTCGCGTGCGAAATTGGTCAGCGCAAACAGCCGGTGGCCGCGTGTGGCAAGCTGATCCGCCAACGCCCAACTGCCGGGAATTGCCTCCTGGATGGTATCCGCAAAGCGGTCTGGGTAGTCGGCCAGGGGGGCCGTCTGCCCGGGGTGCGCGGCCTCCAACGCCTGGATGCCGTCAGCGAACGACCGCCCGCCATCCTGGATCAGATTCCAGTCAAAAAACCCGACCGACTGCAGATAGGCCAACCCATCGGCAGGATCCGGAAAGACATGCGCAACCGCCCGGTCTGGTGCCCAGCGGATCAGCACATTTCCGATATCGAAGATGATATTCATCCGCCGGATCCCAAAACCGCTGTCACTTGTTCGACAAATCGCCATTGTCTGACATCAGAACGTCGTGTTGATCGCACCGCCGTCCAATAGCACGTTCTGGCCAACCATGAACCCGGCGTGCTGGCTGCACATGAACGCGCAGGTCGCGCCAAACTCCTCGGCCTTGCCATAGCGCCCCACCGGGATCGTGGCGTAGCGGCGCGCGCGGGCCTCGTCCAGCGTGATGCCTTCTTTCTTCACCACGGCGCCATCCAGCGAATTCGCACGGTCGGTGGCGTGGATGCCTGGCAGCAGGTTGTTGATTGTCACGCCGCTGCCTGCGACCTGACGCGCGGTCCCGGCCACAAAACCCGTCAACCCGGTGCGCGCCGAATTCGACAGGCCCAGCACGCCGATCGGGGCTTTGACGGCTTGTGAGGTGATGTTGACCACGCGGCCCCAGCCGCGATCCATCATCCCGGGCAAGGCGGCCTGCATCAGCGCGATGGGGGTCAGCATGTTGGCATCCAGCGCCGTGATGAAATCATCACGTGTCCAATCCTGCCACATGCCCGGAGGCGGGCCGCCAGCATTGGTGACCAGAATGTCGATCTGGCCCGCGGCCTCCAACACCTGCGCGCGGCCGCCCTCGGTGGTGATATCGGCGGCAACGGCGATGACCTCGACGCCGTGCGCGGCGCGGATTTCGGCGGCGGCGGCGTCTAGTGCCTCGGCCCCGCGCGCGTTCATGATCACCGTGCAGCCCGCTTTGGCCAATGCCTCGGCGCAGCCGCGTCCCAGCCCCTTGCTGGACGCGCAAACCAGCGCGCGCTTGCCTGAAATCCCCAGATCCATCAGAAAACCCTCCGTGTTGATGGGCCTGAGGTAGCACTCACACAGCGTCGGAGCAACGGCAGTCAGCGTGATTGACGCCCGCCAGCAACCGGCCCTAAGATGCGCGAGCCCGTCCCCGCCTGATCGGCCTTGTTCAACGACGTCACATGTCCGCGCTTTCGGCCCCTGCCAGCCCCATCCCCCAAGCCGTTCATGCGGTCAGCGTCTTTGCCGCTGACCAGGTGATTGTGCTGTCGGGCGCGAATGGCGGCGATGCGTTGCCCCCTCCGGCAGACAGTGAATGCGGCGATTACTACGAACTGACCCCCGGCGCAGAACCCGCAACGCTGATGCTTGCGCTGCACGACATGTCAGACGCAACCCCATCCGCCCACGCCGGAGAGGTCGGGCCCGGGTCCGCCATCGGTCAGGCGGGCGAAGCCGTCACCCTTTTGGGGCGCTTGTCGTTGATGGCCCCCGATGGGGATCTGGTCGAGGTGCTGGTGCTTCAAACGTCCACGTCGCCGCGTCTGGCGTTGCCGCTGTCACCGCTGCTGGCGCGTCATACCTATACCCTGATCGCCGTTGATGCGACGCCCGGCCAGATCCAACTGGCCGATATCGTCGCCGGGGCATTCGCGCGCGGCACACGAATCGCGCTGGCCGATGGCACTCAAGCGGCTGTGGAAACCCTGCGCCCGGGTGACAGCGTCATCACGCGGGACCACGCTGTGCAACCCTTGCGCTGGGTTGGCCGCGTGACCCTGCGGGCCGAAGGCGGTTTTGCGCCCATCACCGTTCAACCCGGCGTAATGGGCAACCCCGGCGCGCTGACCGTCAGTCCACATCACCGCTTGTTCCTGTATCGGCGCGAAGGCAAGGCGCTGGCCGGGGCCGCCGAACTTTTGGTGCAGGCCCGCCATCTGGTTGATGACGTGTCGATCCTGCGGCGCGAAGGCGGGTTCGTCGAATATTTCTCGCTCGTATTCGACGCGCATGAGGTCATCTATGCCGAAGGGATCCCCTGCGAGAGCCTGATGGTCTGCCCCGCCGTTCTGACCCGCCTGCCAGAGGCGCTGTCATCGTCGTTGCGCACGGCTTTTCCGGGCCTGAGCCAGCGGCTGCACACCGGGGCAGACCTGCGCCCCGATCTGGTGTCCCGTCTGCGTGACCACCCCCGCCAGTCCGTTGCCCGTTCCGAGTAAACAGGAGTGCCCATGCCCCATCCCACCGTCATCGCCGCCACAGATCTGACCCGACGTTCGGCTCATGTCGTGGGTCGGGCCGCGCGGATCGCCCGCCGTTTGAACGCGCGGCTGATCATCGCCCATGTCGCGGACGGGGGCGCACTTGCCGGCTTGGGCCGCGGCGGCGGGCACAGCTCTGCGTCGTTGGAGGCGCTTGCGCAGGAGCATGACGGCGAGGTGCATCTGCTGCAAGGCCACCCGGCGCAGGCGCTTGTCGAACTGGCCCAAAACCACGCCGCGCGGCTTTTGGTATTGGGGCTTCACCGCGAACGGCGTGTGCTGGATCTGTTGGGGCTGACAACGATGGAGCGGATCGTCCAGAACGCGCCTTGCCCCGTCTTGATCGCCCATCAGCCGCCCGAAACGGATTACGAGCAGGTGCTGTGCGCAACCGATTTTTCGCGCGCCTCGGCCACGGCGCTGGCGGTCGCGGGTCAGATTGCGCCGCGCGCGCGCTTTCATGCAGTTCATGCGCTTCAACTGCCAATCGGGTCCATCTTCAAGCTGGGGCACAGCGAAACGGACAAGGCGTTGGACCGAACCGAGGCGCAAATCGACGACTTTCTGCAAACCCCCGGCCTGCCCGCGCTGTCCGAACCACCCGAGATTGTCCCGGGCGGCGTGCATCAGGTGCTGGCGTTTCGCTGCGAGGAACTTGCGGCGGATCTGGTGTGCATCGGCACCCACGCCGGGCAGGATGACAAGGAGTTGGGAAATTACGCGCGCGATCTGATGCGCGCGCCGCCTACCGACCTGCTGATCGCCAAGCCGGGGCAGCGGCTTCCCGCCTGACCCTGAAGCCCGGCAGCGCCGGCTGTCATCGCATCACGAACGGATTGCCCATCGGTGCGCCTGAGGTGTTGATCCAGGTGGTTTTGGTGCGGGTATAGTCGTGGACAGCATCAATCCCGGCCTCTCGCCCGTAGCCCGACTGATTGAACCCGCCAAACGGCGCAATGGGCGACACAGCGCGGTAGGTATTCACCCAGCAGATGCCTGCGCGGATCCGCTCGGACACCCGATGCGCGCGCCCGACGTCCTGCGTGAACACGCCGGACCCCAACCCGTAGGGGGTGCTGTTGGCCAGCGCGATGGCCTCTTTCTCGGTATCGAACGCCAACAACGACATGACCGGGCCGAACATTTCGACCTTCAGTGTTTCGGTATCTGGCCCCGCGCATTCCACCAAGGTCGGCGCCATGTAGTTGCCTGCGCGGTCCACCGGCGCGCCGCCGAAATGCACCGTGGCGCCCTGCGCGCGGGCCGTGGCCAAGGTGGCCACGATGCGGTCAACCTGCGCCGCAGTGCACAGGGGGCCGACATGGGTGGCGGCCTCCAGCGGGTCGCCAATGACGATGTTTGCAGCCTTGTCCTGAATACGCGCAATCAGCTCGGCCAGAATGGGACGGTGGATCAACCCGCGTGACCCGGCCACGCAACTTTGCCCCGAAGCGCCGAAATTCCCCGCGATCAGCCCGTTCGCCGCGCCATCAAGATCGGCGTCGTCGAACACCAGGATCGGGGATTTCCCGCCCAGTTCCAGCGATGTCACCGCGAAATTCTCGGCTGAGTTGCGCACGACGTGCCGCGCGGTTTCTGGCCCGCCGGTAAAAGCGATGCGGTCCACGTCGGCGTGGCGGGTCAGCGGTATGGCACAGTTCGGCGCATCGCCGGTGATGACCGACACAACACCGGGCGGAAAGCCCGCCTGTTCGATCAGCCGCGCGAATTCCAGCATTGGCGCGGGCGCGATTTCCGAGGCCTTGAGCACCACGGTGCACCCCGCCGCCAGCGCCGGGCCCAGCTTGGTCGCTGTCAGAAACATCTGCGCGTTCCACGGCACCACGGCGGCCACCACGCCAATCGGCATCCGGCGGGTGAACACATGCATCCCCGGCTTGTCGATCGGCAGAACCGCGCCCTCTATCTTATCCGCCAGCCCTGCGTAATAGCGGTAGTAGTCGCCCACATAGGCGGTCTGACCGGCGGTCTCGGCCAGCAGTTTTCCGCTGTCGGTCGTCTCGATCCGCCCAATCTGCTGGGCGTTGTCCTCGATCAACCCGGCCAGACGATACAGCAACTTGCCGCGCGCCGTTTGGGTCATATCGCGCCATGCGGGATCGTCCAGCGCGGCCTTGGCCCCGCGCACCGCGCGGTCCACATCTGCGGCGTCTGCGCACGCGAATGTCGCCCAGTCCTGCCCCGTCGCCGGATTTTGCGAGGTCATCACCTGCCCCGCACCGCCTTCGACCCATTGGCCATTGATGAACAACTGATAGTGCGGTGTCTGGCTCATGGGTATCCCTCAGGCAAAGGCCGGCATCACGTCGTCGATAAACCGCATCAAGGACGCGCGTTTGCGATCATAGCTCATGCCGCTGTCGATCCAGAACGCGTATTCGTCATAACCCAGATCCTGATAGCGTTTGATCCGGTCGATCACTTGCTGGGCCGTGCCGACGGTCAGGTCGCGCAGCAGATTTTCGGGCGCCATCAAGGCATTGGCGGCGATCTCTTCATCTGTCAGGGCCTCGATCAGGCCTTGTTTCACGGGCCGTTTATTCTGGAACCATGCGCCAAAGTAATTGTAGTAGCGCGACAAATCCCGCCCGGCCTGCGCCACGTCATCGGCGTCCGCCCCAACAAAGGTGTGATGCAGCAACATGATTTTTGGGCGCGGACCAGCGTAACTGGCACAGGCTGCGTTGAAGCGGTCCATCAGGGATGTGATTTCGTCCATTCCCATCCACAGTGGTGTCACCTGGATGTTGAACCCGTTGTGCACGCCAAATTCATGGCTGCTGGGATCACGCGCGGCGATCCAGATGGGCGGGCCACCGTCTTGCACCGGTTTGGGCGTGCTGGTGGTCGCGGGGAAGGCGTAGAAATCCCCCTCATGCGCGCAATCTCCGGCCCAGAGCTGGCGCAACAACGGCGCGGATTCGCGCATTCGTTGGCCGGCCTGCCAGGCATCCATGCCCGGCATCAAGCGCTCATACTCATAGCTATACGCCCCGCGCGCGATGCCCAGCTCCAACCGCCCGCCGGTCATCAGGTCGGCGGCGGCGGCCTCACCGGCCAGTTTGATCGGATGCCAGAACGGCGCGATCACGGTGCCGGTGCCCAGCCGCAAATTCTTGGTGTGATGCGCAACATCGACCAAGGTGGTGAACGGATTGGGCGCGATGGTGAATTCCATGCCGTGATGCTCACCGGTCCAGACCGCGCGCATTCCGCCCGTGTCGGCGATCTTGCACAGATCAATGAATTCGCGGTGCAGGGCCGTGTGCGGCTGATCCGGCGCGATACGTTCCATATGCGCGAACAGGGAAAATTCCATCTGTCATATCCTTTCGGGCGACGTCAAAACGCGGGTTGCGACTGCGCTGGCGGGGTGCGTCACGGGAATACCTGCGCACATAGGGCACGCAGCGCGGTGTTGACCGCTTGCGGGTGGGTCATCGGCATCATGTGTGCGGCGACCTGCACGCTCAACGCGCGCCCGGCGGGCAGCAGCGCGGCCATGGCTTGGGACATGGCAGGGGTTGAATTCGGCTCTTGCCCGCCGGTCATGAACAGCGCGGGGCACCGCAGCGCGGACAGCGCGGCATCGGGCGGGGCATCACCGTGGGCGAACAGGGTGTAGGCCAGTTTGTAGCCCGCCGGGTCCACACCACGCAGCCACCCCTCGCAAGCCGTGCGCGCAGGCGACGGGGCGCTGCCGAACCAGCGGGTCAGCGCAGAGGACGGATCCACCGGGCTGACGCCATCCAGCGCGGCGGCGCGCGCCTGCACAGCGGCGGTGGCCGGGCCACTGCGCCGATAGATCGCGTTCAGCGCCGCAACCCCGGCTGTTTTGCCCGGATGACGTGTTGCCAAGCCCAGCGCCAGCATGGCCCCCATTGAATGCCCGACAATCAGCGCCGGTTCAGGGATGTGCGCTGCGATCAGATCGGTCAGCGCGGTCAGGTCTATGTCCGGCGCCGGTAGGCGGCTGCCCCCATGCCCGGGCAGGTCCAGCGCCAGCACCCGATACGCGCCGGACAGGGCATCTATCTGGGCATTCCAGGCCTCGGCCCGCAGCCCGACGCCGTGCAGCAAGACCACCAAGGGGCCAGTGCCCACCGTGATCGCCGCCAATCCGCCCAGTTCAGACCGAGGCCGGGTTGTCCACGTCATGGCCCAACTCCTTCAGGTCTTGATAGCGGTCCCCGATCCGGTGGTGCGGGCGTCCGCTGGTTGCGGCGCCCAACACCACGACAATCTCATCATCGCGCGGCGCGTCGGGGATGGAAAACTGGATCGTCAGGTAGTGCGACCGCCGCCCCGCGTCATTCTTGTCCATCAAGGGCACCATGATCGGCGCATTCGCCCCGCCGCGCGTGTTGGTGAACGCCAGATAGGATTTCGCGCCGACCGCCTGCCGGTAATGGTTGCCGAACCGCAGCGTGTGGATCAGCCCCGAGGCGTGTTCGATTTCGCCGTTCAGGCCGACAACCGCCGCCTTGCCATAGGCTTCGATCCTATCGCCACCGCCGGCCAAAGCGACCATCCGATCGGTCAAGATCTCTCCCAGCACCGGGCCATAGGCGTAGATCTCGGGCTTCAGGTCTTCGACGAACCGGCCGGCCCAGGGGTTCCGCACCACGGCGGCCACGGCAAACATGCGCCAAGGCTGCGCTGTGGCCTTGAACCCTTCGATCAGGGTTTCCTCGTCCCAGGTGATGATCTTGCGGATGTCTGGCTGCATGCGGGTCCCCCTGCCCCAATCAACGGGGCCTTTCATTCTTGACTATGCGGTTCATCATATCTTTGACAAACGATGCTTTTGGCGGCTTAGGTATTAGGGTTTCTAATGGCTGATACCTGAACATGAGCAAAGCCCTGCCCCCACTGACCTGGTTTCGCAGTTTCGAAGCCGCCGCCCGACATCTGAACTTTACCGCCGCAGCCAGTGAAATCGGGCTGACGCAATCGGCGGTCAGCCAGCAGATCAAGGCGTTGGAGACGCAGCTGGGCGTTGCCCTGTTCCGTCGCAAGGCGCGCGGGCTGTCCTTGACCGATGACGGGCGCAAACTGCTGCCAAAGGTAGAGACGGCGCTCTCGGAACTGGCCGCTGCGACTGCGGAATTCGGGACGGCTCAAACGCCCGGACAATTGACCGTCGCGGCTTCGGTCAGCATATCGCAATGGCTGATTGCCCCGGCGCTGCCCGGCTTTGTCGCCGCGCACCCCGGCTTGCGCATCCGGTTCCTCAGCGCGATCTGGCCGGATGACTTCAACTCGACCCTCGCGGATGTGGAAATTCGTTTCGGATCGGCCCGGCAGGTGGGCGGGGACGCGCAGGCGCTGTCACCCAATGGCTTGATTGCGGTCAAAGCCCCGTCACTGCACGGCGCACTGGAAACGCTGCCCCTGATCGGCGCTGTTGGCACCTCGGACAGCTGGACCAATTGGGCCAAGGCGGCGGGGATGCGCGATCTGACGCCATCCATTCAGGCCGACAGCTACGGCATGGCGCTTCATTTGGCCGCGCAGGGCAACGGCGTGGCGCTGGTCAATGAACTGTTGGCCCGGCAAGCGATCCGGTCTGGCACGGTCACACAGGCGCATCCCGCGCGGATTGCGGCGCATGAAGGGTATTATCTGTCCGCCAACCCAGCGGTGCCCATCGCCTTGGCGTTTCGCACCTGGGTGCTGGGCCTGACCGAGGCCGACAGCGCCATGGGACCGTCGGTTGTTCAGGTCTGAATTCCACAGTATGTGCTGACAGGTATGAGTAACGTTTTCTTGGGAGATCCAGCATGAGCAAGGCCTACCGTGACGCTGGATGACACGCGATACCGGCGCGCCCTGATTGCCCTGATCTGCCTTGGCGCGGTGCTGCGGTTGATCGGGCTGGATTGGGATGACGGGCGCGGGTTGCACCCCGATGAGGGCAATCTGATCCGTGGCGCGCTGACCTTGGGCGTAAACGGTCGCATGTTGCCCGAGTTTCACGCCTACAACGATCTCGCCCTTTGGCTGCCGCGCCTGCTGTCGCTGCCGCTGTGCACGCCAGAAGATGGCGCCTGCCTGACGCTGATCGCGCGGGGGCTGTCCGCCGTGATGTCCGTGGCGCTGATCCCGCTGGGCGCAGGCTTGGCACGGGCGCTGGCAGGCGGCTCGGACGGGGCGCGCCTGGCCGGGCTGGCTACGGCGCTGGTGTTGGCGCTGTCAGGTGCGTTGATCCAATGGGCGCATTTCGGCACCACCGAAAGCGCCATTGCATTGAACGTCGTGCTGCTGTGGTGGCTGGCCATGCGCTGGCAAACGGGCCGCCTGAGCGACGTGGATTTTGCCCTGTGGTCGGCCGCCGCCCTGGGCATCGGCTTTGGGTTCAAGACCACCGCCGCTGTCGTGTCTGTCATCCCGTTGGCCGCCTTTGCACTGGCGGGCCGGCCAGATGCGGCACGGGCCAAGCTGTTCGCGCTGTTCGCCGGGGTCGCCACGATACAGGCGCTGATTTTCGCCCCCTCCGTGGTCTTTGACACCCAAGGCTGGCTTGACGTGATGGCGTTTGAAAACGGCGTCGTGACGGGCAGCGTGCCGGTGTTCTGGACCGCGCAATTTGAGGGTGCGCGGAATGTCCTGTTTGAGGTGGCGCAGCTGTGGTCGCTGACCGTTGGGGCCGGGTTGGTGCTGGCGCTTCTTGGACTGGCCCTCGCGGCACGGCATCATTGGCGGATCGCGCTTCCGGGGCTGGTGTTTTTGGTGGTTTACGCCACGCTGACCTTCGGCTGGCACGCCAAATTCGTGCGTTATCTGGCGCCCGTGCTACCGGTTTTGCTGATCTTTGCCGGGGTGGCAACGGGGCGCCTGCTGGTCCAACGCCGCAGCCAGACCGCCCGTATGGCCAGCGCAGCCGCCTTGGGCCTGATGGTGCTGGCCGGGGTCGACAGCGCCAGCGCCTATCTGCGCGCGGATCCCCGCATCGCCATGGAGGACTTGCTGGACACCCGCGCGGCCCCCGGCGATTTGGTGGCGATAGAACCCCGCGACCTGCCGCAAACGGGGGCGCATCAGACCATCACCCTGCCGTTGAACCGCGCGGATGTGTCGCCCGCCGACCTGGCGGGACCGTTGGCGCGCGCCGAGTGGCTGATCATCGCCAGCCGCCGCAACTGGCAGGTTCTGCCCCGCCAGCCCGGCGCATCGACCGTGCTGTGTGCATATTATGCGGGACTGGCGGATCGCAGCTTGGGGTATGTGGCCGTCGCCCGCACCGATCGGCTGGGCCTGTTCGGCCGCCTGTTCCATGCCGGGCTGGCCGCCGAAGAAACCCGCCATGTCTTTGACCGGCCCGAGGTCTTCTTGTTGCGCAACATTGCCCATTTTACAGCCGATGACCTTGCGCAGCGCCTGAGCGCGCCGGAACACGACACCGACTGCACACCCACCACCTTGCAAACCTCCTGGAGGAGCGGGCCATGATCGGATCCCTGCCTGTGCAGGATTGGGCCGTGGTCCTGCGCTTGATGGCCGTTCTGGCACTGGCCAGCTGGGCCGCGCGCCCTTTGGCGCAACGCCTGACGGCTGACACCGGCTGGATCCCTTCGATCCTGTTGGCGTGGATCGTCATGGGATGGGTGCCCTGGGCACTGGCGGCGCTGCATCTGGTGCCCTTTGCCACCGCATCTTTCGCCGGCCTGCTCGGACTTGGGGCATTCCGCCTGAAGCTGGGGCCAGGGCGCGCGACGCCCCCCCGTTCGGCGTTGCTGGCAGCGATGGGGTTCGCTGGGTTGTTCTGGCTGGGCTTGGCGCAGCGTACGGGCCATATCGACCTGAGCGGATTGGAGAAATTTACCGACATGGGATTTCTGGCCGCTGTCATGCGCGCTGATTTCATGCCGCCGCAGGACGCCTGGTATGCGGGATCGACCATCAACTACTATTATGTTGGTCAGGCGATGGCCGCAGCCTGGGGGCATATCGCGGGGGCCACGGCGGCCAACGCCTATCAGCTTGCCATGGCAAGCCTGTTTGCGCTGACCGGCCTGTCGGTCTGGCACATAACGGCGCGGCTGTCGGCCCCCGCCGGGCCACGGTTGGCGCAGGCATTCGGCGGCCTGGCGGCAGCGTTGACGCTGTATGGCGGGAATTTCCATTCGACGCTGTATCTGTATTTGCGCCCATTGTTTCCGGCCACCAACGACCAGTATTATTTCCCCGAATCAACCCGTTTCATCGGCTTTGATCCACCCGCCGACGACCACGCCTTTACAGAGTTCCCGGCCTATGCCTTCTCGGTCGGTGATCTGCACGCCCATGTCGCGGCCTTGCCGGTGTTCTTCCTTGGGGTGATGATCCTGCTGGCGCTGCTAAACCGCACACCGCGCGCGGGCACGCCGGATCTGATCCGCGCCGCCGGTTTGGGGTGGGTTTTGGGGTTATGCGGTGCGATCAATTCCTGGGATGTGGCCATTCTGGGCATGATGGCGCTGTTTGCGGGCGCGGTCATGCTGGTGCGCGCCCGCGCCCGCCGCCAGATGCTGGATGGTTTGGGCGCCGCCGCCGTGCTGGCCGGGGCCATGTGTTTTCTGGTGATGGCCCCGTTTCTGGGTTGGTTCGAGCCCTTCGCCAGCGGTGTCGTTCCGGCCCCGAACCGCACACCGATCTGGCAATTGCTGGTGCTCTATGGCCATACGCTGCTACCCATCGCGCTTTACGCCGCGCTTTTGTGGAAAATTCCGGCACTGCGGCGGCACCGGGTTATTGGCTGGCTGTTTGTCAGTGCGGTGGCGCTGATCATCATACCAGAGGTGATGATCGTACGCGATATCTACGGGCTGGATTACGCGCGTGCCAACACGATGTTCAAACTGACGTTCCGCGCCCAGACATTGCTGATCATAGCCGGGGTTTCAACCCTGGCGCTGGCGGTGCCCTTGGCGCGCAAATGGCGCGGGGCGGCGCTGGTGGCGGCGCTGCCGCTGGTGTCGATCTTGTCCTACGCGCAGTATGTGTTCATCTGGCCCTCGACCATTCAAGGGCTGGATGGGTTGGGTTTTCTGGGCGACGAACGCGCGCTGGTGGCGCACGCCGGCGGGTTGCCCCTGTCCCCCGGAGAGGCCTTTATCGAGGCGTCAGGATCCGCCTTTGGCGACACGGCGCGCGTGTCTGCGATGACGGGCCAACCGGTTGTGGTGGGATGGGCCGCCCATGAATGGCTGTGGCGCAATGACAACGTGCGCCCCAACGCGCGCGCGCATCAGGTTGAATTGTTCTACACCACCGACAGCCAACCCCTGCGCTGCGCCATCGTGCGGCGCTACACTCTGCGCTATGCAATCCTGGGCCAGGTCGAACAGACCCAATATGGTGGGCTGAATGCTGCGGGCGTTCGTGCGCTGGGACCGATCCTGCATGATGACGAAGGCGGGCAGATCGTGCAGATTGACCCGCGCACCTGCGACTAATTCGCGGCCTCGGCGATCAGCCGCGCCGCCAGGGCGCGCCCGTCGCGCACCGCGTAATTGGTGCCGCGGTCTTGGGGGTAGATCTGCGCCATCGAACACAAGTATAGCCCCGGCGCAGGCCCGTCTTGCGGCGGGATCCGGTCGGCATACTGCCGTGTGACAACCGGCTGTGCCCAATCCGCGCGCCACACATGGTGCGCCTGCACCCATGCCGGATCAAAGGCCGGAAACATGCGTTTCAGATGTGGCAGCGCAAAGGCCAGCACAGCGTCATCATCCAATGTCATCAACGGATCATCCTGCGGCAGATAGCGCGACAGATAGACCACGCGCCGCCCAGCATACTGCGCGGCGGGTTGAAAATTGGTATGCTCGATCACGCCGACAAACGGGAAATCCGGATCGGTGACGCTGAGCCAATAGGTATCGCTGAGCGGCCGGTCCAGTTCCAATACCAGGCACAGATTGGCAAGGTAGGGAATGGCGGTCAGCGCCTGAAGTTCCGGCGCTGTTGCCCATTCGTGGATCATCCCGGCCACCACCGCCGGCGCCGGTGTGGCGATCACCGCGTCCGCGTGGACAGCGCCCTGCCCTGACACGATCTGCCAGCCGCCGGTCTCCTTCGGTGTCAACGTGGTGACCGTGCACCCGGTTCGGATATCGCCGCCGTGGGCACGAATGTCCTGCGCCATGGCCTCGGCAATCCGGGCGAACGAGCCGCGCACATACGCCAGATGCTCTGCCGCGCCCTTGCCGCGCGAATGACTGCGCAGTTTCAGCTTGTTCCAGATCCAAACGGCCGAGATCTGCTCGGCATAGGCGCCGAATTTGCCCTTCAGCAGCGGCTCCCACAGGGTTTCATAGACCCTGTCGCCGCCCAATTTGCGCAACCAGTCCGCGGCTGTCACCCCCTCCAACGCGCGCCAATCCGTCACCCGCCGCGCCCGAAACCCCAAGATCCCCAACCGGATCCGGCCCAACGGTGACAGCGCAGCAAAGCGCAACAGATCCAGCGGAGTGGCCAGCCGGGCGATGGATTTGTTGAAATAGACGCCGGTCAGGCTGGGCTCTATGGACACCTGATCCGAAAGTCCCAGCTCATCGATCAGGCCCATGACATCATGGTCCGAGGTGAACCAGTGGTGGTAAAACCTGTCCAGCGGGTCCGCCCCGCCGCCGGGATCAAACGATCCCGCCAGACCGCCGACATGGGTGTCGGCTTCGAACACCGTCACGCGCAGCCCGGCGCGCGCCAGATCCCGTGCGGCGGCCAGCCCGGTGAACCCGGCGCCGATGATGGCAATATGCTGCGTCATACCCGTGTTTTGCCCCGCGCAAGCGCCCAAATCAAAAGGCACAGACTTCCGGTCAGCGTGGTGGTCAGCCACAACACCAGCCGGACGATCAGCACAAATGCCGTGGCTTGAACCAGCGGGTTGCCCAAAGCCAGCGTTGCGGCCTGCGCGAAATAATCAAACGTGCCAATGTGGCCGGGCGTCGACGGCAGCAGCGTCGCAAGGGTGCCCACCGGCATCGCCAGCCACGCCGCGCCCGGCTCCGGCAGGTCCGGCAGGGCCTGCGCGGTCACCCGGTAGCACGCCGCTTCAAAAAACCAGATCGGCAGCGTCCAGACAATCAGCGTTGTCATCATCCGGCGCTCTGCCGCTTGGCTTAGCCCGGTGATCAGCGGTTCCAGAAATGCGGCGGCGCGTTGGGTAATGGCCGGCCCAAACCGGTTTGCCAGCCGCAACAGGGCCCGCGACAACCCGATCATCAACGGTGGATGGGCCAACAGCATCACCGACAGCCCGCCCAGCACCAACACGACAGCAACCCAGCCCAGGCCAATACCCATTGTGTCTTGGGTCACCGATAGCAGCCAGACCGCCAAGCCCAGCGCAACCACCAGCGCAACCAGATCCAGCAAGCGTTCAACCAGCATCGACGCCACGACCGCGCCCGGCGCGATGCCCAACCAGCCGGAAAAGGCGAAGCAGCGCATCACGTCACCCAGCCGGAACGGTGCCAGATTGTTGACCGCGATCGACCCCACGAAGGCAACGGTGGCCCGCCCGAATCCCAGCGCCGGGTTATGCGGCAGCAGCATCAACCGCCACCGCAGCACGCGGCAGATATATCCCAGCGAAAGGCAAACGGGCGCCAGCGCCAGCAGCTGCCAATTCACCAGCCGCGATGCAGTGATCACGGCGCCGAAATCGACGTGCCGCAAGGTCAGCCACAGAAACACGCCGCCAATCGCCAGACCCAACGCCAGTTTGAGCGCGCGTCTCATTTCGGATCGGTCAGGGGATCAGGCTGAGGATCAGGCTGGGGTTCGGTCGGGGGATCTGTCGGGGGATCGGTCGGGGCTGCGGGAAGGCCGATCATCTCGCGGACGATGTATAGCGGGCGTCGCTGCACCTCGCCGTAGATGCGTCCAACATATTCACCGATGATGCCCAGCGACAACAATTGCACACCGCCCAAAAACAACACAGCGATCATCAGTGCCGTCCACCCTTCGACCCAGACAGAGGTGAACAGACGCATGACAAGCGCGTACAGAATGCCAATCACCGACAGGCACACGGTGACCAACCCCAGCCCAATGGCCAATTGCAACGGTTTGATGGAAAACGACATGATCCCGTCCAGCGCGTAACGGATCATCTTGGACAGTGGGTATTTGGTTTCCCCGGCAAAGCGTTCGGGCCGGTCATAGGGCACCGATGTCTGCCGAAACCCGGTCCAGGACACCATGCCGCGCAGGAAGCGATGGCGTTCGGGCATCTGTTTCAGCGTATCGACAACGGCACGGCTCATCAGGCGGAAATCGCCGGCCTCGGCGGGGATTGGAACTTCGGACAGACGGTTGATGACCGAATAAAAGCCACCGGCTGAAAACCGTTTGAACCAGGTGTCGCCGGGGCGCGTGGCACGGGTGCCGTAAACCACATCAAAGCCTTGCCGCCACAGCGCAATCATCTGCGCGACCACCTCGGGCGGGTCCTGCAGGTCACAATCCATCAGCACCACAGCATCCCCGACAGCAATGTCGATCCCGGCAGTGACGGCAATTTGCTGACCGAAATTGCGCGAAAAGCTGATCACCCGCACGCGCGCATCCCCGGCGGCGGCATCCCGCAGCGCAGGCAGCGTGCCGTCCACCGATCCGTCGTCCACAAAGATGAATTCAAACCGGCAGTCGGCCTGCGCGGTGGCAAGCGCCCGCAGGCGCGCCAAGATCTCGGGCAGGACCTGTGCTTCGTCCAGGCAGGGGATCACAACCGAGACGGTCGGATTTGGCGGTGGGGCTGCGCTGATCTGACTCACGCTTGTGACCTCTTGTTGCAACACGCCCGCCCTGGCGCAGGCGCTGTCCGTGGTCGATACCTTGCTTGGACGACCTCGCCAACCCTACGGCACGTCAGCAGAAACTGCACGACTCCCCCTGTGTTGGGGTTGGTGTCGGCGCTGGTGTCGGTGTCGGCCAAGGGGTGGGCGTCGGCTGCGGCGTCGGCGTTGGCAAGGGCGTCGGCGTTGGCAAGGGCGTCGGCGTCGGCGGCCCCGGCGTCGGTGTTGGCAAAGGTGTCGGGGTCGGCTGGGGCGTTGGGGTCGGCGGGCCGGGGGTTGGTGTGGGCACCGGCGTCGGGGTCGGCGCCGGGGTCGGCGAAGGCCCCGGTGTTGGCGTCGGCGCGGGCGTGGCTGTCGGGCCGGGCGTCGGCGTCGGGTAGGGCGTCGCTGTCGGATAAGGCGTCGCTGTCGGCAACGGGGTTGGCGTCGGAAGGGGCGTGGGTGTGGGCGGCAAAGGATACAGCGGGATCCCACCCGTCGACGTGTTCGGCGAAAACCGTGGCCGGATCGCCACCACCGAATTCAGCCGCATTTGCGACAGGCCGACCGCCGCGAACGGCGTCCACTGGCCAAAGGTTTCCACCATCAGCATTGTTTCGCCGGGAATGATGATCGGGATGTTGTTGTAAAAACCGTCCACCGGCATCTGATAGCTCGCGCCGGCAAACCCCGACCCTGTGCTGCCCGAAAATTCGGACAGCAATCCGGAAGAGTTTCCTTGCTGCATCAGCTCTAATGCGTTCGCCGGCAAGGGCTCCAGCCCCCGCGTTCCGTAAGACCAAAGCAAATGAGGGGTGTCGTAATACTCATCCCAGATGATCGCAGAAATACGGATACGCGTTGGATAGGTTGCATGCGTGAGCATGTCATAGGCGGCGTTCATGCCTTCAAAATATTGCGGTGTCAGCACCTGCGTTTCGCGGGAAATGGAGTCGGCGATGGTGTTGGCCGCCATTTCGGTCTGATAGCGCGCGCGGTAGGCATCAAAAAACACAACCGTTGCCGCCAACCCCCACAATAGCAATGGCAGGACAATGACAAACTCGACTGAAGCCGACCCCTCGGTCGCCCTTGCAGTCTGCTTCCCGAGCAAGGACCGAAGCCATTTCGACACCATCGAACACCACCCAACCGACGCGGCAATTGACCCGGAACGTGGTCCACTCAACCCCTGCGCGCAACGGTGCGCCCAAAAATGGGAAGAACCACAACATGCTGTGGTCAAATACCGATTTACTGCAACAAGCCTTCAATACTTGCTACTTGCGGCGGCGGAATGTGTCAATGTGCTGACATCACCCAAAGCCCCGGTTCCGGGGGGGCGTTTTCAAATCAGCGGGCGGGGAATTATCGTCAGGCAGGTTCGTTTGTGAACGCCCCCAAAGAGACGATCAAATGATCGCCATTGGCCGCCGCTGGCAGGCCCAGGACCAGCCCGGTCAGTTCGATAAAGGGATCCGCCGCAGCACAAACGCGCACCAGCATCAGATCCTGATTTCCGGCGGACGGGTTGAATGTCAACGTCGGGCTGATATTCGCAGACCGATTCACACACTGCGCATTGTCATAAATCCCGGACCAGGAGTTGGTGTCGATTGGGCGCAATTCGATGGTCAAAACGGACTCGCAATCGGGGATCAGGACTGTCCCGTCGCAAATCATTGTCCTCAAGGTTGACAGGCCGCTTGACGGCACATTGCCCAGCAAGACCTCTCGCACGGCGATATTCACCGACCGGTCCAGAAAGATCTGCCGCAGCATCACGGCGCCAAAATCAATGGATGTGAACAGCATGGCCAGAACAAAGGGCATGATGATCACGAATTCAACAGACGCGCTGCCTGCATCTTTCAGGCGGAAGCCACGGAAGGCGTGAAGGAGCCGTTTCATTGGGTCAACCTCAGGGTTTGGGTGACGACATTGGCAGAGATGGCTTCGAACACATTCAACAGGCCCCCCACGGCGGGATCAAAGTAGTGGCTGGGCGACGACGCGCAATTCATCATCAAGGCTTGGCCTGCGGCTGGGGCCTCGAACGCGATGGTGTAGATCAGCACACCCCGATTCTTGAGTAAATTGCAGATCGAAATGGTGTTGGCATCCTGCTGGATCTGGGAATACCGGTGCCCGCAGCAGTTTTCCCCATCCGTCAGCAGCACCATGGCACGCACCACATTCGCCTCATTCCAGTCGAACGGGCGGTCCTGATAGTCAGTGCTGACCGCGCCGTTTGCCACCATTTCGTTGATTGCCGGGCGGATCGTGGGATCAAAGAACATGCCACCCCAACGCACGCCCAGATCGAGCGAGGTCACGTCACGCGGTTGCAAGCCATTGATCGCTGTCACCGCCTCTGTGACGTCCCCCATATAGGGGCGCACCTCGCCCCAGCTGCTGGTGTGGCATTCGTGCAGGAACATGCTGGCGTTGATGCCGTTGTTGACGTTGTTGAAGGTGTTGAAATCCGGACAGGCGCCCACAGTCCCCGAAAGATTGTTGAAATGCGGCAGCATGCTGGCCGGGGGCAGAACCATGGTGTCATAGGGCACCAGGGTCAGCGACACCTTGCCATCCTGCGTGTCCGTCAACAAGGACGTGGCCATCTGCGAGGCCGCCGCCCGAAGCTGATCCATGCGGTTGTTGTCCGCCATCGACCCGGAAATGTCGATGACCATGACAATGTCGAGCCAGGTCGAAATCGCCTGTTCCTGCGCGGTCGCCGAGGTGGCCACGGTGAAGCTGTCGATCCCCAGCATGTTCATGAAGACATTCGGGACGGTCGCCGCAGGGGCCGCCGTGACGTTGCGCCCCGTCCAGGGGCTTTCGGTGATCGAATAGTTGCTTCCCAGGTAGGTATTCAGCCCGGCGGACGTGAAATAGGATTGCAGCAGTTCCTCGGGCGTGGCGACACCGTTGTTGTTGCCCAACATGGTGGCCGCCAAAACGCCCCGGTCGGTGACACCCTGCATACGAACCCGCACGGTTTCATGGCGCATCATGTCCACGGCAAGACCGGCCACCAGCAACATGGCCACGAATATGAACAGGCTGAACACGGCAAATGTTCCGTCCTCACACCGCAGAAATCCGCGACCGGCACGCCTATGGAAGCGCGTTTTGGCATTGGGGGCTGTTGGACACATGGGACACCTGTCAATCGAACACACGGATTACCCCTAACGGATAGCCCCGCATCGTGGCCAAGACAGGGCGGGAATGCTTCGAATTGTGAAAAATTTGCGGCGCCAAGGGCTCCTTTGGCCCCCGCGCGCCCTCATTTGTTCCCTGCGCCCGATTTCCGCCGTGTTCCCACCGTGATCGTGTCGGATTCACCGGTTAACGATTTGTTTGGATATGTGTGTAGGTGAACGATGCGTAAGATCTTCAGGGACTTTCTGGCCAAAACTGATGGCGCCGTGGTCGCGGACTATGTGGTCTTGACCGCAGCTTTGGTGTCGATGGGCGTGAGCAGTGTGAATGCGGTGCGCAATGGCGTCGGGTCGCTGTCCGAGTCCATCAACGCCTCGCTCAGCCAGGCCAGCGTTGCGTTGCTGTGCGCTGCTGAAAGCGGCTCGACTGTATCTGGCTGTGCATCAACGGGCGGCACCGATACAGGAACCGATACAGGAACTGGGACGGGCGCAGATACCGGCACGGGAACTGGAACTGGAACCGATACGGGCACAGATACGGGCACAGATACGGAAACCAAGTTCGATCTGACCTATACCTTGACGGCTGTGTCTTCCGCCGAGGCTGACAGCTATCAAAATGAGATCCGGCTCAAATCAGCCGACACCATCTCAACATTGATCCGCGAAGTGGATGGTGATTTCTACAGCGCGATCAGCGAAGGCGACCTGGAGAAATCCGCGATCTTGCTGGACCAATTCTACCTGACAATGCAGGTGCTGTCGGAACGCGAGGGATACGCCGATGCCGTGGCCGAATATGTCACCCGTTTCAATTCGGCGGTGGAGTATTACGCCAGCCGCGGCGGTGACATCCGCGAAGGGACTGTTCTTCGCTAAGAAACCGACCGGGAAGTGCCAGAGCGGGAAGTGCCAGAGCGCGCGGGTAGTCGGAGTGCAAAGGCGGCCACACCTACGCGTCCGAGGATACAACCCGGTAATGCGCACCCGAGACCGGCCAAAAAGGCCGTGACAGGTCTGGGGGATTGATCCAAAAGGCACGGGATGTGTTCCGCGCGCCCTGCCCCTGAGTTGACTGTGCGATTTGCGAGGCGTGCCGCCCCCGCCTTGATCCCGGCTTTGGTGTTGCTGGTGCTAGTGGCCGCGTTCGGGGTGCGCGTCTGGGGGATCGGATGGGATGGCTATGCCGCCCTCCATCCTGACGAGCGGCACCTGTTTTTCATATCCCGCGCGGCGCTGGACGCGCTTGTCGACCCCGCAAACGCCCAGTTGGGGGTAGCTGACTGGTGGTTTTCGCCCATGTCGCCCCTGAACCCGCACCTGGGCGACCGCAGTTATGTTTATGGCGAGGCCCCGCTGTTAACGGGCATTCTGGCAGCGTGGATGCTGGGTATCACCGACTGGTTTGCGTTTATTCCGCTGGCCAGAACGCTGGCCACGCTGATCGATACCGGCACCGTCTTGTGCGTCTTTCTGGCCGCGCGTCAGTTGGCGTCACCGATGGCGGCGCTGTCGGCGGCGGTGCTGTATGCGGCCATGCCCAGCGCCCTGCAACTGGCCAATTTTCACACCGTGGACACCTGGCTGTCGTTTGCCACGGCGGCGGCGCTTGTGCCGTTGTTGGCGCTGGCCAGCCGCCCCTCGACCGGGGCACGAGCCACCTTGTTGGGGTTATGTGCGGGGGCCGCCCTGGGCCTGGCGATGGCCAGCAAAGTCACCGGCCTGGTGCTGCTGATCCCGGCCGCTGTGGCCGTGGGTGTGGCTGCGCACAGGTTTCTGGGGTGGCGGCGGGCCGTGTGGGTGTCACTGGCCGGGTTGGTTGCGGCCTTTGTTGTGTTCCGTCTGGCCAACCCGTTTGCCTTTGCCGGGCCCGGGGTTTGGGGGCTGGCGCTGTCGGCCGATTGGATCGATGATTTCCAGGGGCTGGCGGATGTGACTGCGTCACCGGGGTTTCCGCCCAATTGGCAATGGATCGCCGGCTATGGTCCGCTTCGGTTGGCACGGGATCTGGCGGTGTTCGGCGTCGGTCCTGTGGCCGTGGTGCTGCTGCTGGGCCTGCGCAGGTCTGCGCTTTGGCCGCTGGGTGTGGTGCCCCTTCTGGTGATCGCCACCTACGTCACCCTGACGGCGATCAGCACGGTCAGCGCGCTGCGCTATGCGTCGCCTGCCCTGCCCGCTCTGGCCATCTTGCTGGCCCCGGTGATGCAACGGCTGCGCCCGGCGCTTGTGATCCCACTTTTGGCTGTTGCCCTATGGTGGGGTGCGGGCGCCGTCCGTTTGCACGATGGCCAACATCCAAGGATTACGGCCTCGCACTGGCTATGGCAGCAACCGCGTGGGACGGTTTTGACCAATGAAACCGCGTGGGATGACACCTTGCCCACGATCGTCGCGCTTGAGCCCGGTGCGCCCTATCGCTGGCCGACCCATGACGACTGGTTCGAGCTGCAAAACCTGGACATTACCGCCCCGGACACCGTGGAAAAGGCCGAACGCATCGCGGCGATGCTGGCGCGGACCGACCTGTTGATCTTGTCATCTGATCGGCAATGGGGGGTCATGCCGCGCCTGCCAGACCGCTTTCCGATGACCGCCGCGCATTATGCAGTGCTGTTTTCCGGGCAGGCGTGTTTTGAGTTGGTGTGGGCGGGCGACCGGGGCTATCCGCTGCCCGGCCTGCGGCTGAACGATCTGTGGGCGCAGGAACCCTGGCGCATTTACGACCACCCGCTGGTGCACATCTATCGCCGTCAGCCGTGTTATTCTGAAGCCAGGTATCTTGAAATGCTGCTGCGCGCGCTGAACACGCCGCGCCCGTAATCCGCCAACATGTCTAACGGCGCTGAATGGTCAGACGCGCACGCAGGCCGCCGGGGATGTCCTCGAAGCTCAGCGCGCCGCCGTGCAACATGGCGATGGTGCCGACGATGGTCAGGCCCAGGCCATAGCCTTCGACGGTGGCGGTGTTGTCGCCGCGCTGGAACGGCGCGATCAGGGCTTCGATGTCCTGCGCCGAGGTGACCGACCCTTCGTCATCAATCAGGATCGTCGCGGTGCCGGCATCTGCCTCCAACCCCACGGTGGCCCGCCGGCCATACTTCAGCGCGTTGTTGATCAGGTTGCAGATCGCGCGTTCCAGGGAAATCGGCCGGGCCAGAACGATGATCTGCCGTTCCGCCACCACGACACCGCGCCCACGGCGTGTCATGAACACCGATTGCCCCCCTTCGACCACCAGATCTTGTTCCTCGCGGCGCTGAACCGCGCGCCCGGTGTCCTGATAGTCCGCGACAATCGCATCAATCAGGGACGACAAAGACAATTGGCGCGGGTCTTCGGCGTTCATTTCGGCACGGGTGTACGTCAGGATGCTTTCGATCATGCCCGTCATGCTGTCGATATCCGCCTCCAGCCGATTGCGCAGGTCGTCGTCCTCGATCAGGGCGGCACGCAAGCGCAGGCGCGTGGCAGGGGTGCCCAGATCGTGGCTGACGCCAGACAACACCGCCGCCCGGCTTTCCAGTTGCGCCCGTTCGGCGGCCAGATGCGCGTTCACCGCCGCAACAATGTCCTGCAGTTCCTGCGGGCCCGGCGTGTCATAGCTGCGCGGTCCGTCCAGCCGACGCCGCTGCCGCAATTGCCGTGCAAAATTGGAGATATGCGCCGAGGTTGCCTGCCCCGCCCCGATCAGGATCGCCAACGCCAGCACCGCGCCCGCCACCGATAGCAGCCGGTAGTCCGGTGGTGCCATGTCACAATTCCAGACAGCGCCGCCGTCCAGCCGCATCCAGGCCCCGTCCCCCAGGCGCGCCACCACCAGCGGGTCGCTGCAATAGGATGCCAACATGCGAAACACCTCGCCGGTCACCTGTGCGGCACTGGTTTGATCACGCGGCGGCAACCCGGCCAGTGGATACACCAGATCTGGCGACAAGATGACCAGCGTCAGGCTTTGCCCGGCGCGCGTCTGGCTGGGGTCGGGCAAAATCGGAACGACGGTCACGCGGGGCGCGGCGGGTGCGCCCGACAATTGCCGAAACTCGCTTTCGGCAGCCCGCGCGGCGTCTGTGGCAGACAGCGGGGACACCGTAATCCCGGGCGCTGGCGGTGTGCCCCCTTGCAAGGCACCATACAGCACGGAACCCGCCGACTGCGCCGCGTTTTGGTGCGCGCGCCAGGCCGTAGTTGACTGCACCCACAGCCAGCTGCCGAGCCCGCCAGACAGGAAGGCGGCAACGATCAGCAACGTGATGACCGTGCGCAGGCTGACAAACGGGAAGGTCACGGCTCGTCCACGGCAACATCGGTGGCAAAGATGTATCCAACGCCCCGCTCGGTGCGCAGGATGGTCGGGTCCTTGGGGTTGTCCTCGATCTTGGAACGCAAGCGCCCAACCAACACATCAATGGCCCGCCCGGCCGCTTCGCTGGCGTGATCGGCCTGGCCCGTGACATCCAGCGCGGCAGCAATTTCGGCGCGGGTCAGGGGAATATGCGGGTTGGCCAACAGCGCCTGCAACAGGGCGATTTCCCGCTTGGACAGCGCCACCTGTATCCCCGCCGGGGACAGGACCTCGTTGCGTTTGGCGTCATAGGTCCAGCCGTGAAACCGGAACGTGCGGATGTTGCGCCGATGGGCCAGCGACGCGGCGCGATGGGCCCGCGACAGAACCGCCTTGATCCGGGCCAGCAACAAGTCCGGATTGAAGGGCTTGGCGATGTAATCATCCGCCCCCGCCTCGTACCCTTGCATGCGCTGATGGTCGGCGGACAGCGCCGAGACCATGATCACCGGCACATCTTGTTCACGACGCAAGCGCGCGCAGATTTCCAGCCCGCTTTCATCCCCCAGCATCACGTCCAACAAGATCAGGTCAATCCGACCGCCCGACAAGGCCTTCAGAATCTCGTGCTCGTTGGCAGCGGGAAGGGCGATGGTGCCATGGCGACGCAGAAACTGCGTCATCATTCCGCGCATATCGGGATCGTCATCGACCACAAGAATCCGTGGAATCGCCATGCCTGCCCTGCCCCCCCTTGATGCCGCCCGCCTGTCAGCCGAGTCCGGCAAACTATGTAACACCATGCAACAGAATCGAGCGTTAGGTAACAACCTGTAACAAGTCGCCCGAATATTTGGCTGCGCAGGGTGCCAGACCGGTATGCGTGTCTTGCATGGCCGCCTTGCATCCAAGCATGATCGGCGCAGGGATGCCCGCGTGGCATCTGTTTTCAGGGAGGAAACCAAAATGAACTTTCGCATTCTCAGCACCGTTGCCGCAGCAGCGATGACGGTCTCGGGCGCGGCTGTTGCCCAGCCGATGGCCGAAGTGCTGCATTGGTGGACATCGGGCGGCGAAGCCCGCTCGGTGGCCGTGTTGCAACAGGAATTCGCCGATCGCGGCGGTGTCTGGACCGATATGCCGGTTGCAGGCGGTGGCGGTGACGCGGCAATGACCGCCTTGCGGGCCCGCGTGCTGTCTGGCAACGCGCCGACCGCTGTTCAGTTGAAGGGCCCGGCGATCCAGGAATGGTATCAAGAGGGCGTTCTGGCCGATATCACCCCCGTTGCCGAGGCGCAGGGCTGGGCAGATTTGCTGCCACCGGCCATCGCGCAGCACATGATGTGCGACGGCACCTGGTGCGCCGCGCCGGTCAACGTGCACCGCGTGGACTGGATCTGGGCCAACGCCGAAGTGCTGGCCGCCAACGACATCACCATGCCCACCACCTGGGACGAGTTCAACGCGGCCGCCGAACGGCTGATGGCCGCCGGGATCATCCCGCTGGCACATGGTGGTCAGGCCTGGCAGGACGCCACCGTTTTTGAGACCGTTGTACTGGGCATTGGCGGGCCGGACTTCTACCGCCAGGCGCTGATCGATCTGGACCCAGCGGCGCTGACCTCGGACACGATGGTCGCGGTCTTTGATCAGATGCGCACCATGCGTGGCTTCGTGGATCCCAACTTCTCGGGCCGTGACTGGAACCTGGCCACGGCCATGGTGATGAACGGCGAAGCCGCTTTCCAGATCATGGGTGACTGGGCCAAGGGTGAATTCATGGCCGCCGGGCTGGAGCCGGGCGTCGATTTCCTTTGCGCCTCTACTCCGGGTGATGGCTACCTTTACAACGTCGACAGCTTTGCGATGTTCGCAGTCGACGGTGAAGACGCGCAAGCCGGTCAAAACCTGCTGGCAGAATTGATCATGGGCGAAAACTTCCAGGAAGTGTTCAACCTGAACAAGGGCTCCATCCCGGCGCGCACCGACGTGTCGCTGGACGCCTTCGACAGCTGCGCACAGACCTCGGCCGCTGACATGGCGGCAACGTCCGAGCGTGGATCGCTGCTGCCCAGCTATGCCCACGGCATGGCCCTGTACGGTGCACAAGCCGGCGCGATCACCGATGTTGTGACCGCGCATTTCAACTCGGACATGTCGTCGCAAGACGCTGTTCAGATGCTGGCCGACGCTGTCGCCAACAGCATGTAAGACTGCCACTGCCCTGCCCCCCACTTGCGGGGGGCGGGGCACCAACCAAGGGGGCCCCCAATGACCAAATGGCTTCAGGACCACATGCCGAAGATCGTGCTGGCGCCGTCGTTCATCGTGGTTCTCATCTTCGTTTACGGCTTTATCGGCTGGACGGCCTGGGTCTCGCTGACCCGCTCGCGGCTGATGCCCCGCTATGACGTCGAAGGTTTTTTCCAATACGGCCGCCTGTTCAGCTCTCCGCGTTGGGATACCGCGCTGACAAACCTGTTCATCTTTGGTCTGCTGTTCATCACCATTGCCATGGTTCTGGGGCTGGTGCTGGCCATTTTGCTGGATCAGAACATCCGCACCGAAGGCGCAATTCGCACGGTTTACCTGTATCCGATGGCGCTTTCGATGATCGTCACCGGCACCGCGTGGAAATGGATCTTGAACCCCGGACTGGGCATTCAGGCCATGGTGCGCGGCTGGGGGTACGAGGATTTCACCTTCGACTGGCTGGTGAACCCGGACTTCGCGCTCTACACCATCGTGCTGGCCGCGATCTGGCAAAGCTCAGGCTTTGTGATGGCGCTGTTTCTGGCTGGGTTGCGGTCGGTGGATCAGGAAATCATCAAGGCCGCGCAAGTTGACGGCATTCCCACCTGGCGCGTGTATACCGCCATTATCATCCCGTCGATGGCGCCGATCTTTCTGTCCGCCTTTATCGTGCTGGCGCATTTGGCAATCAAAAGCTTCGATCTGGTCATCGCGCTGACCGGCGGCGGCCCCGGCTATGCCACGGATCTGCCCGCGACTTACATGTATGCCATGGCCTTTTCGCGCGGTGACATCGGGCAAGCCGCAAGTTCGGCGATGATCATGATGATGGTCGTATTCGCGATCGTGGTGCCCTACCTCTATTCGGAATTGAGGTCCAAGGATGACTGATATCGCCCCCCCGTCCCGCCAACTTCAGCCCGGCAAGATCGCCTTGCGTATCGGCCTTTATGTGCTGCTGGGTCTGTTCGTTGTGTTCTACCTGATGCCGCTTTTGGTGATGGTCATGACCTCGCTCAAAAGCCTGGATGAAATCCGCACGGGTGACCTGCTGTCTTTGCCGCGCGAAATCACCTTCGACGCCTGGCGCTCTGCCTGGTCGGGCGCGTGCACCGGCATCCAATGCGAGGGCGTGCGACCCTATTTCTGGAACTCCGTGCAGATCGCCATTCCAGCGGTGCTGATCTCCACCCTGCTGGGGGCCTTGAACGGCTACGTTGTCGCGCAATGGCGGTTTCGCGGCGCCAACATCATCTTCTCGCTGATGCTGTTTGGCTGTTTCATCCCGTTTCAGGTGGTCCTGCTGCCGATGGCGCGGACGCTTGGGCTGATGGGGATTGCCGGCACCATTCCGGGCCTGATCTTTGTGCATGTCATCTACGGCCTTGGCTTCACCACGCTGTTTTTCCGCAATTACTACGTCACCATCCCGGCCGAACTGACAAAGGCCGCCAAGGTCGATGGCGCCGGGTTCTTTCGCATTTTCTGGTCGATCTTCATGCCACTGTCGCTGCCGATCATCGTGGTGACCGTGATCTGGCAATTCACCCAGATCTGGAACGACTTCCTGTTCGGCGTGTCATTCAGTCAGGCGGGCACCCAGCCGGTGACCGTGGCGCTGAACAACATCGTCAATTCAACCACCGGTGTGAAGGAATACAACGTCGATATGGCCGCCGCCATCATCGCCGCCCTGCCCACCCTTCTGGTCTATGTCGTCGCTGGCAAATATTTCATCCGCGGTCTGACCGCGGGTTCCGTGAAAGGATAACTCCATGGCACCGATCCTTGAAATCACCAACCTTTACAAGAACTACGGCGCGACCGAGATCCTGAAGGACATCAACGTGTCGATCGAACCGGGCGACTTTCTGGTGCTGGTCGGGCCGTCAGGGTGCGGCAAATCCACCCTGTTGAATTGCATCGCGGGGTTGGAGCCGATCACCTCCGGTGCGCTGCATATCGATGGGCGGAACATGACCAACGTCAGCCCGAAGGACCGCGATATCGCAATGGTGTTCCAGTCCTACGCGCTCTATCCGACCATGTCGGTGGCCAAGAACATCACCTTCGGCATGAAGGTGCGCGGCATAGAGCCCGCTGTGCAGGCCGAAAAGCTGGCAACCGTGGCGCGGCAATTGCAGATCGAACCGCTGTTGAACCGACGCCCGGCGCAATTGTCTGGCGGTCAGCGTCAACGCGTGGCCATGGGGCGCGCCCTGGTGCGTGATCCGAAGCTGTTTCTGTTCGATGAACCCCTGTCCAACCTGGATGCCAAGTTGCGCGTCGAAATGCGCACCGAGATCAAAGCCCTGCATCACAACCTGGGCGCATCGATGGTCTACGTGACGCACGATCAGATCGAGGCGATGACCCTGGCCACCAAGATCGTGGTGATGAAGGGCGGCGTGATCCAGCAGATTGGCAGCCCGTCGCAGATTTACAACCGGCCTGCCAACCTGTTCGTCGCCGATTTCATGGGTAGCCCGGCGATGAACCTGATCCCGGCCAAGACCCGCGCCAATGGCACCGGCACGCAGATCGAAATCACCCGCGCGGATGGCGATCCGGTGGTTTTGGTCGATACCCGGTCACGCGATCTGCCTGAGGACGTGATCCTGGGTGTCAGGCCCGAGGACATCGCCGACGCCACGCAGCGCACCGGCGGCGGGGTGCAAGAAGCGGATTGCATGATCGACATTGTTGAGCCGGCCGGGGCCGATACTTTCGCGGTGATGCAACTGGGCGGCAAGCATGTCACGGCGCGCCTGCACGCAGAAACCACTGCACGGGCGGGCGGGCGCCAAAAGCTGGCGTTCGATCTTGCCAAGGCCTCCTATTTCGCGCCTGACACGGGGCTGCGCCTGAACTGATCCTTGTCCCACCGCGTGGATCAGGGGCCGAACGCCGGGATGCGCGTTCGGCCCCGATTTCTGTGCGTTGCGCCCGCCAGAATCTGGCCTGCCCATCCGTTGGCCTCTGAGAATGGCGGCCCCTAAAGCCCACGCAGAAACACCAGCCTCGCGCGTTCTCGTGTTGACCTGTGGGAAAATTTATTTATTTAGAGGAAAATTGCTGCGGCACCGGCCCTTTTTCCTAAAGGCCCGATGCCGTGCCTATTACCTGTCCCTTCAGGCTTCGCGCAAAGGGCAGATCACCGCGACGGGGAGAGCGCGCCATGGGATACAAGACCGACATTCAGATTGCTCGTGAGGCACACAAACAGCCCATACTGGAAATCGGTGCCAAAGTCGGCATCGACAGCAAGGATCTGCTTCCCTATGGCCACGACAAGGCCAAGGTCAGCCAATCCTTCATCAATTCGGTTCAGGACCGCGCCGATGGCAAGCTGATCCTGGTGACTGCCATCAATCCGACCCCGGCTGGCGAGGGCAAGACGACAACCACTGTCGGCTTGGGCGACGGGCTGAACAAGATCGGCAAAAAGGCGATGGTCTGCATCCGTGAGGCCAGCCTGGGCCCAAACTTCGGCATGAAGGGCGGCGCGGCGGGGGGCGGCCATGCGCAAGTCGTCCCGATGGAGGACATGAACCTTCACTTCACCGGCGACTTCCACGCGATCACCTCGGCCCATTCACTGCTCAGCGCGATGATCGACAACCACATCTATTGGGGCAATGCGCTGGATATCGACGTGCGCCGTGTTGTCTGGCGGCGCGTGGTGGACATGAACGACCGCGCCCTGCGCAACATCGTGGCCAGCCTGGGCGGCGTGGCCAACGGTTTCCCGCGTGAGGCCGGTTTTGACATCACCGTCGCGTCCGAGGTCATGGCGATCTTGTGCCTGGCGAATGATCTGAAGGATCTGCAACAGCGCCTGGGCGACATGATCGTGGCCTACCGCCGTGACCGCTCACCAGTCTTCGCGCGGGACATCAAGGCCCACGGCGCGATGACCGTATTGCTGAAAGACGCGATGCAGCCGAACCTGGTGCAGACGCTGGAAAACAACCCGGCCTTCGTGCATGGCGGCCCGTTCGCGAATATCGCGCACGGCTGTAATTCGGTCATTGCAACGACAACGGCGCTGAAACTGGCGGATTACGTGGTGACGGAAGCCGGGTTCGGGGCCGATCTGGGCGCCGAGAAATTCATGAACATCAAGTGCCGCAAAGCGGGTCTTGCGCCGGCGGTTGTGGTTTGCGTGGCCACGGTGCGCGCGATGAAGATGAACGGCGGCGTTGCCAAGGCCGATCTGGGGCCTGAGAACGTAGACGCGGTCAAGGCCGGGTGCCCGAACCTGGGCCGCCACATTGAAAACCTCAAAAGCTTTGGCGTGCCGGTCGTGGTGGCGATCAACCATTTTGTCACCGACACCGACGCCGAAGTTCAGGCGATCAAGGACTATGTGGCCGAGCACGGCGCCGAGGCCGTGCTGAGCCGTCACTGGGAACTGGGCAGCGAAGGATCGGCCGATCTGGCGCGCAAGGTGGCCGAATTGGCCGACGCAGGCACCGCCAACTTCGCGCCGATTTATCCCGACGTCATGCCACTGGCCGAAAAGATCCAAACCATCGCCAAGCGCATCTACCGCGCCGATGAAGCGTTGATGGACAAGAAAATCCGCGATCAGCTGAAAACATGGGAAGATCAGGGCTATGGCCATCTGCCGGTCTGCATGGCCAAGACGCAATACAGCTTTTCCACCGACCCCAATCTGCGCGGCGCGCCCACCGGGCATTCGGTTCCTGTGCGTGAGGTCCGGCTTTCGGCCGGGGCCGGGTTTGTCGTCGTCGTTTGCGGGGAAATCATGACCATGCCGGGCCTGCCGCGTGTGCCGTCGGCGGAAAGCATTCACCTGAACGACGCCGGAGAGATCGAGGGCCTGTTTTAAGCGCCACACCAACGCGCCCCTCTTTGTCCAATTTCAAGGCCGGGAGGGGCGCGTAGACTTGTTCTGAAAATTTCAGGCCTGCGGCTGCAGATTTGGTTGCGCGCGGCTTGGGCCGGTGGCTATAGCAGAGCCAGCACCCACGCGGTTCGGCGACTGGCGCCGCGCAACCATCTGATGCTCGCCGCTATTGAACGCAAGACAGGGCCTGACCGCATGATTGATCCCAAATCCCATCTTCTGCTGCGCGGCGCGCCGGTTCGTGACCGCATCCTGGCTTCGGTTGCTGACTATGTGCAAACTGCCGGAAACATGGGGCATATCGTCTCCATCGCGGTTGGCGACATCCCTGAAGTTGCCGTCTATATCCGCAATCAGAAGCGCGCGGCGGAAAAGGTCGGTATTCCGTTTGATGAACAGGTCTGGCCCGCCGATATCACCGCCGAGGAGGCCAAATCGCGGCTACACGCGATGAATGATGACCCGAATGTCCTGGGGATCATCCTGCAACGCCCGGTGCCCGCGCATATCAACACCCGTTCCCTGCAGTCAGCGATCCACCCGCTGAAGGATATCGAGGGGATGAACCCGGCCTCCATCGGCAATATCGTTTATGCCGATGTGGCGCTGGCCCCGTGCACGGCGGCGGCGTCGGTGGAACTGATCAAGGCCACCGGGCTGACCCTGCAGGGCCTGGAGGTCGTCATGATCGGGCATTCCGAGATCGTCGGAAAGCCCGCCGCGATGATGCTGATGGCCGAAGGCGCGACGGTGACGGTGTGTCATCACATGACCCGGTCGGTGGCGATGCATTCTCGGCGCGCTGATGTGGTGGTCGTGGCGGTTGGCAAGGCGCATCTGGTTGGCAAGGACATGATCAAGCCGGGCGCGGCGGTCATCGACATCGGCATCAACCAGATCGAAGTTGACGGCGAAATCCGGCTTGTCGGGGATGTCGATACCAAGGCCGTGGCCGAGGTCGCAGGCTGGCTGACGCCAGTGCCGGGCGGCGTGGGCCCGGTGACCGTGGCAATCTTGATGCGCAACGCAACGGTCGCGCATCAACGCCAACGCGCAGCGGGCTGGATCTGACGCACCGGGGCGCTACAGCCCCAGGCTGCCGATCGCTGCAAACACCGCCAGCACCGCGCCCCATTGCACCCACTTGAGGGATTCACGCAGGAAAATGCTGGCCAGGACGACCGTCACCAACCCGAAAGTCGAGGCACCGACAGCTGCGAATTCCGGATAGGCCCGCCCCCCAGCTGCGGACACCGCAAGCAGCGCCGTCACGTCCAGCGCGCCCATGATGGCAAATATCCACAACGATCCAAGGCGCGGCCAAATCCGAACGCGCAGCATCAGGGCGACGGCCAGTGTCGCGGCAAGCGCCGTAACCCGCAGCGGTATCATCACGGTCCATTCGTCCGACAATTGCGTGGCGCTCTGGCTGAAGGCAAAGGCAATCGCAAACCCCGCGCCGGACATCAAAGACCAACTGATCGCCGCACGCTTTTGTCCCTGCGATGCCCCGTCGTCGCTGCTGACCGCGATAAACGCGACGCCCCCGATCACCACCAGGACGGCGGCCCAATGCCCGGCGTGCAACGGGCTGCCCAGATAGGTTGCCCAAAGCATCGACAGGATTGGATAGGCGCCGATGATCGGCGCGACCAGCCGCACGGGTCCGATCTCGAACGCCTTGTAAAGCCCGATCCCGGCACAGGCATAAAACAGCCCCGCAATGATAGCGCGCAGATAGGCCTGCGGTGGCACCTGCACCGGCGCGCCCCAAACCAAAGCCAACGGCACCGCAAAAAGCGTGCCGAACACCAACACCGACAAAAGCGCGGCAAAGGTGCCTTCGGCCGCGCTGACCTTGCGCACCAGCAGGTCATGCACACCCCAGCAAAACGCCGCGACAAGGCCCAGCACCAAAGACGCCACTTGTGTTCTCCGATCAATCAAGGGGTTTGAATGACAGGGATCAGCATTTTCTGCAATCGACGTAATTTGCCGTGCAGATAGCGGTTGATCCGCCCCAATATTTTCTTAAAGATAAATTTATATTCCGCAGAGGCAACACGCCACCTGCGTTGGAGATGCCGATGCTGGACACCCCTTACCCCGCCGTTGTGGCTGGACCGCCCAAACCGAGTTTGGTTTCCGTACCTTCGGTCTTTACGCTGCCGCCGGGGACAGAGCGGTATCACGTCGAAGGGTGTGGGGCCGTTCTGGTGCCCATCGAGGCCGGAGACCGCATCAAGCTGGTCAACACCGAGGGCGGACAGCCCGCCGAGATTATCTGCGCCACGCCAGATGGCCGGGCCGCCGATCTGCTGGAAACCCCTGCCTCTGCCCCCGCCGACGGGCTGAAACGCCTGCTGGCCAGCGCGGACCAGTCGCTGCGCGGATTTCGTCTGGGACTGGAAACGCGCGGCATGGACCCGTCTACGCTGCAGGCCGTGCGCGTGTTCGAAGGCACGACACCCGCCGGCACGGCCGAGGAGTTCACCGTGCAAGCGGATGGCATTCTGATCGTCGCGGCACCGCATCCGAACCCCACGGGGCAAATGGATCATGAGGCGCAGGATACCGCCTCACCGCTCACGCTATGGATCACCCGCGCGGTCATCAAGCAGCACAAGGGCTTTGCCCTGCCCGACCCGCTGGCCGACCCCATCGAAAACATCCGCGTTCATTCGGCCACCGCCGAGGCCTATTTCGTCAAGGCCGGCGATTACATCCAGATCCAGGATGTCGATGGCCGCCAATGCACGGATTTCGAATGCTTTTCCGCCCGTAAACTGGACAAGGGGATCGAACACGCGCTGGATGTGACGACCACACGCACACTGATGGGCCATGCGTATCCGATGCCCGGATTGCACGCGAAGTTCTATGATCAGGAAATGATGCCGCTGGTCGAGGTGGTGCAAGATACCTGCGGTCGCCATGATGCCTTTCAATTGGCGTGTTCAGCCAAGTATTATGACGATATCGGCTATCCGGGGCACGCGAATTGCTCGGACAATTTCAACGCGGCGCTGGCGTCCTACAACATCTCTGGCCGCCCCGGCTGGATGGCGATCAACTTCTTTTTCAACACCGCCATCGACGCGCACGGGGTGATGTATGGCGATGAGCCGTGGTCGCGCCCCGGGGACTACGTGCTGCTGCGGGCGCTGACAGACATCGTCTGTGTGACTTCGGGCTGCCCCGATGACACCAGCCCGGCCAACGGCTGGAACCCCACCGACATCCACGTCCGCACCTACAGCGGCCAAGAACGCTTTCAACGCGCCATCGCCTTCCGGGCGACCCCAGAGGCGGAGCCGAAAATGACCAAGCAGACCGGTTTTCACGACAAATTCGCCCAGCACACGCGCAATTTCATCGAATACAACGGCTACTGGCTGGCCAATTGTTTTGCCGAGGCTGGCCCGATCGAGGAATACCACGCCTGTCGCCAAGCCTGCGTAATCCTGGATTTGAGCCCCTTGCGCAAGTTCGAGATCACCGGCCCCGACGCCGAGGCGCTGTGCCAATACGTCTTTACCCGCAACATGAAAACGCTGGCCATCGGCGGCGTCGTTTATACCGCGATGTGCTACGAACACGGCGGCATGATCGACGACGGCACCGTATTCCGACTGGGCCGCGACAATTTCCGTTGGATCGGCGGCAATGATTACGGCGGCGAATGGCTGCGTGAGCAGGCCGAAAAGCTGGGGCTGAAGGTGCTGGTGCGGGCATCAACTGACCAATTGCACAACGTCGCGGTTCAAGGGCCAAACAGCCGCGATCTGTTGCGCAAACTGGTATGGACTGCGCCGCATAACCCGGAATTCGACCAACTCGGCTGGTTCCGCCACACCCCGGCGCGGCTGCGCACTGAAGCCGGCACGCCGTTTGTGGTGTCGCGCACTGGCTACACGGGCGAACTGGGGTATGAGGTCATGTGCCACCCCAAGGATTGCGCCGAAATCTTCGACGCGATCTGGGAAACGGGGCAGGAGTTTGGCATCAAACCCATGGGGCTGGAAGCGTTGGACATGGTCCGAATTGAAGCCGGGTTGATCTTTGCCGGATATGATTTCAGCGACCAGACCGACCCGTTCGAAGCCGGGATCGGCTTTACCGTCCCGCTGAAATCCAAGACCGATGATTTCATCGGCCGGGACGCTCTGATCCGCCGCAAGGAACACCCGGCGCGCAAGTTGGTCGGGTTGGACATTCACAGCAACGTCGATGTGGCGCATGGCGACTGCATCCACATCGGGCGCGCGCAAATTGGCGAAGTCACATCGTCGATGCGGTCCCCGTTGCTGGGCAAGAACATCGCGCTGGCACGGGTGGATGTGGCGCATCATGCGGTGGGCACGCAGGTTGAAATCGGCAAGCTGGATGGCCACCAAAAACGCATCCCCGCCGAAATCGTCCCCTTTGCCCATTACGATCCGCAGAAAACCAAACCGCGGTCCTGATCATGCCGTCTGCATTGGACGCAATCGGCGGGGAGGAGGCGCTGCAGCGCCTTGTCACCCGCTTCTACGATCTGGTGGAGCACGATCCGGTCAATCACCAATTGCACCGTCTGCATTTTCGCGGCCACGGGCTGATGCACATCCGTGCCGAACAGATGAATTTTCTAAGCGGGTATTTGGGCGGAAGACGGTATTATCAGGAACGTCACGGGCATATGGATCTGCGTCAAATCCATGCGCATGTTCCGATCCGCGACGCGGATGCCGACTTGTGGCTTGGCGCGATGGACAAAGCGATTGCCGACTGCGGGCTGAACACGACGATGCCGCAAACCGCGCGGCAGGCTTTGCATCGCGCAGCACGGATGCTGGTAAACGACGTGCCAGATTGGCGAAATGACGGGGGGACCGTATGAAACATCTCTTGGCCGGCGTCTTTGTTGTGGCCGCGTCTGTGGCGCAGGCGCAACCGGTTGCCGTCTCGCTGACGGCGGCACAGATATCCGCGCTTCTGACCGGCAACACGGCGGTAGGGGACTGGAACGGAACCCCCTACCGGCAGTATTTCGGTGCCGACGGCGTGACGCTATTCGCCCAACCCGGCGCACGAACCGCGCGCGGGGACTGGCGGGTGGATGCTGCGGCCAACAGGTATGAAAGCCTTTGGCCCGGCGATACGGATTGGGAGGGCTGGGTCATCTCGCAATGGCAGGGGGACTATTATTGGCTTAGCCGGACAACCCCGCCCACGCCGTTCACGATCATAGACGGCCAGTCCCTGAGTTTCGAATGATCCGCGCCGCAACGCTTGCGCTGGCCGTGGCGCTCAGCCCGCCGGTTCAGGCCCAGAACCTGGATTTCTGCGCCGCGTTGGCTCAGTTGAGCCACGCCGCAACCCAGCCAGATGGCCCTGCCCCGGTGATATCGTTTCCCGGTGGGCAAGGCAGCGAAGTCCCCTGCACGTCTGCGCTTGAACTGGGCGGCGTCCGATCTTTGTCGTGCCGGTGGGCGCATCCCTACCGGTCCGAAAGTGCGGCACGGGCCTTCGCCCAGTTGTTGACCGAAATCGCGGCCTGCGTAGGCCCGGCCATTGGCAGCGATGCGCCGGTCAATCACCCAGACAGCTATGATTTGCGCCGCTTTCCAGATGGCATCAGCGCGGCCCTGAAAGACAAGGCCGCGCTGCGCGAAAGCATCGTCATTTTGCGGGTGCAGGGCCAATAAATCAGCCCCGCGCCGGGATCAGATATCCAGCGTATGCTGCTTTTCCCAGCTGCTGAAATGCGAGACATAGGAATTCCATTCCTGCATTTTCATCTTCAGGAACGCAGCGCTGAATTCATCGCCCATCGCCGTCTTCAACTCTGCATCGTCATCATAGGCGCGCAGCGCATCCAGCAGGTTCAACGGCAGCTTCGGCGCGCCGGTGACGGTGTGCCCTTCGGCATACATGTCGATGTCATGGCGCGGTCCGGGGTCCGCTTGCGTGCGAATGCCCGAAAGCCCGGCCGCGATGATGACGGCCTGCAACAGATAGGGGTTCGCCGCACCATCAGGCAGGCGCAATTCAAACCGGCCCGGCCCCGGCACACGCACCATATGCGTGCGGTTGTTGCCGGTCCATGTCACGGTATTGGGCGCCCATGTCGCGCCGGAGGTGGTGCGCGGCGCGTTGATGCGCTTATAGCTGTTGACCGTTGGGTTGGTGATCGCGGCCAGCGCGCTGGCGTGCTTCATGATCCCGCCCAGGAACTGGCGGCCACGTTCGGACAGGCCCAATTCGGCGGTTTGGTTGTCTGCACTGACCGGCCCGGCAAAGACGTTGGTCTTTGACGCCGCCCCGGGTGCATCCCAGACAGAGATATGCGCGTGGCAGCCATTGCCGGTCAGCCCTTCAATGGGTTTGGGCATGAAGGTCGCGCGATACCCGTGCTTTTCGGCGACGCATTTGGCCATGAACTTGAAGAAGCTGTGCTTGTCGGCGGTGCGTAGGGCGTCGTCGAAGTCCCAGTTCATTTCCCACTGGCCGTTCGCGTCCTCGTGGTCATTCTGGTAAGGGTTCCAACCCAGTTCCAGCATGTGATCACTGATTTCGCGGATCACATCCAGACGCCGCATGAACGCCTGCTGATCATAGCAAGGCTTCGCCGCCGTATCGAACGGGTCCGAAATGGCATCGCCGGCCGGGGTCAGCAGGAAGAATTCCGCCTCGATCCCGGTCTTGACGTGCATGCCCTCGGCTGCGGCTTCGGCGACCAGCCGCCCCAGAACGTTGCGCGGCGCTTGATTGACCGGCTGCCCCTCCATCACGCAATCGGCCGGAACCCAGGCGATTTCACGGTTCCAAGGCAGGATGATCACCGCGTCCGGGTCTGGCACAGCCAGCATGTCCGGGTGCGCTGGCGTCAGATCCAGCCAGGTGGCGAACCCCGCGAACCCGGCGCCGTCCTCTTGCATGTCAGCGATCGCACGCGCCGGAACCAGCTTTGCGCGCTGCCCACCAAACAGATCGGTGAACGAAATCATGAAATATTTGACGCCGTTTTCCTCGGCGAAGGCCGCCAGATCGATTGCCATTGTTCAAGTCCCTGTCGTGTTCGTGTTGTCCGTTTGGATGAAACGCCACGGGGCGCGACCTTTGCGGACGCGCCCCGTGCCATTTCTGTCAGTAATCCGAGCCCTGCTTGCCGGGATACCAGTTGGTGCCCGCCAACGGGATGCGCGCCATGGCGGCGGCCTCCATGGTCAGGGCACACAGATCCTCTGGCTCTAGGTTGTGCACATGGCTTTTGCCGCAGGCCCGCGCGATGGTCTGCGCTTCCAACGTCATCACCTTGAGGTAGTTGTTCAGCCTGCGCCCACCCTCGATTGGGTCAAAGCGCGCCATCAGATCGGGGTCTTGCGTGGTGATGCCCGCCGGATCGCGCCCTTCGTGCCAGTCATCATAGGCGCCAGCCGTGGTGCCCAGCTTTTGGTATTCGCTTTCCCAGCGCGGGTCATTGTCCCCCAGCGCAATCAGCGCCGCCGTGCCAATGGCCACGGCATCAGCGCCCAGCGCCATGCATTTGGCGACATCCGCGCCGGTGCGCACCCCGCCCGAAACCACAAGCTGCACCTCTCGGTGCATGCCGAGATCCTGCAACGCGCGCACGGCCTCGCGGATGCAGGCCAGAATGGGCTGGCCGACGTGTTCGATAAACACGTCCTGCGTGGCCGCGGTGCCGCCTTGCATGCCATCCAGCACCACGACATCCGCCCCGGCCTTGACCGCCAGCGTGGTATCGAAATAGGGCCGCGCGCCGCCGACCTTGATGTAGATCGGCACCTTCCAGCTGGTGATTTCACGCAGTTCCAGGATCTTGATTTCCAAATCATCCGGCCCCGTCCAGTCCGGGTGACGGCACGCCGAGCGTTGGTCGATCCCCTTGGGCAGGTTGCGCATTTCGGCCACGCGGTCGCTGATCTTCTGGCCCAGCAGCATCCCACCGCCGCCCGGCTTCGCGCCCTGCCCCACGACCACCTCAATGGCGTCGGCGCGGCGCAGATCATCGGGGTTCATTCCATAGCGTGACGGCAAGTATTGATAGACCAGCTTGTTGGAATGCCCGCGCTCTTCTTCGGTCATGCCGCCATCGCCGGTGGTGGTAGAGGTGCCCGCCAGCGTCGCGCCCCGTCCCAAAGCCTCTTTCGCGGGACCAGACAGCGCGCCAAACGACATGCCCGCGATGGTGATCGGAATGTCCAGCTCGATCGGGTTCGACGCGAACCGCGTGCCCAGCGTCACCTTGGTTTCGCATTTCTCGCGGTAGCCTTCCAACGGATAGCGGCTGATAGAGGCCCCCAGAAACAGCAGGTCGTCAAAATGCGGCACCTTGCGTTTTGCGCCGCCGCCCCGGATGTCATAAATCCCGGTTGCCGCCGCGCGCCGGATTTCGGCGTTGATGCTTTGCGAGAACGTCGCCGACTGGATCGGTTGCGTGCGCGGGGGGCCGTTTGTTTTTTGATCTTTCATCGGTTGTTCCCCGTCAGTACGCGTTGTCGATATTGAAATTATAGAGCTTGCGGGCAGAGCCGTAGCGCTTGAAATCCTCGGGTTTGGCGTCGCATCCGGCGCGTTCCAGCAGATCGCGCAGGATTTCCAGATGCTCGGGGCGCATCTCTTTTTCGATGCAGTCAGCGCCCAGTGATTTCACCGACCCGCGCACGAACAAACGTGCCTCATAGATCGAATCGCCCAGCGCATCGCCGGCATCGCCGCAGACAACCAGATTGCCGGATTGCGCCATGAACGCGCTCATGTGACCGACGTTGCCATGGACGACAATGTCGATCCCCTTCATCGAAATCCCGCAGCGCGACGAGGCGTTGCCCTTGATCACCAGCAACCCGCCATGGCCGGTGGCCCCGGCGTATTGGCTGGCATCGCCGTCGATCACGACCAATCCTGACATCATGTTTTCCGCAACGCCCGGCCCGGCAGAGCCATGCACATGCACGGTCGCCTGTTTGTTCATCCCGGCGCAGTAGTAGCCGGTGGAGCCCTTGACGTTGACCTCAATCGGCGCATCCAGCCCCACGGCAATCGCGTGGCTGCCCTTTGGGTTGACGATTTCCCAAAGGGTCTGATTGGTTTCCGCCGCTTGCGCGTGCAGAGATGAATTCAGGGCGCGCAGCCCGTCGGCTTCCAAGTCGAATATCTGCATCGTCAATGGTTCCAGAAGTAAACAGTGGCAGGTTCAGGCTCCCACACTCGGGCGGTGTCGATGCCCGGCAGGTTTACCAACGCGCGGTATTCGCTTCCAAAAGCGACGTATTGATCAGTTTCGGCCATGACGGCCGGTTTGCAGGCGATGGGGTCACGCACCACACCGAACCCGTCTTTGGTGCCGACAACGAAGGTAAAGAACCCATCCAGATCCTGCAGGCTGCTTTCCAATGCCTCGCCCAATGTCGAGCCGTTTTTCATTTTCCAGGTGATATAGGCCGCCGCAACTTCGGTGTCGTTTTCGGTCTCAATATGAACCCCTTCGCGGCGCAGCTTGCGGCGTAGGGAATTGTGGTTCGACAAAGATCCGTTGTGCACCAGACACTGATCGGCCCCGGTGTTGAACGGGTGCGCGCCCATCGTGGTGACAGCCGATTCTGTCGCCATACGCGTGTGACCAATCCCGTGACTGCCGGACATCTTGGACACTGAAAACCGTGCGGCCACGTCCCGGGGCAAACCCACTTCCTTGTAGATTTCCAATGTGTCGCCGGTGCTCATGATGCGGATGCCGGCGTTGATGTCGCGCAGCGCTGCGCGGGCTTCGGCAAGCTTGCCGGACGGCATGTTCAGAACCGCATGGGTGTCTTTTTGTTGCAGTGTGACAGGCGCGTCAATCGCGGCACTCAGCGTGTCCGCCAGCCCGGCAAACGTGGTGTCCGGCGTGTCTGACTGGATCGTCAGTTTCGCGCGGCCGTCGCCATCATCCCCGTAAATCGCGATGCCCGCACTGTCTGGGCCGCGATCTGTCATGGTAATCAGCATATCGGTCAGCATCGCGCCGAGCTGTGGCTCCAACCCTTTGTCTTTCAAAAACAGACCTACGATTCCACACATGGGTGTGCCTCCGAGCTATTGCGCTTATTCAGACTCGGACGTTAGCATCGAACTTTGACGCCCTCAACTGTGATGAAAGTATTTTTCACCTGAGGCAACAAAAAAAGCTTGGGCCGACCCTTCGGCCGGCCCAGTTTTCTGGTGTGTGCGTCTGAACGATGATCAGTATCGATCAACGCTTTCCTGAATGCGGTCGTGATCCAGAGCCTGTTGCCGGGCTTCTTCCAGATGTGCGCTTTCACGGACAAACTGGATACGATGCCAGGCCAGCCAGAAGATCACCCCGGCAATTGTCATTGGCATTTCCCACCCCTGAAAGGGATAGATCGCGCCAACATCGGCCAGATCGACGGCCCAGCTTCCATAACCAATCGTAGACATGGCTGTTGCTCCTTATTCTGCGGGTGTGATTTTGGACGCCAGACGCGCTTTGTCGGCGGCAATGATTTCGGCTTTGGCCTCTTCGTAGGCATGGTTTTCAGCGAAATCGAGGCCCTGAAGCTCCACCTCTTCCGGGATCCGCAGCACACCGGCGGCGGCCTGCATCTTCGACACGACATAGGCAGGCAGGAAGCCCAGACCAAAGAACATGATCAAAGCGCCCAGGAACTGACCCAGCGGGTTGATCGCGGCGTAGCCTTCATAAGGTGACGACGGGACACCCCACAGGACGAAGCCCGCGATGATCAACCCGATGAACCCGGCATAGCCGTGCACCGCGACGGCACCGACAGCATCGTCCAGCTTGAACTTCCGTTCCACCCAGTAGTGCAGCTTGTAGGCAATCACGACGCCGATTGCAGCGATCAGCATCGCTTGAATCGGGTGATACAGGTCGTTGCCCGCAGATGCGGTGATGATCCCGGCCAAGCCGCCCGAGAAGGTCCAGAACGCATCCCCCTTGGAAATGACGTAGGCCGCCATAAGCCCACCGGACAGTGACATCAGGAAGTTGAACGTGATGCCTGACAACGTGGTGGGCGCCAAATAGATGTTCGTGGCTGTCCAGGTGATCCCGGTCAATTGACCATCAATGGCCTCGGCCGAGATGATCGGCACGTTGCAAGCGGCGTAGAAGCCCCAGAAGCCCGTGTAGATCAGGAAAATGCCGATGGCCAACATCCACGGATTGTGCGGGGGAATGTCGCGCGGGGTTCCGTCCGACGCGAATTTGCCGATCCGTGGCCCCAAAACCACGATCACGCCCAGCGCATACCCGCCCGCGATGGCATGGATCACGCCCGACGCATAAGCGTCATGATAGCCCAGATACTGCACCATCCAGCCGCCGTAGTGCCAACCCCAGGCGGCATCGATGATCCACCAGACAGAACCGATCAGCACGGCATGAACCCAAAGGGCGGAAGAGCGAATACGCTCGATCACAGAGCCCGAAACGATCGACGCCGCAGTCCAGGAGAACAGCAGGAACGCCGCCCAGAAGACGCCGGTGATTCGGTCGCTTGAGTTGGGGCCCATGGTGTCTGCCCACGGAAGGTTCGCGGCACCGGCTTCAAAATTGAGCCCGCCAAAGAACGGGAACATCGGGAAAGCCCAGTATATCCACCAACCGAAGAAGAAAAAGGTCACCGTGACCAACGGAATGATCATCACGTTTTTCATCAACGTGTGCATGTGATTGCGTCGCCGGCTTGCGCCGACCTCATACATGCAGAACCCCACATGGATCAGAAACATGAATACGACGGTGACCCAGTAATAAAACTCGGTGAACACCGTCGTCAGTGCATTGAGATTGCCGTCCACTTGTTCGCTCCCTTTGCCAAAAATTTCCCTTGGGGAATGTTTTTTTCCCATCGTTGTCGGGCGAACACGTTTCTGTCAACACATTTCAAATGTATCTTTTAGGTGGCCGACACGGTTGAGGGGGGCTGCGGATGGCAAAAGGTGACTCAGGATTTGCCCATGTTTTTTGCCTAACAGGAAAATATTCTGCACCACAGTATTGATTTTGGCGTCTGCATGGGTCTGAATGCGGCCAACCAAAATCAAAATGCAGGGGGGCTCGACATGGCCATCTTATGGAGAACATCCGCGCTCGCACATCGGCATGCCGAAATCGGCGGTGAGCTGGAAGACTGGAACGGCATGGGCACCGCGTGGTTCTATGACCACACGCCCGAGCGCGCGAAGGCCGACTATGAAGCGATCCGCACCAAGGCCGGGTTGATGGATGTCTCTGGGCTGAAAAAGGTGCACGTGGTCGGCGCCGACGCCGCCTATGTGATCGACCGGGTCACCACCCGCAACGTCGAGAAAATCGCGCCCGGGCGTTCGACCTATGCGTCGATCCTGAATGCGGACGGCAAATTCATTGATGACTGCATCATCTACCACATTGCGGTGAATTCCTGGCTGGTCGTGCACGGCACCGGCACCGGGATGGAGCAACTGACCACAGTTGCGGCGGGCAAAAATTGCGCGGTGATCTTTGACGATGATCTGCATGACATGTCCCTGCAGGGCCCCGTTGCTGTGGATCTGTTGGCCAAGGAAATCCCGGCGATCCGCGATCTGGCCTATTTCGGCCTGATGCAGACCCGCCTGTTTGGCCGGGACGTAATGATTTCGCGCACGGGCTACACCGGGGAACGCGGGTATGAGGTGTTCTGCCGCGCGAAGGATGCTGTGCACCTGTGGGACAGCATTCTGGAGGCCGGAAAGGACATGGGCGTACGCCCGACCCAATTCAGCACGCTGGATATGCTGCGCATCGAAAGCTATTTGCTGTTCTATCCCGGTGACAATTCCGAAACCTTCCCGTTTGACGATGAACCCTGCGGCGATACGCTGTGGGAACTGGGGTTGGATTTCACCGTATCGCCCGGCAAGATCGGCTTCATCGGCGCCGAAAACCACTATGCCGCGCAGGGCAAGGAACGCTTCAAGATTTACGGCGTGAAACTGTCTGACAGCATGGCGCAAATGGAAATGCACGCCCGCGTCTTGCGGGACGGGCAGGACATCGGCGTTATCACATATGGCCTGTCGTCCGAGCTGAACGGCTATTCTGTCGCCATCGCGCGGATCGCGCCGGACGCGGCCACGCCCGGCACCAAGCTGATCGTGCGCCAACCCGACGGCACCGAACTGGCCGCCACGGCCGAAGACATGCCATTCTACGACGTTGATAAATCGATCCGCACCGCAAAGGGCTGATTGATCCTTTCAAGAACCGGGCGCGCCGCTGGACGGTGCGCCCCAGTTTACTGACCGCAGGGAGCAACCGACGCGATGTCGACATTCCAATTCCCGGAAAGCATCAAAAGCCGGCCGGTGTACGGCACATTGGAACCCCGTCCGGGCAAGTTTCATTTGATGATCGCAGACGCCGAGGGCGCGGAAGCGATCCTGGATCTTGCAGCCGCCGACCCCGCGTTGATGGCCAAAGCCCATGTGATCTATATCCCCAAGGGCACCGGCGATACCTTTGTATCCCGGCTGAAAGCCGTCGCGCCCGCGCAATTCTATGTTGGCCCCAGCTATGAGGCCGCCGTGCCGCGCCTGCGCCATGTACTGGAGGCCGCGCATATGGGGCTTCAGGTCTATCTGACCGGCACCGAAGGGCTGATGGGGCAAGCCCAGAATGAAGCCATGCAGGCCGGCATCCCGCACACCGCCATTCAGACCGAACACCGCGGATCCGTGGCGCGGCGGATGCAATGCGTGCACTGCAAGGGCATCACAGAGGACGTGATGCACGACCCGTTCCAATGCGCCCATTGCGGGCTGCATCTGTTCGTGCGTGATCACTACTCGCGCCGGCTGGCGGCCTATCAGGGGGTGTGCATCGACGCCGAAGACCCCGGCAATGTCCCCGATCCGGTGGAGTTGTATTCATGAGCGCGGCACCCCAGAAAACCAAACCCGGTGGCGAGCAGATCGCCGTCACCGTCAGCGCAATTGCCCCGGTCAACGATCTGGTCACGCGCTTTGAATTCAAGCGTCGTGATGGGGGTGCTTTTCCGCCGTTCTCGGGCGGCTCGCACACCGTGGTCGAGATGAAGGACGGGGCTCTGACCCGCCTGAACCCCTATTCCCTGATGAGCGATCCGGCGGACAGAACGACCTATGCGATTTCCGTGCGGCGCGACGATCAGGGGCGGGGTGGGTCGCTGTTCCTGCACAATCGGGTGGCGGTCGGGGATGCGCTGAACATCTCTTACCCCGTCAACCTGTTTGCGCTGGATTTACGGGCCAAAAAGCATCTGTTCTTTGCCGGCGGCATCGGCATCACCCCGTTTCTGGCGATGATCGCGCAGCTTGAGCGCACGAACGGGAACTGGGAATTGCATTACGCCTGCCGCAACGAAGCCCTTGGCAGCTACGCGGATCAATTGCTGGGTAAGTATCCCAACAACGTTCACATCTATTACGACGATCAAAACCAGGCGATTGATCTGGCGGATCTGCTGGACGGGCAGCGCCTGGGCACGCATGCCTATGTCTGTGGCCCCAAAGGCATGATCAACTGGGTGCACGCCACCGCGTCGGCAGCCGGCTGGCCCGATGCTCAGGTTCACTCCGAAGAATTCCTGGCCCCGCAACCAGGCCGCGAATTTCAGGTGCGTTTGTGCAAATCAAACAAGACCATCACGGTTGGCGAAACCGAAAGCCTGTTGGAGGCGATCGAACGCGCCGGGGTTCAGGCGCCGTTTCTGTGCCGGGGCGGCGCTTGCGGGCAGTGCGAAACCGATGTCCTCAAGGCAGACGGAGAATTCCTGCACCGCGATCACTGGCTGGATGATGCGCAACACGCCAGCGGCACCAAAATCATGCCTTGCGTCAGCCGGTTCCTCGGCTCGCTGGACCTGGACAGGTAGGACCTCATGACCATCCAATTCAACACCGAAACCTTCCGTGACGATTATTCGTTCCACAACTCGGACTGGGCAATCAAACGCTTCCCGTTTCCGTTCCACGAAGACAGCTACATGTATTCGGTCAACATGGAACAGCATCGCGGGGGGCCCGCCGGATCCATCTATGAGATGCGGTTTGACGTGGATGAACACTACGTTTCCGAAATGCGCGACCGTGCAATGGTGCTGGCAGATGATCCGCTGCGCTGCCAGTCGTTGCCACATATGACATTGGCGGGTTGGGACCTGCTGGAACTGATCATGGTCTCCAAATCCGAGGATTACCCCGATCTGTTCGAACTGCACCGCGACGGCGACCGCTGGCGCTGGATCAACAAGCCGATGGGGATTGATCACACCTTCACGTTCCTGGACGAAAGCACCCTGCCCTATGGTCCGATGGAATACATCACGCGGCAGGCGCAGGGTGACTTCTGCGTGCTGGACCAACGCGATGACATGCTGTGGATGGACGCCGGCATGGTCACCACCCAGGCGGATTGGAGCCTGGATTTCGACATCGGCATGAATTTCTTTGAATGGCACGCGCCGGTGCCCTTGGCGCATGAGATGGGGATCTTCCAGCGCGCGCTCAAATTCCTGCTGAACGTCCAGCAAGGCGCCCCGGCGCGGCGGTTGAATTGGACCATGACGGTCAATCCGTTGTTGGATACCAGCCCCGAAAACTACCACAAATGGGGCATTCAGAAGACCTCTCTGACCCCTGAAAATCTGGGCTCAAAACAGCATCTGCGCGTGGAATTGCAGACCTTCTTCCGGCTGCCGCGCTCAAACGCGCTGGTGTTTCCGATCCGCTGTTATCTGTGCAGCTTTCAAGATCTGATGACCGTACCGAAATGGGGCCGCCGCCTGCACCGCGTTGTGCGCGATTTGCCGGACGAGTTGGCGACTTACAAGGGCTTCATCGACAACCGCCCGATGATGCTGGACTACCTGAGCCAGTTCGATGATGGCGCGCCGACCTCACCCGGTATCTGGCCTGATCTGGAAACCGAACCGGCATTGGCAAAGTAATCTGCCGATGCAGCTCAGAGTGATCAGTTGCTTTGCGGATAGCAGATAATCGCCAGATAGCGCGCCGGAAGCTCTATCAAGGTTTCCGGCCCGTGCCGCGCGTCCGCGTCAAAGTGCAGCGTATCCCCGGGGCGCAGGGCGTAAACCTCGTCCCCGTGACGGTAATCTACGGCGCCTTCCAGCATGTATATCGTTTCAATTCCAGCATGTTGGAAGGTTTTGAATGTGTCTGACTTATTGCTGAGGGTGATCAGATATGGTTCCACGATCACGCCGCTGGAATTGGACCCGATATGCCCCAGCAAATTGTATTGATGGCCAGCGCGCGTGCCTTCGGCAACGACCGTCACCCCCTCGCCTGATTTCGTGTGGACAGCCTCGCGGCGCTCCTCGAATTTGCGAAAGAACGCGGTCAATGGAACCGACAACGCGTTGGAAAGGGATTCGAGCGTTGATAACGACGGTGACGTGTTGCCGTTTTCGATCTTCGACAACATGCCAATTGATAGCCCGGTCATCTGCGACAATTCGGCGACGGTGATGTTTTTCTGCCGTCGATGCGCCCGCACCTCACGTCCGATGGCGACCTCAAGAACATTTTCCCGATGCTCGCGTACGGAATGGGGGTTTTGACTGAGGGTCGGCTTTTCAACTGCGGTCACGGCATATTTCCATCTTATATCTGCCTGAAATAGCATATGTTGTTTGCGAACGAGGCGCAAATATTTCCCCACAGTGAACACATGCCAAACACACCGACATTTTCAATTGGGTTCCTTCTGTTCCCCGGCTTTCCGATGGCCTGCCTGACATCGATGATCGAACCCCTGCGCGCCGCGAATGAGATCTCCAAGACCAACAGTTTTACCTGGTCGTTGATCTCGGAAACCGGCGGCAAGATCATGGCAAGCGCCGATGTTCAATTTGAGACATCGCAGGCATGGGCCCCCGATCCCGGCGCTGGTCCCGGCGCTGGCCCCGGTGCTGGCCCAAGTGTCGATTGCCTGATCTTGCTATCGTCGCCCAATGTCCAGTTCGCCTCGACACATACGCCCGCGCAACTCAGGGCGATCTGGCGACATGGAACCACGCTGGGTGCAGTATCGGGCGGGGTGTTCCCGTTGGCACAATGTGGGCTGGACCTGCGCGCGCCGATTTCAGTTCATTGGTGTTATGCGGCGGCGTTTCAGGTGCGGTTTCCGAATGTGCGACATTCGGATCAGGTCATCGAGATTTCAAAGGACGTCATGACGGCGTCGGGTGCGGCGGCGGCGTTTGATCTGTCGCTGCATCTGATCCGGGGCCGGTTGGGCGACGCTATCGCAACCGAGGTTGCCTGCTGGTTCCAGCACCCGATGATGCGCACCAGCGATGTGCGCCAGGCGATCCCGGCGGTCAGCAGTGCCGCGATGACCGAACAGGGTCTGCCGCCCCTGGTGGCGCGGGCCATCGACATCTATTCCGCCGCCCTGTCAGACCCGCCTTCACTGGCCGTGTTGGCAGAGCAGATCGGTATTTCCACCCGGCAACTGGACCGCATTTTCCGCAAGGCAACGGGCAAGAACCCGACATCCTATTTGCGCAGTCTTCGCATGAAGGCAGCCCGGCAGTTGGTGATGTACACCAACCGCTCCATCTCGGACATCGCCACGGCTGTCGGGTATAGCCATGCGTCGGTCCTCAAGCGGTACTATGTTGCGCAATACGGCGTGACGCCGGCGGACGACCGCAAACGCATCAACCTGTTCCGCGTTGAAGGCAATTATCCGGTGCCGTCGGTTTAGCCCCTATGCCACCGCGTGCATGGCCGTCAAAAGCGCGTGGTGCAGCGACCCGGCGGCAGACCGCGGCCCCAGAATGCGCACCAGATCGGCGGGATCCCGGCGCAGCACGAAACAGCCCAGATGGTCGATGGAGGTGCGGGTTCCATCACCCGTTTGCATGGCGCGAATATCGATGGCGCAAAGCAATTCCATCACGTCTTCCATCGCCGCGCCCTGCAGGTCAAAGCAGACCCAAGCGTCGGTTTGTTCGGTGATCGAGGCGGTCGCACCAAAGCGAC
>Ga0316204_10001031_pt1 | contig 83941 bp, 77 predicted proteins | sample 6monrhotite_MG_2_FD_205661 | JGI IMG/M metagenome (GOLD analysis project Ga0316204, IMG submission 205661) | Microbial mat bacterial communities from mineral coupon in-situ incubated in ocean water Damariscotta River, Maine, United States -... | ecosystem: Environmental > Aquatic > Marine >... | reverse complement strand
TTCGTTTGGAAGCCGGTGTACAAACCTGTGAAGAAACGCTCGAAAAAGCACTGGGTTCCTGTCGCGATTCGGCCTGGTTATTAGTGCAGGCTTTACGACATCTCGGTTTAGCTGCGCGGTTTGTTTCCGGTTATTTAATTCAATTGACTGCGGATGAAAAATCACTGGACGGCCCTTCAGGACCAGAGCAAGACTTTACCGATTTACATGCCTGGGCAGAAGTTTACATTCCCGGCGCAGGCTGGGTTGGGCTTGATCCTACTTCGGGTCTTTTTGCAGGTGAAGGACATATCCCGTTGGCCTGCACACCACATCCTATTAGTGCAGCGCCGGTAACAGGTGCGACGGGCAAATGTAATGTTGAATTTGAATTTTCCAATACCGTCAATCGAATTCATGAAGATCCGCGTGTCACCAAACCTTATAGCGATGAAGAATGGGCACAAATCGATGCCTTGGGTAATAAAGTTGATGAAGATTTAGTAGCCGGCGATGTGCGCCTCACCATGGGTGGCGAACCTACATTTGTTTCGGTAGATGATATGGAAGCGCCTGAATGGAATACCCGTGCCGATGGAGAACACAAACGCAAACTCGCCCACGATTTAATTAAACAGCTTAAAACCGTTTTTTCTAATGGTGGCCTGTTACATTTTGGTCAGGGCAAATGGTATCCGGGCGAGCCCATTCCCCGTTGGCAATACGCCTGTTTTTGGCGCAAAGATGGAAAACCTATTTGGCAAAATGCCGAATTGCTTGCCGATATCGCCAAGGATTATCGTTTAAAGATTGATGACGCAAAAAAATTCACCGAACATCTGGCACAAAGGCTGGAGGTGAATCCCCGCCATATTGTCACAGGCTATGAAGACAGTTTTTATTATCTTTGGAAAGAAGGCACTATTCCGAAAAATATCGATCCGCTTAAAGTCAATTTAAAAGATTCTGTTGAACGCCGCTACCTGGCAAAATTACTGGAACGTGGACTAGACACACCAACGGGTTTTGCATTACCCATCAAATGGCTGGAAGAAAAACAGGCCTGGCACAGTGGCACCTGGAAATTTCGTCAGGAACATATGTTTTTAATACCTGGCAACTCCTCCATGGGATTACGTTTACCGTTGGATTCCCTACCCTGGGTTGCACCTGAAAAACGGGAAACAGATCATGAACAAAGCCTTTTTCAGCCGTTGCCAGAATTAGGTGACTACTACGGCGAAGTTGCGCGACGTTATAGCCATATCGAACCAGTAATTACTACAAACCCTGACATTCAACAACAAGTTCCTGCTGATGACGAAGATGTTAGATATGCTGAAATACCTCACACCGCAATATGCGTTGAAGCACGTGACGGACGGTTGCATTTATTTTTACCACCGCTCAACTCTCTAGAGCATTATCTGCATTTGGTAGCGATTATAGAAGCAACGGCTGAGACACTTTCGATGCCTGTGGTTTTAGAAGGCTACGAACCACCACGTGATTATCGCATCGAGCGTTTATTAGTAACACCAGATCCCGGTGTCATCGAAGTCAATATTCACCCGGCTAATAACTGGCAGGAGTTAGTAAAAAACACCACAACCCTTTATGAGGTTGCGCGCAAATGCCGTTTAAGTGCAGAAAAATTTATGCTCGATGGTCGACATACTGGCACCGGTGGTGGTAATCACATTACTATTGGTGCTGCAACGCCAACAGATAGCCCAGTATTGCGTCGGCCGGATTTATTGCGCAGTCTTATCACTTATTGGCAGCACCATCCTGGGCTTTCTTATTTATTTTCCGGCATGTTTGTGGGGCCTACCAGTCAGGCTCCGCGCGTTGATGAAGGTCGAGACGATGCCTTATATGAACTAGAAATAGCATTTCAACAAATGCCGGAGGGAGAAGTTCCTGCCCCATGGTTGGTGGATCGTTTATTACGAAATTTATTAATTGATATTACCGGCAACACCCATCGTGCAGAATTTTGTATCGACAAACTCTATTCCCCCGACAGCCCGACTGGACGATTAGGTTTACTGGAATTGCGCGCATTCGAAATGCCACCTCACGCACGCATGTCTTTATTACAGAACTTATTACTACGTTCCTTAATAGCCTCATTTTGGAAAAAACCGTACAAACACGATCTGGTTCGCTGGGGCACCGAATTACATGACCGATTTATGTTGCCACATTATGCCAGAGAAGATTTGCGTGAAGTTGTCACTGATCTGCAAAACGCGGGTTATCCCTTTAAGCTAGAATGGCTGGATCCCTTTTTTGAATTTCGCTTTCCACATTATGGCTCCGTCATGGTGGACAATATTGAAATGGAATTACGCTTTGCGATTGAGCCCTGGAATGTATTGGGTGAAGAAATGTCCAGCACTGGTACGGCACGCTTCGTGGACTCTTCCGTAGAACGCTTACAATTGCGTGTAACAGGGCTGACAGACTCGCGGCACGTAGTAGTTTGCAACGGTCGCCGCTTACCCATGAGAAGCACCGGACGTCGCGGCGAATATGTGATCGGTGTGCGCTATCGTGCCTGGCAACCGCCGTCAGCGCTTCATCCCACCATCAAACCACATTCACCATTGGTGTTTGATATTGTTGACACATGGAACAAGCAAACTGTCGGCGGATGCAGTTACCATGTATCACACCCTGGTGGACGCAATTACGATGTTTTTCCGGTCAATAGCTACGAAGCCGAGGCGCGGCGTATTACACGTTTCTGGGACTATGGCCATAATCCTGGGACTATTCAAGCGGCACCCAATCTCGCTGGTGGCACTGTTGGTCATTTCGTCGCCCAAACAATCACAAAACGCCCAATGACACCACCTGCAGAAGAGCCTTCCGAAGAATTCCCATATACGTTAGACTTACGACGTGGCTTGAGTAGCTCATAACATTTAAGGTCTCTTTATGTCGCAACAAATGCAAGGCGATATCGGTACGCAGTTTTATGCCACCCGACTCGGCACTTATGACGAAATGCATACCTTGCAAGGACAGGCATTACCGCATTGGCAATTCCTGATGAATGCTCTGGATCGTCTGGGTAGCGAGGGTCTGGAACGTCGCCGCCAGGAGGCCCATCGCATCTTGCGCGAAACCGGGGTGACTTACAATGTCTACGACGACCCCAATGAAACCTCTCGTACCTGGGAATTAGATCCCGTTCCGTTGCTCATTAGCAGTGAAGAATGGATAAAAATTGAAGCTGGTTTAGCCCAACGGGCAGAACTTCTCAACCTGATATTAGCGGATATCTATGGCCCTCAAGAACTCATTAAAAAGGGCTTGATCCCATTTGAATTAATTTACGCTCATAGCGGATTTATTCGTGCCTGTGTCGACCTCCCTCACCTGGGATCGAAGCAGTTGATCTTGCACTCAGCCAATCTGGCACGTGGTCCTGACGGGCGAATGTGGGTAATGGATGATCGAACGCAAGCACCATCTGGCGCCGGTTATGCCCTTGAAAATCGCACAGTGATGACAAGGATTTTTCCCAGCTTATTTCGTGATTCACAGGTCCACCGACTGGCTTCCTTTTTTCGCGGTTTTCGTACCGGGTTAGCGAGCCTGGCGAACTACAATAAAGAAGATCCTCATGTTGTGGTACTCACACCTGGGCCTTTGAATGAAACCTATTTTGAACACGCCTATCTGGCATCCTCTCTGGGTTATACCCTCGCACAAGGTGATGACCTTACGGTGCGTGATGGCAAGGTCTGGTTAAAGTCCTTAGAAGGATTGCAGCAAGTTGATGTCATTTTACGCCGTGTGGATGATTCATATTGCGATCCGTTGGAATTACGTTCCGATTCCAAATTGGGTGTCGCCGGTTTATTACAAGCAGTTCGCCTGGGAAATGTGGCTCTCGCCAATCCCCTGGGTAGCAGTATTTTGGAAAACCCTGCCTTTTTTGCTTTTCTACCCGGTATTGCAAAACACTTTTTGGGAGAAGACTTAAAACTGCCATCTGTCGCAACCTGGTGGTGTGGTCAAAAAAGAGAGCGCGAGTTTGTGCTGCAAAACCTGGATAAAATGGTGATAAAAACCATTAATCGCACAGCTGGTTCGCATACTGTATTTGGTGGTTCTCTCAGCGAAAAAGAACTCACTGAGTTACGTGAGCGCATTATCGCAAAACCCCATATGTTCATAGGACAACAACACGTCAGTTTTTCTACTGCACCTTCCCTGGTTGCCGGAAAAATCGAGCCACGACACGCCATCATTCGTACATTTGCCATTGCTAAAGATAATCAATATTCTATTATGCCAGGCGGCTTAACGCGTATTGCTCCTGAAAAAGGCTCGTATGCTATCTCCTATCAAGCTGGCGGTGTAAGCAAAGATACTTGGGTGATGGCCCCGGAACCTGATAAACATATCAGTTTGTGGTTACAACCTCGACGTGACCAGCTTGTTAAACCGATTAGTAGCTCGCTACCCAGTCGTGCTGCTGATAATTTATTTTGGGTAGGCCGTTACGCTGAACGAGCCGAAGGTGCTAGCCGACTATTTCGCAGTGTGTTGGCTAAATTAAGAGAAACACGTGAGATCAAAGATCCAAACGACACGAAGTGTTTACATTATTTACTTCGCGCTTTAACACATGTTACTGCTGCATATCCTGGTTTTACCGGTAAAGATGCTGACAAGAAACTAGCAAACCCTCTCGAAGAGCTTTTAGAGCTAGCACAAGATCCAAAAAGTGTGGGTAGTATTGTGTTTATTCTGCAATCATTTACACGCTCTGCTTTTACAGCGCGTGATCTATGGTCACTTGATACCTGGCGTATGGTAGATGAAATCCAGGACAATTGGCGGAATACTATTCTGAAACGTAAAGTCGGCATTGGAGCGCTACAAAACGGTCTTGATGAATTGATTATGAATCTGGTCGCCTTCAGTGGTTTAACCATGGAAAGCATGGTGCGTGAACCTGGCTGGATATTATTAGATATTGGCCGCCGCCTGGAGCGAGCCCTGCATACCATTGCGCTAATTCGTACCACGTTAGTACCTCGACATGATACAGCACTGGAAAATCAAATCTTGGAGGCAGTTCTTTCAACAACAGAAAGTGTCATTACTTTTCGTCGACGCTATCGCGCATTTATGCAGTTACCAACAGTACTAGAATTATTATTAATGGACGAAAAGCATCCCCGCGCTTTGGCTTATCAACTCAAGCAATTGCAAGAACATGTTGATGCATTACCAAGAGAAAATCAATATCGGCAGCTGAGTGAAGATCAACGCCTGATTCTTGAAGCCTATACCAACATCCGTCTAGCGGATTCTGCAGAGCTTGCGTTTTACGGAGAAGATGATGGAATTTATCACAACCTTGATAACTTACTGACCAACACATCTGATTTACTTTGGAAACTTTCTGATACCATTAGTCAAACCTATTTCAGCCACGTGCAAAGTTCTAATCTGCAAATTTCAACACCGTTTGAGGATGAAATATGAATTACCGCGTCGTTCACATTACTGAATATAACTATAGCGGATCAGTCGGATTGTGCCACAATGAAGCACGACTAAAACCTAGAAATCTGCCCTATCAAACTTGTATCAGCAGCCACATCACCGTTAGTCCTGAACCACTTGATTTTCATGAGCGGCTGGATTTTTTTGGCAATACTATTTCTTATTTTTCTATTCAGCAACCCCACGGAAAGTTGACTATAACAGCGACGAGTGAAGTTGCTATTTCACCTGAGCGCGACCTGTTTGAAACGGGAAATAATATACCTTGGGAAATGGTGGTGCAGCGGCTGCAAGATAATCGCACGCCAGAAATTCTTGATGCTTTGCAATATACGCTTGACTCGCCTATGGTGGAGTCAAACACGAAACTCGCGGAATACGCGCAACAATCCTTATTACCGGGTGTACCACTATTGCAAGCGGTCAATAATCTCATGCAACGGATTTTCACAGACTTTACTTATGATCCTGAATTTTCCAACATCGCGACGCCTTTAACAGATGTATTGGAACATCGACGTGGCGTTTGTCAGGACTTCGCACATTTAGCCATTGCCTGCTTACGCTCCCAAGGCCTGGCAGCACGTTATGTAAGTGGTTATATTGAAACACTACCTTTACCGGGAAAAGTAAAACTGGTCGGTGCTGATGCTTCACATGCCTGGTTTTCTGTTTTTCTTCCTGATGCAGGCTGGGTTGATTTTGATCCTACTAACAATCAAATGCCAATGGATCGGCACATAACAGTCGCCTGGGGTAGAGATTTTAATGATGTTACACCGCTTAAGGGAATCGCATTTGGTGGTGGACAGCATAAATTGGAAGTCTCGGTGGATGTTAAGAACCTGGGGTAAATATAGTATTCCTGCTAATGGCTCCATAAAAAGGAATTGTCTTAATGTTGTAGTGACTTAGCTCAGAATGCACTCGGAAAATTCCATCTCCGACTGTAACAGGAATTGCTAGAATATAATTCTCTGCAATTCTCGCACGACCTCTTCGTAAGCATGGCAATATAAGGAAAGATTTTATGTGGATTCGGACTACGTGTAATCTCGATTTTCAATTTAGTGACAGTACACCTTTAATCCTCATGCTTCGCCCGCGTAGCGGTCTAAAGCAGTGGATATCTCGAGAAGCTTATACCTTATCGCCTAATGTTCCTGTGGAGGAGCATACCGATATCTTTGGCAATCTTTGTCAACGATTAGTGGCACCAGCCGGAATGTTCTCTATTCATACTTCTGCCGATGTAAAAACAACGGATACGGTGGATAAAACTCCCGGTGATTTTTTTGTAGAAATTCAAAACTTACCAGACGCAGTACTATTATATTTACGCCCGAGCCGCTATTGTGAATCAGATAGATTCGGCAATCTCGCGAGAGAAATCGTCGGTGATGCACAGCTTGGCTACGACCAAGTTTATCGAATCAGCGAATGGATTCGAAATTCAATTCAATACACACCTGGATCCAGTGCATATTCGCTATCTGCCGTTGAAGTTAATCTTCAGGGTAATGGTGTATGTCGTGATCTTGCCCACCTTGGAATTGCATTATGTCGCAGCATTAGTATCCCCGCGCGCCTGGTGGTAGGATTTCTTTATGGACTAGTGCCAATGGACATGCATGCGTGGTTCGAAGTGTATGTCGGTGGTAGGTGGTATACGTTTGACCCAACTGATGAAGCGCTTCGTGGTGGGCGGCTTGCAGTAGCCTACGGTCGCGATGCAGCCGATGTTTCGATATACCATCAGTTTGGTCCACCAGCTATTTATAGCAGTATGGATGTTAAAGTGAACTTGCTTAATGAACCTCCAGGTATATAATTATCAAATAATTTCTCTTCATTATAAAATTGGTATAGTTAAAATCAATAACTTCAAAGCTGATCAACAAATGATAATTTAATCAAATTACAATATTGCTAATGATGCGGACATCAAGCATCCATGGACGGATCTACAGCGTGTTTATGCTGGCTGTATAGTGCCAAACGTTGATGACATTAAATAAGCAGAGTAATTGCAAGGATAGAAAATATTGATCTTACAGGGCTTACATCTGTTGTAGTGTCTCATATTGAATGTAGGTATGAGACACTACACTAGCACCTACATCACATCTTTCTTATCCATTTATGTAATTCCATCACCACTAACACTGTTAACGCTAATGCAAATAATTCCAGCCAGTGCGCTAGTGATATGGGTTGAATACCGAGCACTTCATTTAGCCCCGGTGTATACATCGCTGCAATATGGATGAGCTGCGCAGACAGTGTTCCGACCAAGAGTATTTTGTTTCTGAAGAATTTTTGTTTAAAAATGGAAATAGTTTCAGAACGACTATTGAAGACATGAACATTTTCAAAAAGAACCATTAACAGTAATGTTCCGTTGCGTGCTTCATCCACTGTAAATCCGTTATTCAATAGCCATTGAAAAACGAGAAATGCTGTTATACCGATAACCAATGCAGAAATTATGACACGCTCGACCATTAATCGATTAAAAATCGGTTCTGTTGGTTTCCGAGGTGGTTTTTTTAGCTCGTTACCTTCCGCAGGTTCAAACGCTAATGCAATATCCTGAATGCCATTGGTTACCAAGTTTAACCAAAGTAGTTGTACCGCCAGTAGTGGTAATGGTAAACCCATGAACAAGGCCAGGGTAAAGAGTACTAATTCCGCCGCCCCCGTTGAGATGAGTAAGAAGATAACTTTGCGTACATTGGCGTAGGCAATTCGTCCCTCTTCGATACCGGCAACAATGGAGTTAAAGTTATCGTCGGTTATAACCAAGTCAGCGGTTTCCCGCGCAAGGTCAGTACCATTTTTCCCCATAGCAACACCAACATGTGAAGCACGTAAGGCAGGTGCATCATTTGCGCCATCACCGCTAACCGCAACAAAATGGCCATTGCGTTGTAGGGAGTGAACAATGTCGAGCTTTTGATGAGGTTCTACACGTGCAAAAACACGAGCATTTTTAGTGAGCTCGTCTATTTCCGCATGGCTAGTTGCGATTTTAAGTTGTTGACCAGTGACAATTTGTTTTTTCTCTGTCGCCAGTTTCAGTTCTTTTGCAATGGCCAGTGAAGTAACTGGATGATCACCCGTAATCATGGCCACCTCAATACCGGCATCACAACATGCAGCAATCGCCGCTTTAGCTTCAACCCGCAAGGGATCTATCATGCCGACCAGGCCAAGCAAGGTTAAATGATGTAAATGCTCTTCAGAAAATACTTCGCCTGCTTCAAGTGTAATTTCACCGCTGGCCAAAGCTAAAACCCGATAACCTTGTTCTGCTAACCGATTCACTTGTTGATGTAAAATATCAGCCTCAATACGACAATCGTTTTTGTCACAAATATCGTTCTCTGCATTGGCCATGTGTGAGCACATTGGCAATAGACGTTCCAGTGCGCCTTTGACAAACGCATGCTGTTTTCCATTAACATTGTTTAAGCTGGCAGAATAAAGAATCTCTGATTCAAACGGAATGTTGCTTAATTCAGGGTAAGTATTTATTGTTTCCGGTCTCGTGTATCCGGCTTTATGAGCCATAACCAACAACGCGATATCCACCGCATCGCCGTGAGCTGTCCATTGATTATCAAGATGACCGAGAAAACCTTCATTGGGTAGTATCGCAGCAAGACAAAGTCGATTTAGTGTGGTGCTTTCCAGAGCTGGAGAATTATCATCCGGCAAAATGGTGCCTTCCGGGTTTATGCCTTCACCACTCACCGTCCATGAATCGCGATTGGGAAAAGCGATGCGACGTGCGGTAAGTTGATTAACGGTTAATGTACCCGTTTTATCCGTGGCAATAAAAGTGCAGGAGCCAAGCGCCTCCATCGCAAGCAAGCGACGAACAATAACATTGCGTTTTGCCATTCGATGCATACCCACCGTCAAAGCAACTGTTAAGGCGACTGGTAAACCTTCCGGTATCGTTGAAACGGCTAGAGCAACCACCAGCAAAAAAATTTCGTTAAATAGTATACCGCGCGAAAACGCGATAGCCGACATCAATATCGCAGCGACACCAATAACAATCGCAATCCGCTGGGTGAACCGTTCCATTCGAACAATTAACGGTGCTTTGATTGTACGATCACCAATAACATCTGCCGCAATGTGCCCGACTTCAGTCAATAATGCAGTATTGACGACAATACCCTGACCACGTCCTCGTATCACAAAAGTACTGGCGAAAACCATGTTTCGTCGGTCAGCTAATACAGTATCAATTTCTAGGATTTGATTGGCATTTTTTAAAACGGCAATAGATTCTCCTGTCAATAAAGACTCGTCGATCTCCAGGTCATGGTTGGTAAACAAGCGTATATCGGCTGGAATTTTGTCACCAGATTCCAGCAATACGATATCGCCTGGTACAAGATCTTTAGAATCAATTTCATAGGCATCCCCATCACGCAAAACGCGACTGCGGGTAGTAACGAGTTGCGATAATGCCGACGCTGCCCGTGCTGCGGAGTGTTCCTGAATAGTGCCAATAACAGCGTTAATAAGTAGTACTGCAAAAATAAAAACAGCATCCAGCCACTCTTCTATGACTAAAGATAATATGGCTGCAGCGAGTAAAACATAAATAAGTGGGCTGACAAACTGTTGAAGAAAAATTGTGATTAAGCTTTTGGGTTTTTCTTTCGGTAAAGTGTTGCTACCATAATGTTCAAGGCGTGCAGCAGCATCACTTCGACTAAGACCATGGGTAGAACCGCCTAGCTGCTCGATGATTTTTTGATAGTCAAAAGCGTGTGCCTGTCTGTTTATAGTGTTGGATTTTTGGTCTGTTAGATTATTTGCTTGTTTCGTCATTTTGCATCTAGCTTGTCATCCAACAGTTATAACCTGAATATTTCATGATTCATCCGAGATATACACTAAGGGCTGCCTCAAAAATCACTTCACATTTCTGGCTTCCCACTCATTTTAACTGCGTTGTTTGTTAGTTGAATAGCTTACTATTCGCCTTCCTCACGCCTTGTTAAAATGGCGATTGGAAACCCATAACTGCAAACTAATTTTTACGGCAACCCTAAGTATGGTTTCTATCAGAGCAGTTTGCAATATTTCTAGCTAACAAGCTTTTCAGATACAATTTATTTTTCAACGACATTCAGCCGAAATCATTAAAGACTTCGTGAACCGTCAACAATACAAGATTGGTGAATGAGGAGTAAATACCAAAAACAATGCTGGGAACAAGCGAGGTAATAGTTTTAGCTGGCTCCCACGGTCCTTCGCGGGAATCCAACTATCGACTTACCGACTAAATATCTTTTTGTACTTTTGCTGGTTGTTTCTTTTTAAAGATCGGTTTTCCATTTGGCTTTGTTGTAGATTGTCGTCTCGGTTTCGCAGGCCAAACATCATCAGTTGTCGGTTTGCGGCGCGCAGGTCTTGCGGTACTTTTTTTCGCTTGCTCTGCGCTCACACGCGGCGTAATTTTAGGTTTCTTAGGCCGCGTTCGGAATTGTTTTCCACCTAGCTGGGTTTCTGGTAATTCTTGAGTAGGCGCAAAACCTTCAATCACTTCTCTCGGCAATAATTTTCCAATCAGTTTCTCTATGTCACGCAAAACATCAACTTCATCTGCACACACGAGAGAAATAGCTTCACCACTTGCGCCCCCTCGACCGGTTCTTCCAATTCGATGAACATAGTTTTCAGCAGCGTCCGGCAAGTCAAAATTAATAACATGAGGCAACTCAGAGATATCAATACCTCGTGCAGCGATATCAGTTGCGACAAGCACTTTTATTTTTCCTTTTTTAAAATCAGCTAAAGCACGAGTTCGTGCACCTTGGCTTTTATCGCCATGAATAGCTGCAGCACTGATTCTATTTTTATCCAGTTGCTTAGCCAGGCGGTCTGCGCCCCGCTTAGTCCGTGAAAAGACGAGAACTTGTTCCCAGTCATTTTCCTGTATCAAATGTGACAGTAGGCGGATTTTATTACTCTTATCCACCGGATAAACCACTTGTTTCACCGAGGCAGCGGTCGTATTACGGGGGCTGACATCGATTTCCACCGGGTCTTTTAGTAGCCCTTTAGTTAGCTTGCGAATTTCACCTGAGAATGTCGCAGAAAACATCAAGTTCTGACGGTGCTTAGGTAACATTGCAAGTATTTTTCGAATGTCATTGATAAAACCCATATCAAGCATTCGATCTGCCTCATCAAGTACTAGAATTTCCACTTGATTAAACTTGACAGCATTTTGATTGTATAAATCCATCAAACGACCAGGCGTTGCAACTAACACATCAACACCACGTCGCAAGAGCATCATTTGTGGATTAATTTTAACACCACCAAATACAACAGCAGATCGCAAAGGCAGGTGCTTGCTATATAGCGTAACGTTCTCTTTGACTTGCGCAGCAAGCTCACGGGTAGGCGTTAATACCAGCGCCCGTATACAGTTTGGCTTGGCGTGATGGCCGTTATTGTTATTAAGTCGGTGTAAGAGTGGCAGGGTAAAACCTGCAGTCTTCCCAGTACCAGTTTGTGCTGCTGCCATCACGTCTCGACCTTCAATGATGGGAGGAATTGCTTGAATCTGGATATTAGTTGGTTCTTTATAGCCTTTGTCGCTTAAGGCACGCAAAATTGGATCGGACAACCCAAGGGAGGAAAATGTCATATATTGTTTGTTCTTTATTGCTTAGCAAATAGTTGAAGCTAGCGTTTTAATTGCTGCTTTATTAAACAAAAACCCCGCTATAGTAGCGGGGTTTCTATCACACTGAGGTGGTTAGCTCAGTTTTATGCAGCGCTTACATCCGCAGCTGCTGGTCCTTTAGGACCATCTTGTATGGAGTATTGAACTCGTTGACCTTCATCCAGGCTTTTGTAGCCAGAACCGGTAATTGCAGTGTGATGTACAAAAATATCCTTGCTGCCATCTTCCGGAGTAATAAAACCAAAGCCTTTAGAGGCGTCAAACCATTTTACAGTACCAGTATTCATTAAATTTATTCCTAAAATTTCATTGATTCATATTGCGTGAGAGTTATGCAGGAAGGAGAAGAGAGGAGAAAGATACTACAGAAATCGTTCTCGAGCTTACCGCCCGTTAATCATAATACGTTCACTATTTATAGTTCATAATTTATTAACTATGAACAAGTAGTAAGACTATCAATATATAACTAAGTTCGCAACATAGCATATTGATAAAAATACACTAACTCTATGGAATGCAGTAAAAGTGCCGGATTTGGCACTAATTTGGAGCAACATTGTAATTTTGCGCGCTATTCTTTCACGTTTAAATGATTCCGTAGTAATCAGGAAACCATAAATCAATACCGGCACGAGAAATATTTAACCCGCATTTCTCACCAGATTCACGGACAATTGCTTGCTCCTTGAATCCACAAGAAAATTTATTCAGTTGGAAATACAACCAGTATTTCACGCCTTCAGAAATTCTCTTATGAATCCAATGTCCTACGCAATTATTCCGCGACCTGGTGGGAAATGCGGGTTAAAGCTTTTTACCCATCAAAGTCGGCGTCTTATCAGTACGAGTTTCCAGTTTTAGATAGCTAAGCAGACGAATACTGCCCTCTTGATGCAATCGCTCATGGATTTTTTCTACTGCTTCAAGAATCGCTGACAACTCCCCTTCAATATTGGTGCCTGAGGCATGGGTTTCAACAATCAAGTCATATTTCTGCAACAAAGCAACAACCTGGGCAACTTCCTGCCTTACGGAAACACCACTGCCGATGGGAATCACTTGTAACTCTGCGGTAGCTTTCATTGTGAATTCCTTGATATCGTTAATTGATAAATTAGCTCAACATAAAAATCAGAGAAGAAACTTTACTGATAGGATTACAATATAAAAATCGTAATGCTTATCATACAGGCTAAAAAAACAACCAGTTTAACACCGCTTACTAAAGTAACTTCACCATCTATATTGTTAGACAAGGTCATTAACTGACTCAGTTTATTTTGTTCATCTACATACATACCACCCACGAGCAAATAACCCTCTGTGAGCTTGCCATCGATTAACTTATTGAGCTCTTCTTTATTATCTGCTGTTAACACTACGCGATAGTCCACCGTCTAACTCCCTGCTCATGATATGCAATTTTTCAACTGTATCAGATGGAACAACAGTATGTTAAATAAAATTACTTGCTTCTAAACAAAACTCATCATGCGATAAAGCATGGTAGTAGTGGCAAGCTTTTTTGCTACACCGATTTCCCCATCTACTAAAGACTCAATTAATCCGATCATAATTCCATCAATCTTTATGCTCATTTCACTCGCTTTTTTCAATACTTCCTCATACTAACCCGAAATTCATAGTTCGTAAATTTGAGCCTAGACATTATATATTGACCATATTGTTTCAACTGACTAACTCACAATCTATCTCGTTTCTCTCTTGCCATTTCACAAAAAACAATATACTGTTTATATTCACAGTTATGGTGCCGATAACCAAAAAAGGCATAAGAAATTTCGCAGGAGGAAACATCGATATAGATTTTATTAACACATGAACAAAACACTCGAAGATATCTTGCAAAATAACCCGGCTATCTGGCGCGCAGGTGAAATTGCAAAAAGCAAGCAGCAAGGCTTGCGGTGTAGCAATGGCATGGCCTAAGCAGTTACCCGAAAAATCTATTCGGCGTTTACAGCTAGCCTTAGTATCGTTTTTTGTAATAGGGAAATCAAATCGTCCCCGGCGACTTTACGAATTCGATTAACGCCTTTAAAAGAAGACTTGCAAGTGGATATTCTGAAAGCACGTGGGGGCAGCCGGTTTCAACGTGTTGTGTTTCCGTTGTAAAAAGTCTTTATACAACCCCTGCTTCTAGCCCTCTTTTAAAAAATGGAGCCAGGAGATGTAATACTGCGCCACAAGCGCTACACACTCCTTTCGCAGCCCCATTAAACGGTATACAATTAGCCATTGGTGAATATAAAGACAGATTTAGCCAGAACCCAAACCCATGATCCCCAACACCAAACGCCGTACCAACAGCTACATCAACGCTCGCCAACAACACCCCGCCTGGCAGCTACTCGCCTCTCGCCGTGGGCCAATTATGTTGAGCTGTTTGCAGGCACTTTTTAATGAGAATCGTGAGGGTGTCGAGTTTGAAGCTGCATTGCTGGAACTTGCTGAATTTCTGAGGGAACATAGTGACTCCGAAGATGCGGTGCTTGCCAGCCACGAATTTGCTTCAGAAGCAAAAAAAGAGCTGAGAAACTGGATCAAGCGCGGCCTTATCGTCGAGCGCAAAGGAAAAATTCTTTCCACTGATGCTCTCGACACGGCCTTGCGATTTGTTGATAGCTTAGATAATCGCATTATGACCTCAACAGCATCCCGTCTTTCGATCGTGCAAAGGGAAATTGAAAATCTGGAGACAAACCTGAATCCAGATCCAAAAGCCCGTATATCTTTTATAAAAAGAAAAATATCTGCTCTTGAAATTGAATTGGATAAAGCTCAACAAGGAAATGTAGAAGTATTGAGTGGAAGTGATGCTACCGAAGCAATAAGTGGGATATATAAACTAGCTATTGAATTACAAACTGATTTCCGTCGTGTTGAAGATTCCTTTCGTGTGGCGGATCAACAGCTCCGCCAATCAATTATTAACGAACAAAATAACCGCGGCGAAGTAGTCGATAAATTATTGGATAGCCACGACTCACTACTAGAAACAGAAGAAGGAAAAGTCTTCCACACTTTTCAACAACAGTTGAGTCGTAGCGTAGAACTTGATGAGATGAAACATCGACTACGAAGTATAGTAGAACATCCCAAAGCGAAGTCTGCGCTCAATAATGAACAACGCCTGGAGCTGCGCTGGTTAGCTATGCGATTAGTTGAAGAGTCTGAATCAGTTATTCGAGCAAGAGCGCGAAGTGAGAGAGACGTAAAGAGTTTTATAAAAACAGGACTTGCAGCGGAGCATCATCGCGTGGGCGAGCTTCTTAATGCTATTTTTAATAAAGCACTCGATATCGACTGGTCAAGTAGTGCCACACGCAAGCTGAGTGCTTCACTGCCACCGATTGCACTCGCCAATCCTAACATTCCAGCAATAGAACGATTACGTTTCAAATCTCTCGACAGTGATGAAGAGCACCAACTGAATTTGAGTGAACAAGCCACCGACCTTAACCAAATAGATGAAGAGTTCTGGGAGGCATTTGATGATCTTGATAGAGAGGCATTAATAGATGATACAAAAGCATTGTTACAGCAAGTTAACAAGCCAATGAGCATCGGTGAAATCGCCAATCAATTACCACCAACACACGATCTTGAAGCCATTGTATTGTGGCTCACCATGGCTCTGGAATCCGCCATCGATACGCCAACAGAAACAGAAGAGATTATATTAAACACGAGCGAAGAATCGACGACCTCTTTTACCATCCCCCGTATGATGCTCACAGCCGCTGCTATCGAAAAAATGGAACTCGAGTTTTAAGTATGGATAATATATTTGATCAAATAACCGCTAACAAAGACAAAGATGTAATCGCCGACAAAGAGGAGAAATTAAGCAACGAGACTGAAAACAATAGTGAATATGAACTGCTGGCAAATGACGCTCAATATACACCGAAACATATCAAAGAAGCCGCGCAGGAGCTTATCAAACACGGGATAATCGAGGCTTCCAATAAATCGACGTTATATCAAATTTCAATCAGTAATCACGCAGCAATTAATCGTGTATTGGAACCTCTCGACCTAAAAATGAAAATTGATGATATACGTGGCCTCAGTTTCGTTACCGTCGAAAATCAAACACCGATTGAAAACAGTGATGATGAATGGACTCATCCATTAGTGAGAAAACAACGATTAAATCTGGAGCAATCGCTATTAATCGCAATATTGCGTAAACATTTTATTGCCCACGAACTTGAAGCGGGTGTTGGTGATTCGGCTGCTGCAATTCATCTTGACGATTTAATACCTGAGCTAAACTCCTATCTTGGCGAGCTTGGTAGTGAAATGCGAGAAGATAAACGCTTAAGAAATTTGCTGGAGCAACTGAAAAGTTATGGACTGGTAACAGAGATAAACAAACATGATCAAATCACGATTCGCCCATTGATCGCTCATGTTGCAAACCCGGAAAACCTGAAAAGTCTACTGGCTGATTTCATCAATGCAACAAAAGAACAATCCACATGAACACTTCACCCGTTATTGATGAACTACTAACACCCGCCTTCCAGCTGATCCAGATCGAACTCTATAACTGGGGGCCATTTGCAGGTATTCATCGCGCTGAAATTAATACCGACGGTACTGCAATTATTGGCCAGACAGGAAGTGGCAAAACAACACTGGTCGATGCATTTATGACCTTGATTACAGCAAATCCCAAATACAACCTGGCATCTACCGGTGGTCATGAAAGTGATAGGGACTTGATTTCTTATGTACGTGGTGTATCAGGGGCGGGGAGTGAAAATAGTAACGATCACATTGCAAGGCCAGGGAAAACACTAGCAGGAATTTCTGCAAATTTCAGTGATTTAAAAAGCGATGTCAGGATAACAGGACTATTCTGGGTCGATAGTAGTAGCTCATCTACTGTCGATTTAAAACGTTGCTGGATATTTTCATCAACGAACAAATACAGCCTGATTGACTGGTTGGAATTAGTGCAAAGTGGTGGAATGCGAGCATTAAAACAGCTCGGTCGCGAAGAAGAAAATATTAAGGTATATGACAACAAAAAATCTTATCTCGCTCAACTGCGACGCTATTTTGAAGTCAACCAGAATGCCTTTACTTTATTAAATCGAGCAGCGGGTTTAAAACAACTTAACAGCATTGATGAGCTGTTTAGAGAACTCGTGTTAGATGACCATTCAGCCTTTAAACGTGCCGCTGAAGTTGTTGCTGAATTTGATGATCTTGCGTATATCCATTCTGAACTCGAAACAGCACGAAAACAACGGGACTCCTTGTTACCCATAAAATCTGAAGCCGAGCAGTATCATAAAAACACCGAAGCACTCGCAAAACACCAAACTTTGCAGAACAGCTTAGCCACCTGGTTTGCAACACATGCTCACCGATTGTGGGCCGAAACAGAAAAAAATGCAGAGTTGGAATTAAATCAGGTACGAGTTGTTCTTGAAGAACTTGTTGAACACCATTCAATCGCCAAAAATCAGGTTGATCGCCTACTCGCTATCTATATGCAAGCAGGTGGCAACTCTATTGAGCAGCTTAAAGCTCAGCTCCAGCAAACTGACGCTTTCCTCAATGAACGTAAAAGAAACGCTAATGATTATGTTCAACTCACTAAATCTCTTGAATTAAATGATCGCATTGATGCACCTTCGCTGGCGAAGAACCATGTACTCGCTGAACAAATGCATCAAGAATCGAATGAAGCATATAAAATCACAGAAGGGATCGCCTGGGAGATTGGTGTTATAGCCAGACAAAAAAGAATCGAACTCAATGAGATTCTCGATGAAATTCAACGAGTGAAAAATTCTCCGGGCTCCAACATTCCTGGAAAATATCATGAATTTCGATCTGAACTCGCTGAGGCACTGGATATTTCAGAAGATGAGTTAGCATTTGTCGCTGAATTGGTTGAAGTGAAAAAAGAACAAGCTCAATGGCAAGGAGCTATCGAACGAGCAATAGGAAGTCATCGATTGCGCCTATTTGTTCCAGCTGATCTTATGGATAAAGCCTTAACATGGGTTAATAATCGAAATAACCGATTGCATGTTCGTCTATATGAAGCAACAGCACCTAAAGAACCTTCAATATTTTTAGCAGACGGCTTTGTCAAAAAACTCAATTTTAAATCTCATAGTCACCGTGAATCACTAAAAGCACTGCTTGCCAATATTGATCGCCACTGTGTTGGTAGTCCTGAAGCACTAAAAGGTGTTCAATATGGAATGACCATGCAAGGTTTGATGTCTGGAAAACAGGGCTTCTTCGAAAAACAGGATCAACGTCCGCTTGATCGGGATTGGATGACGGGCTTTGATAATAAAAACCGGCTCGCTAACCTTGCCACTGAATTCACAACTAAGGAAGCCGAGACAGACGAGTTCGATACTAAACACAAACAGAAAAAGGAGCAATGTAAACAGATCGAACAAAAAATTACGCTTATCGTAAGACTCATGAATCTGCAATTCAGTGAAATCGACTTTAACTCTATGGATACACAACGGGAGAACTTGCAAAAACAGATTACTGCCCTCACTTCACCCGACTCTGATGCAGAAAAAAACAGATTACAATGGGAAGCATCTACTGAAGAATTTAACAAACTTCAGGATAAAATTAATGAGAAAAATATTACGATATCTCGATGGGAAGATAAAATCCAGGACGCAAGGCTTAACAAGGACAAGACGTATAAACGTATTGGTGATGGACTTACTGATAAACAGCAAGCTCTTGCAGATGAATATTTCACAACGCCTAAACTTGATGAGCTATTACAGCTATCAGACATAGAACGCGTCGGAAATGAAAAATTATTAAATACCGTTTTAAAATTAAAAGATAGTGTTAATCTCAATGAACAGCGACTAATTAAGTTTATGGTAAAAGCACAAGAAATAGATACCGGTGCCTTAAGTGAAGTTGGCACAGAATTAGGTGATATAGGCAAGTACATCCAGCATCTTCAAATATTGGATGAAGAAGCCTTACCGGAAAAGCTCAATCGTTTTTTGGATTATTTAAACCAGTCTTCTGACCAAGGGGTTACCCAGTTATTACGCAATATAGAAACACAGGTCGCCAAAATTGAAGAACGCATTGAAGAGTTGAATCAAACTATGCGTAGGGTCGATTTTCAACCTGATAGTTTTCTACGCCTTGATCCCCACAAAGTGGTACATGAAAGTTTAACGACACTTCAAAAAGCGCAACGTTATTTACGCACCGCTGCACTCAAAGAAGATGAAGGGGAATCACATTACAAAGCACTGGTTAATATTGTCAATCTTCTCCGTGATGCAACAGATCGCAAAAAAACAGTTTCAGCCAAAGCACTGTTAGATCCAAGATTCAGACTGCAATTCTCCGTTTCCGTCATCAATCGAAACACTGCAGAAATTATCGAGACACGAACAGGTTCGCAAGGCGGAAGTGGCGGCGAAAAAGAGATTATTGCCAGCTATATTCTCACTGCATCTTTAAGTTATGCATTATGTCCGGCAGGTCAAAGCAAGCCACTATTCAGCACGATAATACTCGATGAGGCATTTTCAAAAAGCTCACGCGCTGTTGCAGCACGCATTATATCAGCACTTCGAGAATTCGGATTACATCCGTTATTTATAACACCCAACAAAGAAATTCGACTACTACGCGACCACACAAACTCTGCAATATTGATCCATCGACGCGGCGTGAAAGCAACCATGACCTCATTAAGTTGGACTGAGTGGGATGAGTTCGCAAAAAAGCGCCGAGAAAATCACGCCTATGAAACAACCCACTGAAATTGCAACGCGATTAGCACAGCAATGGTACAAAAGTGATATTCGTGAAAAACGTTTATTAAGTTCTGATGGTTGGCCATTAAGAATTCCCATCGGTAAACCCAGTGCTCAAACCTTTGTGAATGATCCCTTAAAAATAAGGGAACATGTTAAACAGTGGAGAAATATAAAAATTGGAAAAGTTGTTTGGGAAGAAACTAAGTATAGGGAGTCTTCTGAAGCGCTTGAATTTCCAAACGTATGGGAACTACATAACCCCAGTGAATGGGTAAAAGCAACAAACGATAAAGACGTTGAAAGGGAATTTTTCCTTCTTTCCACTATAGCATCAAAAGTATCACCAATATTTCATAATACAATTGTGCGAAAACGTTCTATTTACCGATCTAGATCAGCTGAAGAAATTATCCTGGCATCAGAAATAGCACAAAAACTCACGCCCCAGTGTGCATCAGGAAAACCTTTACGCGCGTTATCAGTTAATAATTCTGATACAAAGTTCATTGAGCGTAATCGTCAACTGCTCACGGAGTTTCTAGATATATTATACGAGAATTCAGTAAGTAAAATGGGCTTGGAAACTTTTCTTGGCGCTATCAATGAAAAAGATCACTGGTTACTGGTTATTCCACTCGATAAAGGATTATTACCTTTTCAGCAGCAACGCATTCGATCATCTGAATTAATGACATCGGATTTACCTGGCACACACCTTATTATCGTAGAAAACGAACAATGCCGATATCACCTTCCAACATTACCTAACACTGTCGCGATACTTGGTGCAGGCCTCAATTTGTCGTGGTTAAAATCAGAACACTACTCTGAAAAAATAATGGCTTATTGGGGAGATATCGATTCATGGGGGCTAACTATGTTAGCAAATGCAAGAGCATTACAGCCGACATTAACCGCCTTGATGATGAATTTAGAGTTTTTCAATAAATATCGAAAAGACTACGCTATCAAAGAACCTGAAATTGCCAGCCTAGTTCCACCTACTGAACTCACAGCAGAAGAAATAACTCTTTATTTGGAACTGTTAGCAAGTAATAAAGGTCGACTGGAACAAGAATTTGTTCCAGAAAAAATGGTGAAGAACATTTTAGTTAATTGGAGACGTTCACACTAAGTATCTTAATTATATCTATTTCACTAGTGATATTTCTTAACGCTTATTTAATATCATCACCATTCGATTTATTCAATTTGTGATAATATTTCAATAATGAATATTAAGCGCAATTTTACTACCTCATCAAGAAATTAAGAAACCTGCCTCATAGGCGATTCCCTCGTTTCAATATCTTTACGACTGACAACAGCTGGTATAGAGATGTCATTATCAAACTCTAGTCCAATGATTTTTGAATTAGAATAAACGACTCTAGCAGTAGTCGTATAACTAATTGGACGTGGATGACCCGGCTTTATGAAACCAACCGTGACAATTTCCCCTGCGTTTAACTCTAACCCTGGATTTTGAATCCCCATAGTCTCTGAGCAAATCTCATCAGTATGTGCAACTGCAACCACCTGCCCTCTTATAACTAAACGAACGACTAGAGCGACTTGATTATGATGCTGTAATCCATTTGCCATTATTTTCCCCTTTGAAATGATAGTGCGTTATCAATATATTCTTCGAGTTGCAAGTATTTAATTATGTCTGCGCCTGTAGTGAAATCTTGTTGATCAACAAGATAATAGGCATCTTTGTTAAGTGCTAATTGGATACCAAAAATTGACGAATCAATCACTTGATGCGACTCTCGATTCGTCAATTTTTTTCCACTCAGGGTTTCCTCCACCAAAAGCTGTTTTGAATGTGCCATTATTTCGAATCTCCTTTATATAATTGCTTTCGATAACTTCAATTGAACGACGATTTACAATACACGTTAAATAATAGGTTTCGCTGTAACTATAGTTACTTAATTTAAATTAAGAGAAAAAAGGAAATTTGAAAACTTGTAGCACTATATACTAATGAAACGGAAACAAAGAATACCCTCGAAAACATACACGCTGTAAATACATCCGTGTAAGCTTGGCGGCAGCTTCCCTGCTGCCAACAGTATATTTTCGAGGGTATTCTTTATTCCCGACTTAATAATAAGTGCAGTTAGAAATGATTATTAACCTAGTAATTCCGTCGGTTTTAGTCTTGTCTTTTACAGCTTCTATAACTGATTAAAAACATCAAAGCGTGAAATTTAGTTTAAATCAATTTTATATCGTCAACGGGGTATGCACCCCGCAGACAACCAAGGGGAGAGCTCCGCTTCTCCCCTTTGGAAACCCCATAGGTTTTGTGCCCGCCGCAAGCGGCGGGGAATTAAGATTGAACATTATTAATGTGAGCGCTGATCCAGATCATGGGCCAATTGTTTGAGGTCTGACGATATCGTCACGTTATATCTAAACTCATTTAACTCTCTTAATGCCTCAGGTAGCCGTGCAAACTCTTGCTGAGCGAGTCGTCGAGATTCTTTAATATCTACCGCCGCTTGCAGACGTTTTCCAAAACGCATCACAGGATGAATTAGATTTCTGCCTTGTTGAATCTCATGATCAAGACAAATAATATCGCCCGTCATGATACCCACACTATCATAAGCTCGATATACCTGTTTGCGGCCAGGCCAGTTAGCTTTTCCTTCAGAACGTTTGCGTCTAGCTGTTCCTGCATATTCCTGAAGCTTGTAAGCACAATCCAGGTAAGGCGCGTCAGCTGAAGTATCCATTCGTGTACCGACACCAAAGCCGTCAATAGGAATGTTATTTTCGTAACAATTCTGTAATATTATTTCATCCAGGTTACCAGAGGAAAATATTTGTACGTCATTCAACCCACTAGCATCAAATATTTTTCTAACACATCGCGCGTGCTCCGCGATATCACCACTATCCAGCCGTACTGCTTTAACAGTAATTCCTTGTGCGCCCAAACGTGGTGCAAGCTTTACTACCTTCTCCGCAGCAACCTCAGTGTCATAGGTATCTATCAAAAGCACTACGTTATTTGGTTGTGCATTGGCAAATTGTTCAAATGCATCGTGCTCAAGCTCATGAGCCAGCACAAAAGAATGTGCCATCGTTCCGTAGATTGGTATCCCGAATGCAGGTTCGGCTAACACGGTTGAGGTGCCATCAAAACCCGCCAAATACGAGGCGCGAGCAGCAAACAACGCAGCCTCTCCACCATGTGCTCGACGCATTCCAAAATCCACCAATAGTTTTCCCGGCGCAGCCAAAACACATCGCGCTGCTTTTGAAGCCACTAACGTTTGATAATGCAACAGGTTAATAACCCGGCTTTCAACTAATTGAGCCTGACCAATAGGAGCAGTGATACGTAAAATTGGTTCATCTGAAAAAAAAATCGTACCCTCTGCCATTGCATGTACATCGCCAGTAAAACGTAATTCAGAAAGATAATTAACAAAGTCATCACTGAATCGACCACAACTTCTAAGATAGTCCAGCTCTTCAAGTGTAAAGCGTAATTTTTCTAAATACTGCAACACCTGCTCAAGTCCTGCCGCCACTAAAAATCCGCGTTCGGCAGGGAGTTTACGAACAAAAAATTCAAATACAGCGACTTCGCTCATATCCTGGTCGAAGTAGCTCTGCATCATAGTTAGTTGATATAGATCTGTTAATAAAACACTGTCGATCGATTTCATACTAAAAATTCCGATAGTCGAACTAGCCTTGAACCATGTTGTTCCATCGCATGGATTGCTCGATCACCATCGCCAAATTGTTTATCAACAGCACGTATAGCATCCACCAAAAGATAGACTTGGAATCCATTATCCAGTGCATCATTAACTGTGGATAGGATGCAATAGTCTGTTGCCAGTCCACCAACAAACAGTCGTTTAATTCCAGATTTTTTTAACTTATTAACCAGTCCTGTCGACTGAAAAGCAGAATAAGCATCTTGCATTTGATCTGTTGCTTTGGAAACAACGATGGTCTGCGATGGTAGATGTAATGCTTCTGAAAACTCAGCACCACGACTATATTGTATACAGTGAGGGGGCCACTGCCCGCCTTGCGAAATAAATGAACAGTGATCAGTCGGATGCCAATCTCGGCTCGCGTAGACAGGTAGTTGATTATCTCTAAACAGTTTAAAGTAATGATTTAATACGGGTACGACCTCGTCCCCATATGGAACAGCCAGGCTGCCGCCGGGCAAAAAATCATTCTGAACGTCGACGATAAGTAGTGCATCGCCGTGACCTGGTCTGATTTCCTCTCCCATCGCATCAACCTTTCATAGAACTTCAGCTGCAATTCGGAAATGAATTTTTTAACTACTGGAAATTAACAGCCCTGGAGCGTTAAGTGATTTACTGGCCTTTGGCCAGTGCTATAGGCTTGAAGCAAAAAGACGCAGCATTTTTTCCGCTTTTGCCTCTTCTTTAAGCTTAAAGCGCTGGCCAAAGGCCAGAAAATCACTTAAAGCCTAACGCAGCACTTGCTTTCATTTGCTCACCCATCAAGAAACCTTCCGTTTTGGAGATTCATCCACATTCATTATCACGCTATTGGTAATGGCTTGTTCAGGCAAATTATTATCAAACTTCAATCCAATTACCTTAGAGTTTGAATAAACAACCCTGGCGGAAGCACAATAACTGATTGGTCGTGGATGACCAGGCTTCTCGAAATCAACCGTAATTTTTTCCCCTGCGTTTAGTTTCATTCCCGGATTTTTAATCCTTATACCCTCAGAGCAAATATCGTCAGCTTGAGCAATAGTGATCATTTGGCCCAATATAAACAACCGAACCATGAGTGTAATCGGGTAACGCTTATGTAATCGATGTTCCATTACTTTGCCCTCTGCAAGACAACGCTGCGTCAATATAATGCTCCAACTGTAAGTATTTAATCAATTCAGCGCATGACGAGAAGTTTCGCTAATCAGTAAGATAATTAACCGCGTTTTTTACCGTTTGTTGACGGTCCTGAACTGAGCGGGAAATATCCTGATGAACGTTTCTGGTTGAAAACGTTTTCCCGACATCCATTTGTTCCCAATAAAGTTGCTTTGAGTGCGCCATGATATCGGACCTCCTTGTGTTATTTGTGTCCGTATAAAATAAAAAATGGTGTTATACGATACGCTTTATTCTATGACCTGCGATGTAACTAAAGTTACTTAAAGTAAAATCAAGTGCAGAGAAAATCACTCAAATGATTATAAATTTTGTTGCTCATCAAAACAGAAGATATTTTAATAAAATTGTGTACCAGGCAATGATAATATTCGTCGTACTTTGGCGACAGTTTACTTCTACCTAGTAATAAAAATGCAAAGTTAAGTCGGCTTTAAGGAAGCGCATGAATTATATAGAGAATACACAAAAATATAATCTACATAAAAGATCAATTGTTATATCTATTTTGGCATTTCCTGGTTGCTAATTTTAATGTTAATCGAGCTCCAGAAGAATAATTTATTAGTGCTTTGCAATGAGAATTTAGCTTACTGATTATTAGATGTTATTAACGTTGTTATAAATAATTCTGTTTACCTAGATATTATTTTTCTATTGCTTTATAGTTAAAAAACAAACAAGGCCGTTACAATTTTTATTTTCAAGGGATGAGCTATGAGTACTGGTAAATTTACCCTGGCAGGTAAAAAAACATTGCCAAAATTTGTAAGCGGGTGGAGAAGCAATTAGTGATTACAAATCTAATGCAATGCTCACCTCTGGTTTCTAAAATAGACAATGATGTATTTCAAATAATGCTTCTTAAAATGAAGCGTGAAAGGTGGCCGCGAGACCACTATTTAACAACACAAAGCTTCCTTACTCAGCGATTTTTTATTTTGCTAAAAGGAAGAATAAAGATAGTACAACATCACTTTAATAATGGCCGAGAGCTTACATTATTTCTGCTCGGGCCAGGTGATGGCTTTAATATTATGTCACTCATCGATAGGGGCGGGAAAAACTATCAACTGACAACATTAGATGAAGTCGAAATTTTATCAGCTTCGGTAGATCAATGGTTGGAATGGATCGAACGCTATCCTTCAGTTCGAAAATCTGTCGAGGAGTATTCTGCATCCCAAATACAGCGATTAAGTGAGTTGGCCAGTGAGTTAGCGCTGGATGATACAATGACGCGGCTGATTCATCTATTAATACGTTATTATGACACTCCAGACACATTGGCTGCTTGCAATCTTATCAAGGGTCTTTCTCAAGAGGAATTAGCACAACTCATTGGGACTGTGCGTCCTGTTGTAGCACGTTTGCTGGGTGAACTAAGACGTAGTGGTTTGATTGATATGGCAAACGGTGAATTACGTATACTCGACAAACAGGGTTTGCTGCTCACAGCAAACAAGAATCAGAGTTGTCTCACTGTATAATTGGGGAATTTTAAGTTCACCTATCTTTATCCTTCATATTTACCAATGTATCTATCAATTCCATTGGTAATGGAAAAACAATTGTATTAGATCGATCACCTGCAATCTCAGTTAACGTTTGCAGATAACGCAACTGTAGAGCCTGAGGTTGTTTCGAAAGTGTTTTTGCCGCTTCCAATAATTTCTCAGATGCCTGCATTTCCCCTTCTGCATGTATCACTTTAGCGCGTCGGGCACGCTCTGCTTCAGCTTGTTGAGCAATAGCACGGATCATACTTTCATCCAGGTCGACATGTTTTATTTCTACATTGTTCACTTTGATCCCCCAGGCATCGGTTTGTTGATCTAGAATAGATTGAATATCGATGTTAAGTCGTTCTCGCTCCGCCAGCATTTCGTCCAGTTCGTGCTGACCTAACACAGATCGTAATGTGGTTTGTGCCAACTGGCTTGTGGCTTCGTAAAAGTTTTCTACTTGTATGATTGCGCGTTCAGGATCAATTACGCGGAAGTAGACCACCGCATTTACTTTAACTGAAACATTATCTCGGGAGATCACATCCTGACTTGGCACATCCATAACAACGATACGCAGATCAACTCGCACCATCTCTTGAATGATCGGAATAATGATTATGAATCCAGGGCCCTTAACTTTCCAAAATCGCCCAAGCAAAAAAACGACACCTCTTTCATATTCACGCAAAATCTTTATCGCGCTAGCAAAAAAGAGTATAACCAGAATTAAAAGTACAATAAATACGGTTTCTGTAGTGAATGTATATTCCATGATTACTTTTCCTCTATTTGAGCAGCGGCTGTTTCGCCTGGCTTTATCTGAGCAACTTTAAGGGTTATACCGTTGACATCAATCACTTTTACTTGTTGATCTTTTTGTAGCGCGGTTTCACTAATCGCACGCCAATTTTCTCCGTGAATCAAAACCAATCCTTCGTGCTCAAAGTCATTTAATACAGTTGCTTCTTTCCCAAAAAGTTCTTCCATTCCACTAACGACTGGTCTTTGTCGTGCTTTTAACGCCAGACTTATAACAACAATAAGTATTAATACGCTTATCACTGTGAAGCTGATGATGACGGCAATATTAATCCCGAACCCTGGTGCATCAGTATCCATTAGAATAATTGAGCCAATCACAAAGGCAATAATTCCTCCAATGCCTAGCATTCCGAAACTCGGTTCAAACGCTTCGCCAACCATGAGCGCGACACCCAAAAGTATAAGTCCCACACCTGCATAATTAATGGGTAACATTTGAAATGCATACAATGCAAGTATCAAGGCGATAGCACCAATGGTTCCTGGCACAATTCCGCCCGGGTTATAAAACTCTAATATCAAGCCATAAATTCCAATCAACATGAGAATATAAGCAACATTGGGATTGGTAATGACACTGAGTAAATCGCTACGCCAGTCCGGTTCAAGTTTCTCAACTACCGATCCATCGGTTTTTAGCGTTCGTTTTATTCCTTGAACAACCACTTCACGTCCATCTAACTGCATCAACAGGTCGTCAATATCAACAGCAATTATATCGATAACATTTTCTTTTAACGCTTCATTGGCCGATAAACTTGCTGCTTCACGAACGGCTTTTTCTGCCCACTCCTGGTTTCGCCCGCGAAGTTGTGCCAAGCCACGAATATAGGCAGCAGCATCGTTAATCGCTTTTAGTTTTGTGGAATCGTCACTTATTTCTTCAGGTTTCTCCTTATCTTTCTTTTTACCAATATCTGTTGGTGACGGTAAGCCCCCGATCGGTACCGGTGTAGCAGCACCCAGATTTGTTCCGGGTGCCATAGCGGCCACATGACTTGCGTAAAGTATATAAGTGCCCGCACTAGCAGCACGTGCTCCACTGGGTGAGACATAACTAACGATGGGGGTTGCAGAAGTGGTGATATTTTTGATAATTAATCGCATAGTCAAATCCAACCCACCAGGTGTATCCATGCGAATCACAACCAATTCAATGTTTCGACTATTAACTGTATCCAACGCACGTTCGATATAATCATGCGTTGCAGGACCAATGGCTCCATCAATATTAAGTAATATCACTTGCGGATTACCTTGTCCTATCGAGTTAGAACTCACGAGAAAAGTAACCGTAAACATAGTGATTAAAACGAAGAACAATCTTTTCAATTTTGACATAGAACAGCTCGCTAATTATCCAGGTTAAACCAGGTCTGGTTCCCCACAGTGCCTTTTAATAAAATCTCGACTTCGGTCACGCAAATCTATTGCTACCCTCCATTGATTTTCTTCATTGATAGTCTCTTTGGGCATGATTGCAGAACCTACTTCAATATGAATAGCGCCATGATGTGGAAATCTCGATTCTGAACGTAAAATGGAACGTGTACCTCGAATTGCTACAGGTATAACCGGTACACCCGCTTGTTCTGCAACCACAAATGCACCTAAGTGAAATGGCATTAAACCTGGGATGCGGGTAAAAGTGCCCTCAGCGTAAAAAAGTAGTGGTTGTCCGTTTTTTAACATGTTAGTTAAATGTTGAATCTCCTGAGTGCTTTTATCGATATCAGAGCGTTCAACAAAAACAGTATTGATACCAATTAATGGTTTCCGAGTAGTGAAACTCTGCGCCAATTCTGCCTTGGCAACAAAACTAAAAATAGCTGGAAGTTTGCTTACCAGCGCATAACTATCAAGATAACTTGAATGGTTAGCCACTATCACATAAGGTTTTCCATCTTGTGGAATATTTTCTACGCCATTAACAGTAATAGTAGTCGCTGTGGCTTTTGCAAGCAAATTAGTACAGCCGCGCATAATGGCCCAACGCCATTTCATACTCGGTAGAAAAGCCGTTGCAAACCAGACAATGGGTGCCAACAAATAGAATACAGACCAGCTATAAACGGCAAAAGCGACAGTTTTAAGGTAGCGAAGAGACCGTTTAATCTGTGGCAGTATGCTGGAAATAGATAATCGAACAATTTGTAACGGAACACTTGCTTGCGCTTTACCCAGTTTTCCCTGTTCATACATTTCCCGACTTGCCGCTCTGCGAAGTTTTCCACTTGATGTTTTTAATACACTATTGGGTGGTGCCAATACGATCTCATCTGGTGGAGCACCTATCAAATCTGTCGCTAATGAATTAATATCATCATGTAATTCCTGTAATTTCGTTGAGTCATGAACCCGGGTTTCAGCCATAATGATTAATCGCTCTGTGCCGGTCTTTTTATCTTCACTACCAAAAATAACAACTCGCCCGGCTCTGATTCCGGTAATGTTTCCAACCGCCATTTCAAGTTCATGTGGATATATATTTCGACCCGCACGAATAATTATATCTTTGGTACGCCCTGTTATATAGACTTCACCATTGGCAATATAAGCAAGATCACCAGAGTCCAGCCATTCATCATAAAAAAGTGTTTGGTTTTTTTCAGGATTACGATAATAACCACTGGTGCAGGATGGCCCTTTAAACTGCAGCCGTCCTTCAACACGTTCAGGTAATTCGTGCCCTGCCTGATCAATCACTCTAATCTCATGGCCTGGCAGCGGAGGTCCGCTGGAGACAAAGCGTAATGCCCGACTATCCTCAAACTTTGTTGGTATGGCATGTGCTGATCGCATAAATGTTTCACGTTCGATTGCATCAAGGACAATACCTCGATTAACAGGCGGAAAAGCCAATCCAACTGATGATTCTGCCAATCCATAAACAGGCATCATAGACTCTGGTGAGAAACCATATTTTGAGTAAAAATCAGTAAAATTCTCAAGCGTATCCGGGCTTACCGGTTCAGCTCCATTAAACGCACAACGCCATGAACTAAGGTTCAGATTTTTCAGTTCGTCACCCTTTAATCGTTTTAAACAAAATTCAAAACCAAAATTAGGGGATGCTGAAAGCGTTCCATGATAATGATGTATGGCCCACAACCAACGCTCAGGCCTGACCAAAAAACTCATAGGTGACATATTAACGAACAATGCTGCAAAATAAAGACTGCCTAACCACGCACCAATCAACCCCATATCATGATAAAGAGGTAACCAGCTAACAAATACATCTTGAGGACTGGCATTGACGACTTGTCCCATAGCCCGAATATTTGCCAACAGATTTTCATGTGTTAACACAACACCTTTCGGGCTACCAGTACTGCCGGAGGTATACTGTAAAAATGCAATGTCTTGTGCGTTTATTGATAATGGCACTAATTCAGTATTTTCTGAATCAAGGTCATAAACTGTGACAATATGCGCTAGATTGGAAACTTGAGATTTTAGCAGCTGTGCGACACGTTTAGCTTCGGGTAACGTAATAAGTATAGTCGCAAGACAATTACTTAATATCCCGACATGTCTACGCATATGATCTTCGAGTTGGGAAGGCCGTGCGGGTGGGTAAATCGGTACAGGAATACCACCCGCGAAAAGAATACCAAAAAAACTATAAAAATAGTCTGGACTACTCGGCAGCATAATAGCAACAGCTTCTCCTTGCGTTATTCCTCGTTGCTGCAAACCAGCAGCAACAGATTCCGCTCTATTCTTTAGCTGTCTGTAGTTAATAACTTCACCCTTACCTTCGTCTTGATAAATTTGTATATGTGGACGACCAGGATGATTCAATACATGCCAGTTTAAAACCTCGATTAAGGTTTGTGCCTCATTAGGTGCAGCGCTAGCCACCCCTAATTTTCCGAAACGAATATTAAATTGGGAAGTTTCAACACTACGCCTGCTTGCCCCTGCCAGAACACGGAGTAAATCTCTTGCAGTTTCTGCTTCAGTAAAAGTGCGCTCCGGCAATATCAGTTTGAATCTCTTTTCGACACGAGAGATTAATTCAATACGCGCCAAACTATCCAAACCCAATTTTTTATCAAAACTACTATCTAATGTAACGGGTTCTTGCAACTTATGATGCGGATGAACTTCTTTTACCAGAGCTTCTATCTCATCAAGAAGATCATCCACTAATTTTTCTGTCACTTCTTTAGTACTGAGAGATGTCATTTAACAATTCCTTGGCCGCTGAAGAAAAATCGGATTTCAACTTTTTAATAAAAAACAGCCCTGCCAGCAGATAAAATACAAGCGCCATAATTATTACTGTAGTAAATCCAAAATTAAGAGCAACTAAAGTTGCGGCGATAGCACTAACGACCGATGCACAACCATTGATTCCCCATGCCCAAGCAATAGTTTCTGGAGAAATCCTTGCCAGCAGGTTTAATCCTAGGGGGAAAGGCATTCCCATGAAAAACGCCAACGGAAATATTAGCAATAACGATATAACAATTTTAACAATATCATTGGCGCTAATGAACCAATGGAAAATATTCGATAAAAAAATCAGGTAAAACACGGCACAAATACATATACCAGCAATAGCTATTTTTATCGCTTTCGGCATTGTCCACTTTCTGGAATACGCACTACCCATTCCTGCAAATAATAAAAATCCTGTCAGCACAACGGCGATAGCGTAAGTTGGATGACTTAAGAACAGGATAAATTTCTGGATGAATGCAATTTCCACGAACATAAATGCAGCACCCAAAAGAATGAAATAGCTCACTACGAATGTACTAAAATGATTTTCTCTTGATTGTTTATTCTGTTTTCTGTCATAAATCCACACGGGCAATAAAATAAATATCAGACTTAACAATAGCGCTTGTAAAAGAGTAAGTACTAAAATGATACTACCCCATTCGATCAACGGAAGCCCCTGCCCCGCTGGTAAGCTAATTATTTCTGGTAAAAACTGCCACTTTAGAAAATTAAAGAAATAAGGTTTGTCATCGGTAGCAGGCCTTAAATTATATTTATAGTCATCAAAATATTGCTCAGCGTTTGATGATAACAGTGCCTTGGCACCATCAAAATAGTAGCGCTCAGGCAACACATTATACAAATTTGTTTCTTCACTACTTATAGCCGGATAATACGCCAAATCAAACGAACGTTTTTTACAAAACTCCACGATATTCTGAATATCATTATCACTTAATGGCGTTCTTTTAATGACTAGTGTTGCCGTATTCCAGCTGCGTATAAGTGCCATATTCTGCTCTGGATTGGAAACACCAAGATCTAATAAAGCCTGCTTAGCAGTTGCTACCAATTTAAGCGTATCTCGTGGCGGTAGTTTAATCCAGCGAGTTAAGGACAAAACACCATCATCAGTCAAGCGTTTCAAATACAGTGTTATCGCTTCCACGGTATATAAATAACTTTCGTTAAGTGCATATAGACCTGCCGACGACGCGGCAAAAGAATCCATTAACGCCATTTGAATCAGATCATAACGCTGAGTTGTCGATGCTAAAAAACCACGCGCCTCTGCAGTATGAAGATGAACATTGTTTTGATTATAGATATCACCAGCAAAAATCGAATATTCATTTTTTACTAGCGCTACTATTTGCTCATTCAGCTCCACTGCATCGATGTTATTCGCTTGATGATACATTGCCTGTAATACATCAGCGCCACCTCCAGCACCAAGTATCAATACATTCGGCTTATGCTGAATATGGTATGGCAGAGCTGATGTTGTGTTTGCCATATAACTTAATGTTGAAATATCACCCTTAAACTGAGTAATCGCAGACATTCCATCACCATCGGAGAACAATGCTAACTGTTGCGGAGGTTCAAGTGGATTTGTCAGCGATAAACCAGGCACGTGTCGGAATGGGATTGTCGGGCTTTCCACAACGGATAACAGACCCATTGGCCCGTTTTTTTCGCTAACCAGCGCTGTATCTGTTATTTGCAGAGTCTGACTTAGCGGTTTGTATTCCGATGGATTTAACGCTAACCACGAGTTCGGCAGCAGCCAGGGAACAATAATTGTCACCAGTGCAAGTGTTATCACTTTTGGATTCAATTTCTGATTAATAGCCACAAGTATCACCGCCACACCACCGGTTGAAGCAATTATTCGCAAGATATCTGAAGGATAAAACCAGTAGATAATAATTACGACGGTTAATGCACCGGTTGCTGCGCCATACAAGTCAGCGGCATAAATGCGGTTGATCTTGTTTTTATAACAAAGAAAGACCAGCCCAATACAGTTGGCCGAAAAAAAGAAAGGCAAAATAAGCAGTAAATAGATCGACAATAACCAAAGCCATTGTGATCGATCCCAGAATAACTCCAAGGGATTAAAAGGCAGTTGCTGAGCCAGCAAAAAACAGCCAATACTACTTATTGCAAACAGAAAAATGTTGGCAGTAAAACTATAACTAAAATATGCTTTGAGTCTATTCTGAAACACCATTAAAAATGATCCACTCGCGCCATATCCCAGTAGAGCGATACTGATTATCATGTACGCAAAGTGATGCCATTGAATAATGGAAAATAAACGGGTGAGTAAAACTTCATAAGCGAGTGTAATTGCTGAAATCAGGAAGATTGCTAGCAGTGGAGGAGTGTTAAACCTACGGCCCTGGAGCCACATACTAGGAACGCGCATGAAATAACTTGGACATCTGACGCTCATATTTAGTCTGTATTGGCACGTTCTGAATGAATAAAAGTGCAGGAATAGTTGTTCTATTTCGAGCTTTTGTGAGTGAAGAACGTGCCAAGACGGGCTGAAGATGAGATGTAAGATGTCCAAGTTGTTTCATGCGCGTTCCCTCGTTAGTGCGCACCCGTTAATGGAACAAAGGAAACAGGTAAGACCTGGCGAGTTCTTACTGTACCGTCCGATGACTTCTCAATCAGCATCAGTTGTTGAGTAAGAAATTGACTACCCACAGGTATAACCATTATTCCACCCGGTTTTAACTGATTGACTAATGGAGGCGGCACATGAGTCGCTGCAGCGGTGACCACTATTGCATCAAATGGGGCTTCGTCCTCCCAGCCATAATAACCATCTGCCATCCGCACTTGAACATTATCATAATTTAAACGAGACAAACGAAGCCGAGCCTGTTTTGCAAGCGGCTCTATAATTTCTATGCTGAAAACTGATTTCGCTAATACAGAAAGAACGGCTGCCTGATATCCTGATCCGGTCCCTATTTCTAAAATTTTGTCAGTTGCATTCACATTCAGCAACTCAGTCATTATTGCAACAATATAGGGTTGAGATATGGTTTGACCATATCCAATACGCAACGGCCTATTTTCATAAGCATACTTTTCATCACCAGGGCGTACAAACCTATGGCGAGGAACTTTATCCAGAGCATCAACAACCTGAGAATTTAGACTATCTTTTCCGGTTAAAAACCCCGTTCTTTTCACATCTAGTTGTATTTCGGTTAACAGTTTTTTACGCGCTGCAGAAAAGTCGTCAGCCCATGCTGATGAAGCTGCAAATAGAGACAGGAGAATTATTGTCATAACTCTGCCAGAAATGAATAAATGTATCACATTAGATACTCTGTTAAGACTAAAGTATTAGTTATTGTTCACACCTGAGTTGATAACTATTGACAAAATAATATAATCAAAAAAAATCTAAGCACCTGACAAGCCAGGTGCCACAAAAATCAATATCAACAATAATATGATAGCCAGGACTATAACAATTTTGTGATGTGTTTGAATAATCAAAATGACCTCTTACGATAGATTATTTATGTTTTATATTTTTACTAATTTATACGAACAATATTTGTAGCACTTATTGTAAAAAACTACGCATGTTCTACAACCTTTTCTGCTTCTTTCATCAGCATAGAGTCAATCATATTTTCTGCTTCATACCAGTCTTGATCTACTCCTTCAGGATTAAATCCACGTTGCTCTGCCCGGTAATACGCCGCTTCAGAAATCATATTTAGCCGATCCTCAGGGGTTATCAATGTTTCAATTAACTCCTCTAACGCGCGGGCTGTTCCTTCAGTTTTTTGCGATTTTTTTGCTTTCATCATTTAATCCTCATCTTTATTAAGCCCGGATAATTAGTGTATTATCAAGGCTAGATCTATTAACTAAAAGTATTGAATAAAGTTATTCAACTTCCACCGAATGACGTTTTTTAGTTTCAATTTTTGGCAAAATGATTTCTAACACGCCATTAGTCATTTTCGCTTTTGTTGCATCAACGTTAATTTCTGTTGGAAGAGAAATCGTTCGGCTAAAAGAAGCTTTTGAAATTTCGCATCGATGATATTCGCCTTTATCCTCCTTTTCTTCTTTGCTTGTTTTACCTTTAATTGTAATTGAATTTTCAGTTAGCGAGATATCGATATCTTTTTTTTCAATACCAGGAACCTCTGCTTTAACAACTAGTTCATTATCATTTTCTATCACATTAACATTTGGTACTCGCAATTCTGCTCTGGAAGCCAATTCACCGAACTCAGGCCACTGCCAGGAAAACGGCTTCATCCAACGATTGGACATGAATTGATCAAACATTTTATCCATCTCATCAAACGTTGTCAGAGTTTTAGGAGAACTTGGATCAATTTTTTGAATACCTTGCTCTTCCATTTCTTTATCCTTTTTTTCAGTTTTACCAAACATAACTAAAACCTCTCTATGTGAAAATGACTAAGCCGAGTTATTTTAAACACTACACACTTAACTAAAAATATTAGTAACAAGCTGAGGAGTTACTTTCCCTTAATATTTAATTTCTATAGTTCAACATCAATAAATATAGTTCAATATTTTTCTATAAACAAAGGGAGAGAAATATTTTTTTATATACCCTTTATAAAATAATTATGTGTAACTTTTGTTACAGTAAATATCTACACATGTGCTATAAACCTTGTAGTATTATTGCTTACTCAAATCAACATTAGAGTTGAACTACTAATTCTCTTAATTGAATAGCTTTACATTTCACCAACGCAATATTTCAAAGTTAAACGGAGATTATTATGGATAAAATCGATCAATTAGCGAATCAACATATTCGAGAATATGAATCTCGTTTATTACATATCGATGAACTTCTTCACCGGGTTGATAAAGGCAAGGAAGAATATGCTTCGAAATCAGAGATAGATATTCAACTTGAAGAACTACGTGCTGAACGTGAAAAACTCTCACAACATATCGAGGATTTAAAGCAAAAGTCGTTTAATGAATGGCAAGTCACGGAAATAGAGCAGGCTGGACCAATGATTATTTGGGATGCTGTTGCCAAAAGACTGGAGAAACTGGTAGAACGTATTGAGCATTAATGCTCAAGGAAGACCAGGTATTTTATAAAATTTTTGATTGAGATAGTGAGTTACTTGCCGCACATCATTGATACTCCAACCTAGCTTGAGATGATGCTGCCAACGGATAACCATTTTACTCAAATCAGTCAATGAATTAACTTTTCTGTTCTTCCGTTGAGGGAGGTCAACTAAATGGCAGCTTGCGCAATGATTTTCATATAAAAGTTGTCCACGATCTACCTCCTCAGCCTGAACGCTGTTGAATAGTAATAAGATTAAACCAGAAGACAGCAATACCTTTCGCATTATAAACATTTTACTCGGTTCTCTCTTTTTTTAAATTTGTCATAATAGTTTCAAGCGCTTTAAATCGATCATCTATTTTCTTATTAATACTATTCTCAGGATACTGACCAGACTCATCCCTCATACCAGCGTCATTCCCAGTGAGCAAACTTATGGCTTCATCGATAGTTTCAACAGGATAGATATGAAATTCACCCTTCTCAGCAGCTTCAACAACGTCCTTCTCTAACATAAGATTTTTAACGTTTGATGCGGGAATCAATACACCTTGTTTTCCGGTCAACCCACGTTTTTGACAGGTATAAAAAAAACCTTCAATTTTTTCATTAACACCACCTATAGCTTGAACCTGCCCTAATTGATTAACTGAGCCAGTCACAGCCAATGACTGTTTAACAGGAGTATTGGCTAAAACAGACATTAAAGCACAAAGTTCAGCAACAGATGCACTATCTCCTTCTACTTTGCCATAACTTTGCTCAAAGGTGATACTGGCAGAAAAAGATAATGGCCGTTCGCCACCAAAACGAGAAGAAAGAAACGCTGATAGAATTAATACACCTTTTGAATGAATCGCTCCGCCCAGTTCTACCTCTCGAAATATATCGATCACCTTGCCATCCCCCATTTGCGTTGTCGCAGTAATACGGGTTGGCAAACCGAAAGCAAAATTACCTAAACTTATTACCGAAAGACTATTAACCTGCCCTACAGTATCCTGCTCAGTATCTATCAGTATAGTTCCAGAATGTATTTCTTCTTGTATTTTATCTCTTAATCTATCTAAGCGCCGAACCTGGGCATCAATAGCACGCTGCACATGGTTATCAGTAACGACACTATCACCCACCTCCCTGCACCATTGATCCGACTCTCGCATTAAATCGACTATACTTAACATATGAGTCGTTAACTTGCGTGCATCATTAGCGCGGCGTGAACTGTATTCGATAATACGAGCAATTGCCTTTGCGTCATAAGGTAGCAAGTTCTCTTTTTTACCCACTGTTGCAATCATCTTTGCGTAAAGCATATCATTTTCAAAACTACGCTCTATCTCTTCTTCAAAATCTGCGGCAATTTTAAATAATTCGGCAAAATCCGGATCATATTCCAATAATAGATAGTATAAAATACGATCACCTAATAGAACAATTTTTAAATTTATCGGGATTGGCTCCGCCTCAAGTGAGACAGTACTTATAATGCTAAATAACTCTGCTAAAGACTGAATTCGGATTTGTTTGGAATATAACGCACGCTTCAAACTTTCCCAGGCATAGGGTTGTTGCAACAGTTTTCTTATATCTAATATGAGAAAACCACCGTTCGCTAAATGCAACGCGCCTGGTTTAATCAGTGTAAAGTCTGTAACAAGGGTGCCAATTCGCGATGTATGCTCTATACGTCCTACTAGATTATTGTACATTGGATTATCTTCGTAGATTACCGGAGCACCGGTTGACTGATTATTATCCACCAATAAATTGACCGAATAGCGGAGAAACACTTTTTCAACATCTTCCGGTATGCCTAACAAATTTGTTGCAGGTTCTGAGTGGCGAAACTCTTCTACATTATCAATGACATCATTTTCAAAACAATTGAGATATCCCAAAACTGCAGGTAAACCCTTATATTTCTCTTTGATTCGGTCGATAAGATGACCCACAGCGTAGGTAGCTACTTCTTCATTTAATTGTTTTATTTTTTCATTTGTCTCACGCCGCAACTCTGGTACCTGATAAATAAAATTTTCCATGTCTTTTTGCAACGACGCAATGGAGGCTTGAAATTTCTCTTTCTCCTCTTTGCTCAGTTTTTTATATTCCTCGGGCGGCAATGGTTTTCCGTCCTTAACGGGAGCAAATATAAAACCGCTTGGTGAACGCATGATGGCAATATGACTTTTATCTGCTTTCGCCTCTAGTTCAAAAAAACTTCTTTCACGATTTTTGTCAAATTTATCTTCTATTTCCTGGACGCGTGCCTGGTACTCTTTTGCTTCAAATGCTAAAGGCAGAGAGGTGCGTAAATCCTCCAATAAATGGTTAACATCTCTGCGAAAAATGACGCCTCGGCCAGTGGGTAATTCTAGTGCTACAGGTTTGTGGGGATGTTGGAAATTATGGACATAACACCAGTCTGAGGGAGAGGGAGCAGTTTTGGCCTGTTGTTCAAGATATTGCCGAACCATGGTGTATTTACCCATACCATGTGAACCTAGAACAAACAAATTGTAACCATCTTTTTCCATTTTGATACCGAAACGTAAGGACTCCAGCGCTCTGGATTGCCCAATAACTTCGGTTAAGTCATCTAACTCGGTTGATAATTTGAACGGAAACTTAGTAGCGTCACAATATGTATACAACAATCCCGGCTCTAAAGCCTTCACAAACGACATATTACCTCCGGTATTATGAATTTTTTTACTTGCCTCTAAACAAAACTCAGCCTGATGAAAAACCACTGAGTTGTCGATATCAGTAGCGTGATTTTGAAGTGTCGCCGACACGGATGTCGGCGTCAAACACCATGGACTGGTTATTGTGTCTTCAAAATTACGCTACTGGTATTGGCAAGTCCTCATTAGGCTGAGTTTTGTTTAGAGGCAAGTTTTTTTATTCCCTGTCTGCCACTAATGGTACAAATACTACGGGTAGGACATATCGCTGATCTGTTTCCCCTTTCTCATTTTTTTCTATAACGATAAGTTCTTGTGCTTTATTTGAAAAACCCAAGGGCATAACCAACTTTCCGCCTGGCTTTAATTGCGCTACCAATTTAGCTGGAACAAACGGCGTTGCAGCCGCAACAATAATTCCGTCGAAGGGACTATGCTGTGCCCAGCCCTGAGTACCATCACCAATTTTTAATTCAATATTGTCATAACCCAGGCGATGCAATCTCGTTTTCGCTTCCCTAGCCAACGTTCCGACAATTTCTACGCCATAAACCTGCTTAACTAAACGAGATAGAATTGCTGCCTGATAACCGGAGCCTGTCCCAATATCTAAAATGGTGTGCTCTGGCTTTGGTGAAAGTAAGTCCGTCATCAACGCGACAATATAAGGTTGAGATATTGTCTGTCCACAGCCAATATAAAGCGGTCCATTCTCATAAGCGTAAGAGTGCATTGCTTTTGGCACAAACTCATGGCGTGGTATTTCTGACATGACCTGTAGTATCTGACTATCGATTGATTTTTTACCGGTATAAACGCTGGTATAGGCGGCTTCTTCTTTAATGACACGGATCATCTCTTGTCGTTCTTCAACAAATTCCATCTAATTTGTTCCTTCTTGCCAAGACGATAAGTAGCGACGCTGTTCTTCAGTCAGACTATCTATAGTGACTCCCATACTTGCCAATTTTAATCGAGCAATTTGTTCATCAATATCTTTTGGTACATTATGAACATTGTCAGAAAGTTTGCCGCGTTGCTCTATTAAATATCGAACCGCCATCGCCTGATTGGCAAAACTCATATCCATCACTGAAGCCGGGTGCCCTTCTGCCGCGGCAAGATTTACCAACCTACCTTCAGCAAGCAAACAGACCCTACGTCCATCCTCAAAATAGAATTCTTCGACATAAGGACGTGGCCTCTCCACTCTTGTTGACATCGCTTCAAGTGCCGCTACATTTATTTCTACATTAAAGTGGCCGGAGTTGGCAAGTATGCAACCATCTTTCACCACTTGCAGATGCAAAGTATCTACGACATGTTTATCACCCGTTGCGGTCACTATGAAATCTGAGATTACAGCGGCATCACTTAATGGCATCACTTGAAAGCCATCCATACTCGCTTCCAGAGCACGTAAAGGATCTACTTCAGTGATAATTACTTTTGCGCCATGGCCTTTCGCACGCATTGCAATACCACGCCCACACCAGCCATAACCAACAACGGTAAAATTTTTACTGGCAAGTAAAATATTTGTCGCGCGAATAATGCCATCCAGCGTACTCTGGCCAGTACCATAACGATTATCAAAGAGGTGTTTAGTATTCGCGTCGTTAACGGCAATCACCGGGAATTTTAGAGCACCATCATTTGCCATTGCGCGTAGGCGAATTACCCCGGTTGTTGTCTCTTCAGTACCGCCCAATAAATTAACTAATAAATCTGTTCTGGATTTATGTAACTCGCTGACAAGATCAGCGCCATCATCTAAAGTAATTTGTGGTTGATGGTCCAATGCAGCATTGAGATGTTGATAATAAACATCGGTACTTTCTCCTTTTATGGCATAAGTGGGAATACCATAATGGTGAACCAAAGCAGCAGCAACATCATCCTGGGTGCTCAATGGATTACTCGCACATAATACTAAGTCAGCACCACCTGCCATAAGCGTACGTGCTAGATTCGCTGTTTCGGTTGTGATATGTAGGCAAGCACTGATTTTAATATTTTGTAGTGGTTTATCGTCAGCAAACTGAGTCATTAACGAACGTAACACAGGCATCTCTTTTAGCGCCCATTCAATGCGTGTGACACCGATATTGCTTAAGGTCGAATTTTTTATGTCGCTTTGGGTTTTAGTCATTTTATGGTGTTTTTTTATTCATTTGTCGGGTCAATAAGGGTTTTACCGCCTTAAGGCAATTTAACTTTTCTTTATAGTTAATATAAGTATAGTCAGTAATTACAGTTATAATAGTATTGATAATAAACAGAATTGTAAAAATAATGACAGCTCAAAAAGATTACTACGAAATATTAGGCATCGATAAAAATGCTGATTTAAAAACGATTAAAAGTGCGTTTCATAAATTGGCTTTAAAATATCACCCAGATCGCAACAAATCTCCAGATGCTGAAGAACGTTTTAAAGAAATTGCCACCGCATACGGTGTCTTGTCTGACCCAAAGAAACGTGCAGAATATGATACAAAAGGATTTTCTGGTGTAGAAAACTATTCTTACGAAGATCTATTTGGTGGTTTAGATTTGGGTGATATTTTTGGTGGTTTTGGTGTCGAAAGCGACTTGAGCACAGGTTTTGGTGGTGGAGGTTTGTTCGATCGTTTCTTTCATCGGCATCCTCAAGATACGTTTAAAGGGCGAGATATTTATGTTCAAACTGAAGTTTCGCTGGAAAAAATATTACACGGTGGTGAAGAGATTATCCATTACTCTCGCCCAATGACTTGTAGTGATTGTAAGGGAACAGGGGCAAAACCTGGTACTACCCCTCGAACCTGTGAAGAATGCCAGGGTAGTGGAAAAAAAGTCATTAGTAGAAAACAGCAACAAGAGCAAGGAGCCATAAATTTTCAACAGATTACTGTATGTCCTAAGTGTTTTGGACAAGGTACGTTTATCGACGAACCCTGTAAAAGCTGTCGTGGTAAAGGTCAGGTTGAGAAGAAAGAGTCCATAAAATTAAAAATTCCCATCGGGGCCGAAGATAGAATGTCATTACGTGTAGCCCAGCACGGCTTACCAAGCCCTCAACCGGGTGGTCCTCCAGGTGATTTGTTCGTCCAACTTTTTACTGTGCCAGATGCACGATTTGAACGCATTGGTTCTGATTTATGGCGCAATGAAACGCTACATGTTGCTGATGCAGTGTTAGGCACTACATTAATAATACCAACGCTGGAAAAAGATATTGAGGTCCATGTGCCAGCAGGTACACAACCCGATACCGTGTTGCGTCTTAAAGGTAAAGGTCTACCTGTTTATAATAGTGATATCTTTGGAGATTTAAAAATCCGAATAAATGTCCATCTACCCGAAAAACTAACGGACAAAGAGAAAAAGCTATTTGAAACACTGCGTGAACTGGATAAATAGATCCAATTATTTAGCATCTCAAGTTTCGGAATTCAAATTCAGTTTAGAGACAACGGCCACAGTATACAGCGAATATAAAAGACGCGGTAAATGCATCCATGCACGCTCAATGTCAGCATCCATGCTGCCAATGCTTTTATAATCGCTGTATACCATGTCTATTACTACTATATAAGAGCAACTTGAACTCCGAAACTTGAGTTTAGTATATTACGATATGGTCTTAATAAGTAAATCAATTTTTGTTTTTATAGACTTGTAATGGGAACCTTTCCAATAAATTTGATGGCATTGTTGACATTGCCAAAAATCATCATAATAACTTCGAACAACCGGAGGTAACCCATCTTCAATCACAGCCTTCTCTACCTCATGTAAAAGACCATTACAAATAGTGCATCGAGTGAATGGTTTTAAATATGAATTAAGCCTATAACGTCGAGCAACTTCTATAAATTGCTTATCAGGTTGTGTGTGTCTCAACCAATAACCATATTTCACAATTGATCGTTTTAATAAACCAATATCACGCGTCAAAAGCACACGACTTTCTTTTTGCGCAGTGGATGCAATAACTTCATCACCGGAATCGACATTATTGTACTTGGTGTCAAATCCAGTAAAACGTAAATAGTGTGCCAGAGCACCCAAATGCACATCCAGAATAAATTTTGGTTCACCTTTAGGCCGATACGATAACAGTTGTTGATCTGATGATAGTGGGTTTGTACCAGGAGAATATACATCAACGTTTTCATTATTGTGCAGTAAATAATCAAAGCCGATTGAGATAGAATTAACAAGAATGGCGGCAATTTCTGTATGTGGCGGGCCTATAGCTTCTATGGCATCTTTTACTGACGGTGTGCCCGTAAAACAATATTCTATTGTTCCCCCTGATTTTTTATCTTTTGCAGTCACCAGATCAATAATTTCACCATAAAATCTAAAAAAAGCAATATTGTCCATTACTCTTAGCGATTTAACTAATTTTGCCAAGTTTTTTAATCAAATCATTTCCTTTAATTTTTACTTCTGTGTTGATATCTACAACGAATCTTTTTTCTTTTTCGGTAAAATTCTCGTCCCGTTCTATCTGGTATTCAAGCACAGTTAAGTCAGCATCCGATGCATCACGATCATCCTTACTACGCTGTATTATTCTATTCTGCATCACATTCAGTGGTGCATAGCAGTGCAATATCTTGTAATCGACATTGACAGATTCTGCCAGTTTTCTAAATATATTTCGTTGTTGTGATTTTAAAAATGTTGCATCCACAATGACAGAAAAGCCCGCTAACAGTAGCTGTTCTGCCAATGTTAACAGTATTTGGTAGGTTTGTTCGCTGGAAGTAGAGCTATAGATGCCCTGTTGAAAATCTTGTTTATCCCTTTGTTGCTCCTTCATTCCCCATAACCGTTTACGTTCAATATCAGAACGAACTCGAATAGCAGGATAAATCTGCAACAAAATTTGGCTGACTGTTGTTTTTCCCGAACCGGAGAGACCATGGGTAATAAAAAGTTTCGATTGTTGTGAATCGATATATCTTTGAGCCAAATCAATATATTTTACAAACTCTGCGTATTCACTAGCGCTTTCTGATTCATCTATATCTTCTTGTGAAAATCGGATACAACTCACCATAGCACGCACAATAGCTCGATAGACTAGATAGTAACGAAGAACCTTTAAGCCAAGGTAATCTCCTGTTAACTCCAAATAACGATTAAGAAAACGACTCGCTAAATCAGATTTCTGATGAGCATCTAAATCCATTATGAGAAATGCACATTCGCTAATTACATCATTCCATCGTAAATCTTCATTAAATTCAATGCAGTCAAATGCGATTACCTCATCGTCAACTATGGCTATGTTGCGCAAATGCAAATCACCATGACATTCACGAATAAAGCCATTTTCTTTTCGCGATAAAAATACCGTTTTTAATTTTTCAAACTCATCACACGACCAACTACGCAAAGCTTTTATACGTTTGATGATTTCATTTTCACTAATACGCTTAAGAATATCGGAATAACAGTTTAATACAGGTTGATGCACATGATCTAAATCACCAAACGTCTGTGATTTATTCGCGACATTAATTTTTTGATGAAAATCTGCGATTTTTTCTGCCAGGAGGTCCATCGAATTTTCTTTTAGTTTGCCAGAAGCCAGTTCCCTATCCAGCTCAGCGTCCTGGGGAAACTGGGCCATCTTTAATGCATACTCAATGGCTTCTCCACTTCCATTAAGCATGGGGTTATCATAACTACCAGTAATTGGGATAACTTCCAAATAGTAATCTGGTGCCAGACGTTTATTTAAACTGAGCTCTAATTCACAATAGTGTTTTCGAAATGCCAGGGTAGAAAAATTGAGAAAACCCAAATCTACGGATTTTTTAATTTTATAGGCATAGGGACCAGTCAATATTACCCAGGATATATGTGTCTCAATCAGTTCAATTTTGGAGACAGTATGATTATAAAACTGCGGATTTTGTAAAGCAGACAGCAACTGTTGCACATCAGAATCCATGATAATTCCTTGGTAAAAAGCTAGCCTTGTTATGAAAAAATAATAATATATCTACATCTTACTTACTAGTTTGCTATACTTTTTTTATTCATTACAACATATTTATCCAATGAGTGAGGTGCATATTATGTCTAATACCTGGGTTCTTGTTGCTGAAAGTAGTCGAGCAAAAATATATAGCACTGGAGGCGGTTCTGATTCACTGGAAGAGATCGTCGATTTATCGCATTCTGAGTCACGACTTCATGAGCAAGAATTGACCACTGATCTTCCGGGAAGCAACGCCGGCGGTGGAAGCAGTCACCATAATTATGAAGACCGTACCGATGTAAAAGATCAGGAAGACCTTCGCTTTGCAAAACAAATTGAAGAAAAGCTGGAAAAGGCTTGGAAGAAAGGTGAGTTTAGCCAATTAATTGTCGCATCGGCTCCTGCTTTTTTGGGCGTATTACGGAAAATAATGAGCCCCAACATTTCAAAAACAGTAATTCGTGAAATTGACAAGAACCTTACTCAGTTTAATTCAAATGAAATAAAAGAACACTTAAAATTAAGTTAGGAGTCTGTCGAACTTAGGTAATATTTTAATTGTTGTAAACCAAAAACCTTCTCCAATCATTAGGAGAAGGTTTTTATTCTACTGCTTCGGTTTTTTTCTCTGACGTATTGACATCAAATTTCTGAAACATTTTTAATAGCTCAACTTCACCACGAGATAAACCACTTGTTTCTGATACTTTGTTTATTGTTTCACCATTTTGTATCGCTTGAATTGCGTTACGATAGGCTTGCTGATTAGGTTCTTTTAAGGTTAATTGCTCTTGCTGTTCTTTTAGCACTTTGGCGCCGTGTTCTAATTTCTTAACACTAACACCCAAATTGTTTGCCGATTCATAGAGAACTTTCACATCATCCTGAAGCGCTTTGGTAATTTCTACTTGTTCTTTATAGCGTTCGAATAAAATTCGGTGTTTTGCGTGAGCTCGAGAAGAATAATAAATAGTAAGAAGAAACAAAGATACCACCACAAACAGGTCCCATTGTAGATACTCCATAAAGACCATTAGCGCTTCTCCCTACTCATTTAATCTAGATCCTCTAAAGCGTTAAAACATAGCAACGTCTTGCAGCTCTTCCATGCTTAATATTTTTTTCAAATCGACAATAATCAGAAGCTCACCATTACGACTTGTTACGCCCATAATGTATCGTGATGTATCTTCATTACCGACGTTTGGTGCGGGTTCAATGTCTGACATTTTTAAATCAACAACTTCAGCGACACTATCCACCAGTATCCCAATTTCCTGATTATCAATTTCAATGATCACTATACGTGTTAGGTCATCAACATCTTTTGGCCCCAAACCAAATCTATTTCGGGTATCGATTACCGTTACAACATTTCCTCTTAAGTTGATAATACCAATGACATAACTGGGAGCACCAGGAACTGGAGCAATTTCGGTAAAACGCAACACTTCCCTAACGTCTGTTACGTTTATCCCATAGGTCTCTTCCTCTAATTCAAAAGTTACCCAACGTAGGACCTCGTCATCATACTCTTCTGCAGTATCTGTCATTTTAATTACTCATTATCTCGACTAATTCAACCGATTTTAGGCTTCAATACTTCTTACTAATGTCAATAAGTCGGCTAATAATATTCATTACTTTAAATTCTGCAGCTACTATACCAGCACACCGTCCATAATCAGGGATAGCTCCATACGCCTAACATCCACAATTGCTGATTTATTGTCCACACTAGTTCCCGCAAGCCAACGTCTTTTACCTTGTTTACCTCGCCACGAAACCTGTTTACTCGTTAAATTAATACCATGTCCGATGGATTCACAGGAAAATCCCCACTGTCCATTTCCTACCACAACAATATAAACGTCCTTATCTGTTTTATGTTTTGGTGGAATAAACTCGTCTCTGCCATATGCTAAAAACTTAGTATTAATAACAATAATATCTTCGAAATTTTTACGATAGCGCCCTTTTATCCAGGAAACATTTTTAGTTATAGGTGAAACAGGCTGGGATATACGCCGAACTCCTCTTATGAATTGTGTTGGTATCAGAAAATTGAGGCCTGCGACATGAATCATCGAACAAGCGAATCGAGTAGATGCCCAGCTTGGGACAAAGTACTTAGATTGCTCTTGATTATCTTCGATCAGCTCCTTAACAAAATTTGTTTTTGGTACAACTTCATTTATAATATTTTGCTTAACTTTCTGATTTTTGGACTGTGATAGAGTTGCGACTGTTTCCTGCTTATTCTTATCACCTTTTATGAATGGATCTTGCTCATTTACGCTAGGCTCATCATTTAGTAAAGCCGTTAAATAGATTTTAACGGCATCTTGTTGTTGTAATAGCTCGTCTTCATCAAGTAATTTTGTCGTCATTTCATTTTCCGCCAACGCTAATATTGAATTAATGTCGATTTAAAAGATATTAAGCCACAGCTGATGTTTTCTGATCTTGTTCGTAGGTAATGCGTAGGAGTGTTGTTAATAGCTTCCGATATGCAATTGAGCCTTGAGAGCGTGGGTTCAATACCGCCAGAGGTACTCCCTTTTCACTCGCTATTTTAAATTGCGTATCATAAGGAATGACATCATCCCAAATATTGTAGGGATAAATATCTTTTAGCATCTGCAGGCTATCCCTAGCCACATCGACATCCTGATCGTACATTGTTGGAACAATTGTATAAGGCAGTGATGTGCCTTTGGCAGAAGTAATCATATTCAACGTACGAACCATTCCTTCAAGACCTTTGAGTGCTAAAAACTCAGACTGCACAGGAATCATTAAACGTTCACAAGCCGCTAATGCGTTTACCATAAGAACGCCCAGTACAGGCGGGCAATCGATGAACACATAAGCATATCTTTTTCGTAGTTTTTCTAAGGCATTAACAATGACTAATCCCTTGCCTTCTTTTGCACCTAGCTGACGATCCAGTGTTGCCAGTGCCGAATGCGCAGGAATAATATCTAAACGCTCAACCCCGGTGTTTTTAATGAGACTGAAAGGATCTTCGTTGTTGTTTTGAAATAGCCGATAGGTACTCTTATCTGCAATGTCAGGATCAAATCCGAAATAGCTGCTCAATGAACCATGTGGATCAAGATCGAGAATTAGTGTTGAACGACCGGCAACAGCTAGTGGTGCTGCTAGATTAACAGTTGTGGTTGTTTTACCCACTCCACCTTTCTGATTGGCAACTGCAAACACCCTCACGGTATATACCTCTTGTTATGTTCAATTATCAATATAGTATTCATATAGAATGCATGCATGGTGCCATTAACAATTAGGATACTTGCATGTCAGCAATTCCCGCTAATGGCTCCATGAAGAGGAGTTGGGATTGATTTTGGAGTGACTTGGGCTAAGAATGCACTCGGAACGGAAAAATCAATCTCAACTCCGTTTCTAGCGGGAAATGCTGCTTGCATGTTAATTCATTGGCGCATTTTCAATGCTTTCTTTATTTGTAGTATGACGTTGATTCGGTAAAACCGTATCATCAGCCAGAACAGCAACTACGACTCTGCGATTTTTCCGCCTACCTTCTTGTTTATCGTTACTCGCGATTGGTCTGAATTCACCATAACCAATTGCCGACATTCGACTTGGTTCGATGCCTTCCTTACTGAATAAATGCACTACTGATGCAGCACGTGCTGCTGATAACTCCCAGTTAGATGGAAAAGCCCGTGTACTAATGGGAATGTTATCAGTAAAGCCTTCAACATTAATAGGATTTGGATGTGGTGCTAGAATTTTAGCTATTTTCTGTAGAATTGGTTGCGAGGTAACAACTAATGAGGAACTACCACTATCGAAAAGAATACTGGTATTAATCTCAATTTCTAACCATTGTTCCGTTCTTCTGACGGTGATTTCTTCAAGACCAATGAGATCCATCATTGCCGTTTCCATCTTGCTTGCTAATGCTTTTAAGCTACTTACCGGCTGTTCACCATCCCCCCCTTGTGCAGACATATTTGTTTCTACGATTTTATCCTTGGGGGAACGATTTATATCACCAATTTGTATAGGATCGAGAGAGCGTGGGGTATTATTAAACGCTTCTATCATACTGCTGGTGACTTCTTCTAACTTTCCTTCATTTATGTTGGATACAGCGAACATAACAACAAAAAAAGCAAATAATAATGTGATGAAATCTGCATATGAAACCAACCAACGGTCGAGTCTTTCTCCATCATTGTTAAGTGTTTTTCTACGCGCCATAAGAGTTTCGGAGATATGAATTTAATCGAATTGAAACGTTTCTTGGATTTTCGCCGTCTGAAATACAGAGAATACCTTCCAATATCATCTCCCTTTCTCTTGTTTGTTTATAAACAATATGGGAGAGTTTTTTTGACACAGGAATGAGAAACAGATTTGCAAGACCAACACCATAAACTGTAGCGACAAAAGCAGTCGCAATCCCCTGTCCTAAACTACTGGGTTCAGATAGATTCTCCATGACGTGTATCAAACCCATCACAGCGCCGAGAATTCCTAATGTCGGGGTATACCCTCCCATTGCTTCATAGACTTTTGCTGCAATCAAATCAAAATCTTCACGCGTATCAATCTCAGTTTCGAGAGTTCGCCTAATCATCTCTGGAGTTCTACCATCAATAAGTAATTGAAGTGCATTGTTAGTATAGGGATCGTCTTCAATCCGCGCAAATCGATCTAAACTGAGTATACCTTCTTTGCGCGCAATATCACTCCACTTAACTATTTTGTTAATTGTAGTTTCCATACTATCAACTGGTGGTATAACAACCCAGTGGAACATCTTTATGGCGTGTTTAAATGTAGCCATCGGCACTTGGACCATGATCGCGCCAACTGAGCCACCTACTACGATCAGAAAAGCAGGCATATTAAGTAACGAGCTATATTGACCGCCGTCAATGGTCTGCCCTAAAATAATTGCCAGCGCTGCGAGCAAAGCACCGAATACGGAGAGTATATCCATGGCTACCTAGTTAAATTGAACGAGTTTTTTCCATAAACACGTTTCGCTTCGTAAATGGTAAGTTATCTACCCATACGATACGATTTCTTCACTAATTCCCTGTAGATCAAGAATCTTATCTACAACCTCTGCTTTAACTACTGCAGCAGGCATACCGTATACAACACAAGATTTCTCATTCTGAGCTAAAACTATTGAACCTGAATTTTTTAGTTTAGTAGCACCTGCACATCCATCCGCCCCCATCCCTGTCAATATAATTGCGAGAACGTTCGACGGAAAAATCTTTTCAATTGCATTGAACGTATAATCCACAGAAGGTTTATAGTTTAATTCAGGGGCACCATCTATAACTTCAATAATACAAGATTGCGCCCTTCCTTTTACGTTTAGCTGCTTACCACCAGGTGCTAGATATGCAACACCTGCTTTAAGCACATCACCTGTTTCAGCCTCTTTTACTTGAATATTGCATAAATCATTGAGTCGTTTTGCAAACGCCGGCGTAAAAGTACCGGGCATATGTTGAATTATTAAGATAGGCAATGAAAAATCGGCGGGTATTTCTTTTAAGATGTTTTGGAGTGCAACAGGTCCACCTGTCGAAGTACCTATTGCTACGACTTGTACTTTTCCTTTCTTCCTATTAACAGAAGAAACATTCTTCCTGGTACTTTCAATTTTAGTACGAAACAATAAGTTTTCAGAAGCATCGAAATCCTTTTTTAACAACATCCGACTTTGTTTTGCAACATCGATAATCTTTTGACAAAGCACATTTGAAACTTCTTCGGGATGTTTCGAAATTTCATTCAATTTCTTTGGCATATAATCAACAGCGCCAGCATCTAGCGCATCTAGCGTCGATTGAGCACCATCTAATGAAAGTGAAGAAAATATAAGAATGGGTGTAGGATGACGCCGCATGATAGTTCTTGTTGCGTCTATTCCATTCATCACCGGCATCTCAATATCCATGGTGATGACATCAGGTTTTAATTCTATGGTTTTGTTAATAGCCTCAGTGCCATTGCTCGCCATTCCAACGATGACTAAATCTGGATTATTATTCAACAACCGTAATATCTGGCCTCTAAAAAAAGTTGAATCGTCGACAATCAGAACACGAACAGTCATCGAGTATTTCCTAATATTTTCTGGCGTAAGCTTGCATCAAACTTGGCACATCCAAAATAAGTGCAATTCTCCCATCACCAGTAATAGTTGCACCAGATAGACCTTGAGTTCCATGGAGCATCTTACCTAGTGGTTTTATCACGACCTCTTCCTGTCCAATCAATTGCTCAACAACAAAACCTGCTTTTTGATTTCCAATTGATACAACCACAACGTGACCTTGAGATGGGTGTGGTTGGCCAAACCCACCATGAACCAACCAATCTTTTAAAAAATAGAGCGGTAATGGTTGATCACGTAACATTATTACTTCTTGACCATCGACACGATTGGTATCACTAAGATCTAGATTAAATATCTCACTGACACTTACCAGTGGCAATGCAAATATTTGCTCGCCTAACATAACCATAAGGGTGGGCATTATTGCTAATGTTAGGGGTACTTTAATACTAAGGGTTGTTCCTATGCCAATTTGTGAATCAATATCTATTGTACCGTTCAGCTGAACGATTCGGGTTTTCACCACATCCATCCCGACACCCCGACCAGAGATATCGGAAATTTCCTCTTTTGTAGAAAAACCAGGAGCAAAAATAAGTGCAAATGCTTCTTTATCTTCTAAACGAGCGGCAGAGTCTTTATCCATGACGCCTTTATCCACTGCAATTTGTCGCAACTTATCCGGGTCCATCCCACCACCATCGTCCTTGATGGTTAATAGGATATGGTCACCCTCTTGCTCAGCGGCAAGCAACACAGTACCTTCACGGACTTTACCATTATTCTCACGTACATCTGGCATTTCTATACCATGATCAACAGCGTTACGTACTAAATGCACCAATGGATCCGCCAAGGCTTCGACCAAATTTTTATCCAGGTCAGTCTCTTCACCAACTAATTCAAGGTTAACCTCTTTTTTCAAACTACGTGCTAGATCACGTACGACCCGGGGAAAACGGCCAAAAACTTTCTTGATTGGCTGCATTCTTGTTTTCATCACTGCAGATTGCAGATCTGCAGTCACTAGATCCAAATTACTTGTTGCCTGTGAAACTTCTTCGTTACCGAGTGCAGCCTCCAATGTAACCATACGATTTCGTACTAATACCAGCTCACCAACCATATTCATGATGTCATCGAGCCGTTTTGTATCAACACGTACTGTTGTTTCGGCTTGAGCACTAGCTGGTTGTTCCTTCGCTGCTTTAGGCTTTTCAATTTTATCGGGTGGTGTAACTGGCGTGGACTCAACCGTAGCGGGTTTTTCTGCAACCGGTTCAGCGGCTTGTTGAACCACTGTTGTAGTTGAAGCTTCTGCAGCTATTGCGCTATGTTTACCTTTACCATGCATATCATCCAGCAGCGCTTCGAATTCATCGTCTGTTATATCATCACTTTCTGAACTACTTGTTGTAACGGCTGCTGCTTGAGCTGGAGCTGTTGTTACGGTTGGCGATTTACCTGCACCATGAAGTTCATCGAGTAGTTCATCAAATTCATCGTCGGTTATATCTTCACTAGCATTACTTGTTGTGATTTCAGAAACTTCTTTTTTTACATCTTGCCCTGGTGTTGAAACTGGTTGACTTTCTTGATTATCGAGTGCATCAAGCAATTCTTCAAATTCTTGATCAGTAATATCATCTCCTTCCGAAGAGGGTTTATTACTATCAGCTTTGGATTGTTGTTCTGAAGCTGGAGTTACCGATTCAGTAGCGGGTGGTTCTGGAGTAGGCTCTGGTGCAACTTCAGGAGGGGCTCTTCCCACCAATAAAGAGCGCAAATCTTCTAGCAATTCAGGGCTTGCCGACTCCGGGTTACTTCCCCCTCGAACAGAATCAAACATCTCATTGAGAACATCCAAAACTTGAAGAATTATATCCATCAAGTGAGCGTCGACATGCCGTTCGCCTTGCCTTAGTTGATTAAAAACGTCTTCTGCAACATGGCAAACTTCAACTAACGCCGTTAGGCTGATAAAACTAGCACCACCTTTTATGGTATGAAAGCCTCTAAAAACAGCATTCAGCAATTCGTTATCTGTGGGGGATTGCTCAAGAGAGACGAGTTGTTCGCCCAGCTGTTCCAGTATTTCTCCCGCTTCTACAAGGAAGTCCTGGACTATTTCTTCATCTTCTTCAAAAGACATCTTGCTATCCTTAAAAACCTAAACTTGACAGAAGTTCATCGACATCGTTCTGACTACTTACGGCTTCATCTGACTCCATGCCTGGAATCTGAGGTCCTTCAAGCTCGCCTGGCGTACTTGTCTTTACTTTCTTTGATTGAGTAGAATCTTCATCTGTTGAAGTAGCTACACCACCACCCAATTTGACTAAGTCAACTAAACTCTTTTCTACCTCTCCAACAAGTGTTATTACCCTTTTTATAATCTGTCCAGTGATATCCTGAAAATCCTGAGCCATCAAAATATCATTCACATGTATTTTAATATTTTTCAAATCGCCATCAGTAGCACTGAAAAAATCTTTAATTTGTTGTGATAGATCTCGAAACTCTTGAGGACTCATCTCTTTCTTCAAAAACCGTTCCCACTCAACTCCCAGTTGAGAAACCGACGATTCAAAGGATTCAACGATAGGCAAAACTTCCTCAATCGCATTTAACGTTTTATGTGCTGCGTCGTCTGTTTTTTTGATGACGTAATTTAAGCGCTCTCTGGCGTCAGGAATTTCATCCTGTGCCATTGCTGACATTCTGTCGTCGTTATTAAATCCATTTATTGCTTCATGAAATTCTCTGGTAAGTTTTCCCAACTCCTGAAACAATTCAGTTTCTCGCAAATTTGTTAACTCAGTTAACAAGTTATCCGCCTCTTGTTGATTGCCCTGCTCAAGCTGTTCTACATACTTCCTGGCAAGATTGAGGCTGTCTTGATCAACTTCCACGTTGTCTGTCATGACTATCACCTCACTGACTAACTTGCATCAATTCGTTCAAATATTTTATCGATTTTTTCTTTTAACGTGACCGCAGTAAATGGTTTAACAATGTATCCATTCACACCGGCTTGAGCAGCTTCAACGATCTGCTCGCGCTTTTGTTCTGCAGTAACCATTAACACGGGTAAATGTGCTAAATTTGGATCAGCACGAACAGCTTTTAAAAGATCAATGCCTGACATGCCCGGCATATTCCAATCAGTAACAAGAAAATCATACTTTCCGGACTGCAACATTGGCAATGCTGTGTTTCCATCATCAGCATCTGCCGTATTTGTAAATCCCAAATCACGCAGGAGATTTTTAATAATCCGGCGCATTGTAGAAAAATCATCTACAATAAGGATTTTCATATCTTTATTCAAGGTAACCTCCAGAATCGAAGTGAACGATCAATTAATTCCATTTAACAAAGTCAATTATGAAAGTGACACATTTGACATTCTCGCTTGAAGTCTTATCACCGCTTGACTATGAATCTGACAAACACGAGATTCACTCACGCCTAACACTTCGCCTATCTCGCGTAGATTCAGCTCTTCAGTGTAGTACAAGGCCATAACCAATCGCTCCCGTTCGGGTAAACTTGCTATAGCATCGGCTAAACTTTTTTTAAAATCTTCTTTTTGTAATCCATCAAGCGGCGTTCCACGATCATCAGTAAAACTTTCTGAATAGGAATCATCGCCCGGACCAATATCTTCAAAACTCATTACGCGATACGCACTGGCAGATTGAAGCATCTGATGATAATCCTCAAGGCTAAGATCAAGGCATTTTGCGACTTCATGATCACGTGCATCTCTGCCAGTTTCGTTTTCTATTGTTCTAACCGCCTCTGCGACGATTCGTGCTTTTTTGTGAACTGATCTCGGCGCCCAATCACTGCGTCGAATCTCATCAAGCATGGCGCCACGAATTCGAATCCCTGCGTAGGTTTCAAAACTGGCACCTTGAGTTGAGTCATAATTTCTTGAAGCTTCGAGTAAACCAATCATTCCAGCTTGAATGAGGTCATCAGGTTGAACACTTGGAGGAAGTCGACTAATTAGATGGTAAGCAATTCGTTTAACAAGGGGAGCATGTTTTGCCACAACAGCGCTATCATTTTTATGCTTGAGTTCTTGTTCCTTTGCCTCTGAGTATGCAGTGATTCCGTTCATATTGATGCCTCCAAGTCTAATTGACTAGCGTGTATTAATCTTTCGACAAAAAATTCCAGATGCCCATTAGCGTTAGCGGGCATCGGCCACTTATCGGCTTTCTGCGCAAGATTCTTAAACGCAATTGCTGAACGGCTGCGCGGGAATGCATCAACTACAGATTTTTGTTTTTGAACAGCTTTTCGAAGATACTCATCAAACGGTAAAACACCAAAATAATTTAGTGTAATATCCAAAAAACGGTTTGTTACTTTAACTAATTTTTCAAAGAGTTGACGCCCCTCTTGAACGCTGTTTGTCATGTTTGATAAAACATGGAAGCGGCGTATACCATGATCACGACTCAAAAGTTTAATTAGTGCGTAGGCATCAGTAATGGACGCCGGTTCGTCGCAGACAACGACCAACACTTCTTGTGCAGCTTTGCAGAAACTCACTACACTGGCGCTTGCTCCTGCCGCGGTATCAATCATTAACACATCAACATTATGGTTTAATTCACTAAATGCGCGTATTAATCCGATATGCTGTGCTTCAGTCAACTGAGACATCATCTGGGCACCTGAAGCGGCAGGCACCACTTGAATACCTCTTGGCCCTGGCAACATAATTTCTTCTAAGCTACGATTTCCTTCAATGACGTGCGATAAGTTATATTTCGGATGTAATCCAAGTAAAACATCAATGTTTGCCATACCAAGGTCCGCATCAAGCAACATTACTCTTTTACCTATTGCAGACATTGCAATTGAAAGATTAACTGAAACGTTGGTTTTACCCACACCACCTTTACCACCAGTAACCGCAATAACTCTGACAGGTTTAGTTCGTTTTAAAGCGCGAAGACCCGATGCCTGGTCGAATTGAATATCAGCTGAGATCATTTGCGGCCAACCCCCCAAATGCAAGTTCGACAACACCTTCATCGAGTTTAATTTTAGATTCATTCATCATCGTCACAGCTTTTTTGATTAACTCTACTGACTCTGGTTTGTGCAAATCCTCAGGAACCCTTTGGCCATCACTTTCATAAACGATTGGAATTTGATTTTTTACAACGGTTGATAATGCACCTCCCAACACGATAGATTCATCAAGTTTAGTGAGGATACAACCGTCAAGAAAGGCTTTTTTATAGGCTTGAACGGTCTCTTCCAGCACGTTCTGTTGAGAAGACGCAGACATAACGAGAAATGTTTTTATGAGATTTGAACCTTCGCTTAACATGGAAAATTGCTCTGTTAAACGAATATCGCGTTGGCTCATTCCTGCCGTATCAATGAGTACAAGATCCTTGTCATACAAACCTTTTAAAATTTTACGTAGTTCTTCTGCATCGTTTGCTACTTTAACAGGCGCACCTAATATCCTACCGTAAGTTCTTAGCTGCTCCTGTGCGCCAATACGATAATTATCCGTAGTCACCAATGCTATACCCTTAGTACCATGGGACAAGGCGTAACGTGCTGCCATTTTCGCAATCGTAGTTGTTTTACCAACACCCGTAGGTCCAATTAGGGCAAAGATACCTCCCTGCTTAATAACATCATCTTCCACTACGGGTAGCTTTCTCGCAAACAGTGCCAGACACTTACGCCAGCTTGATTCAAAATCCAGATTATCATCGATTTGTGAAAGTAATGAATAGCTCATATCAGGCGTCAAACCCAATTCGAGAAGATGTTTTAAAACTTTTGATTTTTGCGGGTTTCGTTTAGAAACATCTGACCAGGCTAGCGATGAAAGCTGAGTCTCCAACAATCCTCGAAGACTACTTAGTTCATCCCGAACACTTCTTATTTCAGCATCTGTATGTTGAACAGTCGATGTAGTTTGAGGCGGTGTGCTCGATAATTCTTCTTCTATTGAAGAGTTGAATCGGTTTATCCATTCATTGGAAACCTGACTGGTATTTTTGGCTATTTTTTTTGGCTTTTGCTCTGATTTAATTTGCGGTTCACTATCCATTGCGTAGGTGTTCGCGAGCGCTTTTTTCCAAGTTGGTTCTTTGTTTTCAAGATCAAACGTTTTTGAGAGTTGGTCAGCAAGCTTTTTCGAGTTAGCTGGTTTAACCAATTCTTCTTGTTTCAGTTTATCTTGAGATGATGCGCCATTGACTATCGCGTCGTCGTAATCCGTGGCGGCAATAATCTCAATACCATTATCTATTTTTCTATTTGAGAGAATAACAGCATCAGGACCAAGCTCATCCCTTACTTTTGTCATTGCCTGCCTGATATCAGGTGCGGTGTAACGTTTCAACTTCATAATACCCAGCCTTTTATTGCACGAACGGACTTACTCTCTTACTATTGTTATTACACGTTGCCATCTATTCCTGGAAATTATTCAAAGCAAATGAGTTCACTAGCTAAATGCGATTTTCATGCTAGAGTATCCCCAGAAATACTTACCCTATTGACCGACGGTAGAAACCACTTTTATCTGTTTGTTATCTGGTATTTCGTTAAATGAAAGTACATGCAAATTGGGTATTGTTCGTTTTGTGAATTGAGCTAACATCGGGCGTATAATCGATGAAACAAGTAATACCGCAACTTGCCCTGCCATCTCTTGTCGCTGACTTGCATCCTGCAGCGATGACAATAATTTTTCAGCTAAACCAGGCTCTAAACTCGCACCACCTTCGCTTGAAACTTGTACAGACTGCTGCAATATGTGTTCCAGTGAAATATCAAGAGTGATAACAGGAATCTCTTCTTCCATTCCAACAATACTCTGCACTATGGAGCGCGCCAACGCTTCACGCACAACTGTTCCCAGTAAAGTTGGGTCTTGCGTTGCAGGTGCATGTTCTGCAAGCGTTTCTGCAATTGTTCGAATATCCCGGATAGGTACAGACTCTTCCAACATGGCCTGTAGAACTTTTTGAACGACTCCCAACGGAAGTGTATTGGGCACCAAGTCTTCTACAAGTTTAGGGGCAGTTTTTGCCAGATTATCAAGAAGCTGTTGCGTCTCTTCTCGACCCAATAATTCGTGTGCATGAGCTTGTAAAATTTGGCTAAGATGAGTAGCCACCACCGTACTGGTATCAACCACTGTGTAACCCAATGTTTGTGCATGATCTCTTTGCATTGGATCGATCCAGACGGCTTCCAATCCGAATGCAGGGTCGCGCCCCTTGACTCCTTGAAGAGCGCCAAAAACTTGACCCGGATTAATCGCCAGATCCCGATCAGGAAAAATATCTGACTCGCCAACAGGAACACCATGCAATGTAATACGATATGCGTTGGGGTTAAGCTCGAGGTTATCGCGAATATGAACAGAAGGAACCAGAAAGCCCAACTCTTGAGTCAGTTTTTTTCTCACTCCTTTGATACGCGTCATCAGTTGTCCGCCCTGGCTTTTATCCACTAACGGGATAAGGCGATAACCGACTTCCAAACCAACAAGATCAACGGGAACAACATCTTCCCAACTTAATTCTTTAGGTGGCTCATTTTGAGTTTCAGGTGTCTGTATCGGTTCGCTGGGTTTCGCTTTAGATTCTTTCAGTTTGCGCGCCACCAAATAAGCAGCACCAAAACAAATCGCAGCCAATATTAAAAATGCAAAATTAGGCATACCGGGAATTAATCCTATTACCCCGATTACACTACCTGTAACCACTAAGGTTCTTGGATTCGCAAAAAGCTGATCATAAACTTTGGAACCCATATCATCCGATTTAGATTCACGAGTAACAATTATTGCAGCAGCAGTTGATAACAACAGTGATGGAACTTGAGCAACCAGCCCATCCCCAATTGTCAATAAAGTATAATTTTCAATCGCATCACCAAAGATCATATCATGCTGAAGCATACCGATGGCTAAACCACCAATGATATTAATAAAGAGAATGAGTATCCCAGCTATTGCATCACCACGAACAAATTTACTTGCGCCATCCATGGAGCCATAAAAATCGGCTTCCTGAACTACTTCACTTCGTCGTTGTTGCGCTTCTTCCTGGCTGATCATGCCTGCATTTAAATCCGCATCAATAGCCATTTGTTTGCCAGGCATTGCATCAAGAGTAAATCGTGCGCTGACTTCTGAAATTCGACCAGCACCTTTTGTCACAACAACAAAATTAATGATGACCAAGATCGCAAATACAACAATACCTACGGCATAGTTTCCGCCAACAACAAAATCACCGAATGCCTCGATGACCTGCCCTGCTGCGTCAGTACCTGTATGCCCTTCGAGTAGAACAATTCGAGTAGAGGCGATGTTCAATCCCAGCCGTAGCAAGGTGGCAACTAATAACATGGTAGGAAAAACTGAAAAATCCAGCGGCCTTTCTACATAGATTGACGCCAGCAAAACAATTAGCGCGAGTGATATATTGAAAGTAAAAAGTAAATCCAGGAGAAATGGTGGTATTGGCAAAATCATCATTGCCAACATCATCAAAATAAGTATAGGTATTGCTAATTCAGACGTTAAGATAGTTTTTATACGTTCAAAAACAGGGTTCTGAGGAGCAGTTAATCCAGCCATAAAATCCTACGTATAATTTATCAATGAAACTGCTAATTATTTACCGGGATATTGCATAAACCATCCAGGTTCTACCTATTCATCACGTTTCAAATCGTCTGGAATAGGAACATCATCTAAGGTAAGGGGACTTGAAAAATCTGTACCAGGTTTGTCTTTTAAACGAAAGATAAACGCGAGTACTTGAGCAACTGCCATATAAAGACCCGCTGGGATCTCCTGATCTAATTCGGTGCTAAAGTATATTGCCCGTGCGAGCGCCGGCGAAGATAAGAGAGGAATATTGTTTTCAGATGCTATTAAACGAATGCGAGCAGCAATTAAATCAGAACCTTTAGCGACCACACGGGGAGCACCGCCACCATCGGGGTCATATTTTATCGCCACTGCATAATGCGTTGGATTGGTGATAACAACATCAGCATCTGGAATTTCAGACATCATACGTTTCATAGCAATGTCTCGTTGCGCTTGACGAATCCTCTGACGAGTTTCCGGGCTACCCTCTTGTCCTTTAAACTCTTGCTTAACCTCGTCTTTACTCATTTTTATTTTTTGCTGGTTATTCCAAATCTGAAAGGGAGCGTCAACTACAGCGATGACTAATAAACTCAGACTCAACAGTAAAAAATACCATATTAGTTCGCCGCCAATGTTTGCTAATGCAACTTCGACATCTTGACGACCAACAATCAGAAACTTATCTGCGTTATGGTAAAGTAGTAGTGTAGCAACAATAGTAACGACAAAAAATTTCGCCAGCGCTTTGCCTAGTTCCATTAAACCCTGAGAACCAAATATCCGTTTCAAACCAGATAGCGGATTAAGTTTACTCCCTTTGGGTGTGATCGCTTTAAACGAAAAATTCCATCCACCAATAGTTAATGACGATGCGATAGCAATAAAGGTTAGTAAAATAAACAATGCGGAAAGTGATTTCAGGGATGAAACAACACTGTCCCAAAACGAGTTCAGCATGAAGTTTTTATCAAATATATCATTTCGACCAATGATGAAATTATCTTTTAGTACGCCGAGAAGCCCATCTATAATATCGCTACCGAGATATATCAAACCAACTCCCGAAGCCAGCATCATAAAAAATGTATTAAACTCCCTAGATCGAGGAACCTGTCCTTTTTCACGCGTGTCTTTCCGCTTCTTCTCCGTTGCGTCTTCGGTCTTTTCCTGGCCTTGTTCATTTTCAGCCATAGTTATTGAATACCTGGGATGGATTTAATCATCTTGAACGCATCAAGCGAAATATTTTCAAACTGTGTCACCACAACTGGCATAGACATCATCAGCGCAACAAAGCCAGCCGTTATAGTTATGGAAAAACCAACCGCAAAAATATTTAATTGTGGCGCAGCTCTACCAATAAGCCCTAAAGACATATTAACAAACAACAATGCAGTAACTGCGGGTAAAGAAATAAGGATAGCACCGACGAACATGATCTTTCCCCAAATAACAATCTCCCAGAAACTTGTAACCGCCATCCCAGACACATCGATAGGCATAGTGTTAAAACTTTGCGCAATGACTCCTATCATTACTAAATGCCCGTTCAAAATAAAAAACAGTAATGTTACTAACAAAATATAAAACATACTAAGTACAGGAGTATGTGATCCGTTAACCGGATCAACCATCGTCGAAAAACCTAAGCCCATCTGCATGGCGACGATCTGGCCGCCAATGGTAAAAGCCGCAAAGACGATGTGAAAAATGAATCCCATTGACACACCAATGAGTAGTTGCTGAATAATGAGAAGAACACCGTTAAGGCTGAGCGCATCAATCACAGGAACAGGTGGAATAACGGGAGCGATTACTACAGTTAAAGCAATCGCAAGAATAAGACGAACTCGCACTGGAATAAAGTTAGAACTAAAAACAGGCATTGCACTTATCATGGCAGCAATTCGCACAAATGGCCAAAAATAAGTACCAACCATCGCGCTAAGTTCTTCACCTGTAAAAAGCATCTAGATCGCCTTAGGAACGTACAAGAAACAACTTGGACATCTGACGCACATCTTCATTCATCCGATAAGGAAAGGTACATCTGCAAACGTTTTATGCATATACTCCAACATTATGTTTAACATATAGGGGCCTGCAAACATCAATGTGAAAATCGTCACTAATAATTTGGGGATAAAGCTTAATGTCATTTCATTGATTGAGGTAGCCGCCTGGAAAACGGCAACCAACAAACCAACCGCGAGAGCTGGCAATAGGATAATGGAAACCAATAGAACGATAAGCCACAGGGTATTTTGAAAAACGTCAACGACAATTCCTGGTGTCATACGTAAAAACTCGACGCTAATGTGCCCATGATGAGAGACCAGCCATCAACAAGAACGAACAACATAATTTTAAATGGCAGTGAGATCATCATGGGTGATAACATCATCATACCCATCGCCATTAATACACTCGCTACTACCAAATCGATAACCAGAAAAGGAATATAAATAAGAAAGCCGATCTGAAATGCCGTTTTCAACTCACTGGTTATAAATGAAGGAACCAAAATTGAAAATGGAATGGTTTCTGGCGATTGTATCTCGGTATTGCCCGATATTTCGGCAAACATCTTCAAGTCAACTTCTCTGGTTTGAGCAACCATAAACCCTCTGATCGGTACCTGTGCAATTTCAAATGCCTCTTGCATCTCTATCTTCTCTTCCATATACGGAAGTAATGCTTCGTCATAAATTTTATTAAAAATAGGTGCCATGATAAAAAATGTTAAGAATAAAGATAAACCGATTAAAACCTGGCTAGAGGGCGCCTGCATCAAACCGATCGCTTGTCTGAGAATCGAAAGCACAATAACAATTCGGGTAAAAGCTGTTAACATCATTAACCCAGCAGGCAACAATGTAATCAATGTCATTAGAATGACAATTTGAATACTTAAGGTATAAGATTCAGAACCATCGGGCTGTGTTTGAACAGTTAATGCGGGTACCCCTAAATCTGCTGCACTAGCCGTAATTGGTAAGAGACAGACTACCAAAAAAAACAGGTAGGGCACTGCCTTATTTAAAATCATGATTTCCAGTTCTTTTTTATAGCGCTGTTAAGTTGAGCGGAAAACTTTTGTTTATCTTGCTCTCCACTTTCTTCAATTTCAACGGGCTTATTAAGCACATGAAGTGTTTGAATCCTACCGGGAGAAACACCGACCAGTAACTGCTCCTCACCAACTTGCAATAGTATCACTCGATCTTTCTGGCTAATTGAAAGCCCACCAATAATTTTTAGTGATTTATTGCTAATTGATTGCATATTACCAAAACGTCGAAAAAACCAGGCTGATGCAAATATTGCTAATATGACGACAAGCAAACCACCCATGACTTTAAACATGCTTGCCGTGAGATCTTGGGATGGCGCACCAACTTCCAAACTTGTTTTTACGTCCTCAGCCAAGATGGGGTCTACACTAAACAATAAAACTAGCAGAACGAAACAGGATAGTATTCTATTCATGTTAATTTTTTTACTCGCTCCATCGCAGTGATTACATCCGTCAAACGAATACCGAATTTTTCGTTAACAACGACGACTTCGCCGTGTGCGATCAATGTTCCATTAACCAGCACATCCAAGGGTTCACCCGCGAGCCTGTCTAGCTCCACCACCGAACCTTGATTCAACTTAAGCAAATTTCGAATGCTAATCTGGGTTCTACCTATTTCCATCGAAATAACGACAGGTATATCCAGAATCATATCCAGATTAACAGATTCCTCACCACCTAACTCTTCAGCAATTTCAGAGGCATCGACAAGCTCACTCAGTCCAGCAGCTTGAATCGCTTCTGCGGCACTTAGATCTGCCTCACTTTTACCTTCTCCATCAGCTTGCTCTGCCAGGGCATCTGCCCATGGATCTTCTTCTTTTGGGATTTCGCTATCTGCCATATCAAATTATCTCTTTACTGTTCACTAGCGTGTTGCGATACATGAAGGGGAATTTGTTTTTCAACTTTCAGTGATTTTTTACTATTGTGCGCACCATATTCACACTGAAATATTGGTATACCCGCTGCATTTAAATTAACATTTTTCGGTAATTCAATGGGTATAACATCACCTATATCCAAATTTTTCACTTCACGTAAAGTTAATTTTGTCGTTGCCAGGATGCTGTTAATTTCCAGGCTGGCATCAAGTATTTCTTCTCGTAAAGCTTGCGACCAACGATCATCCATCTCCACGCTATCACTCAATACACCGGCATCGAGCAACTCCCTGATCGGTTCCAGCATCAGATAAGGAAATACAACATGCATCTCCCCTCCGCCACCATCTAGCTCAATATTGAATGTGCTAACAACGACGACTTCACTAGGGCTTACAATATTTGCAAATTGTGGATTCACTTCAGAATTCAAAAATTCAAAATCGACTTCAAGTACAGGTGCCCATGCTTCTTTTAAATCTTCAAACACTCGCTCAAGCACATTCTCTACAATGCGTAATTCAGTTGGTGTAAATTCACGCCCTTCTATTTTTGTGTGAAATCGACCTGATCCGCCAAAATAATTATCTACAATTATATAAACAAGCTTTGGATCAAAAACGAATAACCCAGTACCACGTAGTGGCCCCATACGAATCATATTCAAACTGGTTGGGAGATATAAGCCATGAACATATTCAACAAATTTCATCATCTGCACACCTTCAACAGAAATCTCTGCAGAGCGGCGTATTTTGTTGAATAAACTTACCCGGAAAAAGCGTGCAAATCGTTCATTGATCATTTCCAACGTAGGCATGCGCCCACGTACGATCCTATCCTGACTGGCAAAGTCATAGTTACTTAAATCTTCATCAAACTCATCACCCGTGGTATCCACATCACCGCTGGATACACCATGTAACAAGGCATCGATTTCGTCCTGCGAAAGTATATCTGGTCCGCTCATAAATTAAGACTCTACTGGGTTACAAAACTGGTGAAATACAAACCCTCTACTTTTACCCTACCCGTCTCTTCCGCTAAAATCGCAATCATCTCTTCCAATACTGTTTTGCGGAGCTCCTCTTTACCTTCGGAGCTGTGTAATTTTTCTGCGTCCTGATTACTCAGTAATAAAAGTATATTATTTCGAATAAGCGGCATGTGAGCTTGAATGTCTTCAATGATCTGAGGGTCTCGCGCCATAACTTCCATGGTGACCTGCAAGAAACGTGTTCTACCTCGATCTTTAAAGTTAACAACAAATGCAGGTTCTAGCGGGAAATAGATCGCTGGCGCATGTGCGTGAGGATCTACAGGTTGTTGATGGCCTCCGCTACCTCCACCATCTAACATTCCGAAATGCTTCATTCCGAAAAAAACACCACCAATGCTAACAGCGACTAAAAGAATTCCGCCGACGACCATCACTAAAACAATTTTCATGGATGATCCTTTTCCACCTTCTTTAAGCGCAACTTCCGTTTCTTCTGCCATCAGCCAATCCTCTACACTATCTGCATTACCATCGAGCAAGACACATGCCAGTGAATTTTTGCATAAATCACCAAAAATTCAGCCATTTAACGCCGCTAATTCACCTGGAGACAAGTAATTGACACAACATCTCAAATTCTGAGAAAAACAAAATATTTGAAAATATATCGTCGTGTACCACAGACAAAAAAAACAATTTTTCCGCTCTATTTTTAAACATTTTTTAATAAGGCTCTGTTTACATAAGGATTATTAATTGGCATGCAACTTTCATTAACATGAGTGTCAAATGATGTGCTCAATACGATAGCGTGTCGAAAGAATACGTATTAAAACAGGGAAGACTCTAGAGGGTGATATTATGAACCAGAAAAAAGTGATTTCGTTATTTCTAGCAATGGCGTTTCTACTACCTTTATCAGCAGTTAATGCGGAACTACTCCCCATCGACTCTTTATTTAAGCAGATGGATCAAGATAAAGACGGTTACATTAATCGCAAAGAGATTAATAAACAATCATTGTTAGCCAGCGAATTCGATAAAGTTGATAAAAACCAAGATGGAAATTTAGACGATAAAGAATTTGAATATTTTATCGCTGTAGCAGATTTATAATAAATCCATTAAAAACATATTATATGAATATCTGCTACAGCGAACTTCTAATACCGATTACTGATCGGTATCTAACTGCAAAAATATATCAATCAAGCTTCAGCTAAAGGAATTTCACTCGCATATTTTTTAATGTTAACATCTGTTTTAGGTTTTTCTCCACGATTAGTATAAATAACTGTTTGGCCTTCAACGTTGCCATCCGCTTTGCTGTATTTAACACGATCTATACGCTGATCTTTTTCGTTGAACAGTGTTATCGTTCCACCTGCGTTTGAAAGTTGTAGTGGTGCTACGGGTTTAACAACCACCGATTGCCCAGCTGACAACAGCAATGAATCTTTATCAACAACAGAATTGAGCGATAATTTTTTTCGTTTACCATCCCATAACGACCATCCGTCCAAACTGACTTCTTCATTACTTAAATTTATGATTGAGACCCATTCGTTGTCCCTTTCTACTCCCTTGGGGTTTACCAGTGACGCAATAATAAAAACATCCACTTCTTCATCTGCAACATAAATTCTTGGTGTATCCTTATCTTGAATATCGACTGTTGAATCAACTTCTATCCGCTCAGGAAACTCGACAATATTAAGCTCTTCTTTCGCTTTCTTATTTTCACGATACAACAGCGGATTAGTTTCGTAGATTGCATTATCAAATTCGAGCCCTGTTTTTTCTTCAATCTCCGAAACAGTCACCTGATAAATCTGAAAATTACTCAAATTTCTTTTACCTTCTTTATCAGCTAATGCTTCCCGATCCTGATACATTAAAAAAGATCGAACATCCAAACCGTTCGTTTCTTTATTTATAAAACAAACGATTTTAAAAAACGCAGACGGAATTTGCGCAAACTCTCTACCGTTGGGAGAAATGATTCGCGTGAAATCTCCATAAATCGGGCCAGAAAAAGATGTAATTTTTCCGTCCTTATCCAACTCTAATCCCAACACCCACTCCTCAAGCGCTAGCCATTCATCCTGATTAAAGTTTTTGTGCTGTAAACTGGCATTTGAATAATAGAACGTTTCATCTGATGCGCGTTGTGCTTCACGATTTGTGCTCCCCCAGGATGCAGAGGATCGTCGTGCTAGATGTCCTCTGTCCCAAGGGTTACTGCGATAGTAATCATTATTTAATTGATAGTCCGCACCAATTCGTGAATCGATTAACCATTTATCTCTACGTCGTGTACTTTTAATTTTATTTTGATCAATATTAAGTGCCGATAATATGGGTGAGCGCTTATCTTTATTCGTAATAACCGAATAGTTAACATAATGAGCATAGATCTTCTCATCCAGCGCTGTACTTTTTAATACCGTTTCTTCCAGCATAGGTGAAAAACTAGGCATAGGTAGCACAATACCCGATAAAAATTCTTTGTTATAACCAGTCATAAAAGCTCCTTTTCATTCTCTATTTTCGCTGTAAAAAATCACCTAAACTTTCTTGGTGTATTAACAGTCCAACTTTATTATTACTATAGTTTAAACTTTTACCTCTCAGGAAATAATTATGTTAAAACATAAATCAGGAATTTTTTTTATCGTTATGCTGCAAATCGTAGCGCTAACATTTATTCAAGGATGTGCAAAGGATGAAGACGATACTCCTGACCTTCCTCCTCTGTCTTCCTTTTAAATCGATTTTGATCAGTTTCTTTCAAGCTCATCTGGAAAACCAAGCTTAACTCCTATCGATCAAACGCTGATCGATGCGCCATTTGCTGATCAGGTTCTCTGGAAAACAGAGGAATTGGCGATACAACCACGTGCTGCAGGTAGCAACTTTGTATTTGCCGGAATAAATGTGCTTGTATGGAAGACGTTCACCACCGTTAGCATGCTTATTCCTACCGCAGCATTTATTGAATCATTCAAACACACCCCTACACTACGATCAGACGGAACCTGGGTTTGGAGTTACAGCGTTGCAGGCCATACTGCCTCACTGGAACGCTCAGTGGTTGAGAACGAAATTCAGTGGGATATGTATATTAGCAAGGCAGGCGATTTTGAAAGATTTCTGTGGTATACCGGTAAACATAATCTAAGTATTACCCAAGGAACATGGACTTTAAAAAAAGCACCAGACGCGAATTATGATTATGTTGGTATTGATTGGCATATAAATACTGACGGCACCTCGGACATCAAGTACACCAATATCATACCTGCCGATTCGGGTGATAATCAGGCTTCTGAAAACGGTGGTTATATTTTTTATGGAACTACAACCGCCTCTGATTACGATGCCTTCTTTAATATTTATAACAAGGGACAGAACAATCTGACTAACATTGAATGGAACCGATCTAGCAAAGTGGGAAGAGTGAAAGACTTTAACAAATTTGCTGATGACGAATGGCATTGTTGGGATGAAACCCTAGCCAATGCAAACTGTCCGTAAAAAAAATACGGCAAGCATTGAAGGAGGGAGGACTGCCTCCTTCCTTCTAGGCTACGATTATTAGGGCGTGTGGTAATTTTATTTTACAAAAAATAGCCTATTACCCTTTAATCGAAAGAATTGAAGCCGCCCGACTTTCCAGCTCTAGAAAAAGCTCCTCATCGAGTATCCTTTCAGCTGCGGCAATAAATGCGTGACAAAATTTTTCATTCCGCCCGTTAACGGCTCTATTCAACGCCTTCAAGTCACTATTAATTTCTGCGATTCTGGATCTTACGTGTTCTCGTTCCTCAGCAAGGTAAGTCAGCTTATCCTGCATCATCTTTATCTGAGATCTTCGCTCTCGAGTAGTCATTTCTGTGACTTCTTTTCTACCGCTGGAAACCGCTGTTAACCTAGCACTAACCTGACGTTTATTTTCATCAATTTCATTCATCAAAGAAACCAGGGATTGTTTGTCATTCCCTATTTCAGAAATTTTGTTTATAAATGCCTCACTTAACATTGAATATTTTTTCCTGTCTGTTTTTGCCCGGATATTTCATGTTGTGTAAATTGATCGCTCGTAAAACAACCATCCTATATTTGTATTTTAGCCATATGTGATTTATATAAAACGATTTTAAACAGGTCAAGTATAATCCTGGAAAAAGCAGTTGATCCATGTGGTATGGAATTAATTCTAAAACACGATAAATGAGAGATTTGCAGCTGCTGACACACTTTGCCGGTCTTATTTTTGGTGCTGGAACTGGATTCGCAATTTTTGTTATTGGTTTTTTATCAAAACAATTCCCGAAAGATTCGCGTGTTGAAGTGTTACGAAGACTCTATCCTCTTCGGTATATTTCATATATTGGCTTATTTCTGCTAGTAGTCTCTGGTGTGTTATTAATAATGCAATCCTCACCCATCATTTATGAGTCACCTTTGTTTATGGCAAAGATGGTTGCAGTGTCAGGTATTGTGTTACTGAGTTTATACGGTTATTGGCAAATGAAATTAACCTCTGATAGCAATATCAACATTCGTTTGAAACGACTAGGCTTTGCAGGAAAATTTGGTTTTGCACTAAGTCTTATCGCAGTTATCTGTGCTGTGTATACTTTTCACTGATAAGTGATTGTCAATTGCTATTCGGAAAAACTCTAAGAGGATGATCTTCTAAACTCAAGTTTCGGAGTTCAAATCTATATTGGAGGCAACAATCATGGTGTATGTGCAATATGAAAGACGCTGTGAATACTTCCGTGTAAGCTCGACGGCAGCGTCCATGCTGCCAATGCTTTCATATTGCACATACACCATGTTTATTGCAGTAATTAAGAAAATTTGAACTCCGAAACTTGAGTTCTAAAATCATTAATCGTCAAAACTACTCATGCCTCAATGCTTCAATAGGATCAAGCCGAGCTGCCTTGCGCGCAGGTACATATCCAAACACTACACCAACCGCCGCAGAAAATAGAAATGCCATTAGAATAATTCCGCCATCAAAAATTAACGGTACTTGTAACGCGTTCGCAATAAAATAGGAGGTGACCAATGCGAGCAAGATGCCTACGACACCGCCGACAGAAGAGAGAACAACAGCCTCCACTAAAAATTGCCGTTGCACTTCACGCTCCAAAGCACCAATGGCCAAGCGGATTCCTATTTCGCGAGTACGTTCGGTAACAGAGACGAGCATGATGTTCATAATACCGATACCACCAACAATGAGACTCACTGCTGCAACCGCGCCAAGCAACGAAGTCATGACTTCTGTCGTCCCCGTCATGGTTTTGGATATCTCTTTCATATCGATGATACTGAAATCGTCATCATCATTGAAGCTGATATGGCGTCGTTCACGCATCAGCAATTCCACATCACGTTTTGCCTTAACTGTATCGTTGCGAGCAGAGAGATAGATATGGCTAACCTTCTGCTCACCCGAGATAAGTCGCCAATGCGCGCGCAGAGGCATGAGAATGACATCATCCTGATCTGAACCCATTGCCGACTGCCCTTTAGTGGCCAGTAAGCCAATCACCTCACAAGCAATTTTTCCGAGGCGTATTGTTTCACCGATAGGATCAAGATTATTAAACAACTCTCGTTGCAGTGTTGTGCCAAGCAGACATACCGGTGCACCTGCACGTTGTTCACTTTCAGTAATGAGACGACCGCGAGCTAACAACCAATTACGTACGATGAGGTAGTCGTTTTCCATACCGGTGACACTGGTAGTCCAGTTATTGTTACCAGCAATTACAGTCAGCGCTTTACTGCTTATGCTTGCCGCTGCAGCGACAGAGGGAAGTTCGCGACGTAGCGCTTCTGCATCACCCAGTTCCAGTGGTTTTGCGGAAGCGCGTGAGCCTCTCAGAAATCGCTGGCCTGGGCGTAAGATCAACATATTACTACCCAGACTTTCTATTTGAGCGCTAATTTTAGCAGTAGTGCCATTACCGATGGTAACCATGGTAATAACCGCAGCAACACCGATGATGATGCCGAGCATGGTTAACGCCGAACGCAATAAGTTACGACGAATTTCGCGTAAGGCCAGAGACAGTGCACTCCACCACATTAGTTTCGCACCTCATTTTGAATGCATCCATCGAGGAAATGCACTACTCGATGAGCATATGCAGCAATGTCAGCTTCATGGGTGACCATAATAATAGTCAATCCCCGTTCCTTGTTTAAACGGGTGAGTAGCTCCATAATTTCGTGGCCGCGGGCGCTATCCAGGTTACCAGTGGGTTCATCTGCAAGTAATAGCGCTGGATCTGTAACCAGAGCACGAGCAATTGCCACTCGTTGTTGCTGACCACCGGACAACTCGGCAGGTGTATGATTTTCGCGCTTCTCCAATCCTACCGATGCTAAAGCTTCTAAAGCTCTCGCGTGACGTTCTGCGCGTGGCATACGTCGATAGATCAACGGCAACTCAACATTTTCAAGTGCAGTGGTTCGTGCTAACAGATTAAAACCCTGAAACACAAAACCAATAAAATTACGCCGTAATAAAGCGCGCTGGTTTCGCGATAGGATTTCAAGCGAATTTTTCTGAAAACGATAGTGACCTTCACTAGGCGTATCGAGAAAACCGAGGATGTTCATGCAGGTGGATTTACCGGAACCGCTAGGACCCATCATAGCGATGAATTCTCCAGCATTTACGCTGAGATTCACTTTCCTTAACGCCCGAACTGCGGCCACACCTTTGCCATAGGTTTTGCCTAGATGTAATAGTTCGATCATGTTTTTTTTCTCGATGCATCGGTAATGACGATCATCCCAGCTTGCAATTTATCGGGTAGAATCTGAGTCATTCGCCCATCACTGGGACCCACCTTAACCTCAATAGAACGTGGCTGATTGTTTTCCAATACCCAAACTTTTTGGCTCTTGTTGTTTTTTCGTGCTGGCCGGGTGCGGTTACCCCAACGTGGGAAAAGCTGATCCAGAAATCCTCCCTTCTTTTGCGCCTGCGGTGTGGGCGGCACAAAACGCAACGCAGCATTGGGTACCCTCAATGTATCCTGGATTTCTTCAACAATAATATGTGCTGTGGCTGTCATACCTGGGCGTAACAATAAATCTTCATTACTCAGCGAGAGAATAGTTTCGTAACTAACAACACCACCTTCATTTAAAGGGGCTAACCGTACTTGAGTTATAGATGCAGGGAATATCCGGTCGCCATAAGCATCCACAGTAAAAGTAGCAACTTGCCCTTCACGCACTTTACCAATATCCGCCTCATCTACCGCTACCTGTAATTCCATCTGTGCAAGATTTTCTGCCAAGGTAAAAAGAACGGGAGCTTGCAATGACGCAGCAACAGTTTGGCCCGGTTCTATTTGACGCTTTAAAACAATTCCGTCGATAGGCGAGCGGATAACAGCTTTACGTAAACGGGTCTGCTCCACATCCAAAGTCGCGACCGCTTGAGAAACTTGAGCTTTAACGCTGGCCTCATCAGCCTTGGCCCGAGCATGCGAAGCTTTGGCCGTATCAAGATCCTGTGGTGTACAAAGCCCTTCGCCTGCCAAAGCCTGGCAACGTTTCATTATCAGATCTGTCTCTAGCACAGTAGCTGCCGCTTGTAACACTCTCGCCTCTGCCACTTTCAACGCAGCCTGAGTTTGAACAACCCTTGCTTTTTGTTCATCCGTATTAAGACTGGCCAATACTTGCTGCTTCTGAACACGATCATTAAAATCGACTTGTACGGTTTCGATTCTCCCCGAGATCTCACTACCCACATCAACCTGATTAAGCGGCGCGAGTGTACCAGTGGCAGTTACCTGGATAGTTAAATCACCTCGATCCACCTCAACAGTTGTATATTGAAGTAAGTTATTTTTTTCAGATGGAAAAAACAGATAAATTGCGAGAACGATGAACAAGATCACAATAGATATTGTGACAAGATTTCCATAACGAGAACGATCTTGAGCCAAGACCTGTTCAACTTTACTCGCTTTTATTTCTGTTTGATTCATAGCTTGCCGAAAATTCCTAGATCACTTGAATATTATAGATGAACTATTCTTGACACCTTTAAGTATAATCTACTCCCAAAGTCTCACGCGTATTTAATTTCCAGGCCTCCATCTACAAGATGACCTAAATTTGTCTCAATGCTATCCTAAAATAATTGACCACCCATAAACCGCTGAACGCTGCCACTATGCTCCTACATTATACTGACACCAATTCTGGTGCTTTTATTGCGTTAAACTCGCGACAATAAAGCTTAACAAGTTAATCAATTAGATGAACTTGAAGGTATTATTAGCTAACTTTATGGGAATTAATTTGTAACATCGTTAATTTAAACTCTTCTTGTATTATTTACGCCTCAGAAATAGTATATTTTTCAAACATAATTATAATCTGTGTCCTGGACTATAATTAAACACTCAAGCTAATTGACTAAAACAATCGGGAAACACATGATCAAAATCAAGACAAGTATTGAAAACTCTTTTGGTAATCTTGGTCGATTTATATACGATAATAAATTTAAGACACTTTTACTGGTTCTACTCGTTATTGTTGGTTTTTTTTCTCAATTACCAAAATTAACAATGGATACATCCAGTGAAGGCTTTCTTCATGAAAATGATCCTACACTTTTACAGTACAACACGTTTAGAGAGCAATTTGGACGGGACGAGGTTTTGCTGCTTGCGATAAAAACGCCCGATGTTTTTACCAATGAATTTCTTTCCAAATTGAATAATTTGCATGAGGAATTAGAAGACAACGTTCCTTATCTTGACGACATTAATAGCCTTATCAATGCACGCAATACCCGCGGTGAAGGTGACAGTCTAATTGTTGACGATCTTTTTGAAAAATTGCCGGGTTCTGCAGAAGAAATGCAGGAAAAAAAGACACTGACGCTCAATAGCAAGTTATTTAAGAATCTGGTGATCTCTGAGGATGCGGAATTTACCACAATAATGATCCGCTCTAGTGCTTATGCAGTAGAGAATAATGATGACGTCGATCTCATGGAAGGGTTTGAGGAAGAACAGGCTAAACCTGCGGATGAAGAGCAGCGTGAATTTTTAACCGATGCACAAAATTCTGAGCTAGTAACAAAAGTTTATGAAATTATAGAAAAGTATAAAGCAGATGACTTCCAAATCTATGCGGCTGGGAATCCTGTCGTCATCGATCGCATCAAACGTGCAATGCAGCACGATATGCAAACATTTACTAAATTATCCCTGCTTGGAATAGCGATTATTCTTTTTCTCCTGTTTAGACGAATCTCAGGTGTGCTTATGCCTTTGCTGGTAGTGATTTTAACCTTGCTTTCTACTTTCGCAGCAATGGCAGCGACAGGCACTGCATTAAAACTCCCTACTCAAATATTACCTTCGTTTCTGTTAGCAGTTGGCGTTGCAGCATCTGTTCATCTACTAGCGATGTTTTTTCGCTATTTTGATCAGCATGAAGATAAACGCGACGCAATAGCCCATGCAATGAGTCATTCTGGTTTAGCTATCGCTATGACCAGTTTAACAACAGCTGCTGGTCTACTTTCCTTCTCGGCGTCGGAAGTCGCACCAATATCGGATTTGGGACTATTTTCAGCAGGTGGTGTCCTTATTTCGCTCATCTATTCACTCGTACTCTTACCTGCTCTTATTGCGGTTATTCCGATTAAACATAAAAAAGATGTTAAGACTGTTTCTCGTAAAAATTTGATGGATACTGTGCTATTAAAAATAGCTGGCTTTACTTCCTCCCATCACAAATTTATTATCGGTTTTGCTGTAATAGCATTTTTCATCGCGATTGGTGGTTTACTTAAAACCACTTTCTATCATGATCCTCTTAAATGGCTTCCTGAAAGTTGGGATACACGTAAAGCAACAGAGCTGGTGGATGTAAAACTCAAGGGCTCTGGCTTTCTTGAAGTGATCATTGACACAGGCGAAGTTAACGGTCTCTACGATCCCAAACTAATGGCTTCGCTAGATAGTCTTAACTCTAAAATAAATACACTGTCAACAGAAAAAGTCTTTGTTGGAAAAACCATATCAGTACTTGATATTCTTAAAGAGAGTAATCGCGCATTACATGCCAATGATGAAGCTTTCTACCGCATCCCCAGTGACAGAGAGCTGATTGCGCAGGAATTGCTACTGTTTGAAAACTCAGGCTCAGACGATCTTGAAGATTTTGTCGACAGTCAATTTAGTATGGCACGAATTTCCGTGAAAACACCTTGGTCTGATGCGGCAAGTAATGCGGACTTTATTAAACTCATTGAGAAAGAAATAGAAAGTACTTTGGATCCATCCTTATCAACTTACGTTACCGGAATGGGTTCACTCTTTAGTCGTACTCTCAGTGCCGCCATCGAAAGTAGTAAAATAAGTTATGTGGTTGCTACAGTTATCATTACTTTTATGATGATCATTATGTTGGGGCAGATAAAACTTGGTCTCATCAGCATGATACCTAACCTACTGCCAATTCTTTTTGCTATGGGCATTATGGGCTATTTTACAATGCCACTGGATATGTTTACCATGCTAATTGGCTCCATTGCCATCGGCCTGGTGGTGGATGACACCATTCACTTTATGCACAACTTCCAGCGTTACTACCATCAATATGGTGATGTTGATAAAGCAGTGGAAGAGACGTTGCTCAGCACCGGTCGCGCCATTATGGTGACATCTATTGTTCTCTGTTTTGGCTTTTTCATATTCATGGCGGCAAGCATGAATAACGTATTCCGTTTTGGTTTCATCACAGGCCTTACAATCATCTTCGCGTTATTCGCTGATTTATTCCTGGCCCCTGCCCTGATGAAAATGATCTACGGCAACAAAAAAACAGCCAACGTTACGAAACCCGCTGCTTGATAAAAGGAAGTTCAAATGATTAACATTCAACACCCTGCTCTGACACTATTTTTATCAATACTCGCGCTCAGTTTCGCATTCAATGTTTCTGCAGAAGACGCTAAAGCCAGGCAAATCATGGAAAAGGTCGATGCGCGTGACGAAGGTGATAACCGGATTTCCGATATGGAAATGATACTTATCGATCGACGTGGAAATGAACGAATCAGAAAAATTCACTCCATGACCAAAGATAAAAATGAAGATACACACCGCATTATGTTTTTTCTGGAGCCTGCCGATGTAACCAATACAGGTTTTCTCACCTACGACTATGACGATAATAGCCGAGACGATGACCAATGGCTCTATCTGCCTGCATTGCGAAAATCAAAACGTATATCAAGCAGTGATAAAAGTGGCAGCTTTATGGGTTCTGATTTCTCTTACTCTGATATGACCTCACGTGATCTGGATGATTACGAATACGAACTCAAGAAAGAAATGGAAATCAATGGGCAAAAAGTCTGGGTTATTGAATCAATACCAAGAAGTAAAGAAGTCATCGAAGAAACCGGCTACACAAAATCGATGGCATTTGTTCGACAAGATAATTATGTGGTTATCCGCGGCATTAACTGGGTAAAAGAAGGTAAAAAAATGAAATTCATGGATATGAAAGGACTTGAGCTAATTGATGGTATCTGGACCCCAACTGAAATCCATATGACCACGAAAAAAGGTAAAAGCACCCAACACAAAACTATCCTCAAGTTTGACAACATTAAATACAACCAACCATTAGATGAATCTCTCTTTACCGTACGTCGATTGGAAAAAGGCTTATAGAGAGCATGAAATTTGGTTTTACTCATAACACGTTATTACTCTGCCTTGTACTTTTTTTGCTTCCAGCGTCTCAACTGATTGCTGAAGAACAATCGAATATTGATGAACTCATGCAAGGTTTCGACGATTCTGAAAATCCAACAAATGAAGATTCACTAGACGATCTTCTTGAGGGATTTGAAGAACCCATTCAAGGCACGGTTACACCATCGACACCAATAGTACAGCGCAGTTGGGACCTGGTGACATTGATTTCTCTAAGTTCCTCTTATAATTACCAACACCAGGCACCTATATCGGGCGAAGCCGATTACCGAGGTCTATCGCGATTTAAAGTAAAACTTCAACCTGAACTACGTTATAAATTTAACAATAAATGGGATAGTGTGATCAGCGCAAATGGATTTTATGATTTTGCCTACACGATCAACGGCAGAGATCAATATACCTCAGAAACACTAGACACTTATGAATCTGAACTCGAATTCCGCGAAGCTTATATTCGCGGAACTGTCACCAGAAATTTTGATATTAAAGTGGGTCGACAAATTGTTGTGTGGGGAAAATCAGATTCAATCCGCGTTGTTGATGTCTTAAATCCACTCGATTTTCGAGAACCCGGTATGGTCGATATCGAAGACCTGCGATTACCCATCACAATGCTTAAAGCGGATTATTATTTTGATCAATGGAATCTAAGTGCTATTGCCATTCCCGAAATTCGCTTTAATAAAATGCCGGCATATGGCAGTGACTTTTATGTTGGTAACGGAAAATCACCCTCAGAAGAAGTGCCCAACGATCTGGAGAATTTTGAATTTGCACTAGCATTGGAAGGTATATTCAGCGGCTGGGATTTATCATTTTATTTTGCCAAATATTACGATGACCAGGCCCACATGATATTAAACAGCAGCAATAACCCCATTGGGCAGAAGCATAGCCAGTTAAATCTTCTCGGCGCTGCGACAAACATTGCATTTGGTGACTGGTTACTAAAAGTTGAAACTGCCTTCATTGATGGTTTAGAGTTCGCCAGTACAGAGACGAGTTTTTCAAGAGCAGATATTCTGCTTGGGGTCGACTACGCAGGCTTCACCGATACCACGCTGACCATTGAAGCGGTGAATAGAAAACTTCTAGACTATGAGGACGTGTTATTAACATCAATCGATCGAACTGAAGAGAATGAAGGACAAATCGCATTACGTTACTCTGGCAGCTTTATGCATGACAAAGTAAAACTTGTTGGCCTCATCGCCATACTCGGAACCGATTTTGACGCTGGAGCCTATTACCGAGGTTCCATCGAATACGAAATAATGAATGCGACTTCCGTAACATTTGGTGGTATCGCCTATCAATCCGGCGACAATTTCTTGTTGAAAAATATTGCCCAAAATGACCGGCTGTTTTTTGATATACGCTATAGTTTTTAACGCCACTTTTCCTTCGCTAAAATTCAACTTATTCACAAAACTCTTCTATTCTCGGGCAAGTTCCTGATGTAGAATCTCAGCATATTTTATTTAGGAAGTTGAGTGTATATGGGCTATCAATCAGAAGCCGCTCTTGCTAGCTGGAAGTTTATTTTCGCTAGCTGGCTTGTTGCGACTGTCTCGACTATGGGAAGTCTGTTTTTCAGTGAAGTCATGGATTTGGTACCTTGCGTGCTCTGTTGGTACCAGCGCATTTTTATGTTCCCTTTGGCGATAATCCTATTAGTGGGAATGCATCCTTTAGACTTGCGGGTAATACGTTATGCCTTGCCTATTGCCATTATTGGCCTGTTATTTACGGCTTATCACTGTTTACTGTTTTATGGATTTATTCCTGAAAACCTTCAGCCTTGCAGCAAGGGAGTGTCGTGCTCCGATGCATCGATGGAACTCTTTGGCTTTTTACCAATTCCACTGCTATCACTGGCTTCCTTTTTGATCATAATTTTTTTATTATTGAAAGTCCGTTCTCTGTGCAGACAAACATCATAGAATTAAATTGAAAGATTACTAAAATCAGGAATTAAGAATGAAAAAAAGTCACATTACAATTATTGCCCTTTTATTGATTACTTTAACCTTTGCACTGGTCGCTTTCTTTTATAACCAAGAAAAAAACACCCAAGCAAATCAGATCGTTTCTCAGCACAGTGAGGCACTGGTTAGAGATCACTCAGTGAGAGTAGGCAATCCACAAGCAAAGGTAACAATCGTCGAATTTTTAGACCCCGCTTGTGAAACCTGCCGCCAATTTCACCCTCTCGTTAAAAATCTCATCGAGCAATATGCCGACAAAGTAAATTTGGTGATACGTTACGCGCCTTTGCATCATGGGTCTGACCAAATGGTAGCAATTCTTGAAGCGGCTAAAATGCAAGACCAATTCTGGCAAGTACTCGACATGATGTTTGATACCCAACCACAGTGGGCAATCAATCACCAGGCTCATCCAGATATATTTTGGAACCACCTCATCAAAACAAATTCAGCATTAGATTTTGAAAAACTACAACAGGACATGAGCGATCCGGCAGTTTTCAAAGCGATTCAACAGGACATAACGGATGGCCAATTACTGGGCGCAAGCAAAACACCCACGTTCTTTGTGAATGGCAAACCTCTACCAAGCTTTGGTTATACACAATTACAGAATTTAGTGAAATCCGAGGTTAATGCTAATTATTAAAAGTAACATTAAAGCCTTAGGAGTGTGTCGGATTTAGGTAATCGTAGCTCTCCCATCGACGCAGAAAATAGCAGAAAATAGCAGAAACAGGGTCTGTATATTTGCAATTATTACCGCAAGTATGCAGGCTATGTTTTGGACTAACATTGCATATCACTCACCCCTTATCTTTAGCACAACAATACAGATCTGACTCTGACCTTATCGCACATATTCCCACACAGAGCATGGGAACAAGGGCAGCTAAGAGTTGATTGTATGTATGTATGTATGTATATCAATCATTCAATAAATAGTTAAAAGTCCATCAATGAAAATAATAGTTTGTGTTATCGATTTAACAAAAAGTACTCAATCAAAAACAGCCAAAGCCGAGCTAACTAGCCCATTCACTGAACGAGATAATAGGTTAAACACCCATCGAATAAACTCCACTGTCAGATTCGCAGTTACGCTAATTGTTTTACCTATAACTGATAATATTTTCTTCATTAACAAGAGAACCCATTCAAAAATCTGCTTTGAGGTTTGAATTGCTCTATCTAACGCATAGGATAATTGATCCAACACTGTTAAACCCGCTATACCAAAAAGTTGTACTGCAACACCAGCAGCTTTTAAAATATATTTTATTGCTGAACCTATCATATTAAGAGTAAATGTTGACAACACATTAATAGTGTCCGTGCTCAACCAGTTTTTAATCTGCACATCGGGCACTTCATCAATCGCAGGTACTTTAATTTGCCCCCAATCGGTAACGCCTTTTAGCGATTTTGAATAATTTTCTTTATAGTGTGCAGATATAAGATTGTAGCCATGATTTTGTAAACAGCAACTCACGCCGGGCTGAGGAACATGAACAAACGGCCATACAGATACTATACTAACAATGTCGTTATTGTGATGGACACGAAAAATATTGTTCTGGCCAGTTTGTTGAGTCAATCGTTCGGCAAAAGGTTTAAAGCCAATGCGAGGGCTACCAAAAGTATACAAATAAGGTTCGGCAATTTTATTATTGCCAATCCAGTCAGCAGTCATACCAGCTAAGCACCACCTAAACTATGGCCCACACAGTGAACGCGGGTAATATCGTTAGCAGAAAAATATTTACGTAAATCTTCTTCAAACTCTTTAAAGACACGATTGAACCCAGCGTGAACGACCTTCCCTGTGCTCGACATTTGAACGCCCACATTACCATCAGTCAACCAGTCCTTTAAGGTGGCTGTGCCTCTAATAGTAACTAATGCTTCGTTTGCATGTATCCCTTTACCTTTGGCAATTACACCAAACCCAGATTTCGATTTTAATAAAAAAGCACCCGTTTTACTTTCAAATCGACCACCTTTTGAAAAAGTGAAATTATCGGTTAGATTTGAATAAATAGAAAATTTTTGAGAGGCATCACTGCCCGCGCCTTCGATAGCATATGCACCAATCGCTGCATCAATCGAATCTTTTGGTAGTAGAACAGGCATTTTTAACCCCTTATTATTTTAATTCGCCTTCCCAACGACAGATACCGGTCAACGCGACATGTTCATGTGTACCCGCTTTTCTGGTAGTACTTTGATCATTAAGATCACAGATAAGCATTAAAGGAATGATGTTTGATTGATTAATCGATTCTGACAAATCATTAAGTTCTCCATCATAGTTATAATTGTTTTTAACCATATCCCAACCAAGATACTCCTTTCCTTGATACTGAAAGGTGATTTTCTGGTCAACCATTTTGGCGGAAGGTAAGAAAGTATTAATCGATTTAGCTTTTATTGCATCAAAATGAAAACGGCCTTCACTATCAGTTTCTGCAACACGTTCGAATTTTTCGTCATTAAAAACAATCCGCACATTCAATATGACTTTGACACCACCGGCAGGCTTACCAGCCAAAGTTACCAAACCATTCACATCGGTTAAAACATCTATTTTTAAAAAATCAAAAAGTCCCATTGCGCTTACCTGAGCTGAACTGAAAAGAAAAAATAAACCTATAAATTTAGGCATGAAAAAACGAGGGATTATCATACTAAAAACCCAATTACATTATTACGATTTACATATCTACAATTCATAATTCACCCTCTTATCATGAATATCAAAATAACATATTGAGTTAAAAGTTAAGTCAGAAGCATGCACCGCTCAACAATACAGAAAATATCTATAGCCATATTAAAAAACACTGTAGCTACATATATGAGGATAACATGTGAACTATATTACAGCAGAAAGCATAAAACTCTCTCGCTTTTAACAGCCTGGAAGCTGTCTAATCCAGTTAAAGTATACGCAATCATGGAACCACTTTGCTCTTTTTTACTGCTGATTTTTTATCGACTTCATAGCTTCGCATTCTGCTTTTATCTTTTACAGCAAAGCCTCAGCGGTGTTTTCGCCGTTAATCAGGTCGGTTTTATTGTTCTCGCCAGTTGGCGGTGAATTCGTCTCGAAAAGCTTTATTTATACAAAATTTAATAAAATCCGATGTCAATGCTAATTACCAAAAGTAACATTAGCAACTTGTGAGTCTGTCGAATTTAGGTAGTCGTAGCTCTCTCATCGTCGCAAAAAACAGCAGAAACAGGATCTGTACAGCTGCATGTATTAACGCAGGTATGCAGGCTATTCTTTGGACACATATTGCATTTCATTCACCCCTTATCTTTAGTACAACAATACATGTCTGACTCTGACATCATTAGTACAACAATACAGGCCTGACTCTGGAGTCTGTAGTTCATCTAGTTTGGCTGCGATTTGTTTTTGCTCGGCGATTGGTGGGAGTGGAAACTCATATTCTTGTACATCTGATGATTTTGCAGCAGGATACAATGCTCCTTGCACTTTGTCTGAAATAGCATTAATAAAATCTTTTGAGCGAACTAAACCAAATATATATTTGCCTTCTGTGTTTAACGGTTTTATAACTTCAAAACCAGTTGACGCAATTTGCTTATCAAACTCTTTACCCACATGCGCAACCGCATTAAGATTTGGACGAGTTAGTGAAACTAATACATCATCTGTGTTGACAACCTTTCGAGCACGACTAGGCGCATTTTTTCCAAGTAAATATTGAGGATTCGAAATTATTTTTAAGTCTCGCTCTATGCTACCTATATCAATATAAAGAAATTGTTCATCGTCACTAGGTTTACGCTGTTCACACTTTAAAGATACATCTTTGATTTTTGCAAATACCCATCCTTCAGGCAAAGATACCTCAAGCATTCTTAATCTCCATATCTAATCCCAGCACATCAACCAATAACTTTCGCTGAACTTCAGCCTGATCACCCGCTCCCAATGCCGCCATCAATCCATCCAGCTCCCGCAATGCCTCAGTTAGCTCTGCCATTGCTTCAGCAGCTAACACATCTGGTTCTGGCAAATTCGCTGCATCAACACTGTCTTCATCTTTAATCCAGCTAATATCCAGCGAGTCACTTTTTTGATCACAAATATATTCCCGAGAAAAATTTCTCCAACGGCTGTTTTCTAATGCTTGTGTTTCTTTTTCGTCGGCACTGGCAATTGCTCCTGCATTGCCAGCACTTCCGCCGGTCGCTTTTTGCATCCTGCCTCCCGCGACACTTGCACTTCCATGTGCATCGTCCATGGCGGTCGTATTCTCTGCTACGAAGCTCCATTCACCCTCTGTCCGTTTTGAAGTTCCATCCGGCTTTTTACCATACACTTTCTCAAATGGTTTTAAATGCGCTTCACCAAACGGGGTACGTTTACCAAAGTTAACCATATTGGTTCGTAAATCATAAACCCAAACATCCTTGGTACAATTTTCTTCCTGCTCCGGTTTTTTTGTTGTGCCTTTGGTGAAAAATAGCACGTTGGTTTTTACACCTGCTGCGTAAAAAATGCCGGTGGGTAAACGTAAAATAGTGTGCAGGTTACATTTGTGCATTAAGTCACGGCGAACATCTGCACCGACGCCGGCTTCGAACAAAACATTATCGGGTAATACAATTGCGGCGCGGCCACCGGGTTTTAAACCGCGATAGATGTGTTGTAAAAAAGCCAGTTGTTTGTTGCTGGTGGGATAGGTTAAATCGTCACGGGTGATGCTTGCGTCACCACCTTTGGATGTGCCAAAAGGTGGATTTGCTAAAATAATATCGGCTTTGGGTAAGTTCGCGCCGGTTTGTCCCAGGGCATTACCTAAATGTACGACCCCTTCTTCATCCCCTTCCATGCCGTGTAATAAACAGTTCATTAAGGCCAAGCGACGGGTGTTGGGTACTAACTCGATGCCGATGAAGGCTTTGTTCTTTTGAAACTTTTGTTGCTTTGCCGGTAAATCGGACAGGTCATCAGTTTGTTGTTTGATGTATGCATCGGCGGCTATTAAAAAACCGGCGGTGCCTGCGGCGG
>Ga0316204_10001030_pt1 | contig 83985 bp, 77 predicted proteins | sample 6monrhotite_MG_2_FD_205661 | JGI IMG/M metagenome (GOLD analysis project Ga0316204, IMG submission 205661) | Microbial mat bacterial communities from mineral coupon in-situ incubated in ocean water Damariscotta River, Maine, United States -... | ecosystem: Environmental > Aquatic > Marine >... | reverse complement strand
TTTCATCAAGGCCAGAGAGCACAGGCTGCTTTCATCAACAGGCCGGATATACGAGAGCAATCCTGTCACTGTCATTAATGATCATTGTCTTGCAAAACGGGAGGAGACCATATACGCAATGACAGATTCTGAATGATGATTTAAACAGGAAGGTGACTTCAACAGGCACGTGATTTAAGCAGACGCTATGCTTGACCCCAAATGTCAGGTATATTCGCGCGGGCTTGTTTCAGTTAGGGTATCACTGGAGTGATGCCCATAATTATATTAGTATTATTTTAAGCGCTTGCGATAAAGATCCATTGATCAAAATAAATCTTTCAATCATTCCTGAACCAAATAATATTTAAGTTGTCGTATGAATATGAATGAACGCAGTCGGGCTGATGTTGTTTTCAGGGCCTGTCCGCATGGATAATAAAACCGATCAATATCTGGTTGAGCGCGTACAGGATGGTGATAAACAAGCATTTGATATCCTTGTAAAAAAATACCAGCATCGTATCGTTGTATTGGTTTCGCGCTTTCTGAAAGACTCAGCAGACGTGCAGGATGTCACTCAGGAGGCCTTTATCAAGGCTTATCGGGCGTTACCCAATTTTCGTGGGGAGAGTGCCTTTTACACCTGGTTGTATCGTATTGCGGTGAATACGGCGAAAAACCATCTGGTTTCACTGGGGCGACGACCGCCTAGTGTTGATCTGGATGTGAGCGATGCGGAGCAGTTTGAAGGCAGTTTGGCGCTTAAGGAGCAGGCAACGCCAGAGCGATTGCTGCTCAAAGATGAAATTCAGCGTGTGGTGACCGAGACGATTGAAGGGCTGTCAGACGATTTACGTACTGCGATCACGCTGCGAGAACTGGAAGGGATGAGTTATGAAGAGATTGCTGAGGTGATGGGATGTCCTGTCGGTACGGTACGCTCAAGAATCTTCCGGGCACGTGAAACGATCCAAGTTAAATTGAAAACGCTGTTGAATTAAAGCAGATGAGTCAGACGCATACTTAGGTATTAATTATGTCAAAAGTAGATAAGCCATCAGAGTTGCCCGCAGAGTTATCCGTAGAGTCTATGGCGTGCAGTCTTCAGGAAAAAATCTCATCGATGGCGGATGGTGAACTCAGTCGAGAAGAGTGCAGTGCGATCATTGCCGAAGTGAGCGCCGGTAGCGGCAGCTCAAGCTGGGATCAATATCACTTGATTGGCGAAGCGATGCGCCATAATCTGCCCGATACGCTTTACAGCGACCTTTCAACCAATATTAGCGCCGTCATCGCCAGCGAGCCGGTTCACCAACTGGCTGCGGCATCGCCAGTTATGTCAGATGAGATTGCGACTGATGAGCCGATCGTGACTAATGTGGTGCCCGCAGTCACACAAGTTAAAAACCCTATTTTTGGTTACGCCGTGGCGGCCTCGATTAGCATGGTGGCGATTGCAGGCATGTTTCAGTTGAACCAGGGTGAGGCACTTTCCCCAGTGATAACGCCAATAGTGGTTGCGCATCAGCCACAAATAGCACCAGGGCCAGTTATTGGAGATATTGCATGGAGCAGCTCTGCGATGATACCCACACAAGCCGCGCAGGAAGCGGTATTGGTTCAGCATCGCTACCCACAGTCCCCTATTTCGAATGAAAAGCTGAATCGTTATATTATTAACCACAATGAGCATTCTGTAGCGATGCCAGCGCAAAGTGGGATGCTTCCCTACGTTCGCCTGGTGGGCTACGAAAGGTCACAGTAAATATTTGTCATTCGATGCCTATTTTCTACAGATAAGCTCTATACTGCTCATTATGAAATTTCACAGCATTCATTCTTGAACACGATGTTATCCGCTTCTCGTCATTTTACCTTCCTGATCGTGGTTTTTTTGATGCCGATGGGTATCAGTTATGCGGCTGATGAATCCGTGATCGTAAAGGGATGGTTGCAGAAGATGATCAAGGCTGAGCATTCGGCCAGTTACCGAGGCACATTTGTCTATCGTCATCACGATGAGATGGTGGTGATGGATATTGTACGCGCCAAAGGTGAACTCGGCATGATGGAGTATTTAAGTTCGCAGAGTGGTGAACCGGGCGAGGTCATTAGAAATCCTCACTATGTGCAGTGTTTGATCCCTAATAGCGAAATGCCATTGTTGTCCGATAATCCTCAGGTGGTCAATAACGCGGAGAAATCACTGCACCAGCGTATTGACGAAATTGGTCGTAATTACCAGCTGTCGCTTGCCGAAGTATCGCGTGTTGCGGGTCGGGCTAGTCAGAAGCTAATAATGATGCCGCGTGATGAGCACCGCTATGGTTACCATATGTGGGTTGATCAACAGAGCGGTATTTTACTTAAATCAGAGCATTTGGCGATTGATGGCAGTGTGCTGGAACAGGTGATCTATTCAAGTATTGAGGTGTTTGGTGACAATATCCCCGCGGATGTGAGTTTGATGTTAGCTGATTTCAGTGGCAAAGCGGTGCCGAATGATGCGATAAGCGATAGGGCTCAGGAGAGCGATCATGATACTAATAATTGGTTGGTGAGCTATATCCCCAACGGTTTTGAGCTGGCGAGTTATCAACGCAGTACAGATTCTCAACAGCCGCTCTTTGAACATATTGTTTTTTCTGACGGGCTGGCAGCGGTTTCTGTCTTTATCGAAAAACAGGATGAAAAGGGTGCGTTTAATGGTGTTTCTCAACGTGGCGCAATGAATGCCTATTTTGCTGAAATCGATGATTATCAGGTCGTCGTGGTGGGTGAGATCCCACTTGCAACGCTTCAATTGATTGGACAATCAGTCCACCATACGTCAGTGAGCATCCATTGAGTTTACCCTTATGATTGAAGAACAAGCACGAGTGGTCGCAATTGATGGGGGGTATGCGTTGGTGGAGACACAGCGTAAATCGACCTGTGAGTCGTGTTCGGTCAAAAAAGGGTGCGGCACTGGCGCGGTTAGTAAGGTTTTTGGGCGAACAGCAGTACAACTCAAGGCAGTGAATCGCACTAACGCGCGGGTAAACGAGCAAGTGGTGATCGGTATTGATGAGGCGTGGTTGTTAAAGGGATCGTTTGCCGCGTATGTTGTGCCGCTGATGTTGATGTTGATTTGCGCCGGAATCGGTGAAATGATCGGTGCTCGCTTATGGGGCGGAGAATCGGAAGGCGTCACGATTCTCGCTGCGCTGTTAGGCCTTGCTGCTGGATTTATCTGGTTGCGTCGTTACACAGAAAATTTACGTCAGCAAAATGTCTGCCAGCCGGAGATATTACGCAGCGTACCGAATGAAACTCGAATTGAATTTAAAAACAGTCCTGCCTTTAATCGGCAGGAGTGATCTTTGGTCAAAGGCAAGGGAGATGTTATGAGAAACTTGATGACGATAAAGGGTGTCGCCTTTATTGCATTGTCACTCATGTTATTTGCGGGCACTGTCAATAGCAGTTGGGCGGCAAAAAATGCGCTTGGGCTACCTGATTTTACAGGCTTGGTTGAAACGCACAGTGCTGCAGTGGTCAATATTAGTACCTCTCAGAAAGTAACGCGTAGTGAGCAGCCTGAGCGCCCTCGCGGCATGCCGCCTGGCGTGCCTTTTGATGACTTTTTAAAACGCTTTTTTGGTGATAAAGACGGTGGTGGTGGGCATGATGGCCGCCCAGACCTTTTTGATGCCAAATCACTTGGCTCAGGTTTTATTATCTCCCAGGATGGCTATGTGCTAACCAATAATCATGTGATTAAAGAGGCGGATGAAATTATTGTTCGCTTAAGTGATCGCCGTGAATTTATTGCAGAAGTGATCGGTATGGATCAGCGCAGTGATGTTGCACTGCTAAAGATCGACGCTGATGATCTGCCTATTGTGAAAATTGGCGACTCAAACAGCTTAAAAGTTGGTGAGTGGGTGCTGGCTATCGGTTCGCCTTTCGGTTTTGACCACACCGTCACCGCCGGTATCGTCAGTGCAAAAGGGCGCAGCCTGCCGAATGAGAATTATGTACCGTTTATTCAGACCGATGTCGCGATCAACCCCGGTAATTCAGGCGGTCCACTATTCAATCTGGATGGTGAAGTGGTTGGGATTAACTCTCAGATTTATAGTCGCACAGGTGGCTTTATGGGCCTTTCATTTGCGATCCCAATGGATATGGCGATGAATGTGGTCGATCAACTGAAAGATTCTGGCAGAGTGACGCGTGGCTGGTTTGGTATTTTGATTCAGGATGTGACGCGCGAACTGGCTGAATCATTTGAAATGGAGAAGCCGATTGGTGCTCTGGTTGCGAAAGTGATTGCTGAAAGCCCAGCGGAGGCGGCAGGGATTAAAATTGGTGATGTGATCGTCGCATTCAACGGTGAAGAGGTGGTGAGTTCTGCGGCACTACCACCGATGGTCGGTAGTACGCGTGTCGGTGAAACGATTGAAACCAGGATTATCCGTGAAGGAAAATCGATCACGCTTGATGTCGAGATCGGTGAATTGCCGCTAGATGACGATTTAAGGGTTTCGACTCAGAAGAAAGACCCCAATCAAGAGGTTGAAATTGAGCGCCTGACATTGGTTGTTTCCGAGCTTGAAGAGTCGCAAAAAGAGATTCTCGAAACAGGAAAATCAGGTGTCTATGTTGACTCAGTCGGGCGAGGCCCTGCAGCGCACGCTGGCCTACGCAAGGGAGACATCATTGTGATGACGAACAACCAGAATATTAAAAATATTGAGGGCTTTAAAGAGATCGTTAAAGGGCTAAAAGAGGGGCGTTCTGTGCCGGTTCTGGTACAGCGTAGCAGCGGTCCGGTTTTCCTCGCGCTTAAAATCACGGATGAAGAATAGCCGTTAACGTAATTAAATCGCCTTTTTCCGCCTTTTCGAGCGGAAACGATACAAGAAAAGGGGGGAATCGTTTAGAATTCCCCCCTTCTTTTTTGGAATTTCCGGGGTCACTCCCGCTCTGAGTTTGTCTACATAATGAAGCACATACGTAATTTCTCGATCATTGCCCATATCGATCATGGAAAATCGACACTTTCTGACCGCCTGATTCAGGTCTGCGGTGGGCTGAGTGAGCGTGAAATGTCCGCCCAGGTACTCGATTCAATGGATATTGAGCGTGAACGCGGTATTACCATCAAAGCACAAAGTGTGACATTGGAGTATGTCGCCAATGATGGCGAGCGCTATCAGTTCAACTTTATCGATACCCCGGGGCATGTTGATTTTGCTTACGAGGTGTCTCGCTCGTTAGCGGCTTGTGAGGGGGCGCTGCTGGTCGTTGACGCCTCTCAAGGTGTCGAGGCGCAGACAGTGGCCACTTGTTATACCGCAATAGAACAAGGGCTTGAAGTCGTCCCGGTATTAAACAAGATTGACCTGCCAACCGCCGATGCGGACCGTGTCATTCAGGAGATCGAAGAGATCGTCGGTGTTGAGGCTGAAGACGCCATTCGCGTCAGTGCTAAAACGGGGCAGGGAATCGATGCGCTACTCGAGGATATCGTGGCACGTGTACCACCTCCGGAAGGTGACCCCAATGCCCCATTGCAGGCGCTGATCATCGACTCCTGGTTTGATAATTTTCTGGGTGTGGTTTCACTCGTGCGTATTGTTCAGGGTACGATTTCGGTGAAAGATAAGGTCACAGTGATGTCGACCGGCAAGAGTCATCAAATCGACCGCGTTGGGATCTACACTCCAAAGGCGAATGATTTGGGTTCGCTGGCGGCAGGTGAAGTGGGCTATGTCATTGCGGGGATTAAAGAGATAAACGGCGCCCCCGTTGGCGATACGTTAACACTTACTGGGAATCCAGCTGAGAGTGCATTGCCCGATTTTCAGAAAGCGAAACCACAGGTTTTTGCGGGTCTCTTTCCGATCAATGCTGAAGATTATGAGGATTTTCGTGATGCGCTGGCTAAGCTCTGCTTGAATGACGCATCGCTATTTTATGAGCCTGAATCATCACAGGCGCTCGGCTTTGGTTTCCGTTGTGGCTTCCTTGGTATGTTGCATATGGAGATCGTTCAGGAGCGACTAGAGCGTGAGTATGATCTTTCGCTGATTACCACTGCACCGACGGTGATTTATGAAATCTTGACCACTAAAGGTGAAGTGTTAACGATAGATAATCCATCACGTATCCCAGATCCGAGTGTGATTGACGAATTTCGTGAGCCGATCATTCAAGCTGATATTCTTGTGCCACAAACACATCTTGGCGCAGTGATTAATCTCTGTATTGAAAAGCGCGGGGTACAGAAAAAGATGCTTTATCACGGTAACCAGGTTGCCGTTAGCTACGAATTGCCAATGAGTGAAGTGGTGATGGATTTTTACGATCGGCTTAAGTCTGTAAGCCGAGGCTATGCATCGCTGGATTACACATTTCTGCGTTTTCAAGCAGCTAATCTAGTGAAGCTTGATATCCTGATTAACGGTGAGCGTGTTGATGCGCTGTCATTGATTATTCATCGTGATCGCTCGCAATTTCGTGGTCGAGAATTAGCTGAGCGAATGCGAGGTCTCATTCCTCGACAGATGTTTGATGTTGCGATTCAGGCGGCGATCGGTGCGCATGTGATCGCGCGTGAAACAGTTAAGGCACTGCGTAAAAATGTGACGGCAAAATGTTACGGTGGTGATGTGAGTCGTAAACGTAAACTATTAGAAAAACAGAAAGCGGGTAAGAAACGCATGAAACAGGTGGGCTCAGTAGAGATCCCGCAAGATGCTTTTCTTGCCGTGTTAAAAACGGGTAAATAGAAATGAATTTTGATTTTCAAGGATTTATGCTGTCACTGCTAGTTGTTAGCGGTGTTTTATGGGCATTAGACCACTGGAAATGGGCCCCAAAAAGGCGTGAAGCTGAAAAGACCGCACGTGCCGCAATGAGGCCACCAATCGATGAAGAGAAGCTCGCAGAGATTTTTAAAGAGCCCACTTACGTTGAATATGCAAAATCCTTTTTCCCAATTATTTTGATTGTATTTGTGATGCGTTCTTTTTTGGTAGAACCATTTCGTATCCCATCGGGTTCAATGATGCCGACACTACTGGTTGGCGATTTTATTCTGGTGAATAAATTTACCTATGGTGTCCGTCTACCGGTCGCTGGCACTAAGATTCTGGATTTGGGTGAGCCTGAGCGTGGTGATGTGGTGGTATTCCGTTATCCCAAAGATCCATCGCTAGATTATATTAAACGTGTAGTGGGCCTGCCGGGTGATCGTGTCGGCTACTTTAATAAAACAATATATATTAATGGCAAGCCTGTAGCTCAGGAAGAGAAAGGCCGCTATGTCGGTATTGGCAGTGGTTTAGCAGCTACGGGAGCAAGTCTACGTAGCGAGCAGCTGGGCGAGATTGGGCATGATATTTTGATTGATGACCAACGTGCACGTGAGGGTGAGTTCCGCGTGCCGGAAGGTGAGTATTTCGTGATGGGTGATAATCGTGATAACAGCAACGATAGTCGTTTCTGGGGAACAGTTCCCGAAGGACACCTGGTTGGGAAGGCATTTATGATCTGGATGAACTGGGATTCTTCAGCCGGTGGTGTTACCTGGGGGCGAGTTGGCTCCAGTATCGATTAATTGATTGCTAAAGGAGTTGGTAATGAACAGAATAACGGCTAAACAGCGCGGTGCGGGTGGCGGTGGCTTTATAGCTGTCATCGCAGTGATCATTATCTCAGTTTTACTATTGCTCAAGCTTTTCCCTGTATATATGGAACACTTTAATGTGAGCACCTCTTTGGAGTCTTTAAGCAGTGAGTCTGATATTAAGTCTTTGAAAAAGGCTGCGATTAAAGAGCTTTTACAGCGCCGTTTCTCAATAAATGATGTTAAAAATGTGGGCAAGGAACATATTGTGATTGAAAAGACAAAAACAGGGATGACGATTGATATCGCCTATGAGGTTCGCAAGCCACTCGTCGGCAATATCGATTTAGTGATCCACTTTAATGATCACTTGGCGCTCTAGTCCTTTGATTACTTTTGTGGAGTGCTTGTGGAATTGAATCATCCCATTGAAAAGGTAGAGCAAGTTATTGCGTATCAGTTTACGCAACAAGACTACCTTAAGATTGCGTTGACACATCGTAGTGTCGGCAGTAATAACAATGAACGTCTTGAGTTTTTAGGTGACTCAATTCTTAATTTTGTGATTGCTGAAGCGTTATATCACCGTTTTCCTAAGGTGGATGAGGGGAAATTAAGTCGCCTGCGTGCCTCGTTAGTCAGGGGGAGTACACTGGCGATTTTGGCTAGAGAGTTAAACCTTGGTGATTTTATTCTTCTCGGACCCGGTGAATTAAAGAGTGGCGGTTTTCGTAGGGAGTCTATTCTTGCGGGTACGCTTGAAGCCATTATGGGCGCTGTTCTACAGGATGGTGGTTTTGAGGCGGCAAAGATATTTATTCTAGATTTGTATCAATCAGCATTAGAAGATGTTTGTGCAGATCGAGAATTAAAGGATCCCAAAACACGCCTTCAAGAATATCTACAGGCGAAGAAGCAAACCTTACCTGCTTATTCTGTGGTCTCTATCGATGGTGAAGGACATTCACAGCACTTTACCGTCGATTGCGTGGTAGATGGACTGGATGAAAAAATTATTGGCCTTGGTGATAGTCGCCGTAAAGCCGAACAAAATGCTGCATTGAATGCACTAGAGTTATTAAATAAAAATGAAGAGTGAGTTATTAGATCATTGCGGTTATGTGGCAATTGTTGGCCGTCCAAATGTGGGTAAGTCAACCTTACTAAATCGAATTTTAGGGCAGAAAATCAGTATCACGACGCGCAAGCCTCAAACAACGCGACATCAGATTCTCGGAATTAAGACAACTGACGATGCACAGGTCGTTTACGTTGACACGCCGGGTATTCATCGTGGCAGTAAAAAGGCGATGAACCGCTATATGAACAAGGCGGCTGTCAGCGTTATCAATGATGTGGATGTGGTGGTGTTTGTGGTAGATGGCTTGCGCTGGGAGGAAGATGATCAGGGGATTCTTGAAAAGCTTCAACATGTGGAAGCACCGGTTATTCTCGCGTTAAACAAGCTTGATAAACTGGATGATAGAGAGCGGCTATTACCTCATATTCAAGCGATGTCGAAGAAAATGGAGTTTAAAGAAATTATCCCAATTTCTGCGGTTAAAGGTGAAAATATAGAATCCCTTGAAGCAATGGTGACAGAGTTATTACCAGCCTCTCCGGCATTTTTTCCGGAAGACCAGGTGACAGATAAGAGTGAGCGTTTTGTTGCGGCTGAATTAGTGCGTGAAAAATTGATGATGCGTCTCGGCCAGGAAGTACCGTATTCCATTACGGTTGAGATTGAACAATTTAAACTGGAAAATAAAGTGCTGCATATCAGTGCGCTGATCTGGGTTGAACGCGACAATCAGAAAAATATCGTCATTGGTAAAAATGGTGAAATGCTCAAGGCGGTTGGCAAGCAGGCTCGGCTCGAGATGGAAACGATGTTTGAGAAGAAAGTGTTTCTCAAACTGTGGGTGAAGGTTAAAGATAAATGGGCTGATGATGAGCGCGCATTACATAATCTGGGCTATACCGAGTAAGTTTTAACGTGGGGTCACCTTCACGCCACCAACTTGAACCAGGCTTTGTGTTACACCAGAGACCCTATCGTGATACGAGCCTGATCGTTGATCTGTTTACGGCCTCGCAGGGCCGTATCAGTGTGGTTGCACGTGGGGTACGCAAAGCTAAATCACGCCTTGCCCCGTTACTTCAGCCATTTCAGCCGTTGTTGGTATCTTGGGTGGCGCGAGGTGAGCTTGGTACTTTAACCGCAGTGGAAAGTGATGGCGTACCGTTTATCTTAAATCGCCGCGTATTGATCAGCGGTTTTTATGTCAATGAGCTTTTAGTTCGATTATTACACCGTGATGATCCGCATCCAGATCTATTTAAAGCCTATCTTGATGTGTTGCAGCACCTGTCCGCACTTCAGTTATCTTCTGCAAAAGTATCCATTGATGAGCAGGTTTCACTGCGCTGGTTTGAGAAGCAGCTGCTTGATGAGCTTGGTTATGCGTTAGTCCTTGACCACGAAGTGAGCAGTGGTGAGGGCATTAGGGATGATGCGTTATATCACTATTATCTGGAGCAAGGGCCGGTGTTGGTCGAATCACCTCAATCTGAAAACATGCTTAATACTGGTTCTTCAGGCGAGCGTGATTTTGTTAGAATACATGGTAAGAGTCTATTTGATATCGCACGAGGCGTATTCCGAGACGAGGTGTCACTGCGTGAAAGTAAGCGTTTGATGAGGGCTGCGTTGGCTGTTCATCTTGGTACCAAGCCGCTACATAGCCGCGAACTTCTAAACGGGTTACGCGCTCCGAACTTTAAAACAAAAGCGACTGAATTAAGGTAAAAGGTAAAGTAGAAATGAATCAACAGCCAATTTTTCTGGGCGTTAATATCGATCATATTGCAACATTACGTCAGGCGCGTGGCACACGCTATCCGGATCCGATTCAGGCTGCGATAGAGGCCGAACAAGCGGGTGCGGATGGCATCACGCTGCACCTTCGTGAAGATCGGCGTCATATTCAAGACCGCGATGTCCTCATGTTAAAAGACATTCTGCAAACACCGATGAATCTTGAAATGGCGGTGACTGATGAAATGATCGCTATTGCTTCTGCGGTTAAACCAGAAAATATTTGTCTGGTTCCAGAACGTCGCGAAGAATTGACCACTGAAGGTGGGCTTGATGTGCTAGGTAACGAATCCAAAGTGTCCGATGCCTGCAAACAATTGGCTGAAGCAGGCTCCGTAGTTTCTCTTTTTATTGATGCGGATAAAGGCCAGATTGATGCAGCGATACGATGTTCCGCACCGGTAATCGAGATTCACACGGGCCATTATGCCGATTTAATTGATAAAAATGAGCAGCAGGCAGAATTGAAAAGAATTGCTGAGGCAGTTACTTATGCGCATGAAAGTGGGCTGCAAGTAAATGCTGGCCATGGTCTGCATTACCATAATGTCACGCCTATCGCGGCACTCAAGGATATCGTTGAATTGAATATCGGACACGCCATCATTTCGCGTGCACTTTTCAGTGGTCTGCAGGAGGCCGTGGGTGAAATGAAATCATTGATGCGAGATGCCCGTCGGTGATCATCGGTATTGGCACGGACATTGTGTGCGTCTCGCGTATCGCAAAAAATCTGGAGCGGTATGGCGATAAGTTTGCTGCGCGAATTTTAACACCTAATGAACTTGCCGAATTCTCATGCCATATACGTCCCGCTAGTTTTCTGGCTAAACGCTTCGCAGCTAAAGAGGCTGCTGCGAAAGCAATGGGCTGTGGTTTCAGAGATGGTCTGCAGTTGAGTCATATTGGTATCGGGCACGATGACCTGGGAAAACCATTATTGGAATATAGTGGTAAAGCCGTTGACCTTTGCAACCAGTTAAATGTTGGAAAAAGTCATCTTTCAATCTCTGATGAAGATGAATATGCAGTCGCCTTTGTCACGTTAGAGGCAAGTGAATAATCCACGCTAAAATATTACCAGCTTTTCTTTTACCTGCCTTCATACCTAAATACCACCATTTCTACTAATGATTTATTAATCATTAGCGATATATTGATAGAGTAGTTAATTCAGCTACTCTTACTTTATTTTATGTGACTTATTCCCCTGATTGTTTAGATCTGTTTATGGGAATTGTATAGTTGTTCACAAAATAGATGATTAGATTGCGGTTTAATAGCTGCATGATCCATGTTGTTATTTTTAATGGAGATAGTTGATGCAAGGCCCTTTCAACGTAGTGATTTTATTTCTAGCAATGCTCTTTTCAAATGCAGTTTTTTCTGCTGGTACTGCACCTGATTTTGAGTTGGATGGCTTAGATGGAAAGGTGAAATTGTCTGAATATAAGGGGAAGGTCGTGTATCTGGACTTTTGGGCATCGTGGTGTGGCCCATGTAGAAAGTCATTTCCCTGGATGAATGATGTACATTCTCGTTTAAAGAAAAAAGGTTTTCGCGTCATCGCTGTTAATCTTGATACAAAAAGGGCTGATGCAGATAAGTTTCTCACTCAGTTAACCCCGAATTTCGATATCGCATTTGACCCACCAGGTAAGGTTGCCGGGCTTTATGAATTGCAGGGAATGCCAAGTGCTTACCTGATAGGCAGAGACGGTAAACTTCATAGTACTCATATGGGGTTCCGTGACAAGGACATCCCGTTGTTAGAGCGTGAAATCGAGTCATTACTTAACCATAAATAAAGTAAAAATAGTATGAAAGCATTATTACATTATAGTTTGTTATTTTCTTTTCTTGCATTGTCTGGTTGTTCAACCTTTAAGCCGGGGGGGATCTTTGCTCATGAAGATGTTAAGCCCTGGCAAAAAGCAGTTCTGGCAGAAGAACGTATGCAATTAAACCCATATCCTTTAGAAAATAGTGCAGATCAGAAGGTATTTTACAGTCGTGAAAGTGCAAATGGTGGACAAGGTATTGGTGGAGGAGGTTGCGGGTGCAATTAAAAAACAAGAAATTGCAATCGGACCAGCCAAAGTCATCGGTACGCAGCGCATTAGCAGTCGCGACTTGTGCGGTGTTATCGGGTTCATTATCATCGGCCTGTGCTTCTGATGAAGAAGAGGTCAGTGACCTTTCAAAGATAGGCCTGTCTACTTTTTACTATACAGAGGAAGAGCGGGTCTCCGTTAATACCACTCATGTGGCGATTGAAAATGATCTCGGTGATGATACATTTTTACGCGCTAATGTTATCTACGACACCATTACAGGGGCTTCGCCTAATGGGCGAATCATTCCATCTGCTACTGGTGGTAGCAGTATTCCATTTACTTCGGCATCAGGTTTTAGTGTCAACATCAATGATAATGGTAGCGCAGGAAAACGCTGGTTAACGGAGTTTACTGATAAGAGAGCTGCGATTGATTTAAGCGTTGAAAAACCGATTACACGTAATTTGAGGGGTGTTATTGAGGGTAACTTCTCATCTGAAAATGATTTCACCTCTTACGGGGCGGCAGGAACCATTGCGTGGGATTTACATCAACGTAATACTACGATTACTAGTGGATTGGGCATACTGAAGGAAACTGTAAGTCCTGCGAGTGGCACACCTTTAGAGTTAGGGGTCTCCAACTGTAATGAAACGGTGACTGTGCTGCCCGACTGGGTGAATTGTAATGTGACTACCCCACGTTTTGGTAATGGCCAGAAACGACTCTTCGATGGCATGGTGGGCGTTACTCGTGTGTTAAATCAGCGCACGGTTACCCAGTTGAATTATAGTCTTGGCGTATCACTTGGTTATCTCACCGACCCATATAAATTGATTAGTGTCATTGATAATACGATTGAAGGCGAAGAGATCGCGATACTTTATGAAAAACGTCCAGATAGGCGTACAAAGCATAGCCTGTACTGGAAGACTGTATCTCAATTAACAGACAAAAAAGTAGTCGATTTTTCATACCGCTATTTCTGGGATGATTGGGGCATCACGTCTCATACGTTTGATTATAAATATCGCTATGACTTTAAGCCTAAGAGCTATTTGCAGCCGCATGTTCGCTTAAACCTGCAATCAAGCGCAGACTTTTTTCAGCGGGCAATTGATTCATCTGTAGAGAGTCTGCCTCGATACGCAAGTGCTGATTATCGGTTGGGAAAACTAACAACCTATAGCATTGGTCTTAAGTATGGCAAGGAGTTAGGGGTCAATGGTTCGTTCGCGGTGCGGGCAGAATATATTGTTCAAAGCTACTCGGGGGTAGACTTGCCCGATATGAATGCACTAGTCTACCAGGGGACGTTTACATTCAAATTTGATTAACTGAGCGAGGGCTATGAAGGAAAATCAGCCTATTTCACTAGAACGCCAAAACGACCTTTGGGTTGGGCGGTTTAGCGCAATGGCCAGCCCCTGTGAGTTATTAATGGATACGCCAGATGAAGCGCTGGCGTATCAGCTTCTTTCTATCGCCGAGCATGAGGCGAAACGGATTGAACAGAAGTTCAGTCGCTATCGCGATGATAATATCATTTTCAAAATCAATAACGCATTGGGTCAACCGGTTCAGGTTGATGCAGAAACCGCTCTGCTGCTTGATTATGCCGATCAGTGTTACCAGTTAAGTGATGGGCATTTCGATATTACCTCTGGTGTATTGCGAGGGGTATGGCGCTTTGATGGAGGTAACTGCATTCCGTCTACAGCCGAGGTTGATTCTATTTTACCCAGAGTTGGTTGGTCTCAGGTTGAGTGGAAATCACCGAGCCTCAGAATGAATAGTGCGATGGAAATAGACTTCGGAGGCATTGGTAAGGAATATGCGGTTGATCGAGCCGCACTGTTAATTCGCCCTCATCTCCAGAGTGGTGTGTTAATCAACTTTGGTGGTGATTTATGTGCGATTGGGCCTCGCTTAGATGGTCGAGCCTGGGAAATCGCTATTGAGGATCCTGAGTGTCGTGATAAAAAGCAACTCGGCATGGTTAGTCTTAAGTCTGGCGCGGTAGCAACCAGTGGCGATGCGCGTCGTTATTTAATCAAAGATGGCGTGCGCTACGGTCATATTCTAGACCCTGTGACTGGCTGGCCTATTCCTGATGCGCCACGTTCGGTGACAACAGTTGCCTCTACTTGCATGGAAGCGGGGATGCTTTCGACTTTTGCTATTCTTAAAGGGGGTGCCGCAAAGTCTTTTTTAGAGCAGGAAGGTGTTGAATTTCTCTGTCTTTAAGTGCTCGTTGGGCATGAAGCAAGCCCCATGATGAATGAGATTCATCATGGGGCTTTTGACTTTATGCTACCAGCTTAAATTGCTTCATTGGGTGCATTTTCATCTAATGGTGGATCATCATTGAGCACCTCAGTGTTTTGAACGCCAAAATAACGATACATTGAAGAGGCAATTGAGAATGGCTCTGCCTGGTAACTATCCTCAGTTGGTGAAGTAAACTGACGATTCACCCCAGAGGCACCAATACGTTCGGTTTTTCCAACAATCTTACCTAAACCGCGTCCAGGAATACCTGCTCCTCCAAATGTCATTAAGTTTTGGTTGTTTCCATGATCCCAGCCAATTGAGTTATTCAGGTTTACATTGCGCCCAAATTCACCATAAACATTGATAATGATATTGTCACGTCCGGTAACGTTCATATGATTAACAGCAACCTCAAGAGAAGTCATCAGATCGCGCATTCTATCTGGGTACTCAATCAGGGATGAGTCATGGTCGTCCCAGCCACCGAGGCCACCACTGCCCATGGAAATAAATAGACTATCTGGATTGTTGACTGCGAGGCTGACAGCTGCTTTCAGGCGGCGCCCAAAGTTAGTGTTAGGGTAAGTAATGCCTAGTGATGCAAGATTTGTGTCGATTGTCGTTGCATTGAAGCTGGCGCTAATAAAATCAGAGAGTTCTTTGCGCTTGGTAAAAGCTTCGCGCACCTTCAGGAATTTATCACGCTGGGCATTGTTTCGAGCAAGCGCTTCAATTGCATCTTCATTGATGCCGGCACCGCCTACAGAGGAATTAACTGATCTATCGTAAGGGTTTCTAAAGTTGACATCGAGGGCGATATATTTTGTGGTTAGTGGGATATCAAGCCCCGCGGGTTCAAACACTAACGAGTCACCTTCGAAAGAGACAAAGGGTAATACCAGGTCTTCTGGCGCTTTGCCGAAGGCATCATGGGCGCTTAAAACAGCGGCCAATGTTGTGCCCATGCCGGGAGTATTCTCTGCATCTAGATGCCCGGTTAGATTCTGAAAGATACTGGTACGATGGGCTTTAGAATCTTCTTTAATGCGATTAATGGTACGGTAGATGCTCATATCGCCTGAGGCGATCAGGCTTTCCATAATCTCTCCACCAGCGCCATTATTACCACCACCCCAAAAATTATTGGGTGTGATAATGCTGCCCGCATTATTAGGATCCATATTGGTTGGATACGGATTTTGCGAGTTAGCGTTAATATCTTCAATATTAGTCAGGTTACCCGCTAATTCAGAAGGCCCACCATAAAGAAAAACATGAATGACCTGTGGTAATACAGCTGGCCGTACATAGTTAACTTCATTGAGAACGATGTTGTTCGCATTACCTGTATTGAGTGCCGCCATACTGGGTGAAATAAGGCTACGACCACCAAACACCGATGCTGCGGTACATGCCCCACCAAGGACACCAAGATGTTTAAGAAATTTTCTTCTTTCCATAATAATGCTACCTGCTCTTAGTTAATGCGGTTGTTAAAGTATATTTCTGGGAGGCGAGAAACATAATCAAAAACGATTCGTGCTTGGGCAGGTCGGTTAGTCAGATAATTACGATTCGTAATGACATCATTCAAGGTGACAAGTTCCTGCCCATTGGCTTTACGCCCAATACTGCTGATGAAGAGGTAATGGATGAAATCCTCGTCACTCAGGTTTTCCGCTTTTTCAATAAAGTCTAACCCCCAGCTATTATTGTTAGCGTTACTGCTGCTATAGCTAATTAATAGTCTTTCGCGTACAAGCTTGTGGTAATACGAAAAACTAAGGGAGTCGAGTGGTTGAAAAGCCCAGCGACCAAGTTTCAGCGTCATGCTCGGCTGCTTCATTTGCACCATATTTGGGAATGAAGAGGAGCCAGATGGATTGTTGAGATCCCTGAAAAAATTAGTATGGGGCTTCCAGTCGAGGCGGTGTGCAATATTGAAGAAAGTTTCTTCCATACGTCTTGGGCGTTCGCTATTAAGTAGATATTCACGTGAAAAAATAATGGCGGTAAAGATGTGCTCAAAGCGTGTGGGATTGCTATCGACGATACTTTGTACAAGTGCCGCACGTTTGTCCTGCTCCATATCCACAAAGAAATGATCCACTAGTACGTTTACGATTCTTGCGGTCACTTTAGGGTGTTCTGAAACAGTGCGATAGAAGTCAAAGCAATTGTTAATCCATTGTCCCAGGACTTTTTGAGGCACGATGTTTTCATCAAGCGTGATCACTAACTGGTAATCCTCGTCGTCACCAGTGAGATGCCAGTTTTGGCAGGCCTGTGACGCTTTGGGCACTTCAGCATCCTGGTCAAACAAACCAAGGTAGATTTCGATCATTTCGCGGGTGTTATCCTCCGGTGAGCGAAAACGACGCCAATTTTCCTGAGAGATCATGTGCTGATATATAATGTCACGTATGCTCGTGTTGTCGTTTATACGGCTAACTAGCTTGCTATATACCCGGTGGACATCGAAGTAATCTGCTGAGTCCATCTCAAGTGCTGGTGAAAACAGGATGGTGTTTGCAAGATTGTAGGCCATCCAGTGGGTAAAGTGATCTCGACTCACGGGGAGGTCAAACATCATGGCTGTTGGCATTTCTTGTGAGTAACGTGACTCATTGAGAGTGTAGTTGTCGTTGATCTGCTGCAGGTATTCGACTGAATTAGGTAGCTCCTTAGTCATCTGGCGTGCAGTTCTATTAATAAAATCGCCGCCAGCACCCATTTTGGGGGTTGCCAATCCCTGGTTTAGGTCAAAAAACTCATCGGCAGGAATGCCTTTGTAGAGCGTGCCCATCAATCGATTGGCTACGGTATATTGGTCTTCCGCACTCAACTGATTGTATTCAGCGGAGGAGAGTGCTGCTGCCTCACCATGAACAACTTGAGCACCAAACATGGTGGTAGATGCATCAGTGCTTGCGCCCTGACTCGGGGAATCAGGCTTACATGCTGTTAGTACAGATGCTGCCAGTATCAGAAATACAGCTCGTTTTATCGTATCTCTCATGTTTTAAGTTCTCTTAATATTTGATTAAAGGTCGCAGTGCTCAAAAAAACGAGGTCAATTCACAGCAATACACTAAGTTATGACTGAGTATTCAGTGTTTTAGATAATAAAAACTTGAGCTATTTCACAACATGGGAAGTTAGGGGGTACTAAAAGTGTGACTGCTATTAGGATTTGTGAATTGAGGGCAATTATTAAGCGGGATTTGAGCAATATCGCGATATTTTAAAGGAAAAGTTATCGAATGTGAGGTCATTACTCAATCAGGAGCGCGGCCCCCACATCACGCCCATCTGAGGCAAGGATTGCATACGTACGGCTGGCTGCCGCGGTATCCATCACTTCAACGGCGACTCCCTGATTGGTGAGTGAAGCTAAAATGTTAGCTGGTGGCCAGTGATGCCCCGAACCCGTTCCGAGTAGAAGAATTTGAGGTGGTTTGTTGGGGAAAACCTCGAAGTGTTGAGACTCCAAATCATCAATCGTTCGCGGTGCCCAGTCACTAATCAAGCAGTGCGGCATAATGATGAGACTGTTGGTTAGCGTCTCTTTTTTTAGTGTCTTGTGCCCAAAACCATTATCTTCTGCACTATAAGATTCATTGGGACGAATAATGGTTATTTCACCGGGGTTATAGGCATAGATGCCAAACCGGCTGTGATCTTCATCCAGCGTGATTTTTACGCTTTTACGCGACTCTGCTGCTGCTGTGTTCTTCATAGTGAGATACAATAACGTCTTTTATTTCGGATAGCTAATCTTTAAAAGTTTGATATTATAGGCGTTTATTTTTTAGATGTTCAGTTTTGGAGTGGAATAAGCAGGTGATCGAGGAATTTCCCAGAATAAAGCGGCTGCCGCCCTATGTTTTCAATATCGTTAATGATTTGAAGGCGCAGGCGCGCGCGCGCGGTGAAGACATTATTGATTTTGGCATGGGCAACCCAGACCAGCCAACGCCAGCCCATATTGTGGATAAGCTCACTGAGGCGGCCCAGCGTGGGGATACCCATCGCTATTCGATGTCCCGAGGTATTCCGCGTCTGCGTCGTGCCATCTGTAACTGGTACAAAGACAGATATGACGTAGAGCTGGATCTAGAGAGCGAGGCGATCGTCACCATCGGCTCCAAAGAAGGGCTTGCTCATTTAGCGCTGGCGACTGTTGGTCCGGGTGATGCAGTGTTGGTACCGAACCCCGCATACCCAATCCATCCGTATGGTTTTATTATCGCGGGCGCGGATATCCGCCATGTACCGATGACGCCAGATGTCGATTTTTTTGCTGAATTAGAATCGGCAATCAGAAATAGTTTTCCGCGCCCCAAAATGCTGGTGTTGAACTTTCCAGGAAACCCGACCACGCAGTGTGTTGATCTCGAGTTTTTTGAGAAGGTTGTTGCGATTGCCCGTGAGCATGAAATCTGGGTGGTGCACGATCTTGCCTATGGTGAAATCGTATTCGATGGCTATAAAGCGCCGTCGATTCTACAGGTACCGGGGGCAAAAGAGGTTGCAGTTGAGTTTTACAGCCTGTCCAAAAGCTACAATATGCCAGGTTGGCGAGTTGGTTTTATGTGCGGTAATAAGACGTTGGTGGGCGCATTGGCCCGTATTAAGTCTTATCTTGATTACGGGATGTTTACCCCGATTCAGGTCGCGGCGATTGCAGCGCTCGAAGGACCACAAGAGTGCGTGAAAGAGATCACCGATATGTACTGTAGTCGTCGCGATGTGTTGTGTGAAGGACTAAATGCAATTGGCTGGGAAGTTGAAAAGCCAAAGGCGACCATGTTTGTGTGGGCGCGAATTCCGGAGCAGTATCGTGAAATGGGCTCGCTTGATTTTTCCAAGAAATTATTAGAAGAAGCAAAAGTGGCGGTTTCACCGGGAGTTGGTTTTGGTGAGTATGGTGATGACCATGTGCGTTTTGGTTTGATTGAAAATGAACACCGCACACGACAGGCAGTACGAGGCATACGCCAGATGTTTAAAAAGGATGGCGTCCTAAGTGGTGCTGTAGCAGATGTGACAGGAGATGAAAGTTGAAGCCGATTAAAGTAGGGCTATTGGGGTTAGGCACTGTTGGTGGTGGTACTGCTAATGTATTAGCAAGAAACGCAGCAGAGATTGCCCGTCGTGCTGGGCGCGAAATTCGTGTCACGCATGCGGCTGCAAGAGACCTGAATCCAGACGTGAATACCGATGGTATTGACGTATGTGATGACGCCTTTGCGGTGGTAAACAATCCTGATATCGATATCATTGTTGAATTGATTGGTGGCTACGACCCTGCGCGTCAATTAGTAATGCAGGCGATCGAAAATGGCAAGCATGTGGTGACGGCTAACAAGGCGTTGATCGCGTTGCATGGCAACGAGATATTTGAAGCAGCACAAAAAAAAGGGGTGATGGTCGCTTTTGAAGCCGGTGTTGCCGGTGGTATCCCAATCATCAAAGCGCTGCGTGAAGGGTTAGCTGCCAATCAGATTGAATGGCTGGCGGGCATCATCAACGGTACCGGTAACTTTATCCTGACTGAGATGCGTGACAAAGGACGTGACTTTGCGGACGTACTGGCCGAAGCGCAGGCGCTTGGTTATGCCGAGGCGGATCCGACTTTTGATGTTGAAGGGATCGATGCGGCACACAAGCTCACCATCCTCGCATCGATCGCCTTTGGTATTCCGCTGCAGTTTGAAAAGACCTATACCGAAGGGATATCGAAGATTACACGCGAAGATGTGAACTATGCCGAACAGCTTGGCTATCGCATTAAGCATTTGGGTGTGACACGTAAAACAGATAAAGGAATTGAACTGCGTGTCCATCCGACATTGATTCCGGAGCGTCGCCTGATCGCCAATGTTGATGGCGTGATGAATGCTGTATTGGTACAGGGTGATGCGGTAGGGCCGACACTTTATTACGGTGCTGGTGCGGGCTCAGAGCCAACGGCCTCAGCAGTGGTCGCTGATATTATTGATGTTGCGCGCACCATGACGGTTGACCCAGAGAATCGCGTACCTCATCTGGCATTCCAGCCGAATGCACTTTCGGATACCCCTGTGTTACCGATGGAGCAGATTGAAACTGCTTATTACCTGCGGATGCAGGCAGCGGATCGTCCGGGTGTACTGGCAGAAGTCACTCAGATTCTGGGCGAGCAGGGCATCAGCATCGAAGCAATGATTCAAAAAGAACCGGCTGAAGGTGAAAACATCGCCTCGATTATTATGCTGACTCAGCGTGTGATTGAGAGCCAGATGAATGAAGCGATTCGCCGTATTGAGTCGCTGGATGTGATTGACGGCGATGTTACCCGTATTCGCCTTGAGCAGTTAGACAAGTAATTCGCGCTCGTTTTATTAAACGTAGACGCGTCTCATTTAATTTTTAAGGAAACATTATTATGCCATTTCGATCTCGCTATACCGGTTTGATTGATACCTACCGTGACCGCCTGCCGGTACATGATGACACCCGTATTATTAGTCTGGGTGAAGGGAATACCCCGCTCATTCGTTTGAACAATATCCCGGGCCTGCTTGAATCTGAAGTCGATATCTATGTGAAATTTGAAGGATTGAATCCAACCGGTTCTTTTAAAGATCGCGGCATGACCATGGCCGTGACCAAGGCGGTTGAAGAGGGCAGTGAAGCGATCATCTGCGCCTCAACTGGTAACACCTCAGCCTCTGCCGCAGCCTATGCGGCACGCGCGGGCATCAAGGCATTTGTATTAATTCCAGATGGCAAGATTGCGCTTGGTAAGCTAGCGCAGGCGATGATGCATGGTGCTGCCGTGATTCAGATTAAAGGCAACTTTGATGATGGCATGCAGCTGGTAAAAGACATCTCTGGTCATGCGCCCGTTACGATCGTTAACTCGATCAATCCGTATCGTCTACAGGGGCAGAAAACAGCGGCCTTTGAGATTATGGAAGAGCTGGGTTGTGCACCAGATTATCACTGTATTCCTGTCGGCAACGCCGGTAACATCACTGCGCATTGGATGGGCTACAAAGAGTACAACGAACACGGTATCGTCAACAGCTTGCCTGTGATGGTGGGCTATCAGGCGAGTGGCTCTGCGCCCTTTATGCGTGGTGCGATGGTCGATGAGCCTGAAACCGTGGCGACTGCGATTCGTATCGGCCACCCGCAAAGTTGGGATAAGGCGTGGACTGTGCAGAAAGAGTGCAACGGCTGGTTTGACGAATGTACCGACGAAGAGATCCTGGCTGCGCAGAAGATGCTTGCCGAACGCGAAGGTGTCTTTTGTGAACCGGCATCTGCGGCTTCACTGGCTGGTTTAATCAAAGATGTGAAGAATGGGAAGATCGCAGCAGGTAGCAAAGTGGTTTGTACCTTAACCGGTAATGGCATTAAGGACCCTGAGACTGCAATCAAACAGTGTAAAGCCCCACTGCAAAGCATTGATGCCACCCTTGATGCGGTTAAGCGCGCTATTCTGGATAACATCTAGCGTTTAATCTACCTTGGGCTTAGTGATTTAATCACTAAAGTTCAGTCATAAAAAAGGCGAGGATGCTTTCACATCCCCGCCTTTTTTTGTGCTCACGTCAGCGATTAATTGCTCGCGCGTACCACACGACCATTAAGTGGCTGAACAGGGCGAACACTCAGTGGAAATAGGTCGGTAAACTGCTTCACCTGCTTGGCAGAGATTGAAGCCGGTGTTGCCATTACCATCCAGTTCACACCTTCTGAACAGGGCGGTGTGGTCAGTGAGCCAGCGTAGTTGAAGTAGGTCAGGTCAACAGGCAGCAGATCAAACGCGTTGATGCGCGTGTTTTTGACAGTATTGGTCTGGCCACTTTCTGTTGGCATGTTAGCCCACAGTTTTTCGATCTCTTTGTTTTTATCACCCGCTTTAAACATCACACCGATTACACCCAGCTGGCCATCGGCTGCTTTGTGAACCAGATGCGCCACCATGTCGTAGCTCTTGCCACCAATGGTATGCTCAGACGGTGCGTGAAAATGAAGCTGTAACAGATCGTAGCGTTTACCTCCGACGGTGATGTAGCTTCCGGTGTGGTAGTTAGCTTGAATGGTGTGACCGTTGTTGGTCAATTCCAGCGGGGTTGATTTGTACTTGAATTCGATCTCAGAAAGCGGGCCGATGGTCACAGTTGAAATATCGATTGGTGACTGCTGTTTGCCATCGCCACAGGTCGCATACTCATCTTTAATGACATTCCATGCATGAGGTGCACCATCGCCTTCATAGGCCCAGTGATCAGCATGTTTTACTGCATGGCTAGCTTTTTCAGTATGAACTGCTTTGCCATGGTCAGCTGCTTTTGACTCATGGTCATCATCTGAGTCTGAACATGCAGCTGTTAGCATGGCGATGCCCCCAATCGCCACACCCTTTAAAAATCTCATACGCTTGGTTTCCATTAATCCGCCTCTTTAATTCTTTTTTAGATTGGTTAACTACTTCGCAACAGAACCATTAAGACTAGCCAGAGTGGGGATAAAAATCCAGTGTTTATCACCCTTTAATGCCGCTTAGCAGCGACAAAGTGGTGGTTTAATGGTTGTTGCCATCAAATTTCAGGGCTTATGGCGGTGATTTAGGGAGGGAGGGCGACCCAAGAGTACAAATGGTGACTTGTTGCAAATCAAATGTTGATAGGCTCCGTATAACGTTACTTTCTCATTTTTTAGCCAACCACTTTTCAAGGACTTTAGCCAGGTCATGTTTATTAATGGGTTTAGATAGGTAATCATTCATGCCCGCATCTAGGCATTTTTCACGATCACCGTCTAGAGTATTCCCCGTCATCGCTATTATTGGGGTATTAGTATTCGCTGTTTCTTTTTCATAGTTTCTAATTGAAAGCGCCGCCTGATAACCATCAAGTATTGGCATTTGGCAGTCCATAAAGACAATATGGTACTGCTCGGATGAAAATTTTGAAACTGCATTTTCGCCATTATTTGCAATGTGACAACTAATACCATGTTTTTGTAGGTACGATGAAATAATCATTTGGTTAACGTTGTTATCTTCTGCAATCAAAGCGAGTGGCTGCTGTAGGCTATAATCAAGAGGTGAATCGTTAGCTTTCACTGTTAGAGGTGCCGCTTTGGAAGAGGCATCAGGCTGTTTTGAAAGCAGTGCGGTGAACCAGAATGTACTTCCAAGGCCCGGTTTGCTTATGACACCAATTTCTCCACCCATTATTTTTGAAAGTTTTTGACATATTGATAGCCCCAGGCCTGTGCCACCATGTGTTCGACTTGTTGAAGTTTTCGCTTGTGAGTACTCGCCAAAAATACTGCCTTGTTGTTCGGCTGTTAACCCAATGCCTTCATCAATAACTTTGAATAATAAAGTGATCGTGTTGTTGTCATGGGATTTTACTGATATGTCAGTTGTGATTATCCCGTGATCGGTGAATTTAATTGCGTTATTAATGAGGTTAATTAATATTTGTTTAAGGCGAACGGGATCTCCATATATATTATCTGGAACATTATCTTCTATTTTTTGCGCTAACCTGATTCCCTTTGAAGAGGCCGTCTCGTCAAAAAGTTTATGAATCTGGTTGATTATTTTGGCTGGTGAGAACGCAATTTTTTCGAGGGTCATCTTTCCAGCCTCGAGCTTAGAAAAATCTAATGTGTCATTCAGAATGCTAAGTAATGATTCGGTTGAACTCAGAACTATTTCTGAAAGCTCTTGCTGTTCTGAGTCAAGTTTAGTCTGTAACAGTTTATCTAAAATTCCTAGCATTCCGTTAATAGGCGTTCTTATTTCATGGCTCATGGTTGCAATTAGCCTGCCTTTTAATGCCTCTGCTGACCTTGCAGTTGTAAGCGCATTATCTAAATCAATTGTTTTTGTTTTCAGCTCATCAGCAACCACTTTAAGGTTTGAGGAAATAGTATTTGCCTCGATTGCTCTTCTTGCACGATTTGAAATAGTTGCAATTAAGCGTTCTGGCGTAATTGGCTTTGACAAGAAGTCATCACCGCCAAATTCCATTGCTGCCATTTGTTCGTTGATATCTGATTCGGTTGACAGAAAGATAATCGGAATGCCTGAATATTCTTCTTTTTGTCTAATGATGCGTGAAAGTTCCGCCCCTGAACAGGACGGCATATATAAATCCATTAAAATCAAATCTGGTTTGAAATCATCAATGGTTGAAAATGCCATAAGAGGGGAGTTTATTATTTTAGTCTGCATGCCAGACCTACGAATGATCATCTCATGAAACGCAGCTAGCATTTCATCATCATCGATAACTAATATTTTGTATGGATGAGGGAGTCGAGGTGCCATCGCTTTATCAATTGTATTTTGTAGAAACTCGATATCAACGGGTAATGGGACAAAGTAACTATGGCCCTTGCGTACAGACTCTAATCGCGCCTCGATGGTTTGATCATTAGACAGTGTAATGATCGGTATGTTTAAGGATTTAGCACGTTGAATAATAGGGTGGTTAAAGTTTGATGGATCGGTTAATACTGTGTCATGTGAATCCCGATCCTCATCCTTACTGAATTCCTCCTCATTTATTAGGTATATTACGTTATACCCATGAGCTGAAATTTTTTCAGAGATATTATGTGCTAGATTAGTATCAGAAATAAACAAGTACACACGGCTTTTTATTCCATTGTGTCTGTTTTTGGGAGGTAGACTATGATTAGTGCATTTCAGGTTATCATTGGTATTACTTAATTTAATATTTTCCATGTGACTCTCAGACATGAATGCTTCCTAATCTTTCCATTAAATTTTATTTAGTGAATCTAATACTTATATCATTTTTGAGAGTTCAATTTTGATGTGCTCAAATTCATGTAGTGCATATTGGATAAGCTCTTCTTGATTAGCTACCGAACCTGATTTAGATAGTGTTTCAATTTCTTCGCAAATTTTAGATAATTTTACTGCTCCAACGTTACCGCTGCTACCTTTCAGGCAATGCGACACTTCTTTCATTGCGATAACATCATTATTGGTGCTGGCATCACTTAGTGAGTTGAGTCTATTGGGAGTATCTTCCAGAAATACTTCGATGATTTCGGGGAACATTTCTTCTGTCGCTTCCTTAAGAACAGATAGTGCGTTCATGTCTAGCGATGGTTCATCTAATATGTTCATAATCGATAACCTTTATAGTATTTGTGTTCTTTTTATTGCTGTGGCAATCATTCTCATCTGGGTGCTTTTTTCAGCACGCATACGCTCATTGGTATCTTCGCTGATCAAGATGATCCCATCCATATAGCCCCAAGATTATTATAGACAGGAAATATATGACTTTGAATCCAGGGATTGGTTCCGACTGATTTGATTAGATCAAAAAGAGTGACTGGAATAGCAGAGGCTGTACCGTTGAATGCCATCTCAATATATTTTATCAATTCCTGGTGTCTTAGCTTTTCATCCTTAGAGTCTGTTGTATGATAAAAATATTATTTCAGATGACCTGCTCTCGAATTTCATCACACCCATTGATAGTGTGCATCTACTTTAGCTCCATTATTACTGTACACGATCGATGAGCAGAGCGACTTAACAAGATTAATTCCTCGTCCATGCGCACCACTATTTTCTGCTAATGATGGGATTGTGTTTGATATGTCGAAGCCACTACCCGTATCTTCAATCGTAATCACCAGTTCACCTCCATTTTTGCCTTCTGATGAGGTGGGTTGGTGTGAAATCAGTATTGAAATTGATGAATCGTGGAGGTTATCGAGTGCTAATTCACGCGCGTTATAATATTCTGTAAACCCCTGGGGATTTGCTTTAATTGATGAACTTAACTTGAGCAGGCCATGTTCGAGAGAGTTCGAATATAACTCAGAAAGTATGGTATAAATTCGTTCTCTGTGTTCAGCTAACCCCTGGATTTCCATGATTGACTGAGTGATAAGCGGGCAGGGATTAGTTTGTTTAAGGGCATCAGCTTCAAGTTTTATTGATAATTGCCATTTAGCAGGAGAAAGTGCTTGTTCGCTACTTGAACTGACTGTGTTGTCTAATGTGTCCAGTGGTTTTGCTGTAATTTCAATTAGTGTAATATCATCAAATTGATCGGTGTTTCTACAAAAATCATCAATCGAATTTTTTATTGTGTCAAACGGATCATGATTACTTTGAGTGGTCATTAAGATGTTATCGAGTCTTGTTTGTGAATACATCTCACCTTGATCATTTTGTGCTTCTACAACACCATCAGAGATCATGTAGATTTTGTTGTCTGGCGTTAATTCGATAAACTCAACACTTCTATCAAGATTGTCACTGCTTAGTACGCCTAAAGGGAGGTGACTAGATGATATCTTAATCGGAGGGGCTTCATCACTTGTGATGATGATATCAGGGTTCCCGCCATTCCATATGGCAACTGTCCTGAACTCTTCATCTGCTTCAATTAAACAGGCGGCGCAGAAAAATCCTGCTGGTAATGTTTCTTTCAGGCGCTTGTTGATGTTGTAAGCAATGTCTCCAATCGAATATCCCTTTGATGAAAGGCTATAAAATGTATCTGATACTGGAATCGCTCCGATCGCTGCTGACAGCCCATGTCCTGTAAAATCGCCGAGCATGACATGCAGGCCACCAGATGGGGTTCTTGAGCAAAGTAAAATGTCACCACTTGTAATAGACATCGGCTTGAGTAAGTAGCGAATATGGTCTATTTCGAGGTTTTTTGGATTGGTAATATTTGTGAAAATTGTTTCTGCTATTTCATGTTCTAATTGAAGGCGGCTATGATGTTCCTGTAGCTCTGCCTTACTATCCGCTATGTGATTATATAGTTCACGTACGCGCACCATCGCATCAATTTTGGCTTTAATGATGACGCTGTTATATGGTTTTATTATAAAATCATCACCACCATACTCGATGCATTTTGCAAGCGCATTCTCGTCAGTGATCGCGGTAAGAAAGATGATAGGTACAAAAACTTCACCACATAATCGCTTTATTTCAATCGCTGCATCATAGCCATTCATGACAGGCATCATGACGTCCATTAAAATAATATCAGGTCGGCGTTCAGCGTAGATCTCTACCGCCTCTTTTCCATTGACAGCAGACATGACACGATAATCTAATTTTTTAATCAGAGTAGAAAGGATTAACCTGTTTGTCTTATCGTCATCAACAATAAGAACAGATAGTGAACTTTGAGTCGAATGAGTGGAGGTGGCTGAGCTAGATTTATTCAAATCATCCATGGTATGATCTTCGTCCATTCCGGTCATGGATTTCTTCATGACCAATATCTATTCAATTGAAAATAACTTGTCGAAATTTGAAATTGAAAGAATATTTTTAATTTCTTTATTACAATTCTTCAGCACAATCGAAGAGCTATCTCCACCTGTTCGCTCTTTAAGCACTAACAACATACCGAGAGCGGAGCTATCCATGTATTCAGTTTGAGACAGATTGATGATGAATTTTATATTTCCTTTATTTAGTCCAGATTCATAAGAATCACGGAAATCCTTGTATAGATTAAAATCAAACCGACCATTGATAGAGATAGTGAAGATGTTTCCATCGTTTGATAATTGTGTTGTAAGTGACATAGTTATTTACCTGTTCTTTGGTAAGTGTATCGTGTATAAAATTTTAGTTAGAAAAGCTCAACTTCACCTTCAACTATAGATTCCTGATGGGCTGGTTTATCTCTCTCATGGTTAAGATTTGATCTGGTTTCTTTTAGTTTTACCTTCAACTGTTCAATTGATTCTGAGTAAGTATGTGGATCAGCATCTTCCTGGGAATTGATATTAGATAGCTCTTCCAAAATATCATTTGAATATGTTTTTAATTTTTCCAGATAATTTTGAGATGAATCGATCTGTTGTCTTACGATATCTTCAAATTGGAGGCCGCGTACCGCCTGGTTAACATTGTTGTTAATATTGTCTGAGACAAGTGATACTTTTCCCAGATTTTCAGACACCCGACTGTTCATGTTACCGACTTCACCGAGCATCATATCGACACGGCTTTTTGCTGATATTGCCATATTCATATCTTTAGACGCGACGTCACCCACAATCCTTCTGGCATCAGATATTGATATTCTTGTTTTCTCGACATGATTTCTTATTTCGTCATTAAATTTATTTGAATGCTGAGATAGCTTTCTGACTTCATCAGCTACAACAGCAAAGCCTCTACCCGCTTCACCAGCATGAGCCGCCTCGATGGCGGCATTTAATGCGAGTAGGCTAGTCTGGTCGGCAATCGTTTTGATATCTTCGAGCAATTTGAAAATTTCATCCATTTGATAGACCATGTCATCAATTTTATGCACAGTCTCGATACTCTGTTTACTCACATTCACCAATAGATCAATGAAATAGGTGAGGATCTCAGATGTCTCATTAGCAAACTCTTTTATGCCAATAGCCTTATCATTGCCATCAGCATCTTTTAATGAAGCACCAGAAACATTATCGATTAGGGATACAACCATCTCTTTTTGTTCCTGAATATCGCTATTTAAGCCACTAAAACTACTGCCTAGGTTAGACACGGCGTCACCGACCACACCTCTTGCCTGAGATAGTTCTTTACAGGAGCTTTCAACCTCATCATTAAGTGCATCATTGATAAGTGTTAAGAATTCAACAAGGTTTTGATGGCTGGATGTTTGTGAGTCTTCATGCTCTTGGTTCGACTTCGCTACCTCACTATTTTCTGATGATTGTGCTTTATACGATGAGAAGGCCCAAACTAATAATGTGGTCAAGAGCGCAGGAATATGTACTGACTCATAGGTGTTAGTTAATATTAGAGTGACCAGAGCAAAGCTTGCACAGAGAGCGATAAAATAATTTTTAAGATACACACTCATTTTTTTATTAAGCCTGCTAAGTAACGGTTATAATTAACTATCGGTAGTAAAAAATGGAACTTTATATAATTATTTATTTGATTTGTTTTGTCAGCGTGATGATTTTCCCGGGTACTGAGTTAAGAGGAAGAATGCTATCTACGCCACCTAACTTAACGGCTTCACCTGGCATACCCCATACAACACTTGTCTTTTCATCTTGAGCAATCGTTCCGGCACCAGCATCATGTAATTCTTTCATTCCAGCGGCACCATCATCACCCATGCCTGTGAGTATGACGCCAATAGCGTTGTGACCAACATTTTGAGCAACTGACCTAAACATCACATCGACAGATGGACGATGCCTGTTGACAGGGGGGCCGTCATTTAAACGGCAGACAAATCGTGCGCCATCTCGCTCAATGAGTAGATGGTGGCTTCCTGGTGCAATGTATACATGCCCAGGAAGTATCTGTTGTCCATCGTGGGCTTCATATACTGTCATCGCTGAACAGCTATTCATTCTTTTGGAAAATGGGCCACTAAACGCTTCGGGAATATGTTGGGATATGACCATGCCTGGTGCATCGGCTGGCATCCTCATCAGGACTTCCTTTATCGCTTCTGTACCGCCTGTCGATGCACCTAATGCAATAATCGTATCGGTTGTCTTAAAATGTTTTTTTGTCGCACGGTTATTTTTCTCTAAAATGACATCTGCTGAATTTTTAGCAGCAACTTCGACAATCGAGGATGGCGTTTGTGTGACGGCATGAATATTTGCATTTGCGGCTGCCTTTACTTTACTGACAATCTCATGTGTGTAATCGGGTAATGAGTGCGCAAGATCGAGTTTTGGTTTAGACACAAAGTCAATCGCTCCCGATTCGAGTGCTTCTAGCGTAACATCAGCACCCTTTTCGGTGAGTGAAGAAATCATGATCACGGGAATAGGGTGTAATCGCATAAGATTCTTAAGGAATGTTATGCCATCCATTCGAGGCATTTCGACATCTAGCGTGATGACATCAGGTTGGAGTTTCTTAATTTTTTCCCTGGCAACAAATGGGTCCTGCGCTGTGCCGACTACCTCGATACCTCTGTCTGAGGAGAGTATCTCACTCAGAAGTTTTCGAATTAATGAGGAATCATCGACGATAAGTACTTTTATTTTATTGCTCATAATGTACCTTTAGAAAAGCTCGATATCACTGGTAACTGGTTTTTTGATCAGGCCTTCCATATAATCTGTTTCACGTTCGACAATGGTTTCATTGTGAAGTTTTCTTAGTTTCTTGATACGAACCCGACCTGAATCTGGAAAATAGTAGACTTTCCTGGGGTGAGGGGAGCCAACATCACTAGAAATAAGATTTAACCCTTCAGTTTTGATGTAAGTAAGCGCGAATTCGATATTCCTTTCACCAACATCCGTCATATTTTTTAAAATTTTTCCTCCGCCAAATATTTTGACTTCAAGATTTGACTTCTTGCCGCCGTTTTTCAGAATCTCATTAATCAGCATCTCCATGGCAAAGTTCCCATACCTTGCAGATTCACTCAGTTTTGTGCCACCGCCACTATTATCAGTAGGAAGCATGAAGTGATTCATGCCTCCAATCCCTGCAATGGGATCACGTATGCAGGCGGATATGCATGAGCCTAAGACTGTGACAATTGCTTCGTTACTTTTTGTTACATAAAACTGCCCGGGAAGAATTTTTGCTGAAATGATTTCATTTTGTCTGTCCCAATAGCGATTAATATGAGAAAAGCCTGATAGGCACTTTCCCATTTCAATTTCCTTCCCCATGCCAAGCGCCATTAGAGTGCCCTTATTTTGTTTTTTTATAAATGGTTTGCCCCAGGAGGCCGAATCTATCGGATACCTTAAATAGCGATTCAGAATGTCCTATAAAAAGATGAGAGTCACTCTTTAAGACATTGGCATACCGATCAAAAAGAACTTTTTGGGTCTCTTTATCGAAATAAATAACAACATTTCTACAGAAGATGAAATCAAACGGACCTTTAGTTGGCCATTCGCGTAGAAGATTCAATTGCTTGAACGTAATCATTTCCTGTAATTCAGGTCTGACTCGCACAGTGCCGTCATTATCTCCTTTTCCTTTCAAAAACCAGTTTCGTTTTCTGGCACTGGTTAGGCCATCAATACGATCGCTATTATAGACGCCGTTTTTAGCCGTCTGTAATACGTCTGAGTCGAGATCTGTTGCAAGTATTTTCACATCCCAGGAATCGAACGAAGGAATACTCTCTTTGAGTGCAATTGCTAACGAGTATGGTTCTTCGCCTGTTGAACAACCTGCAGACCATACTCTAATGCGGCGATCTTTAATGTTGGATTTCATTAATTCAGGTACGACAGTCTTAGCCAGGTACTGAAAATGATGATCCTCCCTGAAAAATGCGGTTAAGTTTGTCGTGATGGCATTAGTGAATTTGATAAGCTCTGCATCATCACCACCTTCGACGAGGCTGCAATAATCGGAGAACTTTTCAATCTCAAGGCTTCTCAGCCGCCTCGAAAGGCGACTGTATACCATGTCCTTTTTTGCATCTGATAAAGAGATCCCTGTATGGCTTTTTACCAGGTTTCTAACCTTTTCAAAATCTCTATCTGTAAAATCAAAATCTCGAACTTTTTCCATGTCTTAATCAACTCATTCGTTATAAGATTGTTTTATTGATAGAGCGAAAGCGTTAATTAGAACTCCTCCCACTCGTCACTATCTACTGATGAGCTTTTCTGATTTGAACGAGGTGATGGTCTTTTTCTTGCTGGACTACCTGATCTAGCCGCCGGTGCATTATTCGAAGACCTGGCGTTAGAGCGTGATCGAGCAGGTGCTTCATCAGAATCATCCGTACCGAAAAATTCCATTAGCTTAGATAGCCCTTTAGACTGCTCATCCATTGATTCACTCGCAGCTGCTGCTTCTTCTACTAATGCTGCATTCTGCTGTGTCACTTCATCCATCTGAATGATCGCTTTATTAACCTGATCAATGCCGGTTGATTGCTCCTGACTAGCCGCTGCAATTTCGGCGATGATGTCGCTCACTTTTTTAACAGCTGTGACGATCTCTTCTAGCGTCTTACCGGATTCATCTACCAGTTTGCTACCTTCATCAACTTTCTCAACGCTGTCATTGATCAGTGCTTTGATCTCTTTCGCTGCAGCTGCGCTGCGTTGAGCCAGGTTTCTCACTTCACCTGCGACAACTGCAAAGCCACGGCCCTGTTCACCAGCTCGTGCGGCCTCTACTGCCGCATTCAATGCGAGTAGGTTAGTCTGAAAAGCAATTTCATCAATAACACTGATGATGTCCGCAATCTTCTTGCTACTGCTGTTGATCTCAGACATGGCAGACACTGCATTGCCAACGACTTTTCCGCCTTTCTCTGCTTGTTCACGTGCACCGCTTGCCAGCTGGTTTGCCTGATTGGCATTGTCAGCATTTTGCTTAACTGTGCCTGTTAACTGCTCCATGCTGGATGCAGTTTCTTCTAGCGATGATGCTTGTTCTTCTGTTCGCTGACTGAGGTCCTGATTACCTTGTGCAATCTCACCCGCACCTGATGTAATTGCAGATGCCGACTCTCTGATATCACCGACCATGTTTCTTAGGTTGTTCACTGAGGTATCAATCGCTTCCTGTAATACGCCAAACTCACCCTGGAATTCTCCAACCATATTTTGTGAAAGATCACCCTCGGCAAGCGATTTCATGACACGAGTACCTTCCTGTACTGGCTCGACAACTGTTTCCAGCATTTTGTTGATGCCATCAGAGAGGTTCCTCATAAAACCACTATACGATGATGAGTCAATTCGTTTTGATAGGTCACCGGCAGAAGCAGAGTCAATAAGCTCTTGCATTTGACGTTCGGCATCTTTCTGTTCTGTAATATCACGCCACTCAACCATGTTGCCCAGTAAGTTGCCATCACCATCCATAATTGCGGTCGCATTAACTTCGAATTCAAGGCCGGCAACGCGGATCTCTGCTTTCGCTGGAAGATTGTTTTTATTGCCCAGTAGTGAACGCTGATGTGAGGGATTCTTATGGAATTGGTCAATACACTGGCCAACCAGTTTATGTGGATCAAATCCAGGAAATGCGCCGCGAAGTTCAGTTTCACGGTTTACCAGCATTTGCACAACCGCAGGATTGACGTATGTGATGGTGAGATCAGTGTCACATAACATCATATTAGTTTGTGCACCATCGATGGCAGATTGCAGACGTGCCACCGCTAGTTCTTTTTCAACCTCTAAGGTAACATCCGTCGCATATTTAACTACCTTGAAAGGCTTTCCATTAAGATCGAAAATTGGGTTGTAGGACGCCTGAATCCAGACCTCTTTACCCCCTTTGCCAAGTCGCATATAGCGTGCCGATTCGTATTCACCCGCATTGAGTTTATTCCAAAATTGGACATACTCTTGGGACTGCGCATAGCCAGGCTCTACAAACATTCGATGATGTTTTCCCTGAACCTCTTCCAGGCTATAGCCAACCGTATTTAGGAAGTTATCGTTGGCCTGGATAATAGTGCCATCCATATTGAATTCAATCACCGCCTGACTTTTACTGATCGCACTAACCTGTCCTGAGAAATCTGCTTCCTTCATCATCGATTCGGTGACATCGGTTGCATACTTGACCACTTTGAAGGGCTTGCCGTCGAGACCCATAATTGGATTGTATGAGGCCTGTATCCAGATTTCTTTCCCGCCCTTACCAATGCGCTTGTAACGTGCCATTTCATATGTTCCAGCATTGAGTTTTTCCCAGAACTGGGCATACTCCGCTGACTGCGCGTAGCTGGGTTCGACAAACATGCGATGATGTTTTCCCTGGACCTCATCCAGACTATAGCCCAGGGTATTCAGGAAATTATCGTTGGCATCAATAATCGTGCCATCCATATTGAATGCGATCACCGCCTGGCTTCGATCGATGGCGGCGATTTGACTGGTGTAATCCGCATTCAATGCCTCTTTCAGCCTTAAATCGCTGACATCTGACCACTCTAATGCATTGCCGACATAATCACCGTTAGCATCCATGATGGCAGTGACATTAAGTGCGAATGTTAGATCACCGATCGCAATGTCCGTTTGATAGGGAAGATTAGCTGGATTGGCAAGAAATTCACGCTGATGCTGGGGGTTTTTATGGAAGGTATCGATGCACGTGCCAATGAGATTATCGACCTTAAAGCCCGCATAGACTGTGGCTAACGCCGCTTCATGTTTCTTTAATAAATCCAGGGTGGACTGATTGGCATAGGTGATGAAAAAATCCCGGTCAACCATCATCATTGCCGTCATTGCGCCATTCACGGTACCTTGCAGGCGCGCAACTGCTGATTCTTTAACGCGTAATTCTGTAACATCACTCCACTCCAGAGTGGTGCCAATATAGTTGCCAGCAGTATCGATTTGCGCCGTTACATTGAGTGCAAAACTGAGAGGGCCCACCTGAATATCTGTTGAGTATGGCAAGTTGGATGGATCACTCAGCAGCTTTCTCTGATGTGATGGATCTTTGTGAAAAATATCAATGCATGTACCCACGATATTGTCGACAGAGAAACCGGTGTAGAGTGATTTGAGTGCTTCGGAGTGTTTATTAAGAAGCGAAATTGTTGCCTCATTTGTGTATGTAACGACTAGATCAAGGTCAACCATCATGAATGGTGTCATCGCATTATCAACAGCTGCTTGCATGCGCAGTGCATTTTCGTCCTTGACTTCTTTGATTCCTGATTTTACTGATTTTGTTGCTGATGCCATGACTGAATTCTCCGTTTTTCTGTTGTTACCTATCATTGTTGAAGCGACGCTGTTTAACGCTTGCCTCCACGTATTATCGATTTCTTCTGACCATTCGTGGCCGCCAATTTTAGCCATTACCTCAAGTAATGTTTCAATGACCGCCTCATAATGTTCAGGTTCTGCTCCATATTTAATATGTTTGTTACCCAACCCGACCAAAATTTCTTCTAGTTCATCAGGCTTTCTCAAGCTACTTACAACAGTTGAGAGCGCTGATACTAGTTTTTTCTCTTGTTGTTTTATTCGAGTGTTTTTGAATAGTGGCTTTACACTCGGGAACTTTTCAAACAGCTCTTTATAGAATAACTTTGCAATTTCATTAGCATTAGGGGCTAATTTTTCAAAGCTAGTTTCGATTAACGAAATATCTAATTCCATTTCATCATCAGGCTTTATCATTGCTGATTTCATATTATCACCATCCTGATTAATGCGACTGTTGAGTCTGTTTTTATAGGCATTTCAAAATCTCCTTGGCTAATCTAGCCGTACCATGCCATGTCTGAAAGTATCTGTTCTAGTATGTAACTATTTTCTGAATTTGGTCGAATCTCGGTATTACACCGCTTATTGTTACCCTGATGACTTTCCATGCCATAAATACTTTTCCTGTTCTTCTGGTAAGTACTACTGATTTTTATTTTGTTCGATTTTTTCATGACAAGTTCCAGGTCTTCGACGACTTACTGAAGAAGAGATTCCGTACTCTCCATCACACCACTATTCAGTAATTTATCAATTTCAAGCACAATGACCATTTTTTCTTCAACAGTTGCCAGGCCTTTGACATAGTCGATGCTAATTGTTCCGAAGTCTGGTGGTGGCTTCATTTCTTCAGCTGCGACGTTATAGACATCTGATACGGCGTCAACCACAATGCCCATTGTTCTGTTTCCATTTTCGTTGCTTACCTTTAGTACAATCACGACTGTGGTTGCACCGTATGGAATTTCATCAAGTGAGAAGCGATGCCTCAAATCAATGATGGGTACAATCGTACCTCGAAGGTTAATCACACCTTTTATATAGTCGGGGGTATTAGGAATAGGCGTGACGCTATCCCATCCTTTAATTTCCTGTACGCGTAGAATGTCAACACCATATTCTTCACCTGCTAGAATAAAGGTGAGGTATTGGTCAGTATCTGTCATCACGTCAACAGATGCATTGGTATCGATTTGTTGTGCTGTACTCATAGTTTTATCTCCTTACGCAACTTCCCTGGCGAGATTATCGGGTTTGTTGCCTGGTGTTGGTGGGTTCCTTGAAAGGTCAATTAATCCATCGACATCCAGAATTAGTGCGACAGTTCCATCACCTAAAATTGTCGCGCCCGAAACGCCATCAACACGCTTGTAATTTGTTTCTAAACTCTTAATAACGACTTGCTGTTGACCCAGTAGCTCATCAACAAGTAAACCTGCTTTTTTACCATCACCTTCAACAACAACTAGCAGACCACCTTCCAGGTTCTTTCGCTCAACATCTATACCAAACATGTCGTGCATTCTAACTATCGGAATATAATCTTCACGCACCTTGTAGAGTTCGGTTTGCCCTGCAATATTATTAACGAATTCTTTTTTTATCTGTAGTGATTCAACAATCGAGACAAGCGGGGTGATGTAAATCTCATCGCCAACACAAACAAGTTGTCCATCTAGAATGGCTAGCGTTAATGGCAGCCGGATAGTAAAAGTGGTGCCGTTACCTTCTTCAGAGGTAACATCGATACTGCCACCAAGTTCTCGGATGTTTCTTTTAACAACATCCATTCCAACACCTCGGCCTGAGATATCGCTGAGCTGTTCTGCTGTTGAAAATCCTGGCTGGAATATCAGGTCGTATATTTTATCATCTGAAAGATGCTCATCTTTTCCAATAAGTTCTCTTTCGATGGCTTTTGCTTTTATTCTATCTTTATTGAAACCAGCGCCATCATCCTTGATTTCAATGATGATATTGCCACCTTTGTGAAAGGCATTTAGTTCAATAGTGCCTGTTTCAGGCTTGTTTGCTGCGCGGCGCTCTTCGGGCATTTCTATCCCATGGTCAATTGAATTTCTGACCAGGTGAACGAGGGGGTCACCAATCTTCTCCATTACAGTTTTATCTAGTTCTGTCTGTTCACCAGTGGTTTTTAGTTCTATCTTTTTATCTAGTTTTTGACAAAGGTCATGTACCATTCTAGGAAAGCGGTTAAATGCAAAGCTTATTGGCAGCATACGAATGCGCATGACACTTTCCTGAAGCTCTCGTGTGTTTCTTTCTAGCAGTGTGAGCCCGTCACGCAGTTTTTCCATTCTGCTGTTGTCAAAGTCATCAAAGTCGCAGTCAAGCTGGCCAATCATCGATTGCGTGATGACTAACTCGCCCACCATGTTAATAAGGGCATCTACTTTATCAATGCTGACCCGTATTGATGCGCTATCTGTGTTTGCGGTGGATTTAGCGCCTGCTGCTGGTTTTGCAGCGACTGGTTTAACCGGAGCGGAAGAGGCTGGTTTTTTTTCAGCTGCGCTTGCAGCAACATTTTCTTCGGCTGATTCTTCTGGTGCGTCGCCTTTTATTTCACTAATATTGAAGTCACACTCATCTTCTACCCACTCAAATATTTCTTTTACTTTTTCAATTTCAACATTGGCTATGAGTGTCAGCTCCCAGGACAAGTATGATTCTTCTGGGTCAAGGTCATTCAGGATAGGTAATTGTGATATATCAACGACAACTGATAATTCACCCAGTTCACCCAGCTCTCTAAACATTCTAACGGGATCATTACCCGTTTTTAACATGTCATGATGGGGGGTGAATTTTATCATCCAGCCTTCATGTGATGCAGACACTTCTGAAACAGGCTCTGAAGATGCTTGTTGAGTTGATTCAGGCTCGGAGCCGCTAGTGCCTGATGCTAAAATTGCCTCTAATTCGCCTTTAAGTACGGCTGCACGTTCGGCATCAATCGGTGTCTTATCTCTTGATGCGCCAAGCATTTCACGCAGGCAGTCGACAGACTGAAGCAGGGTATCGACAGATGTTTGTGTTACATCGCGACTACCGTCTCGCATTTCATCAAGCAGGGTCTCCATGCCGTGGGTAAATTCTGCAACTTCAGTAAAGCCGAAGGTGGCACTGCCACCTTTAATTGAGTGAGCTGCGCGGAAAATTGAATTGACGGTGTCATTGTCAGCAGCACCTATATCAAGGTTCAGCAGACCAGACTCCATAATGTCGAGTCCTTCAAAGCTCTCTTCAAAAAAAGTCTCATGAAACTGCGTAATGTCGATTGCCATTTTAGCTCACCCTAGTACTTTATTGATGGTTGCTAATAACTGGTCTGGATCGAATGGCTTAACAATCCACCCTGTTGCACCCGCATCTTTCCCTTCCTGCTTTTTATGGGGTGCAGATTCAGTTGTTAGCATAAGTATAGGTGTGAACTTGTAATCGGGGAGGTTTCGTAACTCTCTAATTAAAGCAATACCATCCATGTTTGGCATATTAACGTCGGTAATAACAAGGCTCACCTTATTGGCCTGGGCTGCTTTCAGGCCATCCACGCCATCCACTGCCTCTACGACATCATGCCCTGCATTCTTTAGTGCAAAAGAGACCATCTGACGCATTGATGCCGAATCGTCCACTGCTAGAATACTTGCCATAATTTAATCTCCTTCACGCATTTTGATACTTGTAAATATGGTTGCTATCGGGCTAGCTAGCGACAGGCATCCCTAAGTGTTCACTTAGCCCAAGTTGTTCTATTGATTTTGCAAATATGTCGGATGGGGTTGTCCATTCACATTTTATATTTTTTGATTTTGTATCCTGATAAAACGCGCACAGCATTTGCGCACCTGCGGTATCAATGCGTTCAATATTTGAAATATTAATGGTGATATCACTTCCAGAACTAAGCGAGGCATTGAGTTTCTGGTTAATCTCGTTGACCATCGATATGTCTAGCAGGTCACCGCAATCAATCATGTTATCGTTCTGAGTAGGCTTGTTTTTTTTACTGTTTTTTGCCATTGCTTTTTCGTCCCTGATGTTCCCGCTTGAAGAATCTTTTGTTACTTCAATCCAGATATCGTCAGTCAAATCTAAAACTTTAACGAATGTCAAGGCCGTGAAGTTCGTGGCTTATAACTACAATAAAATGTAGTGCTGGTTAATGTCTTTTTACTGTGACTATTCTATCTTTAAGGGGAGCTTAAGGATGATCTAAGCAGGCAGGGGTAAACTTATTTTATGGTGGTTCTTACTCTTTCTCGATCAAGTGCCATAACAAACTGTGTGATCTGACGGTGCACTGTTTGAGGTAAGTTTTCAAAACAGACGCCGATTTTGGGTGGTGACGCTTCATGGGTATGCTGGATGAAGCGGATGTTGAGTTCACAGGTGACACTATCGTTATCAGGTATGGTAAAACGACATGATGTAATGGTCTTGCCGACTTGTAGTGATTGTGGAATGTTAGTTGTAAAGGTAATCGAAAGGCCTCCGATTGATATATCTTCAATCATCCCTTCGAGCGTGGTGTTATCCTCTAGTTTAATTGTAATGGGTACTGGATTATCAGTTGAGGTATTTGCGCGATGTGCCGTTCTTTTCTGGTGATAACGGAGTTCTTTGGGTAGCGCGATAAGGTAGTAGACGTCATCCTCTTCATGAATGAGTTGTTTTAATTCAGCTTTAAACGAAATCTGGATGCCGCTATAAAAGGATTTTATCTGAATTAATTTGTCCTTTAAAAAGCGGGAATGTGCTCGGTCAGATTCTAGTTTATTGAGAAGTAGATATTTTTCATTCTTGTTGACCTCGACAATCAGACTTTCACTTCTGTTGTTACCATACGCTGATTTAGGAAAGGTAACGGATATCAAGCCGCGTTGTTGATACAGGTTTTGCAGGATACTTATGATGCGTGCTGGCTCTGTAATGACCTCAGGCGGCTCTTCATTTTTTCGGTCAACATCCATATGTTTATCTGTCACAATTAATTATTTTAAAGCACCGGCTTCTGCGTACAGCCAAACTCCATCTTACTTCTAGTTTTCGGCCAGAACAGTATGAATCTTAGGCTTTTGCTATGGTTCGAGGCTGGTTCTGGCTAACTGCTTTACCTGAACTACCATATTGCAGCTCCGTTGCCGGGAGTTTTCCGTGGAGAATAGCTGCGGCTTGTTCTACGAAGTTTTTTGTTGAGTGAATAATGATGCCATTGATCTGGTTTTGTTCCTGGCAATCAAGCGCGAGCGTTTGTAGTTGCTGCCACAAGGATTGTAGCGGTTCTGCCGACAGGTCTGGGTCAGTACGCGGAATCTGCATCATTCTACTTTGAGTTAACTGCTCTAAGATATTGAGTTGCTCTTCTTTTTGGGCTGCCAATGTTGCGATCTCGGCGGCTGTTGTTTGTGGCCTATTGAGCGCTTTGTGCTCTTCTTTTAGTAACGAAAGTAGTGATCGAGCGGCATTCAGTTCGTCGATTATCAGGCTTTCTTTATGTGATTCGCTATTGTTCATCGCATTGCTACCTTATCTTAATGTTTAACTAAAGCTGAGTTTCGAAACGCAATATATTGCTTGCCAACTTGTCTGTATCAATTTCAAACGTATCATTTTCAAGGCGGTATTGAACGGCTTCAACTCGAGCCATGTTTACCACAGGGATATCGGCTATTTCATTTGCGATCGCCTGTAGTTGCGTGGCTGTTTCTGTGAATGTAACAGTGTCGGTATAGGCGGCTTTTTCAGTTTCATTCTCTGCACGACTTGACTGATGATTACTGCTTTGCGCACGTCCTGCGGCCGAGCCTTCCTGAGTGCCGCTGTTAGTGGCGGTGGTTGAACCGCTGCGCTGAGCGGTTGGCAGATTAATGACTTCAATTGGCATAACTTAAACCTCGTATGACTAATATCGGCCTGCGTTGAGCTCGCATGATGATGCGCCCTGGCAGTTCGATCTAAATTTATAATCGGACTCCGACAACACCTTCCGACAGTACTTTTCCTTCAATTACCCGTTTTGAGCTGAGATTACGAACACGAATTGTCTCGCCTTTTGCGCCATTTTTAAGGGCTTTTCCTTTCATATGGACTTTTACAGTCGTGTTTTGCGCTAATATGGTGACGCTGTCGCCCCTTTTTATCAGCATCGCCTCCGTGAGTGCATTCGGCGGGATGATGCTGTTATGGCGCAATGGGCGACGTAAGATTTTACCCTCAACTGCTGTAATATCAGTGATATAGCCAATAGACTGATTGCTGATGTCATGCTTTTCCAGGGTGAAATCACTCTCCTGGAGTTGTGTGCCACGAGCGAGGAAGCGAGTGGTGACGAATATCTCTGCAGATTTGATGATTTTTGCTGAAACATAGAGTGACCACGGTTTATTGTCCTGACAGCGAATGCCAATACTCGTATTGCCGTTCAGATTTGCCCCGGTCGGCAAGAATGGTTCTAGCGGTACCTCACATTGCCGCAACCTAAGGCGAGGGTCGAGTCGACTAATATTCACGTCAATCTCAATACCGCCTTGTGCACTGCTTGCTAACTTGCTCATCAGAAAGCTCCTGGCAGATTCTTTCATAGACTCATGTGACTGAAAGCTTTGAGAAAATGCCGGTGTCATCTGCAATAACATCAAGCTTGCACATGTTAGCGAGCTGATTGTTTTAGTCATTCTTTTGTTCATTATCGTGATCGCCATGATGGGATTAGTTAGTTCGGTACTTGCAAGTAACATGCCGCATATTGTTGGCATGAGCCTGGGATTAAGGTTAAGAGGACGGACGACGATACCTTTAATATGATCTGCACCTTAAATGGAGAATGTTATGAGTAGCCTGCTCGATGATGTCAATCAACGCACCCAATTGGCTGGGTATAACCGGCTAGAAATTCTGATGTTTCGTCTGGGTGGTAAGCAGCGTTACGGGATTAATGTGTTTAAGGTGCAAGAAGTAATCCAGTGTCCGCCCTTGACCAAAATACCTAATTCACATTCAGTTGTTAGAGGAATTGTGAATATCCGAGGTAAGACGATATCAGTGATCGACTTAGCGATGGCGATTGGCAAGCGACCGCTGGCGGATGAAAAAAACTGCTTTCTCGTGGTAGCGGAATATAATCGGATCACCCAGGGGTTTTTAGTGAGTGAGATGGACCGCATTGTAAACATGAATTGGGAGGAGATTAAACCGCCACCAAAGGGCATGGGATCTGCCTGTTACTTGACTGCTATCACCTCGGTTGATGAAGAGTTTATTGAGATTATTGATGTTGAAAAGGTACTGGCTGATGTGATTGGGGCGCGAACGGATGTATCCCAGGATCAGATTGATGAGGGTAATAGTTTTGATCTTTCTGATAAATTTATGTTGGTGGTTGATGATTCTACTGTGGCACGTAAGCAGGTGCAGCGTACCCTTGATCAGTTGGGGGTCGCATCGGTTGTCGCAAAAAATGGACGAGAAGGTCTCGATCTACTGCTGCAATGGGCCGATCATGAACCTGAAAAAATAGAAAAAAAATTAATAATGGTGATTTCAGATGTGGAAATGCCTGAAATGGATGGCTACACCTTAACCACTGAAATTAGAAAAGACCCGCGTTTAGCCGACTTATATGTAATTTTGCATACATCACTGAGTGGTGTGTTTAATACTGCAATGGTAGAAAAAGTGGGGGCGAATGAGTTCATCGCAAAATATGATCCTGATATTTTGGGTACGGCTGTGCTTGGGAGAATCAAGAGTTTTTCAGAAGAGCAAGGCGCGGCTGCGTGAACAGGCTGGTAAGTAATGTTAGGTGGTGACTCAAATAGTCTGAGCAAACAGCAGGGGTATGATGATTTTTGTCAGTTCTTGACCACGGTTTGTGGAATCGTTTTAGGTGAAAATAAACAGTACCTGGTCAGTAGTCGCCTTGATCATCTAATGAATGAGCATGGCATCACGTCGCTTACTGCGTTAGTTACGCTTCTAAAACAGCAGCCAGGATCAGCGATATATACCGAAGTGGTCGATGCGATGACGACAAATGAAACGTCATGGTTTCGCGATGGTTATCCATATGATTTTCTAACCGATCAACTCCTGCCTCAAGCTGAGGCTGAAAGAAAACCGTTACGTATTTGGTCTGCAGCGGCATCGTCAGGGCAGGAACCATACTCTATTAGTATTATTGTTGAAGAGTATTTGAAAAATAAATGCAGCACACTGCGGCCTGTCAATATTGTTGCGACTGATATCTCTCAGTCGGTATTAAACAGCGCCAAAGAGGGGCGCTTCCACCAAATGTCTCTTGATAGAGGGATGTCTCAGGCTCGCATTAATCAGCATTTCGAATCGGATGGTGGCGCATGGACAATGAAAGAAGCGTTAAAGCAGCGAATCTCGTTTCGCGAGTTTAACTTGCTGGGTAGCTATGCGGCGTTAGGTAAGTTTGACGTAATCTTTTGTCGGAATGTACTGATCTATTTTTCGGCGGAGACTAAGATAGACATCCTTGCTCGCATCGCGGGTGCATTACACCCCAAAGGCTTCCTGATATTAGGTGGCGCGGAGTCGATCGCAAATTATACCGACCATTTTAATGTGGTTAGGCTGAAAAGTGGGCTGGTCTATCAGTTAAAAGAATAACGCTACATGCCCGTTGTGTGATAACAAAGTTTGCCGCCTGCTACAACATCTTGCCTTCCCTGTTTTTTCATTCCCCCTCTAAATATAATTAACCTGTTGAATTCATAGCTATATCCTTTCTTGGCATTACCATTGCATTGTTCTGCGTGTCAGGTCAAAGAACAGGAGCAAGGTTGTGGCATTTAATCTGGATAACGCATTTGGGATTCACGCAGACGCACTTAAATTACGTGCCCAGCGGACTGCTCAATTGGCTTCAAATATTGCCAATGTTGATACGCCCAATTACAAGGCGCGAGACATTGATTTTCAAACGGCAATGAAGCAAGTGCAGCAGGGAAACGATGCCGCGAGCCTTAAGCGTACACAAGCCGGACATATAACCTCATCCGGGAGCACCGCTCTGACCGCCCCTTTGCTATACCGCACGCCGCTTCAGCCATCGCTTGATGGCAACACGGTGAATGCGCAAATTGAGCAAGCCGCATTTGCGAAAAATACAGTGGAATACCAGGCGTCATTCAGTTTCCTAAATGGACGAATCAAAGGTCTGATGACCGCGCTTAAAGGAGAATAATCATGTCACTTATGGGTGTCTTTAATATTTCAAGTTCTGCGATGAATGCGCAGTCAGTCAGGCTTAACACCACTGCGAGTAATCTTGCTAACGCTGAAAGTGTGAGCAGTACCGAGGAGGGTGCCTATCGAGCACGCCAGCCGGTGTTTGAAACGGTACTGAATAACCTCACGGGTGAAGTTGGCGGCGTGAAGATAGCGGATGTGGTGAAAAGTGAAGCGCCTGTGATGAAGCAATATTCACCGGGTAACCCGCTGGCAGATAAAGAAGGCTATATCTACCGCTCTAATGTGAATGCGATGGAAGAGATGGCAAATATGATTTCCGCTTCGCGCTCTTATCAAAATAACGTTCAAGTGATGAACACCTCAAAAGAGATGTTAATGAGCACATTAAGGCTTGGCCAATAACCCTTTTCGCGTGATTTTGGAGATTTAACATGTCAGCAATAGAACAGAGCGTACTGGATAACTTGAACATCTCGCGGCGCCCACAGGGAAAGGGCGGCGATAACATTGGCCAGGAAGAGTTTTTAAAGTTAATGACGACGCAAATGAATAATCAGGACCCGACAAAGCCAATGGAAGGTGGCGAGTTTTTTTCTCAGATTGCACAGTTTAGTAGTGTTGCTGGGATTCAGGACTTACAGAATTCATTTTCACAGGTGGCAACCGCATTGCAGTCAAATCAGGCACTGCAGGCATCAACCATGGTAGGGCGTACCGTGATGGTGCCATCGGGAGAAGCCGTCTTTAATGGTGAAGAGCCCGTGGTTGGTAAGATCGGTGTAGCGGATGCCACTAATGATTTAACGATTAATATCAAAGATAGTGCCGGGCAAGTGGTCAGAACGATCAGTAAAGGAACACAAGATGCCGGTGTGGTTGATTTTTCATGGGATGGCCGCAACGAAGAGGGAACATTAATGCCGAAAGGGGATTACAGCATTGAGGCGGTTGCAACCACCAGCACTGAAAGTATTGAACTGGGTATTTTGCTGGCAGAGAAAGTTGAGAGTGTCACCTTAGGTAGTGGTGGTATCACGCTCGATCTTGCCAGTGATCGTTCGGTGCCAATGTCTGGCATCAGACAAGTACTTTAATTTAGTTAAGTAGAGGAGAAGTAATATGCCATTTCGTATCGCATTAAGTGGACTCAACGCGGCATCGTCAGAGCTTCGTGTTATCGGTAACAATGTTGCCAATGCCAGCACCACAGGTTTCAAAAAGTCACGTGCAGAGTTTGCCGATATTTTTGCATCATCGAATCTGGGCGCATCATCTAACGCCATCGGTAGTGGTGTAAAACTTTCTTCGGTCACACAGCAGTTTTCACAGGGTAATATCGGTTTTACCGATAATAATCTTGATCTCGCGGTGAGTGGGCAGGGGATGTTTGTGCTAAATGATGGCGGTGTGAGTGTCTATACCCGCGCGGGGGCATTCGGTGTTGATCGTGACGGTTTTATTGCCAACAGTCAGGGACAGATTCTGCAGGGTGACATTGCCGATTCGAATGGTAACTTGACCAACACCACCGGTAATCTACAGTTGAATTTCGATAACATTGAGCCACAGGCGACCTCAGCAGCCGAGGTTTCATTGAACCTGAATTCATCGTTACCTGTACCCGGTGCGACACCATCCTCTAGTTTAACTGTACCTGCAGGGACGATTCTCGATGAAGACGCTATTCTTGCTACGCCGATCGTAGGCACGGCATTTAATATGCAAGATAACTATGGTGTTGATCGATCCGTACAAATTGAATATACCCGCACGGCAGCCAACACCTGGAGCGCTCTCTTGCGTGACAATGTCTCCGGTAATACTTTTCCTGCCTCTTCAGCGATCGATACCAGTGGTGCAAGCCCATCACCAAGTTCACTGGACTTTAGCTGGGTACCCGAAACTGGTACAGGTGCGCAAGATCCAGTGGTGGTCGCTACCAATATTTCCGCAATGACACTAGTGGCGGCTGCCGCAGATGGTGATACATCAGCAGGGACGGCAGCAACAGTAAACAACGGTAGTGCGCAGGTGCCCTTTAGTGAAGATGATGCGACGACCTATAGCCATTCAACCTCAATGACAATCTTTGATTCACAGGGAACACCGCACCTCTTGACCCAGTACTATCGCAAGTCGACACAGGCAAACCAGTGGGAAGTGTTTACCTTTAGAGAAGGTAATCGCGTTGATGCGGCTGTTGGCCAGCCTGGCCAGACAGTGCAGTTTGATACCTCAGGTCAATTGCAGACGCCTAATCCAAGTCTACCTGCGATTTCATTTAACCCAGGTGGTGGTGCAGCACCAATTACCATGAGTGTTGATATCTCAGGGGTTACCCAGTTTGGTAGTTCATTTAGTATTTCATCACTGACGCAGGACGGTTTTTCAACGGGCCAGCTGAGTGGTATCGATATCAGTGATACCGGCATCGTGTTGTCACGTTTCACCAATGGTCAGACCCAGATTCTGGGGCAGGTGCGATTGGCTAACTTTACCAACCCGCAAGGGCTGCGTCAGTTAGGTGATACCACCTGGGCTGAGTCATTCGAATCTGGCCAGGCGGTTGTCTCTCAGCCGGGTTCATCAGGTCTGGGTCTGGTTCAATCGGGTGCACTGGAAGGGTCTAATGTCGATCTAACAGAGCAGCTGGTTGGGATGATCACCGCGCAGCGTAATTTCCAGGCGAACTCGCAGGTGATCTCGACCGCTGACACGATTACTCAGGCAATTATCAATATCCGTTAATTCGCTATTGATCTCATATTAGGAGGCCTCAAATGGACCGTATGCTCTATCTTGCCATGTCTAGCGCTAGCCACACGATGAAGGCGCAGGCAGTGAATGCAAATAATCTGGCGAATGTGAACACCACCAGTTTTCGTGCGGATCTTGCGGCCTTCCAGAGTGTGCCATTAGAAGGGGCGGGGCACGATAGTCGTATCTATAGCGTTGCGAAAGAGAATGGTGTGAATCTATCCCAGGGGGCGATGATCACCACCGGGCGCGAACTGGATGTGGCGATTAACGGCGATGGCTGGTTTGCGATACAGACAAAAGAGGGCGGCGAAGGTTTTACCCGCGCCGGCAATTTTCGTCTCACTTCAAGCGGCCAGCTTGAGACGGATCGTGGTCAACCCGTGTTGGGTAACAGTGGTCTGCCTGTCATCATTCCGCCTTCAGAAAAAATTGAAATTGCACCTGATGGCACGGTCTCGACACGTCCTGTTGGGCAGTCGGCATCGACGCTGGTGGTGGTTGACCGAATCAAGATGGTTAACCCTGATCCGGCGACGATGCAGAAGGGCAATGACGGTGTGATGAGACTGAATGACGGTACCACCAGTGTGGCAGATGCGGGTGTCACATTGTCATCGGGAATATTAGAAAGCAGCAATGTGAATGCGATCGATTCGATGGTCGGCATGATCGCACTGTCGAGACAGTTTGAGATGAGCGTGAAAATGATGAAGTCAGCTGAAGATAATGATAAGGCGTCGGCACAGTTATTGCGTATGAGTTAGTAAGCGGCAACGAACTAAGTAGATTAAAGAGGACAATGTTATGACAAGTCAGGCACTTTGGATAGCGAAGACAGGGTTGGATGCACAGCAGACACGTATGTCTGTGATCTCAAATAACCTTGCCAATGTAAACACCACCGGTTTCAAGCGTGGCAGGGCTGTCTTTGAAGATCTGCTCTATCAAAACGTACGCCAGGTAGGCTCGCAGTCATCTCAGGATACGCAGCTACCTACCGGTTTGATGTTGGGTACCGGTGTGCGGACCGTCGCAACCGAAAAACTCTTTACGCAAGGTAACAGTGTTGAAACGAAAAGCCCATTAGATATCGGTATTCAGGGGCGCGGTTTTTTTCAGATTCAATTGCCAGATGGAACGCAAGCGTACACCAGGGACGGTTCTTTTCACCTTGATGCGCAGGGGCAAATCGTGACCGCAAGCGGCAATGTCTTGCAGCCTGCGATTACCATTCCAGAAAACTCATTGAGCATTAGTATTGGTGCTGATGGTAGCGTGAGTGTGACTCAGCAGGGGAATGCAGCACCCACGAATGTGGGCAATGTTCAACTGGCTGATTTTATTAATCCAACCGGTCTGCAGCCCATGGGGCAGAACTTGTTATTGGAATCGGCATCCAGTGGTTCACCACAAACCGGCACACCCGGTATTACGGGTATTGGGACTCTATCGCAGGGCACACTGGAGACATCCAATGTCAATGTAGTGGAAGAGCTGGTGGGGATGATTGAAGCACAGCGCGCTTATGAGATGAACTCAAAGGCAATTTCCGCTTCTGATCGTATGCTGCAATTTATTAACAACAACCTTTGATCTAACACGATAGCGGGTCTGAAAAAGAAGGTGGCGCATATGAATTCTGTAAATATGAATCTTGGAAATATGAACCTTGGAAATATGAATTTGATTGCTGGTGTGGTGGTTGCGCTGTTGTTAACAGGGTGCGCCTCGACGCCCAAAGAGAAGATCGCAACTGCAGAAGAGATCTTTGCGATGTCGGCACCACAGCGAATCGATAATGGCGCTATCTTTCAGCCCGCACAAGGGATGGCACTCTATGAAGATATTAAGGCGCGTAATGTAGGTGACATGATCACCATCGTGCTTTCAGAGCAGACCAATGCAACAAAATCTGCCAGCACTAGTACCTCAAAAGATAACAATATTGATGTCACCAATCCGACCTTACTGGGGTTACCCGGTGTGATTAATTCAACGCTATTAAGTAACCGTCCGATGACGCTTGAATCTTCATTAGAGTCGAGTAAAAGTTTTACAGGGGAAGGTGATAGCGCTCAGAGCAATCAGTTATCAGGTAGTGTCACCGCGTTGGTAACCGCCGTTTTACCTAACGGTTACCTTCGAATTGAAGGTGAAAAAAATATCAGCATTAATCAGGGTGATGAGTATGTCCGCATTAAAGGGATTATTCGCCCGGTTGATATTCGTTCAAATAACAGTATTTCATCGACGCAAGTTGCCAATGCTGAAATTTCTTATGGTGGTGATGGTGTGGTTGCCAACTCCAATGATATGGGCTGGCTGGCCAAAATGTTTAACAGTAAGTGGTGGCCTTTTTAAGGTCGGGTTAATGCACTGTTGTGATAGAAGGACTGTAGATAATGAATAAAAAATGGCTATTAACCCCTTTTCTGTTAACGATGATGTTAATGGCTGGTGTGGCGCAGGCAGAAAGAATCAAAGATATTGCCAATGTGGCAGGTGTGCGATCCAATCAGTTAGTTGGCTACGGCCTGGTTGTGGGCCTGGACGGCACTGGTGATCAAACCAGTCAAACACCCTTCACGATTCAAAGCATGTTGAGTATGCTGGCACAGTTTGGCATTACCTTACCACCGGGCACCAACCCTCAGTTAAAGAATGTTGCGGCTGTTTCACTGCATGCCGAGCTACCTGCATTTGCAAAACCGGGGCAGTCAGTCGATGTCACCGTTTCATCACTGGGTAACTCAAAGAGCCTACGTGGCGGTAGTCTACTAATGGCACCACTGAAAGGTGCGGATGGCAATATTTATGCGATTGCACAGGGTAGTCTGGTTGTTGGTGGCTTTGGTGCTGGCGGCAGTGATGGTTCCAGGATTACCGTTAATGTACCAAGCGTTGGTCGTATCCCGGGTGGCGCGACCGTTGAGCGCGCTGCGCCAACCCCTTTTGGTTCGGAAGATAGCATCGTGCTCAATCTTCATGGGCCAGATTTCACCACCTCAAAACGTGTTTCCGAGGCCATTAATAGCGCGATTGGCATGGGCACGGCTTATCCTGTGGATGCATCATCGATTAAAGTTAATGCACCTAAATCACATGCGCAACGTGTGATGTTTCTCTCGATTGTTGAAAATATTACATTGGAGCCTGGTGAAGCCTCTGCCAGAATTATTATTAATTCTAGAACCGGTACGGTTGTGATTGGTCGCCACGTACGGGTGACTTCAGCGGCGGTTGCACATGGTAGCTTAACGGTAACCATCGTTGAGCAGCCCGCGGTGAGTCAGCCCAGCGGGCCACTATCTGGTGGTTCAACGGTGGTTGTACCGACCTCTGATATTGAGATTAGTCAGGAGACAAATCGTATGTTTATGTTTAACCCTGGTGTTTCATTAAATGAAATTGTGCAGGCAGTGAATCAGGTCGGTGCTGCACCGGGTGATTTGATCGCAATCCTTGAGGCTTTGAAAGAAGCCGGTGCACTGCGCGCTGAATTGATTGTGATTTAAAGGGTAATGGAGCAATAAAATTATGACCGCAACCTCATCTGTCTATACCGATTTTCATGGCTTATCTCAGCTTAAGGCGGATGTGCGTAATGAAACCTCAAATGAATCGATTGAACAGGTCGCGCGTCAGTTTGAATCTATCTTTACTCAGATGATGTTAAAGAGTATGCGCGATGCCAATCCAACTGAAGGGGGTCTGTTCGATAATGACCAGAGCAAGATGTATCGTGAAATGTTTGATAAGCAGATTTCATTATCAATGTCAGAAGGGCGAGGCATTGGGTTAAAGGATATGTTAATACGACAGCTGGGTGGTGCTGAAGCGGTATCTGTTGATGGAAATGATGCTGAAATGAAACTTAACCCGCTGCCAGATCGCATGCCGGTAAATACGGTTGCGACTAATAATATGGCTTATCGTGCTGATCGGATTGAGTCACCACAAGAATTTGTTGAGCGGATGAGACCGGCGGCTGAACGTGCTGCGGAAGAGCTGGGTGTTTCACCTGATGTGCTGATTTCACAGTCTGCGCTGGAGACTGGCTGGGGCAAGGCGATTATTCAGGATCCTAATGGCAATAATAGTCATAACCTGTTTGGTATTAAAGCAGATGCTCGTTGGCCTGGAGAGCGTGTCGCAGTGCCGACGATTGAATATGAAAATGGCGTTGCCAGAAAAGAGATTCATATGTTCCGCGCCTATGACTCTTACGAAGAGAGTTTTAATGATTACGCGAACTTTATTCAGACTAATCCGCGTTATGAAAATGCACTGTCAGTGGCGGCTGCACCGCAGCAATATCTGGCTGGACTGCAACAGGCTGGTTACGCAACTGATCCAAATTATGCTTCAAAAATCAGCAAGATAATGGAGTCTGAAGTGGTTCAGAAGAAGCCGGAAGTGATTCAGACTTCAGGCTATCAGCCGCTAATATAGGTAGGATCAAACATGAATGTAGTGATACGAAAAATCAAATTATATGCCGCGGTTAAACGCGTGTTCGGGCTGATTTGAGATGGCCGGTGGAATATTAGCATCCGGGGTTTCTGGTCTGTTAGCGGCTCAGCGTGCATTAGCCACTACCTCCAATAATATCAATAACGTCAACACCGAAGGCTATAGCCGTCAGCGTGTTGAATTTGCAACACGTACACCCAATGCAACGGGCTATGGCTTTGTGGGTAATGGGGTGCAGATTAATTCAATCGAACGCTCCTATGATGCATTTGTGACTTCTCAGTTACGTTCTAGCACTTCATCTAGTGAGCAGGCCGGTGAATTTAATAAGTTGGCAAGTCGTGTCAATAATCTATTGGTTGATGCTGAGGCTGGTTTGATGCCGAGCATGCAGGCTTTTTTCAACTCCGTGCAACTCGTCTCTGAATCGCCCGGTGATAACGTTGCTCGGCAGGTATTGATCAGTGATAGTGAAACATTGGTGGCACGCTTTCAGAGCTTTAACCAGGGGCTAGCGGATACGCGAGATAGTATTAATCAGACGCTTCGCACTGAGGTGACGGCAATCAACGGTTTAACGACTGCAATAGCGGATGTGAATCGCGAAATTTCCAGTGCCGTATCGACGAGTAGTGGAAACTCGCCAAACGATCTGCTTGATAAACGTGACCAGCTGGTGTTGGAGCTTTCAAAGCATGTGTCGGTTTCGACCGTTGAAGATGGTAGTGGTGCGCTTAATGTCTTTATTGGAACGGGGCAGTCAGTTGTGGTGGGATTTGAATCGCGCGATCTTTTATCGATGAATAATGCGTATGACCCGGAGCAGCTAGAGGTCGGCTTTGGGACTGCTTCGAATCCGGTTGAACTTTCAGCTCAGCTCAGAGGTGGATCACTGGGTGGTTTGTTGACCTTTAGATCACAATTGCTCGATTCTGCGCAAGATGGCTTAGGCCATATCGCAATGGGGCTGGCCGAAACATTTAATCAACAGCATCGCCTTGGTGTCGATCTTAACGGTGCGCTGGGTGGTGACTTCTTTAATGCACTGGGTGACATTACACCGCAGGTACTGGGCAATCAGGATAACGTGAGTGTGCCATCACAGATCGATGTGAGTGTGACCGATGTGAGCCAGTTAACCGGTAGTAATTACCGCCTTGATCGAACGGGAACGAACTACACCTTAACCAACCTTGATAATAACAATACCGTACTGTTGACATCATTTCCTGGTACCAGTGAAACGATAGCGGGTATGACATTAAGTTTGAACTCCGGCACGATGGAAAACGGTGATAGCTTTTTGATTCGCCCGGTACGAAATGCAGCGCAAAATATGGGGCTGGCAGTACCTGACCCCACAAGCATTGCGATGGCGATACCGGTTCGAGCAACAAACTCATTGGATAACACCGGTAGTGGCGCGATAGATTCAGGCAGCGTAACGAATTCGACCGCTTATGTTGCAGACGCTTATTCTGTGATTATGGCCGATACCACCAGTGGTAATGCGGATGGTGTAACCATTGGTGTAATCAGTGATGATGTTGCGACGGCAAATGCGCTTCAATACCGTTTGATGATCAATGGTACAACTGTCTACACGCAAAACGAAGGTGACCCACTACTCGCGGATCAGGATTCATTGGCGGCACAAATCAATCTTAGCACGGTGACTACAGGGGTAAGGGCGTATGTGGATAACGTGAGTGGCACGCTGTATATGGCGCAAGACCCGCGCAGCGCACTGCCATTTACCGTGACTGAAGAGTTGCTTGATAGCGGTGCGACGGCACTGGATGCAGCGGATTCTGTTACCGGTTATTTTGGCGCGGCATTAACGGGTGTAGCGCCATCAAATACACAGACATACGGCGGTGTTGCCGACAGTTACATCGTGCGTGATAGTGCGGGTAATACAGAGGCTAGTGGTTTATATACATCAGGTAACCCGATTGCATTTAATGGCATTGAGGCATCGGTTAGTGGTGCGGCCAATAGTGGCGATAGTTTTAGCATCGTGCATAACAGCAGCGGCGTGAGTGATAATCGTAATGCACTGTTGTTGGGTGCGCTGCAGACAAACCTTTCGCTTGAGGGTGGCACCTCTAGTTTTGAGGATGTCTTTGGTGCACTCGTTGCCGATGTGGCATCACAAACGCATCAGTCTGAGGTGAGTAGTAAGGCGCATAACAGTATTTTGCAACAGAACCTGGAAGAGCGTGCATCTGTGTCTGGCGTCAACCTGGACGAAGAGGCCGCTAATATGATGCAGTTTCAACAAGCCTATCAGGCAGCGGCACAAGTTATTTCTGCGGCAGATTCAATGTTCCAGACATTGCTCAATAGCATCGGTAGGTAGATATGCGGATATCAACAGGACAGATACAGTTAAGTGGGCTCAATCGCATGATGGAGCAGCAGGCACAGCTACTGAGAACACAGCAACAGCTATCGACGCAGAAGCGAATTCTGAGTCCCGCCGATGATCCTGCCGCTTCCGCTAAAATTGTGGGCCTTGATCAGACGTTAAAGGTTACCGAGCAGTTTCAGATCAACATTAATTTTTCCCGTTCGCGCCTTGAATTAGAAGAGGGGGTGGTCTCAGGGATCAATGATACGCTTGATCGGGTGCGTGAAATTGCAGTTCAGGGGAATAATTCAGCGCTGACCAACGAAGATCGTCGTGCATTGGCGGCTGAGGTGGCACAAAATTTAGGCGAAATACTTGGGCTTGCTAATTCGCGGGATGCGGGTGGTGAGTATCTATTTTCAGGCTATCAGGGGCACACGCAGCCATTTACAGCAACGGCTTCGGGACCCTATATCTATAACGGTGATGATGGGCAACGTTCAGTTCAGATTGGTTCGAACCGCCAGCTGGCTGTGACGGATTCAGGCACTTCAGCCTTTCGAGAAATACGTAATGGTAACGGGACCTTCACCACGCTTGATAATCAATTAAACACAGGCTCTGGAATTATCGATCCAGGCAGCGTTTCTGATCCCACCTTGATTGATGGCGATACCTATAATATCTCCTTTTTAACCGCGACCACTGCATCCGGTAGTGTGACCTATAATGATGATCTAACCACGGCTGATAATCTTGATTACACATTAGAGATTAATGGGACAACGGTTTATACAACCGATGAGGCTGATGCTACACCGGTGAACACTCTGGATGACTTGGCGATCGAAATTAATAATGATTCGCTTGCCACGGGTGTGCGAGCTCATGTTGATAACGGTACGCTCTATCTCACCAATACCTCAGCACCTGCCACACCAATTACGATTACTGAGTCAATGGGGGGTGCATCAGATGGTGGCCTGGATAGCATGGTGGGTTACTTTGGCTCGAACCTGGATGGCTCTGGCACATCAAGCGTGACGACAACCATACAAGGGACAGCAGACTTTTACCTGGTTGAGGATAGCATGGGTAATGCTGAAGACTTTGGAAGCTATACAGATGGTGGCTCAATTGGATTTAATGGGATACAGACAAACATCAAGGGTGAACCCAACCTTGGTGATCAATTTGTTATCAGCCCAAGTCTTAATCAGGATGTCTTCTCGACGGTTCGGAATCTTCAACAGGCTTTAGAGGGTATCGGTACGGGTACCGCTGAAGGGACTACGCAACTTAATAATGCGGTCAATCGTTTTTTTGTCGATATCGACCGTTCCATGGATAATTTTCGTGGCATCAGAGCGGAGATCGGCGCGCGTATGAATGCACTTGATTCTCAGCAGAGTTTGAATGAAGACTTTATCTTACGCACTAGAGAGACAATCTCGGAATTGGAAGACCTTGATATCACCGAAGCGATCACGCGCTTTACGCAGCAGGAGGTGGCACTTCAGGCCGCGCAGCAATCTTACACACGTATCCAGGGGTTATCGTTGTTTAATTTCCTTTAAGGGATCTCTGATTAATTACATCAATTGTCATTGCGAGAAGCGGAGCGACGAAGCAATCTCATCACTCGATGATTCTTATAGCGTCGAGATTGCCGCCCTAAAGGATTTGGACTTCCAGTCCCTCACGCTTCGCTCGCAATGACATACAATGTAATTAATCAGAGATTTCTTAAGATCGTCCTATATCCAGATTTGAAAGGTGCCATCAGGTGCCTTTTTTGTTTGCACTGATCGGGCTTGATTTAATGACTTTATCTATTGTCTGTTTGTGATGATGGGGGAGCGGTTATATAATCGTGGATTGTATTTAGAGAAAAAATCCATTGATGAACTCCAATAAGAAAATCGTTCGCCGTAGTGCCTCAACTGAAACAAGTGATTTTGATGTGACGCTGTCACCGCTATTGCAGCGAGTTTATGCCGCACGTGGCGTATTTAATGGCAAACAGCTCGATTATTCATTATCTAAACTACATCCTATTTCAGCACTAAAAGGCATTGATGCTGCGGTTAAGCTATTAGCGCAGGCACTCGCTGAACAGCAACACATCATGATTGTGGCTGATTTTGATGCTGACGGTGCGACTAGTTGTACGGTTGCAATGCGTGCGTTACGTTCGATGGGGGCAGGGCAGGTGAGTTACCTGGTGCCAAACCGCTTTGAATATGGTTATGGCCTGACCCCTGAAATTGTCGAGTTGGCGAAGCAGCAACAGCCAGATCTGATTGTCACGGTTGATAACGGTATCTCAAGCATTGAGGGTGTGAGCGCCGCTAAAGCGGCGGGTATCAAGGTGCTGGTAACTGACCATCACTTACCCGGTGCTCAGTTGCCTGAGGCCGATGCGATCGTGAACCCCAATCAGCCCGGTGATGAATTCCCAAGTAAAAACCTGGCGGGTGTCGGCGTGATTTTTTATGTGATGCTGGCGCTGCGCACACACCTTCGAGATGCTGGTTGGTTTGAGAAGCAGGGCGTAACAGTACCAAATCTTGCAACGCTGTTAGATATCGTCGCACTGGGTACCGTGGCCGATGTGGTGCCTCTTGATCACAATAATCGTATTCTGGTGTCGCAGGGGTTGGCGCGTATTCGTAGCGGGGCGTGTTGCGCAGGGATTAGTGCATTGTTGAACATCGGTAAGCGTCAGGCGAGCAATATTGTCGCGTCGGATCTTGGTTTTGCCGTTGGACCACGTCTCAATGCAGCAGGCCGATTGGAGGATATGTCCCTCGGCATTGAATGCCTGCTCGCCGATGACCCAGATGCGGCGTCGTTACTCGCTCAGCGTCTTGACGAGCTTAATCGCGAACGGCGTGAGATTGAAGGGGAGATGCAGGCGCAGGCGCTCGACTGTCTCGCCAATATCAAACTGGATATTGAAGACGAAAATGCCCCTGTTGGCTTATGCCTTTTTGATGAAAGCTGGCATCAGGGGGTAGTGGGCATTGTCGCCTCTAGAATTAAAGACCGTTACCACCGTCCTGTTATCGCGTTTGCGTTGGCCAATGCTGATGTTGAAGGTAAAGATGCTGAAATAAAAGGCTCTGCACGATCGATTAAAGGGGTGCATATGCGCGATGTGCTGGATGCCGTTGCGGCGACACACCCAGGTTTATTGACCAAGTTTGGTGGCCATGCGATGGCTGCGGGCATGACATTAAAGGCGGCCGATCTTAAGGCGTTTGATACCGCTTTTAATGAAGTACTACGCCGTAGTGTTGATGATGAAATTTTGCAAGATGCGATCCATAGTGATGGTGAACTGAACAGCGATGAGTTCTCGCTGGAATTGGCTGAAGCGTTACGCGCAGGTGGCCCGTGGGGGCAGGCTTTTCTAGAACCGGTCTTCGATGGTGAGTTTGATGTGGTTCAACAGCGTATTGTGGGCGAAAAACACCTGAAGCTAGTCTTGAGGCCTGTCGACAGTCATAACACGATCGATGCAATCGCATTCAACCATAGCGATATGGCTGGTGATCGATTGCATGCGGCGTATCGTCTTGATGTGAATGAGTATATGGGACGACGCACGGTGCAGTTGATGATTGAGCATATCACCATCTAAGAGAGCGGCATCTGTATAAGCGATGTTTATTCTAGCCCCATTTATAACGCCGATGGTTGAAGAATAAGAGCCAGGCAAGAATAAATAAGAGATAGCTGGCGTTTAATATGCCACCCCCGATAGCCGGCAATGGCGTCACCTCATCGGGTGGGGGGCGTTCATTAGCAATGGGTTCAATTGCAACACCGCCTGGGTCGGTGATCACACCATCCGCAGTACCATCAGTATCATTAGGGCCGCCATCTTCAAGGCGTAGCTGAATACAGTGATGCCCGTTGGTTAGGCCTGATGTGTAAGCGCTATCGTTGGGCGGAGGACAGATGCCTTTTTCGCCAGGCGCTGATGCAAGGCTGTTCTTTTCATCAATAGTAAAGTCCTGCCAGCCTGTTGGCATCAATTTCCGATAGCGCGGGTTGGCTGGAATAACCTTACGTAGTGGGATCACCACTAACGCAGAATCACCCGCTTGACTAAGGCCATGAATTTCAAAGTCGAACAGGCCGCCTATGTTTTGGTGGTCGTCCTTTGGAATGCGAATGGTTGTCGCATACCTTTCGATGGCTGTCTCGCTGACTTGTATGCCATTGGTTCCAGACTCAAAAGCGATTGCGCCAAGGCGCAGTGTTAAGCCTGGTTGCGTTTCAACAATGTGTTGCGACTGGTTTTCTTGTTGTAACGCAACAGCATAACTTGCCGGGATCTTGTCAAGATAGTTGGCAATACCGTCATCATTGCTATCCTGATGATTGGTCGGCGCACTGACCATCACTTTGAATCGGTGCCTTAGCGTGGTGAAGTCTACACTATCAACAGCATCGCTTGCTTTGACGGCGATGGTATATGTACCGATATTTAAGTTGCTAGGATTAAATGTGAAGATGTTATTTGTGGTGTCACCATCGCTATCGGTGAGTGTATTATCACTCTCACTCCAGTCTAATATTGCACTGGGCGCGACGGTAGCCTCGACGGTGACTAGACCACCTGCCGAAAGCAGGGTTGAAGTATGCGAATCGCCTTGCGACATCGATAGCGTTACTTTTGGCGGAAGATTTCTTTCTGTGATAGTGATCGTGTGGCTGGTCTTATCACCTGCTATTGCATTGGTTAATGCCCCCATAGTGAGCGTAATCGTTTCACCTTCTGTTCCCATATTAGTGAGATTAAAGTTAATGCTCGCAGTGGCACCACTCGTGATAACGATACCCCCATCAATGAGATTGTGGTCGTCAGGGTTAGAGGCGCTGCCACTGACGGTAAATGGAATGGTAACTGGGTATACTGGTGCGAAGCCATTAAGGTACGCAGATACAGTAACAGTTGTCCCTTCTTCGTTGATCTGATCGATGGCAAAGTCCACCATTGGCACGACATCAATGGTTTGTGTGGCGGTGGCCGTAGTGCTGTTACCGGCGGCATCGGTTGCGGTCCAGGTGATGGTATGACGACCTGGAAGAAAGGGGCCGCTGTTGTCTGGCTGCGCTATGAGCACACCATCTTGACCATCGTTTGTGGTGGCGCTACCCAGTGCCACCTCGGTGAGTAGACCTGTGGCATTAATGCTGTCATTGGCGGGCGGCATAAAGCCCTCTGGTGGTGCAGGGTCAGTACCGTTAAGAAACTCCTGATAATTGCTGATGCCATCACCATCAAGATCGTCATTGGCATCATCGACTGCGGGGTTTAAACCGTGAGTGGTCTCAAAGGCATCGCTCATGCCATCACCATCGCTATCTGGCTCGAGGGTCGGCGCGACTGTGATCGGTGATGATGGTGCGCTGGTGATGCTTTCATTTGTTCCCTGGCCATCGGGATAGCTGATGGTGACGGTAAGCGTTTGGTTTTCATCTGCGGCGACGAGCGTATAGCTACTGCCGATTTCATCTAGGATTACGGTACCACTTCGTGCCCATTCATATGTAAAGTCACCAAGACCATCGGCATCACTCAGGGTGTTTTCAGCCGTTAATGTTACGCCAATATGGGGTAGGCCTGTGATGATGACACTGCCGACGGGGTCGTCGTTAACTCCTGTGATACTACCCGCTGTCGCCTCAATGGATTCGTCGGTACCACGCCTGTCGGTGTAACTGACGATCACGCTAATTGTCTGCCCGACATCGGCATCGCCAAGCAGATAGCTGTCACTGCTGCCTACATTGATACCATTTCGCTGCCACTGGTAACGAAATACACCAAGATCATCTTCATCAGATAATGTGTTATCGATGCCTAATGTTGAGTTTTCTTCGTGAGTACCTGTAATGGTGATGCCACCAGTGGGAGCATCGTTTGTATTAACAACGGTAATACTAAAAGGTGGAAGTGATGTACTAGCCCCATCGTTATCAGTCACGGTAAAACTTAGATTATTGTAGGTGCCAACATCCTCATTATTTGGACGGCCTGTTTTGCTGGAAAGTATGCGGGTGCCAGAAGGGAGTGTAAGCCAGTCTGGCAGTGATGTGCCGGGAGTAATACTAAATTCTAAATTGGCTACATCGCTGTCTACATCGGTTGCTGTTAGTGTGAATTGATATGGACTATCCTCGTTAATTGTAGTGGTAGGATGGTTAGTAAATGTAGGGGCATCATTTACATTAATCACATCGATATCAAATGCTGTGAGCGTGTCGCTGGTACCGCCTGAATCGGTTACGCTAATAGTGATGCTAGCATGAGTGCCGAGATCGTCATTTGTCGGCGTGCCGCTGAGTGTGCCGTTGTCTTCATTAAAACTTGCCCAGGTGGGCCTTCCTACAATGCTGAATACTTTTTTATCTAACAGAGCATTGTCGTCGTCACTGATTGTTGGAGTAAAAAGATAGCGTGTATCTTCATTCACGCTTGTATCAGGAGTACCTGAGATTGTAACGGGGTCATTGGTATTGTTAACCGTGATGCTAAAGGCGGGTAGCGCTGTGACCAGGCCATTTTCATCCTCAACAGAAATGATGATGTTACTGTGAACGCCAACATGGCTATTGTTTGGAGTGCCTGTTAATTGCCCAGTGTTTGTATTGATGGGAGCTATCCAGCTTGGTTGATTTTCAATGGTGAAAATATAAACTAGTGGACTAAAACTGCTATCGTCATCGTGTATGTCTGGGGTGAAATTATAGATGTCATCTTCATCAACTGTCGTGATAGGCGGGGTGTTAAAGTACGGTAGATCATCAATCGCAAGTACTTCGATCTCAAATAACGTGAGCGTATCGCTCTCACCGCCTGAATCGGTTACGCTAATAGCGATGCCAGCATGAGTGCCGACATGCGCATTTGTTGGGGTGCCGCTGAGAGTGCCGTTGTTTATATTAAAACTTGCCCAGATGGGTCTATTTGTAATGCTGAATCTTTTTGTATCTGACAAGTCGACATCAACAACGCTAGGGGTAAAAGTATAGCGTGTATCTTCATTCACGGTTGGGCTGGGGGTGCCTGAAATTGTAGGGGCGTCATTGGTGTTATTAACCGTGATGTTAAAAGCGGGTAGCGGCGTGACCAGGCCATTAACATCTTCAACTGAAATGATGATGTTGCTGTGAACGCCAACGTGGCTATTGTCTGGAGTGCCTATTAATTGTCCAGTGTCAGCATCAAAGGTTGTGATCCAACCGGGTTGGTTCTCAATGGTAAAAATGAGCGGGCTAAAACTGCTATCGACATCGTTTATAGCTGGGGTGAAATCATAGCTGCTATCTTCATCGACTGTCGTGGTGGGGGCGCTGCTGAAATAGGGCGGATCATCAACCGGAAGCACATCGAAGGTAATGGTGTTGGGTGGTGAGCTATTTTCTGTGCCGTCATTTACCGTAAATTGAAAACTGTCGTAGCCACTGCCTGATGCATCCAAAGCCGGTACGAAAGTGAGATTAGGCAGGTCGGATACATCGATGGTCTGGTTGTCGCTGACATCGCTACCGTTGAGTTCTAACGCCCCCACGGTTTCCACTGCGATGATCTGAATGCTCACAAAACTGTCGTCATCTGAGTCACTAAAGCCAAACTCAGCGGTTGAGAATGTATAAGTGCTATCTTCGTCTATTGTAATGGTGTTATCGGCAGCAATTGGCGCAGCTGCCTGAGCAGCGAAGGGCATTGCGGCTAACAGCCATGACATCAATAAAATCAGCGAAAATTTCCGCATCGTAGTACTAACCTTAAAAATCGTTGAGAGTTGTAAAAAGCGACATCCATGCGGGCGGCCATCACTGTTTTTTATCGTGAAAAACGAGGTGATAGCGTCAGCTATATATCGACATTATGCAATGCTATCTTAACCTAATATAGGCTGGCGATGTTGCCGGATTCCACTGTATCTTATTGTTTAGTTTAAGAAGTTTGTTATTGGTATGTTTTTGCAGATAAAAATTATATCTTTGACCAGGATGTATTAATCGCTATTTTTTGCTGATAGCAGTGTCTGTGTGGGCGCAATGATTGAAGATTGCTAAGAAAGTGGCGATCTCTACTTGGTTGCCGATAGCCATAATGGCATCGATGCTAACTATATTTTGTAATGGTGATTATTTATTGTCTATATATATACCATGCGAATTTAATGGTATTTGTAAGCGAGAAGGGTGGATTGAGTTTATATGGATGCGAAATTTATAAATCCTGTGCTAAAGGCCGTGGTCAATATCCTGCAAACGATGGCTCAAATTACGCCGAAACCAGGGAAACCTGAGATTAAGTCTGATGATATATCACGTGGTGTCATTAGTGGTTTTATTGACCTGGCGGGGAGCGATATGCGGGTCTCAGTCGCGGTGACATTTTCGAAAGCGGCAATCCTGGATATTGGCAGCCGTATGATGCACATGGAATTGAAAGAGGTCGACGATATTATTAAGGATCTCGTTGGTGAGATGGCTAATATGGTGGCGGGCGGTGCCAAGGCGAATTTGCAGGAGGCTGGGTATGATTTTAACCTGACACTGCCTTCGATTGTTGTCGGTGAAGAACACGAAGTAAAACACAGCGTTGAAGGGGTTACGTTGATCCTGCCATTTTCGATCGAAGCGGGTGAGTTTTATGTCGAAGTGTGTGCACCCGACTAACGAATAGATTGCCCAGGTCGATATCTAACTATCTGATAATACGCGCTAGACATGTGCGATATCCGTTTTATGAGGAGATGAGGTGTCCGGTCAAATCTATGTTGCTCGACAGCCAATTTTTGATCGCGAAGGGCAGGTTTACGCCTATGAACTCCTGTACCGATCCAGCCTGGATAACTATTTTTCTCATCATGATGGTGATGAGGCCTCTTCTTCCGTTATCAACGACAGCATGTTTGGTTTTGGTCTCGATGCCTTAACGGGAGGTAAGACCGCTTTTATCAATTTGACTCGTACCGTTTTGTTGAAGGAATGGATTACAGTCATCCCCAAAGAACTGGTGGCGGTCGAGGTGCTTGAGACGGTTGAGCCTGATGAGGCGGTTATTGCTGCCTGTCGAAAATTAAAGGAAAATGGCTATAAGATTGTGCTGGATGATTTTGTCTATGAGGCAAAATTTGAACCGCTATTAGACCTGGCTGATATTGTTAAAGTTGACTTTATAGTCTCTTCGAAAGAAGAGCGTGCTGAAATGTGTCAACGATTTTCAGATAAACCGTTCACGATGCTGGCTGAGAAAGTTGAGAATCATGAGGAATATCAGGAGGCCTTAGCGTTGGGTTTTACCTATTTTCAGGGCTACTTTTTTTGTAAGCCAGAAATCGTCACTCGTAAGGATGTACCGGGCTTTAAGTTAAATTACCTTCGCTTCCTGCAGGAACTTAATCGCCCTGATCTTGATTTTACTAATATGGAAGCAATCATTAAGCACGATATGGCGCTTTCCTTTAAATTATTGCGTTACATCAACTCCGTGGCCTTTGGCTGGCGAAAGGAAGTTGAATCAATAAAACAGGCGCTGGTGATGCTGGGTGAACGCCCCTTAAAAAAGTGGGCTTCGTTAGCGGCATTCTCTAGCATTGCAGAGGATAAACCACCGGAGCTTCTGGTTACCTCTTTAGTTCGAGCCTCTTTTTGTGAATTAATTGCCGCTGATGTTGGTATGAAAGGTAAGGAGCTGGATCTCTTTTTTATCGGTATGTTATCTGTTGTGGATGCATTGGTGGATCGCCCTATCGAAGAAATTCTCGATGAGATCAATATTTCTGATGAGGTGAAAGAGGCGTTGATAGATGGCGGAACACCTGCTGCCCATGTGTTGCAGTTAATCATCGCCTATCAGCAAGCTAATTGGGGGCAGGTTGCAGAAATGACCGCGTTGCTAGGTGTGGATGAAGAGCGTGTGCCCGAGCTTTATTATGAAGCGATTGCGTGGGCGGACGAGGTAGGGCGCTCAGACATGTAAGCTTTCTTTATGTTTTTATCGACTGTTGTTGTGCTTAACATTTCCAGTCTTTACCATCCGATCTTTTGTCAGCAACACGCGCTCGACCACTGTTGGAAAGAATAATCGCACGAGCATTTTCACTCCCCCGCTGATCGCAGAAAACATAACTCGCATTACTCCCCGCTGAAGTGCCTAACGAGCGAAAAACCACACGACGACGATAACGACTTGAGATGATCTCAATGTTTTTCTTTGCGGCCTCAACATAAATAATTTCCTCTCCTTTATCGATCTCTCGGTTGAAATTTTCATCGATAAACATCAACCAGCCGTTGTGCCAGTGGGGTTGTTTAGCACAACTGCCCTCATCGTTTGGGCAAATCACCACGTTGTGATGGCGTTTGACGGCTTCGCTTCTCGCATGATTGAAGCTAGCGACCATGGTGTTAATGTGGCTGGTCATACGGCTGTTGGCACCGAAATTCTGAAATGAGGGGGCAGCGAAGTGAAATAGAACGGATAAGATTGCCAGTACGGGGATGAGTTCTATTAATGTAAAACCACGACAATTACTGCGCGGTATTTGTAGTACTGGGGTAGTGCAAGTTTTAATTGTGATCACGATAGCATCCTTGCTGTGGTGAAAAATCAATTATCGATGTGACTCGTTTGGTCTTACGGCTGCATTCCTGCGCAAGACCAAACGAGGGGTATTACTTATTTAAGTGCATTTTGTATCCGGTTTAAGCCATCTTTCAGGTTTTCCATGCTGGTGGCAAATGAAAGGCGCATGTAGCCGGGGGCACCAAAGGCAGAGCCGGGGACGAGTGCCACACCCGCTTCATTAATCAGGAACTCGCCAAACTCGACGTCATTGTTGATCCCGTCTAGTTTTTCATAGGCCGATTCCATTTTTGGAAAGGCATAAAAGGCACCATCCGATGGCAGACACTCAACGCCATCAATTTTGTTGAGGGCATCGATCACAAAGTCGTGGCGTTCTTTGAATTGTCTGTTCATGTCATCGATAAAGGCTTGATCACCTTCAAGTGCTGCCTGTGCTGCCACCTGTGAAATGGAGGTTGGATTCGAGGTACTTTGCGACTGGATTTTTTTCATCGCATTGATTAGTTTCAGTGGGCCACCCGCATAGCCGATGCGCCAGCCAGTCATTGAATAGGCTTTTGAAACGCCGTTGAGTACGATGGCGCGCTCATAAAAATCGGGATTGACGGTCAGGATGTTTTTGAACGGCTCATTAGACCAGCCGATGTGTTCATAGATATCATCGCTCGCTACAATCACCTGCGGGTGCTTGCGCAGCACCTCACCAAGGGCCGCCAGCTCTACATGGCTATATGCCGCGCCCGTTGGGTTGGAGGGGCTGTTGATTACCATCAGTTTGGTCTTAGGCGTAATCGCCGCTTCCAGCTGTGCCGGTGTAATCTTAAAACCTTGCTCCAGGCCACTTTTGATAATTACTGGTGTGGCATCGGCGAGCAGTACCATATCCGGATACGAGACCCAGTAAGGCGCAGGGATGATCACTTCGTCACCCTCATCGAGCAGTGCCTGGGCCAGATTGTAAAAACTCTGCTTGCCACCGACCGAGACCAGGATCTGGTCTGGGGTATAGTCGAGCTGGTTGTCGCGCGCGAACTTGGCTGCGACCGCTTTCCTCAGCTCAATTGTGCCATTAACGGCTGTGTATTTGGTAAAGCCGGCATTGATCGCTTCAATCGCCGCAGCCTTAATGTGATCGGGGGTATCAAAATCAGGTTCGCCAGCACCGAATCCGATGATGTTTTTACCTTCGGCCTTCAGTTGTGCGGCGCGTGCCGTGATGGCTAGTGTTGGGGAGGGTTTGACTCGTTGTACTCGGGCTGATAATTCCACTTTTGTTATCCTTACTCGCAAATTGTTAAACTTCTAGCGGCAGTCTGTAATATACTTGAGAAAGTCAGTTTGCAGAATCCCTAATGAGTGAAAGAAGCCAAAGATTTTCAATTTCATCCCACTTTGAACCCGCCGGTGATCAACCCAATGCCATTCGACAGCTAGTTGAAGGGCTCGGTGATGGCCTCGCCTCACAGACACTGCTGGGGGTGACGGGTTCGGGGAAGACCTTTACGATTGCCAATGTGATCGAGCAGGTGCAGCGCCCCACGATTATTATGGCGCCAAACAAGACGCTGGCGGCGCAACTGTACGGGGAGATGAAGGAATTTTTCCCAAATAATGCGGTTGAGTATTTTGTCTCGTATTACGATTACTACCAGCCTGAGGCCTATGTGCCCTCGTCTGATATGTTCATTGAGAAGGATGCCTCAATCAACGAACATATAGAACAGATGCGCCTGTCTGCGACTAAATCTTTGTTAGAGCGCCCCGATGCGGTGATTGTGGCCTCAGTTTCATCGATCTATGGTCTGGGCGATCCACGCGCCTATCTCAGCATGGTACTGCACCTCTCGAAAGGAGAGGTGATTGATCAACGCGATATTTTACGTCGTTTGGCTGAGCTGCAATATACGCGTAACGATGTTGAATTGCATCGTGCCACTTATCGTGTGCGCGGTGATGTGATCGACATATTTCCTGCTGAATCGGATTTCGAAGCGGTACGAATCGAGTTGTTTGATGATGAAGTTGAGTCACTCAGTTATTTCGATCCATTGACGGGCGAGGTGCTGCGGCGCGTGCCACGCCTCACGATCTACCCAAAGAGTCATTATGTGACACCGGAACAGACGCTGGTCGGGGCGATGGATAAGATTCGAGATGAACTGCGCGAGCGTCTGGCGCAGTTACACAAGGCGAACAAACTGGTTGAGGCGCAAAGATTGGAACAGCGTACTGTGTTCGATCTCGAAATGATCAAAGAACTCGGTTATTGCTCTGGAATTGAGAACTATTCGCGTTATCTCTCTGGCCGAGATTCGGGTGACCCACCGCCAACACTCTTTGATTATCTGCCTGATAATGCCTTACTGGTGATTGATGAGAGTCATGTGACGATTCCGCAGATTGGCGGGATGTACAAAGGTGACCGTTCGCGTAAATCAACCCTGGTGGAATATGGTTTCCGACTGCCATCAGCACTCGATAATCGCCCGATGTGTTTTGAAGAGTTTGAGCGTATCGCGCCACAGGCGATTTTTGTCTCGGCAACCCCGGGCGCTTATGAAAAAGAGCATGGTGAGGCAACGGTTGAGCAGGTGGTGCGCCCAACGGGACTGATTGACCCTGAAGTCGAGGTCCGGCCAGCAATGACACAGGTCGATGATCTACTCTCAGAAATCCGCAAACGGGTGGAGAAAGAGGAGCGGGTGTTGGTGACAACCTTAACCAAGCGAATGTCCGAAAACCTTACTGAATACTTAGCTGAGCACGGGATTCGTGTGCGCTATCTGCATTCGGATATCGACACGGTTGAGCGGATGGAAATTCTGCGTGACTTAAGGCTGGGTGAATTTGATGTGCTGGTGGGGATTAACTTGTTGCGTGAAGGACTCGATATTCCCGAGGTCTCGCTGGTTGCGATCCTTGATGCGGATAAAGAGGGCTTTTTACGCTCGGACCGCTCATTGATCCAAACAATGGGTCGTGCAGCACGAAACCTGAATGGTCGCGCCATCCTCTACGCGGATAAAATTACCGGTTCAATGCGACGCGCAATGGATGAAACGGAACGTCGTCGTGAAAAACAACTCGCTCATAATAAAGAACATGGGGTAACACCCAAAGGGATTCAGAAGGCGATTGCTGACGTGATGCAAGCAGGCGTTACGACTGGCCAGAAGCGTTACGCTAACATCGCCGAGGATGCTGCTGATTACGCGGTGATGTCGCCAGCGCAACTCGCGAAACAGATTACTCAGCTTGAGAAAAAGATGTACCAGCATGCCCGTGACCTCGATTTTGAAGCGGCGGCTCAATTACGTGACGAAATCCATAAAGTCCAGCAATTGGGTTTAGGTTTAGCGGCTAAATAGCCTTTTAATTACAAGGGATATGGTCTTAATAATGTATTAAGAGGGTTGGTCAATTTTTGGGTAAATCGGCGATTAACCCCCCTTTATTTGATTGAATGAATAGTTGATCAAACTACATTGTTTTTTTTTGTGACCACAGTACCTATAATCGCGCCATAAATTTTGTACTATATTGGAAGTTGAATGAAGGTGACTATGCTATTGCGCCTGCAATCAGCTTTTTATCTTAACTAAGTGAGCTTAAGTAATACTGAAGTATCAAGAGTCGATATTGTGAATGACGTATCAACTCTTCTTGTGTCAACGCTTTTAGATTATTCCTAAGATCGGGTATTTCTATCTCTTTCCGCCGTTAGGCAGTTTAGTTTGCTGGTTGATGGAATATTACGGTTTCCGAATAAATAGGTGCCAGTGGAGAATCTGAAATGAAGGATGATATTTCGAAGGTACGACTTAGCTACGGGCGAGCGATCGCGAAATCGGCATTTTTGCCGAGATTCTACGATATTTTTCTGGCGAGTGACCGCGCTATCGCACGAAAATTTGCTAATACTGACCTGGAAAAACAGCAGGAGTTGTTGGCGATGTCCGTTAATATGGTGATCTTGTTCCCGCAGGAAAACAAAATTGCGAAGAATGCAGTGGGCCGTATTCGTAAATCTCATTCTCACGATGAATTGAATATAGAACCACGATTTTATGAGTTGTGGAAAAGCAGCCTGATTCAGGCGGTTTCTGAACATGATGTTGAATATACCCCACAAATTGAGGCGTCATGGCTAAGAGTGTTACAGATAGCAATTGACCACATTGTGGAGGGGTATTAACCTCAGGCCTATCGCATGCTTCGAGTATCTTTCAGTTTTTCGCCTCTCCTACGTTAGATACCAACCTTTTCTGCTTAATTAAGTTCGTATTTTTTGTTTGGGCGAGCTATGGTGTAGCCCAATATTTTTATTGGGGTAAATGATGGCGGTAATCTGGTATCCCGGGCATATGCATAAGGCTCAGAAGCAGATCAAAGAGGTGATGCATCAGGTTGATCTGGTGATTGAGGTGATGGATGCCCGTATTCCATTCAGTAGTGAAAACCCAGCGGTAAAAGAACTTCGTGGGCCTCGTCCCTGTCTTAAGGTGTTAAATAAATCGGATCTGGCCGATCCTGCTGTCACAGCCGAATGGCTAAGGCATTTTTCTCAACAGGAGGGCGTCCGTGCGATTGCACTAACGACTACTCGCAAGGGCGAATCTCGAAAGATCCTGGGATTGTGTCGCGAAATGGTGCCGCTTAGGGCGCAGCGTGGTGAGCCGGTGCGCACCATGATCATGGGGATACCCAATGTCGGTAAATCCACGTTGATTAATGCCCTGGCTGGTCGCGCGATTGCTAAGGTGGGTGACGAACCCGCGGTAACGAAGCAGCAGCAACGGATTAGCCTGGGAAATGGGATTGTCTTGTCCGATACGCCGGGCATCCTCTGGCCACGAATGGAAGATCAAAACAGTGGCTACCGCCTGGCGGTGACAGGCGCGATTAAAAATACAGCGATTACTTTTGAAGACATTGCGGTGTTTGCTGGTGAGTTCCTGTTACAGCATTACCCGCAAGCCTTGATGGCGCGTTATAAGCTGAGTGAATTACCCGATGGTGCGACGGCGTTATTAGAGGCGGTTGGGCGTAAGCGTGGTTGTTTGCGACCAGGCGGGGTAGTGGATCTGCATAAAGCATCTGAAATATTGCTAAAAGAATTCAGGTCGGGAATACTGGGTGGTATTTCGCTCGAAACACCTGCGATCTTTGATGTGATCGAAGAAGATGATAGTGAAGAACCTGAAACGGATTTAAATCCTAGCGATTAGTTTAGCGGGCGCTTTTCATTCGCTGTGGTTTGCTGGTTCTGCATGGCAACGGCATTTGCCAGTTCTATATCAAGCGGATCGTTAACTTGATCTTTAGTGGTTAAAAATGCCTTCTGGTCCCTTTTCGCTCGGTACATTTCCAGGTCTGCGTGTTTGATTAAACTTTCACTATTGTTGCCATCAGATGGATACATGGCAGTGCCAATGCTCATGCCAATCGTTAGTGAGCAATTCTCAATGATAAATGGGCTACGTATCGCCATTGTTAGTCGTTTAGCTAAGGTATCGGCTTGAGATTGGTTGGTTTGCGGGAGAATAACGGCAAACTCATCGCCACCGAAACGGGCCAGTGTGTCTGATTCACGTAGCACTTCTTTGAGTCGTTGTGATGCCTGAAGTAAGAGCTTGTCGCCGGCTTGATGGCCTAGCGAGTCGTTAACCTCTTTGAATTCATTAAGATCGATCACCATAAGCGCGACTTCTTTTTGTTCACGTTTTGCAAAAGTGAGTGCATGATTTATGCGTTCATGAAAGAGCGTTCTATTCGGTAGTGATGTTAGTGGATCATGAAGTGCACGGTAACGTTCAGTTTGGACGGCCTCATTGAAGTGTTCGATACTGCTAAGGCTGAGATGAGTTACCAAATAGACAAACCAGCCTCCACCGAGAAAGATCATAGCAACGACAAACTCAATAAAAGCAACTTCATTTGTAATAATATAGTAGCAAAACATGGCGTAGCCACATACGAAAAGAAGAATAAGCTGTTTAAGCAGTCCCCAGTCATAATGCTTTTGGTTTTCACAGGCGCAAATTTTATTAATGGGCCTTAGTGCAGACAGTAGCAGTGCGATGCCGCTAATGACCATAATTAAAGTTATCTGACTAAGAAGTATTGTCACGATCAATGGGGGTTGAGTGAGATTGAAAGCATCTTAAAATTAACTCTAATTTAGTATGAAAAACTCATGCATTTGTCACTGAATAGAATTAATTGTATGAGAAAAATTTCGATCAAAAAACAACAAATATCAGGCATCTTCATTATGATTAGGCTTCGATTTAAGTTATTATTTTAAGTTATGGTTTCTATTGAAGATAACTTTTAGACGATTTTCCTGAGTGCGCGAGATGAATCCATCGAAAAAAAATGGGTATTTTAGTGATCATGTCTCTATTGTCACAGATAGCTATTTTCAGCTGACGGGTTGTCAAATATCGTTTAAAGATCAGCAAAATGAAGCGGGGACTGGGTTTGCTGAAATGATCTTCAATGCTCCCTTTGCCCTGGTTTCTCATGGCACTGAAAATGAACCGATATTTAATTATGCAAATAAAACGGCAATGCGGCTTTTCAATATGACGTGGGATGAGATTACCGCATTGCCGTCAAAGTATTCAGCTGAGACGCCTAACCGTCAGCAGCGCTCTCAACTGCTTCAGGAAGTGAAAGAAAATGGTTATATCGAAAACTATTCAGGGGTTCGAATTGCGAAGGGTGGGCAGCGTTTTTATATAGACCAAGCTACGGTCTGGAATCTTACCGATACCACTGGCGCTTACTATGGTCAGGCTGCGATGTTTAGTCATTGGCGCTTTCTATAATCTATAATGACAAAGAAAACTAATCGTTTGCCTGTCATACGGTCGTCATGAATGATGACTATTTTAGAGTGGGCCGAATGTGGTAGCGTGCTAATTGATTTGATTTGATTTGGGGTTTTGTTAAAGATGAATAATGAAGTTTCTGGGGTATCTGCTGAACAGGCAACGCTTGATCCACTCCTTAGTCGCGTGGTCGGTGTAAGCGAACATTCGCAGCGGATAAAGCTTCACAATGAGCTTCATGCCCGACCTCATGAATTGTTGAAGTCACCGATGCAAGTGTCGCAATTGGTGCTGCTTTCCGATAATAGTGTGATTGCTGAAGAGCTGCGACTGATTACGCAATTGTGTGAGCGATACAGCGTTAGTCCTCCGGTAACAGAAACACGTCATTTTAGCGCGCAGTTTGGCTCGTTCCGTTTTAAGTGGGAGCGCCACACTGAGTTTTCGATGTATACCTTTTTTGTGAAGATGCCGTTCGAGGTGCCATTTGCGGAGCCTGCTATTAAGCATGTCCCGAAAGAGTGGTTGGAGACGCTACCAGGCGAAGTTCTGTCTGCGACACACCTCGCGATCGAGCATAAATCGCGGCCACATCGCAACCTCGAGGAGCTCTCGACACTCTTTGCTTCCAATACGGTGATTGGTGCAAAAGTAGTGGCGGGCAGTGCGATTGTCTGGACTGACAATAAAATTCATGCCGATGGCTTTAGTCGGATCTTAATCCACGATGTCGATCTGCGTCGGCGTCAGGCTGGTCGACTGGTACAACGTCTACTGGAAATTGAAACGTACCGTATGTTGGCATTAATCCCAGTTTCGATGGCGCGAAATTATCTACCCGAGCTCGCGCGATTTGATAAACAGCTCGCCGAGTTAACCAATAGTAATTGTGGTTTCCAGAGTCATGATGATGAACAGCGACTGCTGGATGATTTGACCCGCCTTGCGGCTGAGATTGAGCGTATTTCGGCAGTGACCCACCAGCGTTTTAACGCCTCAGCTGCCTATTACAATATAGTCAAAATGCGTATCAGTGAGCTACGTGAGCAGCGTATTCAGGGCTTACAGATGTTTCATGAATTCATGGAACAGCGTCTCTCACCCGCGATGGCGACCTGCGATTCGGTCAACTGTAATCTTGAGTTGTTATCAACACGTGTCGCACGTGCCTCTGCATTACTGCGAACGCGGGTTGATATCACGATGGAAGGGCAGACACGAGACCTGCTGTCATCAATGGATAAACGGGCAAAATTACAGCTGCGCATGCAGGAGACCGTTGAAGGGCTGTCGGTGGTGGTCTTAAGCTACTACCTGCTTGGAATGGTTGGCTACGCCTTAAAAGCGTTAAAGTCGGCGGGCATTCCGCTGAATGTTGAAATCTCAACCGGGATCGCCATTCCCATTGTGCTTGGTATTGTCTTTGTCTCCGTGAGACGGCTACGCCGCCTTGCCGTTAAATGAATCTGGAGGCGGGCATTATTTCCTGACTGAATCAATAGCCACCCGCTCTGCGGGTGTTTATTGATTTTTTGTATTGATAGAAGTAATGATTCCTGCCTGTTTAGCTATTCATGGTTTATAAATAGGAGCGTTAGCGTATGAAAATTGAGCAGGCACTGGCCCAACGTTGTGAATCGAGATGTGAGCTATGTGCGTCTGATGAGAAGCTCGCGGTATACGAAGTTCCTCCGGTCAGTATCCCCGATATTCATAATTGCATTATGGTTTGCGATCAATGCCTTGGGCAGATCACTTCTCCCGAGACCATGGATGCGAATCATTGGCGTTGTCTGAACACGAGTATGTGGAGTGAAGTACTCGCGATACAAGTGGTTGCATGGCGTTTGCTCAAACAACTTTCAGCCGAAGGTTGGGTGCAAGACCTACTGGATATGCTTTACCTGGATGATGAGGCTATGCAGTGGGCTGAAGCGGGTAATAACAGTGATGATAGTGAGCCTGTATTCGACAGCAATGGCGCGGCTTTAAGTGCCGGTGACAGCGTGACACTGATTAAAGACCTCGAGGTTAAAGGCGCTGGTTTTACCGCTAAACGAGGCACTGCCGTGCGTAATATTTCATTGACGAGTAACCCTGATCAGATTGAAGGGCGAGTCAACGGGGTACGGATTGTGTTGTTGACTCGATTTTTGAAAAAATCGAACTAGTTCTCAACTCTCCACCTAATAAAAATTAATGCTTTAGTCTGGGCGATACATGCCGTTAAATTTCATGCGTAATAACTCTCGTGCTTTTTTAAGAGAATTAGCGTTGGCGTTACGAGTACGATTGTTGTGATATAGCAGCACGTAGTTTTTTAAAGGGATTTAAAGTTAGTTTTGAGCACAGATGCTCAAATTAAACCCTGAGACGAGAGAAAATGGTTCAACCTGTATCTATATTAATCGTTGATGACTCTAACTCAACGCGGCTTGTTATGGCTTGTATTTTACGTAAAGCCGGCTATCTGGTCGATGAGGCCAGAACAGGCATTGAGGCGCTGAAGATGGCGCTAGAGAAAAAATACCGCATCATAATCACAGACTTGCACATGCCGGATATGGATGGTGATAGGCTTGTGAGTTGTTTGCGAAAGATCTCTCAATATCAATTTACCCCTATTTTATTTGCTTCCGCAGAGACGGTAGATGAGATTAGGCATATTGGTGGAGAGGTCAGGGCTACGGGGTGGATTGAAAAGCCTATTAAGCCAGAAAAGTTGCTAACTGGTCTGCGTCGCCTGCTAAATAACGTCGCGTAGGGGTTATTGGCTTCTCAGCGCAAGCGTGGCTGGCCCCAGTGCTGTCTCTACCTGCTTGCAGCTTGTCACTGAAGTGCCGAGGGCGAGTTGGCGAATGGTTAGCCATTTCGAGTTATTTGCCCCGCCACCCATTGTGAGTACTTTTGTGGGATAGGGTGCTCCCAATTCGGCTAGCAATTGATACCCCTGTTTTTCAACACAAGCGATACCCTCAAGGAGCCCCTGAAAATAGAGATAATCCTGTTCGGGACGCGGCGTAAGGCGAGGCATGAGATTTGAATCATTAACGGGAAAGCGTTCGCCTATTGAGGGCAGTGGGTAGTAGTTTAACCCCGTTGGTTTATCTGGATTGAGCTGAGGGGTGAGTGCGGCCATCTGCTCAGCATCAAAGAACTGCAATAGCGTGGTTCCGCCGCAATTCGATGCGCCACCGACGAGCCACTGGTCGCCAAGGCGGTGACTGTAGACACCGTATTCGGGTGCAAAGATTGGCTTATCTGAGAGTACCTTCAATGCCAGTGTTGAGCCAAGCGAAGTCACGGCATCGCCAATTTGGCAAGAGCCAGTTGCAAGAAAGGCAGCAATGCTGTCGGTGGTGCCACTGATAATTCTGGTTTGAGGCGATAAGCCCAGCTGTTTGGCCAGGCTACTACGAATGGTACCGATGGGTGTGCCTGGTACGGTGACATTTGGTAGTAGTGAGCGGTCAATCCTGAGTTGATTAAACCATTCAGGCCAATCAGGATTGATGATGTCGTAACCAAGTTTCAGGCAGTTGTTTTCATCGCTGGTACCAAATTTCCCCATCAGCTGTCCTGCAATCCAGTCCGCCTGATGCAGCGCGTGCCTGGTATTCGTAGGCAATCCCTGTTTTTGCAGCCACATAAGCTTGGCGAGTGCGGAACTGGCGCCGTGTGCACCGCTTTCCGGTGGCGCAGTGGCGGCAATGATTTCAGCTTCTTTGTGACTGCGAGCATCGTTGTACATCAGGGCGTCGCAGAGTGGATTGCCTTGATCATCGGTGATGAGTAATGTGCCCGAGGTGCCGTCAACGGCGATTGCGGTGATTTCGTTGAGGGCTATTGTCCGACCAAGCTCCGTCAGCAGCTTACAAACGGCCTGCCACCAAATCTGGCTATTTTGCGAGATGCACATGCCGTCATGGTCGGGAGCGGGCATTGCAACGTGGTGTGTTGCAGTCTGGTTGCCGTGCTCGTCGATTGCAACGGCACGGCAGCCGCTGGTGCCGACATCAATTCCCAAATAGAGCGCCATTAATAGAAGCTATTCGTGAACTGGATTAGTCGATATTAAGGAAGGTGAACAGGCTCAGGCGCAATCCAGTTCGGATTACGATGCTCAGCAACCACGTTGGTGTAAACACCGCCGCGCACATTGAATTCAGCGGTAACGCGCATAAAGCGAGGGTCACAGGCGGCAACAAAATCGCTCAGCATCTGATTGGTGACCTTTTCGTGGAATGCCCCTTCATCGCGGAAAGACCAGATGTACATCTTCAGTGCTTTGAGTTCAATGCAGCTTTCTTCAGGAACATAGTCGATATTGATGGTCGCAAAATCAGGTTGCCCTGTTTTCGGGCAGAGGCAGGTGAATTCCGGGATGCGAATGCGGATGGTGTAATCGCGATCCTGATTGGGGTTTTCAAAGGTTTCGAGTGCTTTGCTTGGTGTGCTGGCCATGGGCGATATGTCGACGCATCAATTACAGTCAGATCTTTAAATCTACTCCAACTTGTTGTTAATAAAAGTTAATAGTGATTTTTTAAGCTGTGTATTAAATGCTCGAGGCTACTCCTTCAATTAAAATCAGATATTCAAAGCGGATAAAATAACAGATTATCAATCTGGTATCTCGTTTGTGTGCAATTAAGAACTATTCAGGCTTGTCTTGCGTGGTCTTTTTCATGTATCTTCCTTTGCCATGCAGCTGCAGAAAATTAAACTCGCCGGATTTAAATCATTTGTAGACCCCACCACCTTAGAGATGCCTAGTCAGCTGATCGGTATTGTTGGGCCGAATGGTTGTGGCAAATCAAACGTGATCGACGCAGTACGCTGGGTGATGGGCGAAAGTTCGGCCAAAAACCTGCGTGGCGACTCGCTTGCTGACGTCATCTTTAACGGCTCAACGAGTCGTAAACCGGTCGGGGCTGCGACGGTTGAGTTGATCTTTAACAACTCCCAGGGGCGACTCGGTGGCGAATTTGCCAAATATGCTGAGTTGTCGGTTAAGCGCCAGATTAACCGCGAAGGCAAATCCAATTATTTTTTGAACGGCACCAAATGCCGCCGCCGCGATGTGACCGATGTATTTCTCGGTACGGGGCTGGGGCCGCGCAGTTATTCAATCATTGAGCAAGGGATGATCACGCGTCTGATTGAGGCGAAACCGGAAGAGTTGCGCGCTTTCCTCGAAGAAGCGGCTGGCATATCCAAATACAAAGAGCGTCGTCGTGAGACCGAGACGCGGATTCGACATACTAAAGAGAATATGAGCCGCGTCGAGGACCTTGTTGGCGAGCTTGATAAACGACTGCAGACGCTGCAACGCCAGGCCAAGACCGCTGAAAAATATAAAGTACTCAAGCAGGAAGAGCGTCTGGTTAAAGCGCAGCTATTAGCATTGCGTTATCAGGGGCTTGATGGTGAGGCTCAACAGAAAGATCAGGTGATTCAGGGGCGGGAGACCGCACTTGAGGGGCAACTAGCCGAGCAGTGCACCACCGACACCGAGATTGAAAAGCAGCGCATTGCGCATAGCGAAGCTAATGAACATTTCAATCAGGTGCAGGGGCAGTTCTATAGTATTGGTGCAGACATTGCGCGTGTTGAGCAGAGCATTCAACACATGCAGGAAAAGCGTGAAGAGAATCAATTAGAGCTTGAGCAGACCCTTCAGACGCTGACCGAAGGCAAGGTTCATATCGAACACGATCAGCGCCAGATTGAAGAGATCAACGCCTCGCTTGAGACCTGTGATCCTCAATTTGAGACCGCTGAAGCGCAGGCGAAAATCTCGACGGAGGCACTGCGCGAAGTTGAAGAGAGTCAGCGTAACTGGCAGGAAGAGTGGGAGTCTTTTAATAGCTCTGTGGCGGCCAAGACCCAGCAATCTGAGGTTGAGCGCACTCGTATTATCCATCTTGAAGAAGACATGTCGCGTCAGCAGAAACGCCTGCAGCGTCTGGATGAAGAGCATCACAGCCTTGATGCGGGTGATCTTAAAGAGGAAGTGGCAACCCTTAGCGAGCAATCTGCCGAGAGCAGTGCACAGCTCGAAGCTTTGCAGCAAGAGGTACACGGCCTACTGAGTGAGATCACGCAGCAGCGTGAAACCAATAGCGGTACGACCCGAGAACTGGTCGATGCGCGTAGTCATCTGGTTGAATTGCAGAAGCAGTATGCATCGCTCGATGCGCTTCAAAAGGCAGCGCTAGGTAAACAGGCGGGTGCTGTCACGACCTGGCTTGAGGAGCACGATCTCGATGGGATGCGTCGACTCGCAGAAACCCTTGAGGTTGAAAATGGCTGGGAGCGCGCAGTTGAGACGGTATTAGGTCAAAACATCGAAGCGCTTTGTGTGGAAGGGGTTGAATGCGTCACCGATCGACTCGCTTCGCTACAGCAGGGAACATTGAGTCTTTTTGATACTCAGGCTAAATCAGAAGCTACATCCAGACCGGTCGGTATTGCGCTGACCAGCAAGGTTCAGGCAACCTGGCCACTCGATGGGCTTTTCGCCGGAATCTATGCGGTTGATACAATGGAAGATGCTCTGGCGTTACGTAGCCAGCTGCAGGCGCATGAGTCGGCTGTCACCCGCGATGGAATCTGGGTCGGTCCGGATTGGTTACGCGTTGTCCGTGGTGGCGATGAAGAAGGTAGCGTTCTGGTTAGAGAACAGGAGCTTAAACTTGTTTCTCAGAAATTAGATGAAGCCGATGAGCGGCTCTGCCAGCTCGAACAAACGCTTGAAGAAGGCCAGTTCAAGCTGGCAGCACTAGAAGAACAGCGTGAAACGCTGCAGGGCAATATTAATCAGGCGGCACATAAAAATGCGGAAGTTCGTTCGCAGCTGAGCAGCAAAAATGCACGCCTGGAGCAGGTAGAGGCGAGAAAGAGCCGCCTGCAGGAAGAGATCGAAGAGATTCGTGCCCATAGTGAAAAGGGCAGCGAAGAGCTGATTGTCGCGCGTGAGCGGCTTGAAATCATGATTGCTGAGATGACAGAGCATCAGGAACAGCGCATGCTGCTGGGTGAACAGCGCGAAGAGCTGAGTGCGATGCTGGAAGTACGCCGTCAGCAGGCACAGAGTGATCGCGACACGGCACGTGAATTCATGCTTAGAATCGATTCGATGCGTACCCAGCTGGGCACACTGACCACCAATACCGAGCGGATGCTGCGCCAGATGGGCAATCTGGAACGTCGCCGCGAAGAGCTCACCATTGCGATTGAAGATGGGATTGAGCCGCTTGAAACCAGCAAAATGGAGCTCGAAGAGTACCTCGAAAGGCGTCTGCTGGTGGAAGGTGAGTTGGCGGAAGTGCGTCGTCAAGTAGAGGCGTGTGATCATGACTTGCGTAAACTCGGTGCTCGACGTAGTGAAGTTGAGCAGCAAGTGCTGGTAATTCGCTCTGAGCTAGAACAGATGCGGATGGCGTGGCAGGAGATTAAGGTTCGCCGCCAGACATTGCAGGAGCAGATCGACGAATCTCAATTTACACTTGAGCAGTTAATAGAAGAGATGCCGCAGGAAGCCAATGAGGCAGAATGGGCAAAGCAGGCAGAAGAGATGGAGCGCCGCATTCAGCGTCTGGGCGCGATCAACCTTGCGGCCATCGAAGAGTACACCGAGCAGTCGGAGAGAAAAACCTATCTTGACTCGCAACTTGCCGATCTCAATGAGGCGCTCGAGACGTTAGAGAGCGCGATTCGTAAGATCGACCATGAAACGCGCACGCGCTTTAAAGATACCTTCGAGAAAGTAAACGAGAAGCTGCAGGAGCTGTTCCCGCGCCTGTTTGGTGGCGGTAGTGCGCGCCTGGAGATGACCGGTGAAGATGTGCTCGATGCCGGTGTCACCATTATGGCTCATCCACCGGGCAAGCGTAACAGCAGTATTCACCTGCTTTCTGGTGGTGAAAAGGCGCTTACTGCGGTCGCCATGGTTTTCGCCATCTTTGAGCTGAATCCAGCGCCGTTCTGTATCCTCGATGAGGTCGATGCGCCGCTTGATGACAACAATACCATCCGTTTTAGTCAGATGGTCAAAGAGATGTCAGATCGGGTGCAGTTCATCTTTATTACCCATAACAAGATCACGATGGAAATTTCAAACCAGCTGGTGGGTGTCACCATGCACGAGCCGGGTGTCTCACGCCTGGTTGCGGTGGATGTGGCGGAAGCGCTGCATCTGGTGGAGGCTGTCTAGCGGCTGTTAGGTATTCAAGGAAAAGATAAGCTTTATGCTAACTTTTAAAAAACTATGGGAATCTCATCCGCAAATAATAGGAACCGATAATCCCTGCACAACAAATGGAAAATTGAATTTTGAAGATCAATGTGCGATACGGGTTGGTTCAGCTTTAGCGGCAGGTGGTGTAAAAACTAGCGTTTTACCCGGTGTTCGGCATTGCTGGCATCATGACAAATCGAACGGACATACATTGGCTGCAGAAGAGTTAGCTAATGGATTAAAAAATTTCCCTATATCAGGAATTAAGAAAGTAGAAAAAATCCAGCCTTCTGAATTCAAAAGTAAACTTTGGGGAAGAAAAGGAATAATCTTTTTTAAAGACTACTGGCAGAGAACCAACAATGGTAAGAAAGAAGCTTTCAGAAACCGTAGTGGTGACCATATAGATTTGTGGGATGGGTTTAAACTAGCTCACCCAAGATCGATTGTTCAAATGTACTTACGCATAGGTTCATTTGGTCTAGGTTCAGACCATTCCCAATCCAAAGAAGTATGGTTTTGGGAGGTTATGTGAAAATTATAGTTTCATTGTTAGGTGCTACGGCAACAGCATTTATTTGCTTCGTAGTATTTTCATTAGTTTCTCGTTATCAAATTAACCAACTAAACTACATACCGAGTCAATCGGATGATCTCACTGATTTATTTATTATAGTTACACCTATTGTTGCTGTTTTTGGTGGGTGGCTATCAGTTTTCCTGTATGAAAAATACCTAACAAACGCAATTGAGAAGGGCACATAACCGCGTAGTTCATTTCACTCTACACCACGATTATGTGACCCTGATTGTGGACGCTTTCCTTAACCAGCTTGGCGCCGGTTAAGCATCACCAAACTCCTCTGCGCGCCGCCGGCGTTCGAACTCTTCTTCAGCGGCGGCATCGATCACCTTCAAGACATCATCGACATCAGCGGCAATCGTGCTCTCGATAAAGTGACCAGTGAGCTCACTGTCTGGCGTCAGGCTGCCTTTTTCATAGAGGTGCCAGATCTCTTTGCCGTAAGTGGTTGAGGCAAGCTCAGGCGCGAAACGACCAAAGAAATCACTCATATTATTCACATCGCGCGTTAGGATTGCTGGCGCACTGTTGTTTCCCGCGGCGTTAACGGCCTGCGGTAAATCGATAATCACCGGGCCATCTTTGTCGACCAGCACGTTGAATTCGGATAGATCACCGTGTACCAGCCCTGCGCAGAGCATCCGCACGATATCGCGAATCACGCGCTCGTGATATTCCAGTGCCAGCGCTTCATTGAAATCGACTTCGCTGAGCCTCGGTGCCGCATGGCCGTCACCATCAGTGATTAGCTCCATCAGCAGTACGCCATCGACAAAACCATAAGGCTGAGGCACCCGCACACCAGCTGCAGCAAGTTGGTAGAGCGCATCGACCTCGGCGCTAAGCCATGCCTGTTCACTCTCTTTCTGGCCAAAACTAGTGCGCTTCTGCATCGCACGGTTGCGGCGGCTATTGCGCCCCGTGCGGCCTTCCTGATACTGCACCGCTTGTTTGAAGCTGCGTTTATTCGCCTCTTTATAGACCTTCGCGCAGCGCACGGCCTCGCCGCAGCGCACCATATAAACCTGGGCCTCTTTGCCACTCTGTAGCTGGCAGATCACCTCGTCGATCAGGCCGTCGTCGAGTAGTGGGTGTAATCTTTTTGGTATTTTCATGAAACTCTACATCTATTGTTGCGCGGTATTATAGCGGATAGAGGATGATAGAAGCGTGTTTATTAAACCCATTAGGCAGATTAACCAAATGATTGGCATGCGGTGGGGGAGTAATGGTACTTTGTCATTAATCAGTCTTAGGAGATAGTGAGTCATGCGGTGCCGTTTTATTGTTTTACCATTAGCCATTGTTTTTGTAGGATTAACAGTATTGAGTGGCTGCTCCGACCAAACATCACCCACGAGCAGCTCGGAGAGTGTTTCTGCGCTGGTTAAAAAGGATGTGAAGGTTGGTGATGGGGACGAGGCGGCGAGAGGCGATATGATCTCTGTTCACTACACCGGCTGGCTTTATGATCAATCGGCCACTCACCACAAAGGCAAAAAATTCGATAGCTCGCGTGACCGTGGTCAGCCATTTGGTTTCAAACTCGGAGCCGGGCGGGTGATTGACGGCTGGGATCAGGGCGTGGTGGGCATGAAGGTTGGAGGTCAGCGCACCTTAACCATTCCATCCTCGCTCGGTTACGGCGCGCGCGGTGCAGGTGGCAAGATCCCGCCGAATGCCACACTGGTATTTGACGTTGAACTGTTAAATATTCGCTAGTTAGCCGATTATTCCAGATTCCACTAGGTATTATATGTAATTAATCTGCTGTTCAGGTCGAAATAGGGATGAGATTAGCGCCTATTTGAAATGACCGAGGAGATATTGATGGAGTTTGAAAACATTGTAGTGGAGGATTTCAGCACCTTCCAGCCGGGACGAATTGCACCTCATGTGAAAATTGAACAGCTGCTCACTCAGATTGGCGGCGGTGGCACCGATGGCATGAAATTCAAAAAACGGATACTCAAAGCTGCCGGTTGGAGTTACCCCTCCATTCACGGCTACGCCAAAAACCCAGAACAGGCAGTTGCGGCATTTAATCATGTAAGAGACGTGATCAATGGCCTCGAAGACAATGCTGAGATGGTTGCTAAACTCGAAGCCGCTTTTGAGGGTTCAGCAGAAGTGGTTTGATTATCTGTCGATAGTGGCTTTAAACCTGCGAAAGCTACCGTAAGGTGGTTTTTTTGTTTTATAGCATCCTAACGCGCTATTTGTGAATGATTTATGTTGAACCTCAACGGGGAGTTAGCGACAATTTACCAACGATAAAACGCGCTGCCATCCCAAGAGAAATAGACAATGAATACTCTAACATTAATCGATGATTTTCTGTCGGATCCCGCACGCAGTGATAATTGCTTTAATCGCTATCAATTACAGGGCGCACTGACCTCAACGCTCTCCTGCCCGGAAGCGATTGACGACATCGATCTAGGTATTATGATGCTCGATGATGACGAAGCGGGCGTCGATGCATGGTTTGCGCTCGGCGGTGATTTAAGAAAGGCATGGGTTATCATAAGTAACGATATCAGTGACGCGCTCGGGCTGGAAGAGTTTAGTCTGTATGAGACACTCGATCTGCCGCTTGATATCAGCGAGCCGACCGATGACCTGTGTCAGTGGTGCGATGGCTACCTTCAGGGCTACATGCTGAGTGAGTCTGCATGGATGCAGGCATACGAAGCGTTAAAGCCACATGATGATCGTTTTGTAGAGATGGAAGAAGAGCACCTGGCTTTTTTAGGGATGGTAGCCGCGTTGGCTGAGTGGGAAAATACGCTAGCGGATCATGATAATCCAGAAAAATTACAGCAAAACTTTCCTGAGTTACTGGAAGCCATTAATGCCTGCGTAGGGCAATTCCATGCCCTGGCGCTGGCACTTGAGGATGCGTACATCAACTCAAAGCAGGGTGCCTCATTCGAGAGTGACATTCCCAAGATCGGGCGTAATGACTCCTGCCCCTGTGGTAGTGGCAAAAAATATAAAAAGTGCTGTTTACAGTAGTCTGCCACAGTCGTCGTAACGGCTGGGCTTATAATCTCACAGCCAATGAATTTAATTAAGGATAAGGAGCCTCTGATTAATTGCCTTATCTGTCAGGCGACCGCAGGAAGTGCCTCTTGGTACGAGCAAAGCGTGATGGACTAGAAGTCCAAACCCTTTAGGGCGGCAATCTCGACGCTATATGAATCATTGAGTTAAGAGATTACTTCGTCGCTTCACTCCTCGATGTAATGGTCTCCTCCCCCTTAACAATCGGCGTCACAATGCGCCATGATGGAGTTGACAACAACCATCGATAAGTAAGG